>OOIH01000147.1_pt1 | contig 32476 bp, 29 predicted proteins | sample 1691801 | NCBI WGS metagenome assembly OOIH01 (sample SAMEA1061690, study PRJEB22710) | metagenome
CGTAGCAGAACCAGCAGTAGTAGACCACCGGTAGCCATCTGCGACGCGTTCGTAGATGTAGCCATTCGAGCGATTATAGCCGCCCGTACGGAGAAAGTTGAAAATCGCTGCTAGTCCCTTGAGCCCATCATATGCTGTAACTTTTGCAACAATTTCGACTACAAGTTCACCAAAATCGAGAATTTTTATTGACTTTTATACATAAGCGTGGTATAATAGATATAGATATGGTGATTTGGGATTATTTCATGCGCAGAAAATGGCTTCTTCTTACTGTTTTGGCAGTGTTTTTGCTAAGCGGTACAGTGAGCGGTTATTTTTTGCGCAATTCCGATACTTTTGTAGTTGATAGTACGGTGCTTAATCAACCGAATGAGGTTGAAACCACGGAGTCTAATATCGCTCGCGTGCGGGTCCCGATATTATCTGAAGAAGAGGCGAATGCAGTTTCGGTTGCTAAGGAAGAGGAGCCCGCAGTTGAGACCGTTGAGCTTGCTGATAGCACAGATAATCTAGAGGACAGCTCATCCTTGGATAACGTCATTGCAGCTGCGGAATCGGTAGCTGAACCAGCCGAGGTAGTTGAAGCTCCTCAGGAGAGCCCCAAAGAAGTCGACGTTCCTCTGACTGGAGATTCGCAAGCCGACATCAATGCGGCTTGGCGGAGCCTGTTTACGGCTTGGCAGCAAGCAACTTGGACGATTTTTGGTGTAATTACCGTAGCCTTGTTGATGGTTCTACTGGCTCGCTATTCATTTTGGCGCAAACTCCGCTAAGGCTCGTTTCGTCTTGCTATAGCTCTAGTACCGCCCCGCTTTAGTCTAATTTCGTGATTTTGCTAAAGTAGAATTTTTCGCCGGATTTTTTGAACTGATATTGGTAGCGGTTTAGGCGTTCTTTATATTCGTTAAAATCAGTTTGCTCAGCATCTTTGGCAACCGGACGAAATAAATCGTTGAAATTATAAAAACTGCGCTCGTCTTTATCGTAAATTCCCGCTCGCGAAATCAGATAAATAACTTCGCCTTCTTGGTAAATACGCTCAATTTCTTCGATAATTTCACGATGTTGATTAAGGGCGCAGGTCTGATTTTTGGCTTCAAAAGTCTCGTTGGCACGCTGATAGCTAAAATTCAAACAGCCCGAGCTAAAATTACCAGCATAGAACTTGGCTGATTCACCAAAAAGTTCCGAGAATTTAGCTTTCAAAGTGTCAACTGAAACCGTGACGGTGTTATCTTTTGCAGAAACTGTCGATTCTTGAGCCTCGATGCCAGTACTTGCGGCAGTCGCTTGATCTCTTGCGACTTGACGATAAGCCATATTTAGCAAATACTCCGGTTTGATGTCGCTCAGTTTATAATCATCGCTATAGAGATAATAGGCTGAAACGCTATCGGCATTGAGATCGGTTTTTATTTGGTCAAGCAGATAGCTATAGTTCGCAAGATACCAATCATCGTCCTTGACCGGTTCGGCAGCGGGTGCTTCAGCTTCTTGTATCTCATTTGTATTAACAATGTTCGTACCCTCAATGCGATAGCCAAGGTTGTAGAGCAGATGCACGCTGTAGCCAAAACCGAGCATAAGAATTATAATAATGACATCACGAAAGAAATTATTCCAACGTCGGCGACGGTTGGCGCGCTTCAACTGTTCGCTAAGCGTTGTCTGAAAAGTGTCGCTAATACTTTCTAGGAGTTCCTTCTGATTTGCGGCGATTTGCTCCTGCAGTGCCATAAAAGTGTCAAGATCGACGGTTTTTTTGCGCGTGCGCGTCGTCTTGGCTGCATCGGATTTCTTGGTTTTTACCTTGCTAACTTTTGTCGCTGAATTTGCGGTCTTGGTCACCTGAGTGCCTTTTTTGCCACGTTTAGTATTTTTTGTTACTTCTTCGCCCACCGTCATTTCTGTAGTATCTGACATATTTACCTCTCTTTAATGTCTTCATTGTAGCATAAGGGTTACGGTTTTCAATAAAAATGCTTGCGATTTTCTTAAACTCTAAGGGCGAATCTCATGCATTCTTGACGATTTAGTGAAAAACGCTTATACTTAAATCAATAAATTACAAAGGAGTAATCAATGGCTACAAAATCGACAAAAACTACCAAAGCGTCACGCTCAACCAAACCAGCAACAACCACCCGCAAGACCACGACAACTAGGACTCCGGCTCGCAAGACCACTACGGCGCGCAGTGCGGCTATGGCTAGTACAGAGGCTCCGGACGGTGAATATCGACCAATCTCAATGTGGGGTTACTTTGGCTGGGAAATTGTTTATGCAATTCCGGTAATCGGCTGGATTATTTGCGTTGGGCAGGCTTTCTGCGCAAATAATCGTAACTTGCGCAACTTTGCTCGTTCGCAATTTTGTTGGTTGATTCTATGGCTGATTTGGATTTGCGTACTAGCTGGACTCGGCGTGTTTACAAGTCTGTTCACGGCGTTTGGTTGGATTTAACGCAGATCACAATTCCAGTCCAAGCTAGACAAATGTTACTAGTTTGCTATAATTAATCTATAAAATGAGGAGAAAATCATGTCAATTGCATGGATTGTGATTTTGGTTATTGTCGTAGTCTTGATCGTGGTGGTTTGGGGAACTTATAACAGTCTCGTGAAGCTGGACGAGCGGGTGAATGAGGCTTGGTCGGATATCACAGTACAGCTGAAGCGCCGTTCGGACTTGATTCCAAATTTGGTTGAGACCGTTAGGGGCTATGCCAAACACGAAACTGAAGCTATCAAAGCCGTTTCGGACGCTCGTGCCAAGATGATGGGTGCGCGTTCGGTTGAAGACACTGCAGAAGCGGACGGTTCGTTTGTCGGCGCTTTGTCGCGCCTGATGGCGGTTACGGAGTCGTACCCAGAACTAAAAGCGGACAAGAATTTCCAGCAGTTAAGTAGCGAGCTTACCGATACCGAAGACAAAATTCAGGCGGCGCGACGTTTTTATAATGCTGGCGCGAAGGAACTCAATACCAAGATCAAACTTTTCCCGTCAAATTTGATTAATAATTTGGTTGGTCACTTCAAAGCGCGAGACTACTTTGAGGTTTCCGAAGACGAAAAGGCTAAGATTGCTAATGCTCCAGAGGTAAAATTCTAAATAGGGCGGGCGCAGCTAACCCCTGCGCTGCCTTTTAGGTTGATTATGTATAAACAAATTGCAGCAAATAAACGAAACACCATATTCATTATGGGCTTTTTTGTGCTGATTGTCGGTGCGATTGGCTGGATAATTGCGTACTTTACGGAGGATTGGGCAGTTCTGATTTGGGTGTTTGTGATTGCGCTAGTTTATGCCATAATCCAATACTTCGCTTCGGCAAGTTTAGCCGTAGCGATGACCGGTGCCAAGCAGATTCAAAAGAAAGATAACCCGCGTTTTTATAATACGGTCGAGAATCTCTCGATTGCAACTGGGCTGCCAATGCCAAAAGTTTATATTATTGATGATCCGGCGCCAAACGCCTTCGCTTCGGGGCGTGATCCTAAACATGCGGTCGTGGCAGCAACCACCGGCCTACTAGATATTATGGACAACAAAGAGCTGAATGCCGTAATGGCGCACGAGATGTCGCACGTCAAAAACTATGATATTCGAGTTTCTATGATTACTTTCGGTTTGGTTTGTTTGGTGGGGTATATTGCTGACCTTGGGTTTCGGATGATGTTTTATACTAGTCGTCACGATGATGACGATAATAGTCCGATTGGCCTAATTGTAATGCTGCTAGTTTCAATTATCGCGCCAATTGCGGCGAGTCTAGCACAGCTAGCGGTTTCGCGCGAGCGTGAATATCTTGCTGATGCTTCAGCGGCGCAAATTACGCGCTATCCTGAGGGGATGATCTCAGCGCTGAAGAAGCTTGAAATTCATGGTCGCCCGATGCACCGTCAAAATCCTGCCACTGAGGCGATGTTCATCAATAGTCCGCTCAAAAAGGGTGCAATCAAGAATCTGTTTAGTACCCATCCATCTATAGAGAAGCGTATCGAAAGGCTTGAGCATGGCAAAACAAAGTTCTAAGGTTAATGGTCCTCGTTCGGAAAAGGTGCTAAGAAAGCCAAAGTTCCCTTCAAAAAAGGTGAGCAAAAACGCCAAAACTCCTACCAGAAATGTGTCAAAAAAGGGCTTTTTCGGCAAAATTGGGCAATTTTTGAGGAAAATTAAGCAAAAAGTATCAGAAAAGCGTGGAGAACACCTCCACCCGCACAAGAGCTTCCGACGTTCTTACCGCGAAGATTATTTGCGCACTACCAAAACCGCCGGTATTATGGAACAAATCATGGCGACGTTTCGCATGATTTTTAATCACTACAAAACCTTTTTGCTACTAATTTTACTGATGGTTGTGGGCTATATTTTGCTAGTAGGACTCATGAGCGAGGAATTTTACCAGGAATATCATGATTCAATCAACGAGGCTAACGAGGCTGAGGGTGTAGCCAAAATTGGCACGTTTGCCAAAGCGGCCCTACTGCTATCTTCTACCGTAACGACCGGTGGGCTTGATTCCGGTATGGACGAAGTCAGCCGAAGTTTTATGATGATTTTATTCTTGGTGATGTGGCTAGTGACGATTTATCTTGTGCGCCATTTTATGGCCGGCCATCAGCCAAAATTGCGCGACGGACTCTATAATGCACTTGCGCCACTAATTTCGACGTTGGCGGTACTGATAATTATCTTTATTCAGGCAATTCCATTGATGCTAGTTTTGATTACTTATTCGGCGGCGGTAGCGACCGGCTTTCTTGCAACACCGTTTTATGCCTTAATTTACTTCATTTTTGCGATGCTAATGCTATTAATCTCGGTTTATTGTTTCTCGAGTTCGCTGATTGCACTAGCTGCGGTGACAGCGCCTGGAGTTTATCCGCTCGTAGCGCTCGGTTCAGCGTCCGATTTAATGATGGGGCGGCGTATACATTTTATTGTGCGGCTAGTCGCTCTGCTAATAGTCGTGGTTCTAATATACATTATTGTAATGATGCCGGTGATTTTGCTTGACTTGTGGCTCAAAAGCAGTTTTGATTGGCTATCCAGTGTACCGATTGTGCCGTTTATGCTGCTGGCTTGTACTTGCTTTATCTTTGTTTACTCGGCAACTTATATTTATCAGTATTACCGTGCGCTGCTAGATTACCAAGAGAAGTAAGCGCTACCAAAATCTAAAATATGCTACAATAGAATTAGTTTTGGAGGTAAAATGACGAAAAATGAGGCCGAGCAGCGGATTTTGAGGTTACGCAAACTGATTGATGATTACCGTTATCATTATCACGTCTTGGACAAATCAATTATGTCGGAAGCGGCGGCCGATTCTTTGAAGCATGAATTGTCTAAACTTGAAAAGCAGTATCCGGATCTAGTCACGCCTGATTCGCCGACTCAGCGGGTGGCTGGACGTCCACTGGATAAATTTGAAAAAGTTCAACATCGCGAGCGGATGATTTCGCTCTCGGATGTGTTTTCGAAAGATGAGCTGAAAGAATGGGATAATTCAAATACGAAATTAGTTGGTCCCGTGCAAGAATATTTTACTGATATCAAAATGGATGGACTAGCTTGTGCTCTGCATTATCAAGACGGTGTGTTGGAAAAAGCTGTGACGCGTGGTGATGGTATGGTGGGCGAGAATGTGACAATGAATGTACGCACCATCGAGAATGTACCGCTAAGAATTGATGCGCCAGGACACGTGGAAGTGCGCGGGGAGATTGTGATTTTTAAACGTGATTTTGAGGAATTGAACCAGCAGCAAAAAAAGCGTGGTGAGAAACCGTTTGCGAACCCGCGTAATTTGGCTGCTGGCAGTATTCGCCAGCTTAATCCGCGAGTGGCGGCTTCGCGCCGACTCAGATTTATGGCTTATGACCTGGTCGAACCGAATCTTGCCAAACATTCTGAGGCCTATGCTTGGCTCAGGAAAATGGGCTTTCGGACTTCGGGTGAGGACCATGTTTTTAAGAGCCTAGACGCCGTCATCGAAGAAATTAAACGCCTCGAAACTACGCGTGCGACGCTGCCCTTTAATACTGACGGTATGGTGATTAAAATTAATGATCGCGCGATTTATCAAAAGTTAGGTATTGTTGGCAAAACTCCGCGCGGGGCGGTAGCGTATAAGTATCCGGCCGAGGAAAGTAGTACGATAGTGCGCGATATCGTGATTTCGATTGGGCGCACTGGTGCGGCTACGCCGGTGGCGATTCTTGATCCGGTTGTGGTGGCGGGTAGTACAGTACGTCATGCTAGCTTGCATAATGCCGATGAAATTGCACGCCTTGATGTGCGAATTGGCGATACGGTGATTATTTATAAAGCTGGGGATATTATTCCGCAGATCAAAGAAGTTTTGTTGAGCTTGCGCCCCGAAGATGCTGAGAAATTTGATTATGAAGCGGCTCTAAAGCGTCAATATCCCGAGCTAGAGTTTGAACGCCCAGCCGGTGAAGTAGTTTATCGCGTGAAGGGTGAAGATTCAAATCTGATTTTGAAGCGGGCAATTGAATATTATGCCTCGAAACCGGCGCTTAATATTGAGGGGCTGGGTGAGAAAAATGTTGCGGCCTTGGTGGATGCGGGTTTGGTGCACAGTATTGCGGACCTGTATCGACTTACGATCCCTCAGGTGGCGAGCTTGGGTCGGTTTGCGAAACTAAGTGCCAAAAAGCTAGTACAGTCCGTGGAAGATTCGAAACATCCGCCGCTAGCCAAGTTTATCGCTGCGCTTGGAATTCGTCACGTTGGCACGCAAACGGCGGTAACTTTGGCACAGGGGTTTTCTACTATCGAAAAGTTGCAGGAGGCGACCGAGGATGATTTGCTAAAAATGCCGGATATCGGCAAGATTGTTGCTGAATCAATCTTGGCGTGGTTTGCCGACGAAGATAACCTGAAGCTACTGGAAGAGTTGAAAGGGTTAGGCGTTGAGCCGCAGTATGTTGACGTTGCAAGTCTGCCGCTTGCAGGACAAAGTTATATCGTGAGTGGGACTTTGGAAAGTATGGGGCGTGAGGAAGCAGAGGATCGTTTGCGCGCACTTGGAGCGAGCGTGACGAGCGGCGTGACAAAGACCACTACGGCCTTAATCCTCGGTGCAAAACCGGGCAAGAGCAAGCTAGAAAAGGCTGAAAAACTTGGCATTCCTACGCTAAGTGAGGCGGAATTTCTTAAATTAGTTCAAGTTGAGGGCTAAGTTGCGTAGGACTCCGGGATGAATGTTGGCACTACGACAGCCCATAGCCCTAGCTCTGTATCCTTTCTCAGATTTGGGCTGTAGTAAAAATACAACAGTCAACTTAGTCCATAAGCTAAACACGTTCTGTTGTAATTTTTACTACGAACAAGTCCAGGATACAGAATTAGGGTTATGGGTCACCTTAGTGTCAAGCCTTATACGAAAAATACCGAAATTAGCATAAAATCTATTGACTTTTTGAGCAATATGTGCTATAATGAAGAGATATCATATGGGCGGGCATTGAAGTACTTTAATATACTTACGTATATATTTGTATACTTTTGATGCCTAGCATAAAGAAAAAGGGGGAATTCTCATGAAAAGAGAACAGAATTTGAAGGAAAAAGCAAGGAAAATGGCGGGGCTCGGCCGAATTATTATTTTTGGAGGGCTGATTTGCGCGATCGTAAGCTTAATGTATTGGCGGGCGGATCGCGAAGAACGGCGATTAGCCGAGCAGCAGGAAAACGCTACTAAGCTTGACAAAAGCGTAGACCACGTGATTGACCCTGCTCCACCAACTCCGGCTCCGGCTATTGTTGACTCTTGGTACAAGGGAGAGCAGATGGTTCCGAGTAAGGAGTTGGGTGAAGACTCCGACTGGCAGATTGCAGTCTATGGTGATGTGTCAGAGCAGGGACTGGAAGACAGTACGGTCGAGAGTCGTAATTTGAATGATTCTGAACTTGCTAATTCATTGTCAGCGCTTTTTATGACCGAGGATGATGACGGGCAACGCAGGAGTTTTGATGATTATATTGAAGAGCCTGTAATCATTGAGCCAGGTAAATATCAGATTGAGTTTGACTGCACCCGATACAATTTGTCATTACCCGTGGATCAGAAGACGATGAAGTATTTCATTGTTCCGACCAGGTTGAGGGGGGATAGTGAAAGGGCGATTACATTTGCATTGTATGACGACGAAAATCGGCAGTTTCATCAGATCTGTGTGCCGTTTAGGAGTGAAAAATTTGTTGTGATTAAATATGCTCTTGACGATGTTTTTGTAGAAGAAACGTGGGGGCAGGTTTATCGCTTGTGTTTTGAAGTGACGGAGACTAGTCCTTGGCCAGATTCAAATCCCCAGTGAGCTTTATCCTGATCCGCCAATGCTGCCGGGTATCCCATCCGCAGTAGACGAGCCACCTGCAGCCGAAAGGTAGATTTCGGAATCCTTCAACAGATGAGCTTGGTTTTCAGAAGTATGCGACTATAGTCCGGCGTCAAAGCCGGGCTATTTTTATTAGTTCCCAAAGCGCGATTGCAGTTGCCACGGAGACATTATAAGATTCTTTTTGCCCATACATTGGAATTTCTAGAAAATAATCACAATGATTACGAATTTCCGCCTGAATTCCTGCCACTTCTTCACCAAGAATCAGGACAATTTTGGAGACCAAGCTATCTAGTTTTTCTGATTTTATCAGCAGGTTTTGCCAATCTAGCTCAGGGGCTCCGAGGACAATTTTGCGTTTTTCCTCCGCAGGGTCAAGGTTATTTTCTAAACCGAGAATGAGGCTGCCCTGAGACCGCTCTAGTTCTAGCCATTTTAGTAGATTGTCAACAACGATTTGCGAGACTAAATTTTCTGCGCCAATTGCCGATTTGCTAATTTGGTGGTTTAGTTTCTTGCGTAGGTGAGGTAGTAGCTTTTGATCGTCGTAGCGTGGAGTATAACCGGAATAGGCTACTTCGTCAACCCCTAGTCCTTCGGCGGTGCGCAAAATTGCTCCAACATTGTAAGTCGAGCGAATATTATGTAGAGCTAGAACTAATTTCATGCCCGAATTATACCATAAAATTTTAATATTACACTTCATTGTAGCGAGCGAGATCGACTGAGTTTGTTTACGAAACTAAGGATCCGTGTTATTATATAAATTATATGGACTGTTTGAACCATGTAATTTAATTTTAAGACTTTCCTACGAGCTTATTACGTGCTTCTCTTAGGATTGACAAAATACTGAGAGATTGCGTAATAGACCAAAGGAGGTGGGAATATGCAAGGGAAAGTGTCATTTTTACAACGTAGCATTAAGGATACGACCAATACTATGGTGAGAGGAAAAATCCTTGAGGCTGTTATCGAGGACGAGAACCCGTATCAGGCAGATCTTTTTAACGCAGCTTGCGCCTGCGGATCAGGTGGCGGATGTTCTGGTGGCAACTACAGGGCTATGCTTAAGCATCGAACTTTTTGAGTGTTTTATTCTTATGTGATGCAATTATGCAGTATAAGACACTTGAATCCAAAGAGGTCGGCTAATTTAGTCGACCTATCTTTTTGTAATTGTAGAGTAAAGATATCTACATATTATAGTATACTTTGTTGAGATAGCCAATATGTGCTATAATTTTCTTTATGGATAGATATGACCCGCTGAAAATTGAACAAAAATGGCAAAAAACTTGGGATGAGACCGAAGCTTTTAAGGCTGGTCCGATTGATAAAAACAAACCAAAAATGTACCTTGCGGAGATGTTCCCATATCCTTCGGGGGCAGGTTTGCATGTTGGGCACGTACGCAATTTTACGATTGTTGATGTGCTGGCACGCTTTTATCGTCAGCAGGAGATGAATGTATTACGCCCGTTTGGCTACGATACGTTTGGCTTGCCGGCCGAGAATTATGCGATCAAAACTGGCATTTCGCCGCAAGAAGCGACCGAGACGAATATCAATAATTTCCGTAATCAGGCCAAGAAGCTTGGCTACGCGATCGACTGGAGCCGCGAAATCAATACTAGCGATCCGGAATATTATAAGTGGACGCAGTGGTGCTTTTTGCAACTTTATAAGGCGGGCTTAGCCTATCAGAAGGAATCGTATCAGTGGTGGTGCCCGGTTGATAAGACCGTGCTAGCAAATGAGCAGGTTGAGAATGGCAAGTGCTGGCGTTGTGGTCATGAAGTTGAAAAGAAGAAAATGAAGCAGTGGTTCTTCAAGATTACGGATTATGCTGACGAGTTGCTGGAAGGAATCGATGCTTTGGGATGGCCGGAAAAAATCAAAACTATGCAGAAAAACTGGATTGGCCGATCTGAAGGGGCGGAGATTGACTTCGAGGTTGATGGGGATGGTTCGGCGGCCTTATCCGAACTCTCCGCGACCAACGGGGAGCGGCCGAAGCGAGGAGTCCCCGTAACGACGGGTGACGACGTTGCGGGTTCGGAGAAGGATGACGAACCATCCCCATCGGCTCAAAATATGATCACGGTCTTCACCACCCGTCCTGATACAATTTTCGGCGTCACTTTCCTCGTGCTTGCGCCTGAGCATCCACTAGTCAAATTCCTCGTGGATGATGATACACGCGAGAAAGTTGAGCAATATTGTAAAATCGCGCTTAAAAAATCCGAAATTGAACGCCAAGAAAATAAAGAAAAAACCGGCGTTTTCACCGGCAGCTACGCCATCAATCCAGCTACCGGCGAGAAGATTCCAATTTGGGTGGCGGACTATGTTCTCATGGGTTATGGCACTGGTGCGATTATGGCGGTGCCGGCACATGACGAGCGTGATTTTGAGTTTGCAGAGAAGTTCGATTTGCCAGTAAAAGAAGTCATCGAAAAACCGGAAAATAGTGATGATGACAGCCGCTGCTATCATGGTGAGGGTGAACTAGTGAACTCTAAACAATTTGACGGTACGCGTAGTGAAGACGCTCGCGAGCAGATTGTAGCTTGGCTAGAAGGTCAGGGTGTCGGGCATCAAAGGGTCACTTATCGTATGCGTGATTGGCTAATCTCGCGTCAGCGTTATTGGGGTTGTCCAATTCCGATTGCTTATGACAAAGACGGTAATGCGCACCCGATTCCTGAAGACCAGCTTCCGGTCATGCATCCCGAGGTCAAGGATTATCAACCGGACGATTCGGGCCGTTCGCCACTTGCCAAGGCTGAGGATTGGCTGAAAGTGACTTTGAAAGACGAAAACGGTAACGATATTGAATGTACGCGTGAGACCGATACGCTTGACGGTTATGCTTGCTCAAGTTGGTATTTGTGGCGTTACGTTAGCCCGCACGATACCGAGGCGGCCTGGGATCCGAAAGCGATTAAATATTGGGCGCCAACGGATATTTATTGTGGTGGTGATCATGCAGTAGCACATTTGCTCTATGTACGTTTTTGGTGTAAGTTTTTTGCTGACCAGGGATATCTGCCATTTCGCGAGCCGGTGAAAAAGCTACTTTATAATGGCTATATCAATGCCCCGGATGGCAAAAAGATGAGTAAGAGTAAGGGGAACGTAATTGACCCTTTGGAGGTAATTGATAGTGGCTACGGCGCCGACACGCTGAGAACTTACGAGATGTTTATTGGCCCATACGATCAAGATGCGGCTTGGGATACCAAGGCAATTGGTGGCGTTTATCGCTTCTTGAACCGTTGTTGGACGCTGTGTTTTGCACATGACATAGATAGTGGTGAGCGGCGTTCTTCGGAGGAACTTTTTGCGACCAACGGGGAGCAACCAAAGCGCAGCTCCACCCATAACGATGGGTTGGAGCAAGCGGGTTCCGAGAAGAAAGATGGTCGCCACCACCTCATGCTGCGCCATAAAACCATCAAAAAAGTCACTACCGATTTGTATCGTCAAAGCTTCAATACCGCCGTGGCGGCACTGATGGAATATGTCAATGAGTTATACAAAACGCCGATAGTCGACGTTGAGGACATTGTGGCGCTAGCAAAACTCTTGAAGCCATTTGCTCCACATCTTGCCTCGGAAATGCTTGAACACTTGGGTGCGGGCGATGTTTGGCCGACTTGGGACGAAAAATATCTAGTCAGTGACGAGATTGAAATCGTAGTACAGGTAAATGGTAAACTTCGGGCGAGGCTAAGCGTCGCAGCGGATAAAGCCGGAGATGCCGACGAGCTACAAAAACTAGCTCTAGAAGACGGTAACGTTCAAAAATTTGTCTCAGATCGGGAAATTCGCAAGGTAATTATCCCGAAAGGCGCGAAATTGATCAATATCGTCGTGTAAAGCCAAAGAATATGATAAAGACTATATCTTTCTATTGTATCACAGAACGCGTAAAAAGTCAAGCGTAATCAATAAAATTGGAGGTAAAATGGAGAAAAGTCCGCGTAGCACAGAGCAAAATCCACCAACCTGGGAAAATGATTCGGTTACCGAATCTCCCCTGGAGCCAGGGGAGATAGGAGAAACTACCTTGGCGGAGGTTGAATCGAATAATGAATTACACCGCTCTAGCCATCAGGATTTAGGGCGTAAAGTTCTCGATCTAGAAAGCAGTGATAATTGGAAGCGTAATACTTCGTTCGTGCGCGCAGAAACTGAACCGGATTATGAAAATGACTTAACCGAGGCGGAATTGCAAAGCCAACCCGAGCAGCGGTTCAAAGTAAATCCGGATCGATTTCCAATTTTACGCGATCAGGCAATCAGTAATGAAACTCTGAAGATTGATGAAACTTTGAGTCTACTGGTTCAAGATGCTGCTGATACGGTTGCGATATTGACTGGCGAAACTGACCCACCAACGCGGAGGGCTGATGCTGTTATTTATCTTGATAAATCTGCGCGGCCAGTAAGTTGGTTGGTGAACGAGATGTGGGAAGACTTTACCACGGCTAAGCGTCCGGAATTTGAAGGATTTATGGGGATCGACCGTATCACTTGGTTTCGTGCTGTGGGTCTCGAAGTGGACGATCAAGGGAATTTGAAAGAAGATACCGGAATAAAGCGAAAAGGAACTAAAGCTAATTTTAGCGATTTTCAGCGAGCGATGTCTGAGAGCCCGATTCGTCGAAGTGATCTTGCCCGAGCACGCTTAGCGTTGATGCCGGATGGTATTGAGAGTCTACGTGATTCAATGAACGAGGAAGAGTTAATGAAATTTGACGCTTATAATCCGCTGGTTTTTGAATCAAGCGAACGTGACCAAAATGAAACTGCTCCGGAGCTTCCGGAATGGATTATTGAGAAGGTTTTTGCAGCCCCTACGGGTTTAGAGGGCAAAAAGATTATGGTAATTGATGAGGTTCAAAACTCTGGCGCAACTGCCGAGATTGCCAAAGAAATTATCATGCGCGCCGTGAATGATCCGGGCACAGAGGTTGATACGCACATTTTTTGGGAAGCGGGCACAAAACAGGTTGAAGGTAATCAGACGCAAATGCAGTCGGCACCAGTTTGGTATGATCATGATGTAAACCCCGAACTCGGTAAGGGTATTGGCGATGTCGATTTTAAGATATTACGAGAAAAATTTGCAAATAACTGGGATTTGGAGCGGTTAAATGCGCTATATATTGCCCCTTTTCGGGGTAGATCTCTGGATATGACGGCGCAAGAAGGCGAAAGTTCGGTTGAATTGATGAAGGAATTCCAACGCCTAGCCAAGATCTATCGGGAAGGTCGGATCTTGATGTCGAATCCTAAGCAGTACGATTTAGGGAAGTGGATCGAGCATTACGAAGATCTAGGAATAGAATTTACTCCTAATCCGAAGGTAAAGAATTCTTATATCAACCTACGCCAAGGACTTAATAAATAGCAAATAAAAATGACCCCTCCAGGCCCGAAAGCTATTTTGGAGGGGTTTTCCCTGGGTGCATCTTGGCAAAAAAATCTGCAAAAGCTGCATCCATATCCGGCGGCGGAGCGCCAAAATTTTCGATGGGCTGTAAGCTGACACAGATTCGTAGTGAGGCTCCATGCGGTGCTTCGTGGCTAATGCCAAGCGACATTGTATAATAGTCGTTATTAATCTCGTCAAAGCAATTGCATCGCATTTGGAGCATCTTTGGGAAGCGTTGTAAGGTTGAGATTTGCGCGAGCAGGACTACGCTATGTCGGTTAGCCTGCTTAATTATACGTGGCTTTACGCCAGTATCGACTGCGACCGGGTGGTTCTCGGGATGGAGCAACTTAATCTCCATCATGTCGTACTCCCTGAGGCTGACCAACAAATCTTTGGCCGCTATGTATTTCTTTTGATCAGTTCTTAATAAAATACCATTACCTACGTCCGCCCATTTACCAGTAGGTACAAAGCTCATTCATATCACCCCCGTTTCACGAGCATATACTTCCATTATAGCACACATGGCGAAAAAAGTCAATAGAAAAACATAAGTTTTTCTATTGCTGCCTGCGTCGCTCGAAGAAAGAAATATTTGGGTTTCTTTCTCGCTATCCTTGACGGTTCAAGCACTTTATTCTCGATATCTTGGCCGTGACAGGGTTAATATCAAAGCCCAGACGACCATTATACGCGAATCTTATAAAGAAGTAACAGCTTTAGCTGCAGCTGAGAGTGGCTTAGATCGAGAATATATCAAGAAGGTTAATAGTAATGACGGTCAGAAAATTGCAGAAGAGCTATATTTGACGACGTCACCTGCGAAATATGCCATTGAGGCTCAGGATGCGGTCTTGAAAGAGGTCGCGAAACATGGCAGTTGTGTGATTGTGGAGCGAGCGGCGGATTATATTCTAAGGAATGAGGCTGCACTGCTCAGAGTATATATCTATGCGCCAAAAGATTATCGCTTGAATAATTTGCAGGATATGTATGGCGATGATCAAAAGTCGGCTAAAAAGCACTTTGAGCGAGCTGACCGCAACCGTGCTGAATATTATCAGTTGATTTCGGGGCAAAAGTGGGGTGAGCCTAAAAACTATGATTTGTGTATTGATGCTTCGCTGGGGAAGAAGCAAGTTGCGAAAATGATCGCTGACTTAGCCAAAAATCATGGATAGCTTTTTGTCAAAAGGTGCGTGAGACTGTAATTTAACTGCAAAAAATGACCCTTGTAGGATGGCTTAAAATGTGATAATCTAAGAAGAGAATTTCATATTAATTTAAGGAGCATTATGCCTGAACCTAAAAAACAGAGTAGCCCACGCAAAACTGGTCTACGCCGTAGTCATCTTCGCTTGAAGTTGGCGCGGGCGGTGAATAGCACTTCTCCGGTCAAAGCATTTGAGACCGCGAAGAAGACGCCAAATCTTAAGGTCAAGACCGTAAAAAACGCTAAAACTTTGACCGTGAAAGCAGCAAAGAGGGCTGCGAAAGACCTTGACAAAGCGGGCAAAAAGATTGCAAAGACTACTACGAAAGTCACTAAGAAAACTAAATAAAAGGGAAGGTATATGGCTAGTAACCGGCACTTGGGCAGAATTATTGTTTTACAGAGTTTGTATGAATACGAATTTCGAACGAAAGCTGGGGACAAAACGGCGGATATTGATGTAATCGTCGCAAAGGATATTGAGCCATATGAAAAAGCGCTTGGTGATACTGAGTTCGTCTATGGTTTGGCGCGCGCAGTTTCCGGGCAGTTTAAAGAATTGGATGAGATCTTGCAACCGATGGCGCCGGAATGGCCGCTTGATACGATTGCAGCGATAGATCGTAATATTTTGCGAATGGGGCTTTACGAGCTGAGGAATTCGGTTGAAGCGGTACCGCCAAAAGTCGCAATCAACGAGGCGGTTGAGCTAGCAAAAGCGTTTGGTGCGGAAAACTCCTCCAAATTCGTTAACGGTGTACTTGGTACTGCATATCGTCAAATTTATGAGCCGGAATCTGTCGGCCAAGCACCGAGCAAGGAGCAAAATGAGCAAGAAAAAATCGAAAAAGAACAAAAAGACTCTAGGGGTGCAGGCGCATCAGAAAGTGCCGGAACAGATCAGCCAGCCACCAATGATGGAGGCGACAACGGAGGCGAAGGCGAGGTCTAATCCGAAAAAAGTCCCGGAGGCTTTGCCGTTAAAATCCGAGAAGATTTCCGGTGTTAAGCGGTTTACATCACGAATTCTTAAAAAACCGCCAATTCAAGAGGTTGTGCGCGAGCCGACTGCTGGGGGGATCGTTTTTCGAAATTCGGCTGATGGGCAAGATATTGAAATCCTTTTGATTCAAGACTCTAAGGGGCGCTGGACGATTCCTAAAGGTCACATTGAGCCGGGCGAAACTGCGCGCCAAACCGCAATTCGTGAGATTGGTGAAGAGGCGGGGTTGTTTCATATTGAAGTCGTGACTTGGCTTGGTAAAATTCATTTTCAGTATCGGCGCGTGAATAAACTAGTGCTAATGATGACGCAGATCTATCTAGTACGTGCTCTAGATATGAGCGAGACGCCACATAAGGAACAGTGGATGAAGGGGATTAAGTGGTTTCGCTTTAATGACGCAATTGAGGCGATTGAATACGAAGACATTGAAAAACTAATGCTTGTAGCAAGAAGCAAAATTAGACAAGGCACCAAAAAGGGGTAAAAATGGATAAACATGAACTTGCAAAATATCAAGAGTTTGCAAAAGAAAAATTAGGGTTTGAATTTCACGATCCGATGCTACTCGTGACAGCGCTTACGCACCGTAGCTATATGAATGAGCACAAAAAGAGTTGTGACGCGCACAATGAGCGGCTTGAATTTTTGGGCGACGCAGTGCTCGAGCTAGTTTCTTCTGATTTTTTGTATCGTAATTACAATGAACCCGAAGGAATTATGACGGCTTGGCGTTCGGCTTTGGTGCGAACAGAAAGTATCGGTGAGTCAGGTGAGCAGTTGGGATATGCGCCGCTAGTGCGTCTTTCAAAAGGCGAAAAACATGGCACGGCGCGGGCGCATGCTTCGATTTTGGCAGACTGTTTTGAGGCCGTAATTGGGGCAATCTATCTTGACCAGGGTTACGATACGGCCAAGGAGTTTATCGATAAATGGATTTTGGTGAAAATTGATCGAATCCTTGAAGAGGGTAGCTGGCGCGATCCGAAGACCTATTTACAGGAGTTATCGCAACATCACGATGGCGCGACGCCAGTTTATCGGGTACTTGGCGAAGATGGGCCGGATCATGATAAACTATTTACTGTAGGGGTATATGTTGGAGGCCAGCTCAAAGCGAAGGGTGAAGGCCACTCAAAGCAGGCGGCTGAGGGTGCGGCCGCCGCGGAAGCAGTTAAGGAATATTTGAAGAGGGAAAATGCTAGAACTAAAAAATATTAAAAAAGTTTATCAAAGCAGCGACCTGAAACAAATTGCGCTGAGGAATGTTTCGATTACTTTTCGGGACAAAGAATTTGTTTCAATTTTGGGCCCGAGTGGCTCCGGCAAGACGACGCTCCTAAATATTATCGGTGGACTGGATGACTATACTTCCGGTGATTTGCTGATTAATGGCGTTAGCACCAAGAAATATTCGGATCGAGATTGGGATAATTACCGTAATCACTCGGTAGGATTTGTGTTCCAAAGCTATAACCTGATTGGCCATCAGAGTGTGCTTAGGAACGTTGAACTAGCTTTGACGCTTTCTGGTGTGGGGCGCAGAGAGCGGACTGAGCGCGCTAAAAAAGCCTTGAAAGACGTGGGACTTTCGCAGCACATCAATAAGCGACCGAGCCAGCTATCAGGTGGCCAGATGCAACGAGTAGCGATTGCTCGGGTATTAGTGAATGACCCGGAAATTTTGCTGGCGGACGAGCCAACTGGCGCGCTAGATTCTGAAACTAGCGAGCAGATTATGGATTTACTGAAAGAAGTGGCAAAAGATCGGCTAGTGATCATGGTGACACATAATCCTGAGCTTGCTAAGCAGTATTCAACTAGAATTATTACGATTCAAGACGGAAAGATTCTGAAGGATTCAAACGCCTATAAGCCAAAAAAGACTAAGGAGGCTTTGGCGCCAACTAGAAAAACTAAAAAATCTCGCACTTCGATGAGTTTTTGGACTGCCTTTGGCCTTTCGATGAATAACTTGATGACCAAGAAAGGTCGTACGATTTTAACCGCTATTGCCGGGTCAGTTGGGATCATTGGGATTGCATTGATTCTGAGCCTAAGTAATGGCATCCACGAATACATTAATCGTACCGAAGAGGAGGCTTTGAGTGAGTATCCGATTCAGCTTCAGAAGAATGCCGTAGATATTTCAGCTTTTGCAACGGCATTTACCGGCGGTACTGAAGGTGAGCAGCATGATGATGGTAAAATTCATTCGCGCAACATTATGGGCGATGTATTGGTGCAGGTAAGCACCAATACCGCAAATAATTTAAAGGAATTCAAAACTTACATCGAAACCGGAGCTGGTCAAGACATCAAAGATTACACTAGTGCGATTTCTTACGGTTGGGATTTGCCACTAAAGATTTATAAGGATAGCACCAAGGAAGTCGTTCAAGTTCATCCTTCAACGGCGATGGACGCAGTCGGCATGGGTACGGACGGCATGAGTTCAATGATGATGAATATGGAAATCTTTGCCAATATTGGTGCAAATCAAGACTTGCTCGACCGAATGTATGACGTGGTTGATGGGCGTTGGCCGGAAAATTATAACGAATTAGTGCTGTCGGTAGGTGAAAATGGCGAAATTTCGGATTACACACTTTATACGCTGGGGATTTTGCCACAAAGCGATCTCAAAAAGGCACTAAACAAGATTATCGCTGGCGAAGAAGTCAGCTTTGAAAATACATCTTATGATATTAAAGATTTGCTAAACCTTAAATTCCGCCTCGTACTACCGACCGATTATTATAAAAAGCAAGGCAATATTTGGGTTGATATGAGCGGTGACGAAGACTATATGAAGGAAGTTTTGAAGAAAGCTCCGGAGCTAAAAGTCGTCGGGATCGTAAAACCAAACGGCGATTCGGCACTCACCAGCAGTTTCCCGGGCTATCTCGGCTATAAGCAAAGTCTTGAAGAATACATCATAAACAAAGTGAATGAATCGGAAATCGCCAAGGCGCAAAAGAAAGATAAGACCGTAAATGTACTGACGGGCAAGAAATTTGGTGCTGAAGAAAAGTTTAGCGCCGAGAATCTTACGCCCGAGCAGCAGGCTTATCTTGCTACGCTTGATGCGGCGGAATTAGCTGAGGTAGTTTCGTCTTACCAAGAGAATGCCAACGCAACTTATGAAAGTAATCTCGAAAAGCTAGGGATTGCGAATCTTGACGATCCGGACACGATTTCACTCTTCCCGAAAGATTTTGAGGCTAAGACCAGTATAGAGCAAATTATTAATCGCTATAACGAAGGTAAAAGCGAGGAAGACCAAATCACATATACCGACATGATGGGCACGATGATTTCGTCGGTCTCTATGATTGTTGATGTAATTAGTGCAGTTTTGATTGCCTTTGTGGCGATTAGCTTGGTAGTTTCGAGCATCATGATTGCGATTATCACTTATATCAGTGTGCTTGAGCGTACTAAGGAGATTGGTGTTCTTAGGGCAATTGGCGCTAGTAAGCGTGATGTATCGCGCGTCTTTAATGCCGAAACGTTGATTGAGGGCTTGGCGGCTGGTTTGCTTGGTATTGGTGTGACCTTGCTACTGACGATTCCTATCAATATGGTGGTGGAACAAGCGCTAGGGGTGAAGAATATTGCGGTCTTGCCGATAACCGGTGCAGTGATTTTGATCGTGCTGAGCGTGCTGCTGACGGTGCTAGCCGGCTTGATCCCGGCACGTATGGCCAGCAAAAAGGATCCAGTTGAGGCTTTGAGGACGGAGTAGTGGCAGGAACAGAACTAGCAGATTCTGATCATGCTAACCTTGACGTAAAAGGGGTGAAAAGTGCTAGAGAGGAAAATCACCCTCGTTCGGAGAAGCTTACAGAGAAACTGGAGACTCTTCCCGCAGCGCCAGGAGTTTATTTCCACAAAGATGCCGATGGCAATGTAATTTACGTTGGTAAGGCGGCAGTACTCAAAAATCGTGTGCGGCAGTATTTCCATAAAACCAACAAAGACGTCAAGACCGAGGCGCTAGTTAGGGAAATTGTTGATACCGATTGGATTGTTGTCGACACTGAAATGGATGCGCTATTTCTCGAGTCAGAAATGATTAAGCGCTACAAGCCAAAGTGGAATATCTTACTACGTGATGATAAAAATGTTAATTATGTACGCATCGATATGAAGTCCGAAGTGCCATATGTGAGTTTTACGCGTACGCCGCAGGATGACAAAGCGGACTATATTGGTCCATTTTATAGTAAATTGCCGCTCGAGAAGGCGCTCAGGATTCTCAGGAAGGTTTTTCCATATTACGATAAACCTTACGACGGTAAAAAGACTTTGAATACTGACCTTGGACTGACGCCGGGAATTGAAGTAGGTAATTCAATGCCGGCGGAATATAAGAAAAATCTGCGTAAGCTAGAATTATATCTACAGGGTGGGCGTCACAAGCTTCTGAAAGATCTTGAAAAACAAATGAAAGCAGCAGCCAAAGCCGAGCGTTTTGAGGAAGCCGCCGAGGCGAGAAAGCAACTTTTTGCTTTGCGCGAGCTGCAAAAGAAGATTGTTTTTTCAGATCGCGAGTTTTTGGACATTTCTTCTGATCAGGCTTTATTAGAATTACAGCAAATACTCAGCCTTGAACACCCACCGCGGCGAATTGAGGGCTACGATATTTCGCACCAATCCGGTACCAATGTGGTTGGTTCGATGGTAGTATTCGTAAATGGCGTAAGTGATCGTAGCGAATATCGGAAATTTAAGCTGCACCGTCAGCAGAATAATGATTTTGCTGCCCTGCATGAGGTACTGGAGCGCCGCTTGAAGCATTCGGAATGGGAAAGCCCCGACTTAATTTTACTTGATGGTGGCGAGCCGCAACTTGAAGCGGTAAAAGATTTGTTGTTGCCAACCAGAATTAAATTTATTGGGCGCGATAAAGATGGTAGTCATGGTCGTAATTCGGCGGTTGAGATTGTGATTCCTGAAAATTGCAGTTATCGTCACCTGCAGCTGGATTCTAGTAGTCATCTCGCGAAGTTGATTGCACGAATTGATGACGAAGCGCACCGTTTTGCAATTACTTACCATACGCTATTAAAACGCAAAGGCCTGCTCAAATAGATTGCTTGTCTTTTTGGTACGTACGCGCTATAATATATGTATGAGTTTGGGAACACTACTACAAGGTCTTACCTTTGTCTCGGCAATCTTGTCGATTTTGTTAATTCTTTTGCAGCAGCGTGGCGCTTCGCTCGGGGCAGGGTTTGGTAGCTCCGGCGAGTTATACACCGAGCGTCGTGGGCTTGAGCGTTCATTATTTAATGCAACGATTATTTTTGTACTGATTTTTGTTTTGTCGATTCTAGGGATGGTACTAATACCGGCGTGAGGATTTGAGATCAAGCAATGAAACAGCGAGGGAAAAAGCGTGGGCAAAAACTAGCAAAGCGCTGGGAGAGCTTCTCTGCGCAGGCAAAAGAAACCAGTCGTGAGCATATCCAAGAGAATTTGATTGAACGTTTGCCGAATGCGCGGCGAGTGCGACTCTTGATTTTGGAATGGTGCTTGCTAATCGTAGTAATTGTATCACTGGCGCTTACGCAGGCTTTTTGGTATCGTCAGTCGTATGCTACCCAGGCCTATGTTGGCGGTGGTTCTTATACGGAAGCAACGCTAGGCAAGGTGAATTCTCTCAACCCTCTGTTTGCCAAGACTAGCAGCGAGAAAGCCCTCTCGAAACTAATGTTCGCAACTTTGTCGACGATTGATTACTCCGGTCACGTTGGCCTGGGGTTGGCCGCTTCAATTACCCCGGATGAAACTAGTAAGGTTTGGACATTAAAGCTACGCGAAGGCTTAAAATGGTCGGATGGTGAGCCAATTACGTTGGATGATGTCGAATTTACGATGGGGTTGATTAAGGACCCAGCGGTCAACTCGACTTATTCTTCTAATTTTGAAGGGATTAAAATTGCTCGCAGTGAGGATACTCTGACTTTTACCTTGCCTTCGGCCTATGTTGATTTTGATGCCACTTTGAATGTACCGATTTTGCCGAAACATGCCCTAGAAGACGTCAATGTGAGCCAGCTCCTGGAGAGTAATTTTAGTCTAAACCCGATTACCTCGGGTGCGTTTGCTTTTAATGCGATGCAGAGCGTATCGACGGACGGCGAGAAGATTATTTATCTTGCCGCAAATAATAATTACTATGAAGGTCGCCCGATGCTTGAGAGCTTCGCGATTCATACTTATGAGACTAATGAGGAGATTGTAAAAGCGATTACGACCGGTGAGGCAACCGCTACGGCGGAGCTGTCGGCCGTTTATCGCGATCAATTGCCTACGGATTTGATTTATGAGAAACAGACCGCGCTCGCTAGTGGTGTTTTTGCGTTTCTAAATACCAAGAGTGATATTTTGTCAAACGTGAAAATTCGCCAGGCGATTCGCCAAGGGGTTGATATTGGTCAAGTTCGATCGGTACTGGGCTATGAATTTCCGCTTGACTACCCGATTTTGGAATCGCAGATTAATCTCGAGGAATTTCCGGCGTTACCCGAGTATAATCTAGAAGCAGCGAAGGCAGCACTAGCTAGCGAAGCGGGGCAGACGCTGAGATTAGTAACGATTGATTCGGGTTATTTCCCGGAGCTGGCCGAAGAGTTTAAGTCGCAGCTCGAAGCACTCGGCTTCAAAGTCGATCTTGCGGTTTATGCTCCGAGCCAAGAATTCTTAGTCGAAGTGATTCAGGCGCGCGATTATGACATTTTGCTTTACGAAGTTGAACTTGGTGCCGACCCGGATTTGTTCGCGTATTACCATTCCAGCCAAACTTCAACCAGAGGGCGCAACTTGTCCGAATATTCGAGTTATTTGGTAGACGATTTGATTCTTGGCGCACGTATTTCAACGAATCCGACCCTTCGAATCGCCAAATATCAAACCTTCCTGAATCGCTGGGTAAGCGACGTCCCAGCGATTGGAATTTATCAAACTAGCCTGGTTTACTATTTTAATAAAAACGTACGGAATTTTTCAGAAGACAATCGCTTGGTATACGCGACTGATCGCTTCATGGATGTGGAATATTGGGCTGTAAATCGTGCCGAAAAGAACCGAACGCCGTAGAGGCAGGTTAGTGTGAGACGGCTTATGCTTGACTTTTTGCAGACTCTGTGATACAATAGAGGTAATCCTCTAGCAAATGTGCTGCTTTCTAATGTCTTTTTGTGTTATAATAGACTCTATGAGAGAATTAGCAAAAGATTTATTGACGAAAATTGGGCAAAAAGTTGAAGTTGCTGGTTGGGTGAACTCGCGGCGTGACCATGGCGGATTGATTTTTATCGATCTTCGTGACCACACCGGGATCGTGCAGTTGGTGATTACTCCTGATACGGCTGAAGCATTTAAGATTGCTGAAACTTTGCGTGATGAATTTGTGATTGGTGCGTTTGGCGTGGTGCAGGAGCGGGTCGAGGAGCTGAAAAACCCGAATTTAGAGACAGGCGCGATTGAGATTGTTGTCGAGAGTCTGAGGCTAATCAATAAATCTGAGCCTCTGCCAGTCAATACGCATGATGAGGGTGATGCTTCGAGTGAAGAGTTGCGGCTCAAATATCGTTATCTTGACCTCAGGAGGCCGAGCATGCAGAACATTCTGCGCCGACGAGCAGAGTATTATCGCTATTTGCGTAATTTTATGGACAAGAATGGCTTCGTTGAGATTACTACGCCGATTCTTGCGAATTCGTCACCGGAGGGGGCGCGGGATTTCTTAGTACCGAGTAGGTTGCATCCGGGGAAGTTTTATGCTTTACCGCAAGCGCCGCAGCAGTTTAAACAGCTCTTGATGGTGGGTGGTGTGCCGCGTTATTATCAGATTGCGCCGTGTTTTCGCGACGAAGACCCGCGCGCTGATCGTTTGTATGGCGATTTTTATCAGCTTGATCTTGAGATGGCGTTTGTTGAAGATGGTGCTGAGGTACGAAAAACCGTTGAGCCGATGGCGAAAGGGCTAGTGACTGAGTTTGCGGGCAAAGAGCTGATGAGCGAAGAAGTGCCAATACTAACCTATCGGGAGGCACTGGAGAAATATGGGACCGACAAGCCGGATTTGCGCTATGATCTTGAAATGGTAGAGCTGACAGAGGCACTCAAGAATACAGAATTTAAGGTCTTCCAGGCGCCATGCGTGAAAGCGATTCGGGTGCCAGGCGGGGCGAGTTTCACTAGAAAGCAAATTGATGAATTTACTGAATTGGCACGCAAAAATGGCGCAGGTGGTTTGGCGTATATTATTTATGAAAATGGCAGTGTACGTAGTCCGATAGCAAAATTTTTGACGCCGGAGGAACTTGCCGTTATTGGGGAACGTACTGGTGCAAGAGATGGAGATGCAGTATTCTTTGGTGCGGATGAGCGTGCAGTGGTGAACAAAGTACTAGGTGAAGTGCGGATTGCTATGGCTGATGTGCTAGGGCTTAAGGATGAAAGCAAAGTAGCGCTTTGTTGGATTATTGATATGCCGTTTTATGAATGGGATGAGAAGAATAAGCGGCTTGATTTTGGTCATAATCCGTTTAGTATGCCAAAAGGCGGCATGGCGGCGCTTGAAAACTCTAAGACCGATGCCGAGCGGCTTGAAATCGTGGCAGATCAGTATGATCTAGTGATGAATGGTTACGAGGTGCTCTCGGGCGCGGTACGGAATTATAATCCGGAAATTATGTATAAAGTGTTTGGGATTTTAGGCTACGACAAAGATTATGTCGCACAGAAATTTGGCGGGATGCTGAATGCTTTCAAATTTGGTGCACCTCCGCATGCGGGTTGTGCTTTTGGGGTGGACCGCATGTTTATGGTCCTGAATGATTTGACGAACATTCGCGATATAGTGGCATTTCCAAAGAATGGTTCGGGTGTGGACTTGATGATGGATTCTCCGTCACAGGTTGACGCGGTGCAACTTGATGAATTGGGGCTTAGTCTGAAAGACTCACAGTAGAAGCACTGGCTGTGCTATAATAATAATATGAAGCAGCAGGCGAAATGGCTGAGGTTTGGTATTGGCGCAGCGGTTACCGGGATTGTGCTGGCGGGATTTGGCGTCTCGAAGGCAGTTTTTGCGGATGATAACGTTGATCAGGCGGTGCTTGATAATATTTCTCAGAATTGCAGTTCAATTAAGCAGTCTTTAACCGATTTGCAGCGTGCGGATTCACGGACGCGAGCCTATCTTGGTTCGGCTTATGAATCAGTGGTGCGGGATTTTATTACGCCGCTGAACCTGCGACTAGTAAAGAATAATCGTGTTGATACGAAACTTTTTGAGATTCAGGGGGACTTTTCGAGTCACCAGGCAGATTTTCGGGCTGAGTATACCGCTTATATGCGTGAGCTCGAGGGGTTAATCGCCATGGATTGCGGAGGGCATCCTCAGGAATTTTATCGACAGTTAGAAAAAACGCGTGAGCATCGTACAAAATTGCACAATTTGGCGGAAGGTTTAAATAAATTAGTCTCGGCACAGTATCAAGGGGTTGCGAGCCTGAAGGGGGATTTGTGATGACTAAGGATGCGACGCCGGAACAGAAAAATCCGAGTTCGCTGATGGTGGTGAAGAAAAAGCCGGAGCAGGGCGCGCGCAATTTGACTCTTCTAGGCGTGGGTGCGATTTTGATTGCGATTGTGGCGACCAGCCTTGAACTTTGGATTTATCGTGAGACTGGCGATATTTACCTTGACCGTTCGCGCCCGGGGTTTTTGCCGGATGCGGAAGAGGTGGAAGAAGATACTGAGGCCGATTCGGGATATATTTATCCTGAAAATGGCGCTTTGGATGCCTCAGAGCTGGATGATTATTTGCGTGAACTCAGAAAAGTTGAAGAATCGCTAAACAAGATCCAAAATCCCTATGGGTCAAATGCGCTGTCGAATGAGTCGCTTGGGATTGAGGCGGCAAAAGAACAGGAGTAGAGACGCTGACGTGGTTGCAGCGCTGGGTTGGTGCTGTACGGAACGTCAAGCAAGCCTGTTCCTTGACGGGCTTTTGCTAGGCAGCCCCTGGTCGGTCAATAATTGCTGAGGCTTGATTGCCAGCGTAAACGAGCTTTCTGAGCCAAAGATCAGCTGGGCCAGCACTCATCAGTAGTACTAAATACCCTTTATTGTGCCATTTTTTTAGTTCCGCGGCGAGCTTATCATCGAGCTCGGCGGGCTCGGCAACTTTTTTGTTATCGAGCTTAGTAATGAAATCGGATGGTGTCAGGACTTTGCGTTTGGGGTCTTCACGGGTGAGATAAGTTGGTAGCCAATAGACTTTGGTAACGCCGTCAAAAGCGTTTGCATAATCCGCGGCTAATTCTGACTGACGAATGTTTTGGTGGGGCTCATAAACCGCTACTACGCCCTTCAGATCGCGGCGTTCCGCTTCTTCGCGAGCGATCTCGACCGTGGCGACAACTTCCTCGGGATGATGGGCATAATCAGAGTAATAGCCTTCGGAAACTTGCTCAAAACGTCTTCCGACACCTGGGAAGGAATTAATTGCATTCAGGATTTGCTTGTGACTGTTGCAAAATCGTTTTAGCCCGCGTTTTGCCGGAATCATGCGCGCCAGGGCGTCGATGGCGAGTGTAGCGTCGTAGCGACGAGCTTCGCCAGCTAGTGTCACACCGGCAGCAATTTCGTCGCCGCGGATAATCTGCTCACTTTGAGCTTCAAATTGACGAAAGGCATCTTGATATTCCTGTTCCGTGGGATAGATATCGGGGTGGTCATAAGTCACAGTCGGGATTACTGCAAGCCAAGGATGATAAGCGAGGAAATTTCGGTCGTATTCGTCGGCTTCATAAACAAAATATTCCGACCCCGGTTCATAATGTCCGGCTTCTGCAAAAGGTAGAGTTGTGCCAATAAGATAAGAAAGTGGTAAACCAAGTTGTTTTGCTCCCCATACAATCATAGCGGAAGTAGTAGTTTTGCCGTGTGTTCCAGCTATGGCAACGAGTTTGAGCTTCAATTTTTTAATCAAAAAACTAATAAATTCATCACGTTTAGAAATTTTGAGCTTTAATTTTTTGGCCAATACTAACTCTGGATGATCCTCTGGCAGGGCAGAAGTGTATACAAACCAGTCAACGCCCTCATTTTTGGCGCGAGCTTGCAAGAAGCTACCATCTTGCTCACCTAGGCAAAGATTAATGCCAGCGTTTGTGAGCTCGTTTGTGATGGCTCCGGCCGCTTGATCAGAGCCAAAAACCATCATGCCGGCATCTTTTGCTATTAAGGCTAGTGGTCCCATACCAGTACCAGAAATTCCTGAAATATAAATCTTCATATGTTATAATTATAGCAAATGGGTGGTAAAAAATCGAATCGGATTCGTGAGCGACTTTATAAGTGGAAGAGCGTACAAACTTGGCAGTTATTATTGCTACTTGTTCCGCTGGTTTTTTTGGCGGCGACTTTGCTTAGGTTTGATCATATCAAGATGGCAAAACTCCGCCAAGCCGTAATTGATGCAGATACTGTTGGCAACCAAGAAAATATTAATTCCGGACTAAAAGAGCTGGAAGATTTTGTTTTCTCGCACGTTGTGATTAATGTGCTAGATGATAATGGTAATCAAAGGATTATTTTCGGCACGGGACCGTTTTACCTTGAAGAGTCGTATATTCGCGCTGCAAATGCTGCGATTGAGGAGGCGGAGAATACTTTGGCGGACGATTCAAATCCAAACGGTAATATTTATGAAGCCGTACGACAGGTTTGTCAGCCGCTGGCGCACCAAAATGGCTGGAATTCGCACCAACAGGAATATTTGGACTGCTGGACAGGGGAACTGGCGAAATATCCTGCGACTGAGACGCTAAGTTCAGCGATTATCTCGGCCAATGTGCCTTCTACGGAACTATTTCGCTATGAATTTGCTTCGCCGTTACTCGCGCCGACTGCGGCTGGCGGAGTAATCCTAATCTGCATTATTATTTTGATTATTATATTGGTGCGCTTGATTGTTTGGATTGTTTTAAAAATCGCACTTGGTATTACGGAATTTCGCGATAGATTAGCAGCTAAATCACGGCGTTAATGTTGTAAAAACTACACGATATTACCACCCCTGTTGAACAGGGAAAAGCTTACGATTATCCCGTAAATTCGGCAAAACCCCTTGACGCTCTCGAGAAATCAGAATAAGATAAGAATATATTAACCTAAGGAGGGACCTAATGGCCTACGAACATACCAACAGTAAAGGCACCACTTATTATCTACGTAAATCTGAAGTCACCCTACGCGGCGGGAAGCCACAGACAATTTATTTCTTCACCAAATCTGCTGAAGGTGGTAAGGGTACTCCATGTGATTTACCAGAAGATCGCGTTGTAAACGAAAATCCGCGCAATGGTTTCTTGACTTTGAAGAAAAAGACAGCTTAAGCGCGCACAATTTAGGTACAAAGAATCTATCCTGTAGAATTTTTACAGGGTAGATTTTTGTTGGATACTCAGTGGATATTGATGCTAAAAATATTTAGAAGCACGTCGACATTTTACGGCTTAAAAGAAACACTTCGTGAGGAGCCCTCTAGAGTAAAGTTCAGCTAAGAACTACTTAGTTTTAGGTTTTGAGTTCAGTTTCTGCGTCCTCGCGGCTTTTTCAGCAAGTCGAAGACAAAAGTCGATAATAAAGCTAGACTAAGTGCAGCGAGTAGCTCTATGGCATCCAGAGGCGCCATGCCGACTAAGTGATTCAAGAATGGCACGTAGATTAGTAACATGAGCACGCCAATGATGACACTATTAATTATCACGATTACCTTGTCTTTGAGGTCGACAATAAAGTTTTTGATAGCATAATCATCCGACTGCAGAACATAGACTACTGAGACGTTTGCTAGGATCAGTGTCGTGAAAGCGACGCTAGTGGCAAGATTTCCCGTAGCGCCAGTTTTCAGAAGATAAAAATAAGCAACAAACGTAACGCCAAACATCGCTGAGCCCTGCAAAATGCACTTAAATACCGTGGCGGCGTCTAGTAGCGATTCTTTGAGCGGGCGTGGCGGCTCGTTCATGATGTTTTCGTCAGGTTGAATACGCTGGAAAATAATTGAAGACGTAGGGTCAATAATTAGCTCAAGCAAAACTACATGAATAGGTAGTAGCAATAATGGTAAATCGGCTAGCGGAATAATTAGCGAAGCCAGGATAATCGGTATGTGAATGACAAGAATGTATTCAACGGCTTTTTTGATATTATTATAAATAACTCGGCCATTTTCAATTGCAGCCACGATAGTGCTAAAATTATCGTCAAGCAAGATAAGGTCAGCAGCTTCCTTAGCAACATTAGTGCCACGTTCGCCCATAGCGATACCGATTTCGGCCTTCTTGAGCGCCGGTGCATCATTGACGCCGTCACCGGTCATTGCGACAACTTCATGGTTATTTTGCAAAGCTTTTACGATTCGCATTTTATGGTTTGGGTAAACGCGAGCAAAAATGTCGGTTGTTTGAACTCGCTTCTCGAGCTCCTCATCGCTCATTTTTTCAAGTTCTGCTCCAGTAATAATTTCGGTATGATCACTCAGGCCAATCTGCTTGGCTATTCCGGCAGCGGTATTACCGTTATCGCCGGTAATCATAATCACGCGTACACCGGCGTTATGGCAGGAGGCGATTGATTTTTTTACACCAAGCCGGGGTGGGTCAGCGAAGGCAATTAAACCCACGAAAGTTAACTCATTTTGACCTAGGTTTTCTGGAATTTTATTGACACTCTCGCGTTTGGCAACCGCTAGCACTCGGTAACCATGACTCGAAAAATCATTGGCCTGCTTAATTATTTCTGTTTGCGTTGACTGATCAAGATGGCAAAGCGGCAAAATGCTTTCATAAGCGCCTTTTGCGCAGAGAATTTGATTGCCGCTAAGATTCCAAATTTGTCCCATCATTTTATCTTCATTGTTGAAGGCGTACTCGTGAGTTATTGGATAATTGATATATGTATTAATATCGACGCCTTGATCGGCGGCATATTCCTGAATTGCAATTTCCATTGGGTCATAAGGTAATTTATGACAAGCCAAGAGCGCAATAAATGGTAGACTGATATTATGGGTAAGAGTATCCTGCACGGTCATTTTATTTTGTGTCAAAGTGCCGGTTTTATCCGTGCATAGTACAGTTACGGCGCCAAGCGTCTCAACGGTTTTCATATTGCGGGTGAGCGCGTGCTTTTTGGCGAGTTTCCAAGCTCCCATTGCTAGGAATACCGTGAGTACTACCGGTATTTCTTCGGGAATTGTGGCCATTGCCATCGTAAGTCCCGATAGGATAGCCTGGATGATGCGTTCTTTAAAGACTAAACCGTTGTTATAAAAGAAATTCACTACCGCAACAATCAAACAAAAACTCAAACTAATGATTGTGCAAATAATTACTAATTTGTTGATTTGTTTTTCGAGCGGAGTTTTGGTGTGTTTGATTGATTTTAGGGTGCTGCCGATTTTACCATATTCAGTGCTTTTGCCGACTGCGGTAATTTCGATGATACCTGATCCACTTGTCACATCACAACCGGCATAACACATATTTAGGCGGAAGTGCCGACTGTTAGTATCATTAGTCTTTTTATAAACCACTTCTGACTCGCCGGTCAAGGCTGATTCATTAACGCCTAGACCGGCAGCCTCAAGCACCTTGCCATCGGCAGGGATTTTATCGCCTTCCTCGAGTAATACGATATCACCGACTACAATATCTTTGCTATCAATTGTAATACGTTTGCCATCTCGGATCACGTCGACATTGAGCGCAGATAAAGTATCGAGGGCTTCAAGCGCTTTGTCGGTTTTACGACCTTGAAAGAACTCGATTCCGCTTACGAAAAACACCAAGATTAGCATAATGATGCCATCAGTAAATTCGCCAAGAATGAAGTAAACACTTGCAGTAATAAGCAGCAAAATAAACATTGGTTCAGCTAAAACATGGAGAACCTGTTGAACTAAATTAAGCTTGCGCTTCTTTTCTAGTTCATTGATGCCGTAAGTTTGGCGAGATTGATTTACCTCGGCCTCGCCCAAACCTTGTATATTTTTCGATAAATTTTGCGTTGAATTGTCCATAAGCTCTATATATTATACAGCTCTCACGGATTTAATTCAAAATTGCAATCATAATATTTAGATAACCGGCGAACGTCGCCCACGATAGATAGGGGAGGAGTAGCCACATGGCGGCGCGGTGATTTTTGGCGCCCCAAATGACTAGTGCTAGAATCATTGCCCAAAGCACGATTAGCCAAATAAACGCAAAAATATTGAATCCAAATCAAAAAGTAGTCTATACTCATCAATATATACAATATAGTCCAAGCAACCGGAAAGAGCCAAGCTGGTGGCGCGAGCGGAGGCTGATTAAAACTACCAAAAGCAGCTATTGAATCACCCGAGATAAGTGCAGATAAGCCTCCGACACCGAGTGGGATGGCGAGCGAAACTATTAAACGCCAAGCATAGCCCCACGGGGTAAGTTTTGATTTCTTTGTAGTGCGCTTTTTCGTTGTTTTTGTCATTTTACTAAACTCTTTATGCTTTTAGTATGGCAAAAAGATTTCCAAACAGTCTACTCTTGAATTATTGCGAGTTTTTGTTACAATTAAAACACTATCATGTGCCCGTGGTGGAATTGGTAGACACGCTACCTTGAGGTGGTAGTGGCGATTTAAGCTGTGCTGGTTCAAGTCCAGTCGGGCACACCAAAAATCGAAGCTGATACGCCTTTTTTGGGGCGGTTTTTGCGTGTTAAGAAATATAACCTATCTCCACTAGTCCTTCTAATTTATAGGACTTATTTATTGTAAAGAATACAACAAGATGCACTTTGCTTATGGAACAACTGTTTGTTGTATTCTTTACAATAAATAAATCTGTTCTAAATCTCATTATATAAATTAGAAGGACTAGTGGAGATAGATATACTCCTCTCCCCCTCTCCCGACGCAGCGAAGAGCGTGACCGTAGCCACGATAGCTGTTATTCTGAGGGTAGACACCGGAGCTACTGAAGAACAGGTAGTATGCAGTCGTACCGGAGTCTGCCGTACGAGACCAGTAGCGGCCGTTTGACCCCTCATAATCCAGCGAACCGCGATTGTAGTGGTAGAAGCCAGTGTAGACAAAATCAAGAGGAGACTGTCTGAGCTTAGTAGAACCAGTAGAGCTATTTGTAATGTTGTAGGTGGTGGTGAGAGAGGAGTAGTCGGAAGAAGTAGGGAGGGTGAAACCCTTTGGACAGACAAGAAGCAGAAATAGGCTAAGGCCCCCATACCTCATTCCGACTACTCCACTCTCACCTCTCCCGTACCACACAGCGAACGGCAAAACCGTGCCCGCGGTAATAGTTATTCTGAGGGCCGACATTCGTGGGGCTCGTATACAAGAAGTGACCG
>OOIH01001006.1_pt1 | contig 32347 bp, 46 predicted proteins | sample 1691801 | NCBI WGS metagenome assembly OOIH01 (sample SAMEA1061690, study PRJEB22710) | metagenome
CGGAGAAGAGTTCAAAGGGGTGAAAGGGCAAGCGGCAGTAGATAAGTTACTAAAAGAAAAGCGCGGGCATGTAAAAGGCGCCTTTCATCGGGACGATATTGGCGATATAGATTTGCTGTGGGGTGACGATTATGTTGGGTTAAAACATATTTTATCGCGGAGAGAAGAACAGGGAATAAATAGCAACGAATTTGTTAAAGACCTGGCAGAAGTTGTAGAACGTGGAGAATTTGAAAAAAGAAATAAGCTTGGTAATTTTGAATTTCGTTACAATAGAAAAATGATAATAGTGGCGCCTGAATATCATGGAAACAAAATCACGTATGTTTTGACGGCTTATAAAACGCGTATAAAAAAACCACCGCAATAAAACGGTGGTTTGGGTTTGGGTGGACGCTCTCTCCGACTTTACGGAGTCCCCACCATTCCAAAGATACAGCGGTAGCGACTTTCTGTATGTCAAACCCATTATAAGAACTTCGAGTGGACGCCGTTTTTTCAAAGTGTCCCACTATTATTTAACAGCTGTGGCGAATTTTCTGTTGTCGAAGTTCTAAAAATAACGAATCAGCTTGGAGGGACTGCCGTTCCCCTCATCGCGCCTTTCGGTGCGGCAGACGGGGCAGATTTTCTGCGGTTCAAGTTAATTCTTTATAATCTCTATAAGTGTGGGAAGCCCGCAGCCCTTCCATTCATTAGCAGCGAAGCGGTAAATTTCTGCTGTCACACTTATCACTATTATTATACACCTTTTCAGAAAAAATGTCAATACCAAAAGGAGAAATATTTATGGAAAAGAAAAAATATCCGTTTGATGATGAGATCATGAAGTATGACTATGTTCATCATCGATACGTTTTAACCAAAGAAGGCGTGCTTTCCGAACTGGGCGAAGATTTGGATATCATACTGAACACCACGCTTGTTTCGGACGTGAGCATAATGTCCCAGCGTGTGCTGGATAAAGTATCGCAGGTGGTGTATTTATATTTGTATCAAGACACCATGAATCGGGACTGGCTGGAATATATTCTTGCCACCTATCCGCCATTGCGCGAGTGGGTGCAGGAAATGTTGCAGGCACAACTCGAATATGTGCTGGAAAATAACTTTGTAAACGACTTTTCGGGCGTGAATATTGCAAAGGGGCAAACAATCGATGTGAATTGGTTGCGTAATAGAGTGAAGATTGCCGACCAAGTAGAGCAACTTGCTTATCAGTTTGTGCCTGGACTGGGTTACTGCCTAAAATATTGCGGTCAGTTGCCGCGCGTTCCGTGTCATTTGTATCACAGGGGGTACTGATTTATGAGAGCATTATGCACAGGATTTAATCAATTTGAGTATGCGCGTTGGTGCGAAAAATCCCCGCAGAAATACAAAATCATACGCGTAGAAGCGGTGAGCGAGAATGAAAAGCGATGGAGCACCGTTTTGCAGAATATTATCACCGTATCGGACAGCACGCTACTGCGAACGGCATTTGCCTATCCGTACGAAAGCCGACAGCATTTGTTTTACCGCAATAAATGGTGGGAAATTCTGAACGTGGGCGAAGTGACGCTCGACGTAAACCCGCAAAGTCTTGCGTTGGTACGGGGCGGAAACATGCAATATGTTTTGGAAGTGATACAGGTGGACGGCTATGACGTATGAAGAATTTGTCAGTTTAGGAAAAGAATGCAAAGAGATTATAAAAAAAATGGCGCCTATCGAAACGGGTGTTTTGAGATATGATGCCATACAAGAAAAAATGCCCGACGACAAAACTTTTATAATTTATGTAGACGAAGCTGTTGCGCCATATATGAAATATACCAATGAAGAGTGGCACCGCAAAATTATAAAAATGGGTAATTTTGTGCCCGGGGAAGTGGTGGAAAGAATGCGCACTTGGAAGAATCCGAACGAAGGGTGGTTTGACCGAGCGGCGCGCACGGTGGCATTGTATGTAGCCAGTAAAACAGGAGGAGAAATAACGGTATGATTACGTTACAAACATTAGCAAAAGAAATAGAAAACGGACTGAACAATAACGTGCTTGGTATACAGTATAAAATACATAGCGACGGCGGGTCGTATAACAAGGCGCTATACGGGCGTGTTGCCGCCAATCGTAAGCGATTCACCAACGGGCTATTGCAGGTGCTTTCGTCGTCGATAGTGCCCGTTCAGAGCCTTATTGTGGCAACGCAGACGGTGCGGTTAGAAGTTGCCGTTCAGCTTTTGGATAAAGATACCGAAGATTCGGTAATCGCTATGCACAGGGCGATTCTCGACGGATATTTTCAGTCTACGGGCGTACAAATGCTCACCGATGAAAGCGGCAAGCAGTTCAGCGTTTCGTCGGCGTATTCGCTTGCCAGCACGGGAACGGTGCAAGCGGCGGCACCGTTAGGCACGCATATCACGTTCGCCGTGAACGTCACCTATTCAATGGTGCAGAACGGACTCAATTCGTCGGAGTTCAAAGTATCGCTCGACGGCGTGGAACTTGCTTATACGACTTTCACGATTGTGCGCACGCCTTCTATGGACGCGTCCACGTATAACGGCGGAAACGGCGCGTCAAAGAACGTTTCCAATACCACGGCGTTGCAGTTCAACATTCAACTGCCCGCAATCGTTACCCAAAACGACGCGCAAAGCGCTATTATGAATTTTCTGCTCGACGGAGATATGGCGGCAATTCATACACTTACCGTTGCAATGGGCGAAAACGTGTCGCGCACCTATTCGGTGGTGTTCGGCGATACCAACGTTTCGCTCGACGGTATCCAAAACGCGGGCTATACCGTAACGTTTGTGGAAGCGGCAACGCTTACGGAGGGTACGTGATATGGAATCGGGCAAAAGTAATTACACCGTTACGCTTCAATACAAAGGCGAATATGCGGACAAATCCAGCAGTCCCATAGCGGGGCAAACGGGTGCGGCGACTCCGAGCGGAGAAAAGGGCAATGCGGGCGCAAAAGCCGTGGTAAAAAGCCTTGTGTCTTACACGTCGTTCGTTAAGCCGTTTATAGAAGCGAGTATAAATCAGCACATACAGACCATTGCTCTGCGCACGGGCGCAACCGAGCACCAGCAACGCGTCCAATTCGCCTACGATGTGGGAAAGCAGGCTGTGGGCATTGTTACCAGCATAGGAATCGGCTTTGCGGTCGGCAACGTTGCAGGCGCTCTTACGGGCGCGGTGATGAGCATTACCACAACCGCTATGAATTACGCCAACAAGGCGCGCACCCTTCAATATGAGCAGAATCTCGAAGATATATCCTTGCGCGGCATGCTTGTCCGCTCGGGCGGTTATGCGCCCAGCTACGGCGGCAGCAGAACAAGCAGGCAATAAAAAAGGACGCTCTTTTGAACGTCCTTTTTCGTGGCAACACCCTTTGAAATCGGTCATGCTTCTATAATATCTACCAAAGCTTTTTGTAATACTGCCGAAAAGTTTACGCCTTGCGCCGTTGCTTTTTTATCAAGCCAAGCGGGAATCGTGCAATTTTTTCGTATGCAACGATTGTCGTTTTTTTCTCGATACGCCGCAAAGTCAATATCTATCAATGCGACAAGTTGGTCATATTCGCATTCGGGTTTAAGAGCGGCAGGCTCGGGTATTTGTTTGCCGTCATCTTCCATGCAAATGCCAACAAGTCCGATTGCGTCGCGCGCCATAAAAAGCGCATCGTCAAGCGATGTACCTTCGGTGTTTATATCAAAATCGGGAACATATACAAGATAGTCCTTTTCGCCTTGTTCGGGCGGTGTAATGATGATTGGATAAACGTGTTTCATGTTGATTACCTCCGTTATTTCAATTTATTTCGCCGTATAATCGCTTTTGCCAAGTTCTCGTTGACTTCGTTGTGTCGCGGCACAGCTTCGTATTTGTTGCCGTTTGTGTATATGGTGTGATTACTACCCTCACGCGAGAAATACCACCCGTTTGCCTCTAATAGTTTTATCAAATCTTTTCGTTTCATTCGTTTGCCCTTCTTATATTACTATTATACGCATTTATGCGCATAATGTCAAGTGTTTTATTCAAATTTTATTAGGAGAGATACAAAATGATAGACACCACATAAAAAAGGGCGCTTACGCGTCCTTTTCCAGTTATGTATTCGTTCTGTATTTAGGTAGAAAAATTTGTTTTCGATATCGAATCAAAAAATAGGTGTTAATAGATAGATGAAGCAACATTAAAAAAGAAACAATTGCGGGTAAGTAGATTCTTTGTGCCATATCGCTCATATCTGTATTAGGCATAGCGGCTTTTATCGTTACATAACTCCGTATTGCAGAAACAAAAACAAGGAAAGAAATCATAAAAACTGTTGTTAAAGAAACGTAGGAAATTATTAAAAACACAATCCATTTTTTCATAAAAAACACCCCATAAAACAATCATACACTAAAATCCAAAAAAAATCAATTAAACAGGAGAACAAATCATGAATCAAAAACCATTCGGGTACATCGACCCTCAAAGCATTGCTATCTTAAAGGCAGACATCGCGCATAAAGAAGCGGTGGAACGTGGAGAAATCAAGTATAACACGTTTAAGGTGGAGATTGACGGAAAGGATTACACCAACAATGTGGTGTTTCCCATTAAGTGGGAAAAGCGTTTAGACGAACGGTTGGACGAAACGCGCATTTCGATGAAAAGAATCAAACGGAATATCTTTCCACCGCTTACGCCCGTTACCATAACGCTGACGGATAAACGGGGCGATAAAGTTGTATTGAATGCCGTAATTACTACCGACGAATCGGCGGAAGTCCCAGTAGGTGCCAAAACGTACGACCATGAAATTATGATGTTGGAAGAAACCAAAATTTTGGAAGGAATCGTAGTTGATGCGCTTACGTTTACGAATGCTTTGGGAAGGAGTTATATAAAAAATGCTGTAACCGTTTTGCCGTCCCAAACTGGAAGTGGATTTACTGCTCAAACAATCGAAAGAGTTAAATCGCCTATGAAAACGGGTGAAACTTTTACTTTTCCTGCTATTGCAGAGGTATTTGGGCTTTCAACATTTGTGACTCGAAATCATATGAAGATTGAAAGAAATGCACAAGAAATTTTTTATAACGATGAAACATTTAATGCAAATGGGGAGAAATTTGCTGGCAGAGTGACATATACAAGTACTTTGGAAGAAGGCAAATATATTTTAACTTATTATGCGTATTTTGCGGCGCCAATCGGAAAAGATAAAGAAGTTACAGCGACATATACTTTTTATGTAAATGAGGATAAGAAAGAACTGCCGCGCTGGAATATAGCTACGGTAATCGACCGCGTACTCGACCTTGCGGAAACGCATTTGCAGGGTGTTGCACCGCGGTTTAAGTTGAACGATGAGCAACATGCCGAGTTTGAAAAGATTGAATCTCCCGAGTTTGCGTTCACCAATTCCACATTAAAAGAAGTGCTCGACCAAATCGGTGGATATATTCACGGAATCCCTCGTTTGCGCGGCAACACTATTTATTTCGATATGCTGGGCGGAACGGAACAGGCAAGACTGGCAGACCCGAAATACGTGAATACATACGTTAGTCAGTTATTTTCGCAGGATATAGAAAGCTACTGCACGGGCTTGGATAGCACGGTGGATAATATGGTGTGTTTAGCCGACCCGCAGCAGGGCACGCTTATCGAGCCGTACAACAGCGGATATAAAACGGTGCGTACGGAAACGGTGTATGCCCGTATAAACGAAGATAATATGTTCATCGCTACGCAGTATCCCATACAGGAGATAAAGAACGTAAAGTGCGGCATGATACCCAATGAAAACTTTGCGGGTGGAGATATCACCGCATACGTATTCGAAAGCGCGGAATATGCGCGCATGAGCGGTTATTCGGAAGCGTATCCGCAAAGCAAGGTGTATGCTCTGTATTATACGCAAGGCACAAAAAATATTTACGGCTTGAATTTCCGTATACCCAAAGCGTCGGGTTATACGGGAGATATGGCAATAACAAGGATTTTGAAAGCAACGTCGGGACACGATATCGGCGGCTTGGGTACGAATTACCCCTTGCTTTCTTTTCAGGTGTCGTATATTCCCGTGTTCTCTGCTCGAACGCAACAGACAAAGCAATATATATCGGAGTATAAGCAATCGCGTACGCTCGTTTTTAATCAGGGTGCGAACTTGGTGGAAACGCGGTATTTCGGTGAGAATATGAAAGGCGCCGTCGCTCGTATGGGGAACGTCGGTAGAATTGTAACATATAATCTCGGTAATTTTGCGCTTATTCCCGAGATAGGGCAAATGTACGGTGATGACTACTATATATCGGGCGTAACCTGTGAAATTTACCCCGCATTATTGAAATGTATGCTTACGCTTTCGCAAGATTTTAACCGATTGAGTCAGTACATAGGAATCGACAGTGTAAAACGTTTCTATGAAGTGAGCGAAAAACAAGCGTATGCGCGAAATATAAAATATGCGGATTATGTGGTCATCGGTGACAAAGTGGAACCAGATACAACATGTTCGTTTGCAAGACATCTCTCGGGCATTTTTAGTCGAAATATTTCTGCGGGGAGTGGTGTATCTTATGCGGTAGCACGTACTTACAGCGCGAATCAAGAACCGAATACCGACGTGATATTGCCCGTGATTTCCACGGCGCAGGGTAATGCAATGGTGTTCACGTTTAATTACGAAGATAATTACAGCGCGGGCGTACAGTCACAGCATTATTCGAGTGGTGAGGTCAGCGGATATTTTACCAATGCGGTACCGTATGCGGATTATTACGGGCGAGCGGAATATTTGGCTTTTGGTATGGGAATTTATAACTCACAACAGTCCAACCCAAACAAGTTGGAGTTGCCGCAAAAAGACAAAGACATGGGATTCCCCAGTAGTATCATAACGACAGGAATGCCGGGGCTTGTTATCCAAAAGGACGGAGCGGAAATCCTGTCGGTAAATTACATACTGGAATTTGTAACGAATAAAAAGAACTATATCATTGGGTCGGCAATGGCACGGAATTGTCCGTTGGTACGAGGCGTAAATGTAAACAGGTTTGCGTCTTTGTATATCCTGCCCAATAAAGTAGGCAAATTCGATACTACAATCACAAATATTCCAGGCACCAAAGTGTGGGACTACGGTCCGAATCCACAACATATAACGACAAGTGGAAAATATCTCAAATTCGAAAATTTCACGCCTGCGATAAACGGCGCGGCGTGGGCGATAGTAGACAATTCTACGGGCGAGATATTGCTTGCGTCCAATGAAACAATTACGGCGGGCACGCCCGTGCAAATGCCGTATATGACGTTAAGACATAATATTTTTAATTTATAGGAGGTTAAACACATGGACGACACAACAATCAAGAACTTTCGGGCGGGCATTGCGGCAATACGCGGCGCCCGCGACGAATGCGAAACGGTGGCGGAATATTTGGAGCGGCTGATTGCCACTTACGAAGATTCTCCGCCCGACGCGGAGATAGCTTTGCCGCAGTATATGAATATTATCAAAGACGAACTCAATCATGCACTGCGGTTTATTTTCAATGTGTTCGTGCCCATAACGGGTATCGAGCCTGACACCGACGGTTTGGAGGAGGAATAAAACATGGTCATATTTTTGAATAGCGACGGCAGTTGTCAGAAGATAACTCCCGAACACGTGTATCAGGGGAGTAATAACGTAGACGATATTACGGTGGTAGCTCCTTATGCACAATCCACGGCACTGTTAATCGGCTTTGTCTTGCCTAACGGATTATATTGGGAATCGCCCGAAGGCTCTCGGTATGCGCCTATGGACTACGTTCCGCAAAGCGTGGACGGAAATGTGGGTGCATGGCATTATAACTTGCGGGGGTCTGTAACCGAACTTATGGGCGAATTGTATGTGGCAATAAACGCAGTGACGGCACAAGGCAATACCACGAGCTATATGTGCAAAGTATTTGTGGAAGAAAGTGTGTTGCCTAATTTGCCTGCTGCACCCGAGCCGAGTGTATACGACCTTATTTTGAAGTATTTGGGACGTGTACAGGGCAGTCTTGTGGCAAACATAGAGAAAGTACCCGGGGCAAGTAATGCCATTCGCTATACGGACAATTTCGGCGTAGTGAGCGCGCCCATCGTGATTGGGGGCGGGGAAGACGCGCCCATTCCCGTGAATGCGGCAAGCACTATTGAAATTCCCAAAGAAGCGTGGGCGCAACAGACGGACGGATATGAGTACGTTCTCACGGCGGCAAAGCATGGGCAGATGCGTGACGGCGCCAAGCCGAACGATTTGTGGGTGAGTTTCGACGAAACGGAAAACAGCAAATTTCAGGGCGTGTATGCGGATTACAGCGTGGCGGCGAATGGGGATATTACGATTGTGGTGAATAGTCCCATAGATATGACGGTGCGCGTGTGGAACGGCAAAGGACTTGTGGACGAAGTGGCGCGGGAGAACGTGGTAAAGGAAGAAGAACGAGCCACAGCGGCGGAAGCGCAACTGCAACGGAATATAGAGGCGGAAACGCAACGAGCGACGGCGGAAGAAAACAATTTGCAAGCGCAAATCGACCATATAGAGCAATCGGGCGTAGACCTTACCGCGCGTGCGGAAATCGCACAGGAAGTGGAACGAGCTACTGCGGCGGAAAAGCAGGAAGAGCAACGCGCCACGCAGGCAGAGCGGGACTTGCAAACGCAAATTACCACCAACATGTCGGATATTGAGGGCTTGCGCGAAGATATAACCAATGAAAGCCATTTCCGCGGCATGTTCAATAGTGTGGAAGAGTTGCGTGCGGCATATCCCACGGCAACGCCTAACGATTATGCGTGGATAGCGGGCGGGAATATTTGGATATGGCAAGACAATGCCTGGACGGACAGCAGAGAGCCTGTTCCGAGTACGGCAGTCCCCGCAAGTAACGCTACGCCGTTAATGGACGGCACGGCAAGTGCGGGCACGTCGAATTCTTATGCGCGCGGCGACCACCGTCACCCGAGTGACTCGAATAAAGTAAGTAAGTCGGGCGATACGATGACGGGGTCGTACCGACTGATAGGAAAATTGACTGTTGGAGAAACAATAGATGCGGGGCACGTGTGGACGAATAAGCTGTCATTAAAAAACAATAATAATCCTAATGACGTGGCGCAATTGTCATTTGACGGAACACGTGTCAGTATGGAAAAACAATTCGGTGCGAATGGAGTTTACGACAATGACAGGCGTGTCTATTCGCCGAATAATCCCCAAGTTCCGTATTTTTCAAACACGGATATACCTTCCGGCAGTAACTTAAATAATTATATAAATCCCGGAATATATACATCACAATCGAGTGACTCAACTTTGAGTAATCTTCCGAGTGGTTCTTCCAGTGCAGGCAAATTGATTGTATATAAAACTACGTCGTCATCAAATTATGTAAATCAGGAATGGCAGGAAGTGGCTACGGATAATCGTTGGGTGCGCTCGTCCAATGCCGATGGTGGCACGAGGGTATGGCAGGAATGGAAATATATAGGCGGGAACGTCTATTCGCCGAATAATCCCCCGCCGAAAAAAGTAAAGATATTAAATACTACATTGCGAGTGAATTATGTACACACTACATATGGGCTTCCTGTACCTTATGACGATACATGGACAGCAACAATTTGCGGATATTTAGGAGCACCCGAAAACTCATTCAGTTTTACCATTGATTCGTCGGAGTTGAAAAACTCGTCAGGCTTGAAAACCGTGTGCTGTATGGCAAGTTATAATCAAGCTAATATAATGAGCGGTGGATATGTCCCATTGCCTTTTTCTGTGTATCACCCGCAAGGGTCGGGGAAGTTAAGTTTCCGAATTGCGCTGGACAGTGCACCCAACTCAATGCGAGGGTTTGCCACGAATGGGTTGAGTACCTTTATTGTAGGCAATACGGTATATCCATATTTCACCAGTATGACTGTTATGTACGATTAAAGGAGCCAAAACAATGAAAATGAATCATGATATACAAGTAATGGGTGCAGTCAAAGCAAACACGATAGACGGAGCGCCTACGGGAGAGCTACAAGATAGAATCATGCAACATATCGCGGAGTATACGGAAACGGTTGTGGCGCCGCAAATTGCCGCCGTGCAGGCAGATTTTGCGGACAGGCTGTCTGCGCTTACGGAAAAGTACAACGGAGCGGTGGAGAAGTACAACGCCGCAGTGGAAACAATCAACAAACTTGCCGAGCGGGTCGCGGCATTGGAAGCAAATTACGACCCTACGATTATTTAATTGGAGGTATAAGAAAAATGAATGCACAGGAAATTTGGCAAATCATAGAACCGTGGGTATCGGTAATTTTATCGGCGGTCAGCGCTGTCATTACGATTTGTATTACGGTAAAAGCGCGATTAAAGAAGTGGAATTTCAGTTTCATGAAACAGTATGACGCCAATGATATGGCGTTACGGGTTGCGGAGAATATTGCAGGTAAGACGATGAATATCGATGTTACGGCAGTTTCTGAAAAGAAATTGGATAAGATAGGGAACAAATTACATAAGCAAGTAGAGCAAATGAGAGATGAAGTTTCGGCATTAAAACGTATCTTGATACCAATTGGTGCGGCAATGGCACATTTCAAATCATTGACTGATGACGAAAGGCAAACTCTGCAAAATGCTGTAAAAGTTTTAGATAGTGGTTATGAACCCCCTGAACCGGAGCAGGTAATCACCGTGAAATTGGAACCCATTGCTACGGACGAACCGCCCGAATCGGAAGAGGCGGACGCTGCCGAAATGGAAAGCCTGATTAACTTCGGGGGTATGACGCAATGAAGTGGACGAAAAAGAAAGTTGCGTACAACGTATTGCAACTTGTTTTTTACGGCGTTGTGCCGCTCGTGCTTATCTTTCTTTTGTACGGGAATATGGGGCACACAAAGGACGCAATCGGGTTTAAGATTGCCGCGCCCGGACTGGTGCTGGTCGTTTTGGTGTTCCTTTGCTTTAAGAAACTGTTTATAAACAAAAGGCTGTCCGATGCGCACAGTCAACTCAATCAACTGAAAGCGGATTTGAAAGTAAAAACCGACTCTGCGGAAGTAACGAATATAGAAAATGCGATAAAAAATCTCGGCACCGCGGAAGTGCTATTGAACGCCGTAGTGCCCGTTTTGCTGTTTTTGTTGCTCATTCTCTGTTGCAAGGTTATGGAAGCGCAGATAGTGAAGTTGTCGGGTACGTGTGGGTTTATTCTGCTGTCGTATCTTACGGGCACAGTGTTCGCCGTGCTCGACGCGCGCGAAATCCACGGAAAGCACAAGGGGGCGGAAAAGGACAAATGAAAGAGAAAAAAGAAAGTGTGCGGGATTTGGCGCTTCGTGTAAAGGATAGCTTTTCTTTGCGGCAATTCACCATGATACTGATAGTGGTGTTTGGCGTTGCGGCAAATATCACGTCCGACTATCTTACGCTTGGGTTTGACGCGAGTATCTTTCTGTCACCCGCGTACTGGATAAACTTGTGCATTAGTCAAGGTGCGGTCATCGTAATAATGTTATGCCTATACGGTATCACGTCCGAACGGGAAGAAAATGCCAACGGGGAAGTGCAAGCGCTACGAAAAACTATATTCCAGGCGCACTGCGATTTAACAAAATATTGTTTGAACGAAACTTTCGACAATTATGTGTACGTGCAAAATATACAACGGAAGAAGAAAGCGTATACACAGCTTATGCAACGCAAAATTTTTCATGCCAAAACGGACGAGAAGAGAAAAGCGTTGGAACAGGAGTTGCAGGAAGGATTGAAGATTATAGAAAGTCTGAAAGTGCGGTATAACAGAATTAGCATTGCAACCATATTCAGTCGCTCGTCGCTACCGATAACGGACGACGAAAACCTGGACGACGGCAAAGCAAAAAATACGCGGAGAATGTTGCGCAACAAAATCATCGGCGTAATCGCATTCGGCGTATTGCTGTCTACGTTGGCATTCGACCCCGACACGTTCAGCATGGGACTGATTGTGAAAACGTGCGTAAAGTTGTTTCAAGCGTCCTATGCCATATTTGTGGGCGGCAGTGAGGGAGTTAACTATGTGCGCGGTCCGTTGCTCACGGCACTTGATAACCGTGCGCAATTTATTCAAAAATTCATCGAATACAATATGCCCGACGCCCAACATCGGCAAGACATAGAGCGCGAACACGAACGCCAACAACAAGCCGAAGCCCAAGAAATCCTGCGCCGAAGAGATAATATTGCGGGAGAAGTGACAAGCGATTGGGAAGAGTGAAAGACCGAATCGAACGGCTTGTTTCTTTTTGCTCTTGACAAGGTGTGTGCGGTGTGATAATATAATAATAGTGGAGGTGCAATAAAATGTTTTCGGCAGAAATTGTAAGTAACGAATTCATCTTACGCGCGCAAGAAGATAAAATCATACTTTCTCCAATGAAACTACAAAAACTTTTATTCTTTCTTTACGGTAGACATTTAGCAGACACGGGAGAAAAGCTATTTAATGAGCCTTTTGCGGTTTGGAAATACGGTCCTGTTGTAGAATCTGTTTATTATGAGTTCAAGTGCTTTGGGTCAGACAATATAACTGATTTTGCGCGTGATGCAAGGGGAGATGCTTACTTTCCAAGTAGAAATTCGGGTACAAACGAGAGATTTTTTATTTCTTTCAATAAAACGTGGGAAAGATATAAAAATTGCATGGCTAACTATTTAGTGTTTTTGACACATCAACAAGGCACGCCGTGGTATAGGGCAGATAGGGAAAATAAATCCCATATTCCCAATGAATATATTTCTCAATATTTTGGAGAGAATAAAAATGTCTAAAAACACGAAAGACGAAAGATTTGAGGACTCCATTGCTGCGCAAGCAACAGAAGATGAACCTAAATTTTCACAAGAAACTATTCCGCAAATACCCAATAACTTAACAAAAAGAGAGCAGTTAGAACTTGAATATGATAAACGTGACAGCGAAGATAATAAGGCGCAAAGTGATATAGCTGTAAAACTTTTTATAATTTTGTTGGCATTGCTCGTTGCGCTTATAGTCGTTTCTGTAATTCTTCATTGTTTGAAATTGCCCGAGCTTAAAGTTTTGGAAAATTGTATAGTTTTTAGTCAAGGCGCATTAACTACAATTCTTGGTTTTCTTTTTGGTTCAAAAATATATAGAAAGAAATTATAATACAAGTGATTTGGAAAATAATCCAAATAAATGAGTGGATAAATTACTTACTTTTTTAATTGGGTATGGGTACGCGTATGGGTACACACAGCCCATCATACCATATATTGTAGTTATACGGTAGTCAATCATACAATATATGGTATAGTTGCAACTCGGTGGAGTCACCACGTAACCCGAAAGGGAAGAAATACGGCGTTATAGTTACATATAACGCCGTATTTTTATGTATATTTACATATAATTATTTTTGCGTATGGGTACGCGTATGGGTATGAAAAGTCACCAATTTACAGCAGTTTTTTGCTCTCTTCTTTTATAAAATCTTCGGTTGCATGTGTGTACGTATTCATAGTCATATCTATCGTAGCATGCCCGAGCCAGGTCTGCACGACTTTGGGATTGATTCCTTTGTCTACAATACACCGTGTGGCAAACGTATGGCGTAAATGGTGAAAGGTGTGTTTCTGATTCAAGCGTTTCATCACGTCACGAAAGTCCATACTTAACACGTCGGCATTGCGTACTTTTCCATTGCTGTTCGGGCATACGAATCCCGATTTGTTTTTTATTTGGGATAGCGCGTTGTAAAGCGCGGGGGAAATAGGCACGGTGCGTATGCTTGTTACGGTTTTTGTTTTGCCGACCGAGTAGCCTTTCTCTTCGCCGCGGTGTACGGCTTCCTTTACGTGTATTAGCCGATTTTCCAAGTCGATATTTTCCCATTGCAAGGCAGTGGCTTCTCCGCGTCGTAGCCCCGCCCAAAGGCTTATTTGATAAATCAGTTTATACGGATTATTCTCAATCTCTTTTACAAAGGCGTTTTCCTCTTCGTGGGTAAACGCTTTTTTACTTTCGTCAAATTTGTGCGCAGGGGAAGCGATTGGATTCCGTAAAGCTGCGGCGGGATTTTTTTGTATGAACCCATTATTCATAGCGTCCCCGAGCGACGCTTTCATAAAGCCGATTGCGCGCTTTGCCATTTCATGAGAATGAAATCCGTTAATGAATTGTTGTAAGGAAATGGGGAGTAGTTCGGCTAATTTGGTATTGCATAGCGTATCGTCTAGTTTGTCTACAATTGCCGTATAGCGTGTGCGAGTGGCAGGCGCCAAGTCTTTTCGATATTCGTTAAGCCATACCAAAAGCCAATCCCGAAGAACGGGGGATTTGCTTTCCAGCACGATATTACGTTCCCGCGCTTCCTTGATTGCTTCCTGCATTTTGTCGTTGCACTCTTTGCGCGTTTTACCGTACACGGAACGAACAATTTGCTTTCCGTCTATAAAGCCTTCGGTGAATCGTCCCTCAAAAGTTCCGTTTTCGCGTTTACGAATAGACCCTTCTCCGTTGCCACGCGAGCGTTTGCGTTTGGGTTCTTCGGGTTCCCATTCTTCATACATGCGATGCCGAGCTATGAAATTGTCCAGTTTTTCTTCGTCAGACATATGTTACTCTTTTGGGTTTTTGTTTTCCGTCTGTATTGGCAGTTAATTCGTTGTCTTTGACAACATTTGAAAGGTGCAAGCTTATATTTTGTTTTATTGTTTCAAAAAGTTCTGCATTGCTTTTTGCGTCACCAAAGGGTTCGCCTTTTACAAGCACATGTGTTCGTTTTTTTATGTAATTTCTCTTATTTTCTTTTTAATGGTTTCTATACTCAAATCTTCCCAATAGCTTAAATATACTAATTTTATATTGTTTTCTTTACTGAGGTTTGCTTTAATTTTATCGCGACGCTGTTGTTGCTCAAATGCAATCTGTCCACCAAAATAATCAATAGGTTCAAAATGTTGTTTCCCTTGATATTCAATCGCAATTTTTTTCTTGGGAATAAATATATCGTATGATAATTGATGCCCGTTAAAGTTTAAGAAAAAAGGGCGGTATTGAAAAGTCACATTTTCTTTTCCATATATCTTTTGTGTGAGTTCAAAAGCTAAATATTCCGATTTCCATTTTGTAGGCTTTACATCATAAATGTAAGGCGGCATTTTGAATAAATCAGTTAATAAGAATTCATCTAAATATTTAATCTGTTGTCCTTTTATATCGCATATATCGTATAAATATTCTCGCTTGAACCAAAAATATATTTTATTATGCAATGTAAGTGGACGTTGCAATTTAATTTGTTGTAATGTGATATTTACATTTTTGTCAAACATGTATCCATGAGAATATAAATGATTGCGTTCGGGCAGAAAAGAGTATAAGTAAAAATCTTCTAAATCTTTACATTTTCTATAAGCAATTTTATATCCTTCATCACATTGTGTAAGATAGTTGCCATAAGTTATACTTTGTCCACTATCTATTTTGAAAAATATAGATGTATAAGCAAAACCTTCCCAACTATGTATTCGCTCTAATAGGTTTAATTTTGGGATTAGCTTATTAATCCTATTAATTGTATCCTCGGTAGTTGAACTAATCAAGGATTTTTGCATGGGGTTGGATAATCCATAAAACTTTTTATAGAATATAAGATAGTATGCGTCATCAAAAAAATTTTCAAATTTTCGTATAGTAAAAGGGAAAATAGTATTAGGAAGTAATTCCTCAAATTTAATATGGTATTGAGTTTCACTGACAAATGGAGAAAATTGTTCAATACAAATATATAATACAAAACTATCTTCTACACAAAATACCACTTCGTCTTTTGATACTTTATATTTCTTATAGGCATAATTAGACAAATATATGCTTTCATATAGTTGAATTGCTTTTTTGAAATTAAATTCAATATACGATCGAGAATATGAGAACATAATTACTCTATATCGCTCTGGAAAGCTACGGCTTTTCCTAAAATGCGTATTTGATTCAATTCATCACCAATATAAACAAAAGGCTCGTACTTGGGGTTTTCCGCTTGTAGTACGAGTTTTTGCTTTTCGGGGTAATAGTAGACGCGTTTGAGAGTAACTTCGTCGCCAATTATTGCCGCCGCAATTTCACCATTATTTACCATGTCTTGCGCACGACAGAAGATGATATCTCCATTCTTTATACGTGCCCCAATCATACTGTCCCCGCGCGCGGTAAGACAAAAATCCACGTCCAAGTCGGTTCCGACTTCCACGTAGCTTTCGCGTTCTTCGTTGGCGTATATAGGCTCGCCGCATGCAATCTCTCCAAGCATGGGAACGCGGCGGCGCCCGACAGGACGAACGTTGGAATAGGTATCAAAAATAGATTTTTGGTCAGATAGTTCAAGCGCTTGCTCTATTGCCTGAACAGTGTCTAAACGTGGCGCATAAGTTGCACCTCTAAATATGTCCTTAATTGTACTAATGCTTATCCCTGTCCGTTTCGCAATATCTTCGAGAGTAAGCTTTAATTCTTTTTTACGTGCAGTCCAAATTTCCAAATTGTACATGTTTTTCGTACTCCTCATGATAATTATATACATAAAGTACGAAAAAAGTAAACAAATAGTGTGAAAATAGTTGACAAGTACGGCAAATCGTACTATAATAGCGGTATAGTACGATTTAATCGTGCTAAACAGGAGAGAGAGTAAACTATGTTGAGAAATTCATTTTTAATATCAGGTCTTATATTTGATATGCGTGAAGCTCAAAGACAAATCGCCACCCTTGAAGAAGGGATTAAGGAACTAAATATGCGATTGAATATGCAAGCAAATCAAAATAGTATGACTGAATTAAGCGAATTAAAAAAAATTGCACCCTTGTTTGTCGTTGATTGTGAGTGCAATTTAGATAACTACGATATTCCTTTGATTGTGGAAAAATTTAAGGAAAGTAGCTGGTTACGGCATAGTATGACAAAATTGTCGATGGTCTTAAAGAACTACAACAAGATTATTTTGTCATACTATGCAGATAAATAGTCAAGGTTTGGGTGGGATGAAAAGATTGCTATATAAGTCGTCTAATCGTTGTTTGATGTTATAAAGGTAAAAATCAAAATCGGTTAAATCAATTTTGGCTAAATTAGCAAGATTACACCATGAAAATTTCTCATCAAAAAAAACGCAGTTTTCTTGACAAGTATGCTGGGGCGAATTAAACGGGCAAAATCTATCTTTCATAAACCCTCCAAAAATATTGTCTAAATTTATTTAAGTATAGCAAAAGTTTTACAAAATGTCAATTTGACAAGGAGAATATCATGAATGGATTAAAAATGAAACGTAAAGAACGTCGCATGACACTTGAAGATGTGGCGCGCATTGTCGGCACGACGAACAGCTGTGTGTCGCTTTGGGAGCGGGGAGAGCGTTTTCCCCGCAAACCCGCATTGGATAAACTTTGCGCATTTTTCAACTGCAAAGTCGACGATTTGCTATAAAGGGAGTAAAGCCATGCAAATGCAGAGCGAAGCATTGACGGCAGAGGAAGCGAGCAAGATATTGGGAATTGGGGTGCATCAGTTGCGTAATTGGATGAGCAAGCCGTATTTCCCGTCGCTACGGATAGGAAAGCGGGATTACATAATACCTCGCACTACGCTTATGAATTGGATATCCGACCCGCAGAACATGATAGCGTTTAAGGCAGCGCAGAGTGCAGACGAGGGGTGGGACGATGACGCTTAACGATATAGAGATATTTGCGCAGGATATGGCGGTTATATCGCATGTAAACGACCGACTGGGGACAAGGTTTCAGATAAAACAGTTGCGAGGAAGAGACTTTGCGCATATAGCATTGAAAAGCGCCCATGAAACTATCATGATTGCGTCGTTGGACGTAATTGATAAAGTGTGCGTGGGGCTGTTGGCAGTAGCGAAAGAATTGGCAAAGGAGTGAAAGAGCATAGAAATGATGATAAACATACATGAGGTATGTGGTCAACTTTTGGGCATATTATCAATTCAAGCACGTGACCAAGTGAATGATTTAATAGACCAAATAAGAATAAATGATAAAAATGACCTATTACTTTTTGTAGGTCGCTTGGAAAATACTATAAATTTCTTAAATACCATTGTGAATGGAAATGACGCTTACGAACGTCAAAGGATAGTGATGGAAGAACAAGCGAAAGCGGAAGAATCAATTCGTAGATGGAACGAACTATTGGATTATTCTTGCACGGATAAGGAATAAAACAGATAACAGCAAAGGAGTGATGACATGGAAACATACGAAGAGAAGTTAGCGGAGTTAGACGAATGGCTTGCGAAGATAGGGGCAATCATAAAAAGGATAGAGGAAATGACGGGGTGGACGGACGAAGAGGAGAACGAAGAATGTACGTATTGCGAGTGGTGACGGAAGAGGGTGTGCGGAAGTATGCGTATGGAAACGAAGATATGGCGTTTGTGAAGTTGCGATACTTTTTCAGTCAGCCCGAGGTAACAAGAGTGACAATGGAATATATCACTTGGGAAGAATAAGTTTCGCGCGGGACACACCCGCAATAACGCAGGTAAGCGAAGGGGCGCGTATCGGGAGCGGGGCTTCCGAAGGTGAGTTCGACTCTCACATCTGCGACAAGTACACATGTGTGTTTGGTGGAGTAGCTGACCGCCGAGAGAAACAAAAAAGGAGAGTAAGAGTTATGACGTTACGGGAATTGCGGCAACAAAGTAAAAAGACCGCCGCAGAAGTTGCGGCGGCGTTGTGTATAGCGATATCTACATATTATGGGTATGAGCATGGAATAAGGCGTATATGCTTTGAACATGTGCTAACACTTGCGAAACTGTACGACGTAAGCGCGGAAGAAATAATACACGCACAGTTAAAAACGGAAAAGGAGAGAGAATAATGACAATTCCACTAATAATTTCTTTAACTTTGAGTTCACTTGCTATACTTATCAATATTACAGTGTGGGTTTTATTTGCTATTTTCAAGCATAGGTAATAAAACACCTCCTAATAATCGCATCGACCTAATAAGTAATCTGCCGATACGTCAAAGAAATCGCAAAGTTTTTTAAGAGTTTCAAAAGGAGGTTGACGAGTCCCATGCTCGTAACCAGCATAGGTTTGTAAAGGAATTGATATCCCCGAAGCAACTTGCTTTAACGTCATGGATTTTTCTTGTCTTAATTCTTTTAGTCTATCAAACCATTCCATAAACAATATTTTACGCGAAATGAATAAAATATGCTTGACTTTATTCAAAATGAATAATATAATAATAGCATGATTATTCATTTTGAATAAAATTTATGGAGGTAAACAAAATGCAAGTAGTAAGTCAGGAAGTGTACGAACAGGTAAGAGCGCAGGTGTTGGAAGAGTTGAAAGCGGAGCGGTTGGCGCGGAGTCAAGAGAATGAACGGATAAGGACAGCGGCATGTCATATGTTCGACGATTTGAAAACCAAATACATGCCCTTGCTTTTAACGAACGTAATGAAAGAGTATCCGAATCGACGCGACCATTACATTTTAGCGTTGAATAGGTTTGACTACATAACGCAAACGGCATTGTCGGCAATAGGCGAGAGAGATGAAAAGCATGCGTATCGTAACGGAAAAGCGGAAGAATCGATACAAATGGCGGAAAAAATGTTGTTGGATATGTACAAGGAGAAAGATACATGAACGATTTGGAGAACGGTGTAGTTGCGGGTGCGGCGGCACGAAATTGGGGGTATGGGTGGGAAGAACACAATCCCATATGCGAGCGTTGCGGAAAGGAAATACGTGGCAGAACGGAGTATGGGGGCTATTACGGTTACATTTTATGTGAAGATTGTTTTTACGAAAGTATGGACGATGAATATTAAAAAAGGAGAGAGAAAGGAAATGAACATGTACGGAACGGTGCATTTTGACGACGGGGAAGAAACGGTTGTGAAAGCGAACCGCCAGGATACGGGCGTGGTGGCGCTGCACGTGGGGGAATGGCAACAAATCACCTTATTTTTTCCGAATGAAGATGCGGCGTGGAAAGCGGTAAAGAATATGCAGGCGGCGCTTTATGCGTTGCCGCAGGAAGAGCGAGCGGAGAGCGAAGGAGAAAAGGCGTGAACATTTACGAAAAGATACAGCAAGTACGCGTGGAATTGGGCAGTCGAAAAATCGTTATGAGCGGAAAAAACGAGTTTGCCAAATACGACTATTTCGAGTTGGACGACTTTCTGACGCCGCTCAATGAGCTGATGCACAAGCACAAAATGACGGCATATGCGTCGTTTACGCAGGATACGGCGACGTTGACGGCGGTGAATTGCGAAAAGCCCGACGAGTGCGTGGTTATTACGAGTCCTATGGGCGCGGCGAATTTGAAAGGGTGCCACGAAGTGCAGAATATAGGCGCGGTGGAAACGTATCAGCGTCGGTATCTGTATCAGACGTTGTTTGATATCGCCGAACACGACGGACTGAACGGCACACAAGGCATGCCCGAACAGCAGGCAAAAAAGGGAGACAAGCCCCACGCGGCAAAAGAAACGATTCACGTTTCGGATATCTGGAAATTGCCGGGTGCGGATACGGCGAGCAATACCACGTTGTTTGTGAAAGCACTGGAAATTGCGGGACTGACGAACGAAGACGGCGGCAAGATCGTGAAAGAGTTGTTCGGAGAAGGTGCGAAAGTGAACAGTCTCAATTCTGTGGACTTTAAGCATCTGATAACCACGGTGGAGAAACTGTGCGAGAGCGGGAGGACGGAAACGTGACACTGACGCCTGAAAACAAAGCGAAATTGAATGCGCTTGTGCGGCTTTTGCGCGACGGGAATGTAACCAAACAAAGGGTTATGGATTTATTCAAAGTGAGCGAAAGAACCGCACGCGACATGTTGTCGGAGATAGCAAAACGTGCGCCGCTTATATCTGTCAGCGATACATCCGGTTATAGAATAGCCATGCGGGCAAGCGATGTGGGCGATGCGATGCATGCATATAACGAAAACAAAAAGAGAGCGGGAGAGATTCTGAAACGGAACGAACCGCTGGAAAAATTTATAAAGGAGAACAGGGTATGAATAACGAAATTAAGACGGATAATCGTCCCGAAAATCTTGTTATAATGACAAAGCATGACCATATGTCATATCACGCAACAAAACGAAATAGTCAAAGGAGATTGTTACAAAATGCTCAATAAAGTCATTCTTATAGGAAATGTAGTGCGCGACCCCGAACTGACGCAAACCCCGTCGGGAATTTCGGTGTGCAAATTTACGCTTGCGGTCAACCGCAATTATACGAACGCAAACGGAGAACGGGACGCGGATTTCATCAACATAGTAACGTGGCGCGGGCTTGCGGAGAACTGCGGCAAATACTTGGTAAAAGGCAAGAAAGCAGCGGTAAGCGGCAGTTTGCAGACGAGTAGTTACGAAGACAAAGACGGCAACAAACGGTACCGTACGGACGTAGTGGCGGACGAAGTGGAATTCCTTCCGAGCGGCAATAAAGACGGCGCAGAGCCGAAAACTGCGGGCGATACGGCGCAAAAGAAAAAGACCGTGCATGAACTGACACCGACCGAAGACGACGGACTGCCGTTTTAACAGGAGGTGTGTAAGGATGCCACGCCAAATAAAGAAGAGCTTATCCTACTTTACTTTGGATTGTGACATTTTCTCGAAATCGGCAGATTTAAGACCATTATTGCGAAAGTTCAAAGCAGATGGTTTAGCGGTATACATACATATACTCTGCGACGTGTATGGTACCGGGTATTATTTCAAACCCGATGATTACGAAGGCTATATTTTGGATATAGCAGAAGATTGCGGAATCACGGTGGAGAAAGTGCAGCTTGTATTAGCATTTATGGCAGACAGAACACTGCTGGACGCATTTAGTCTGAACAAGAACACTGTTTTTACGAGCCACGGAATACAGAAACGGTACGCCGAAGCCATGAAAGGACGGAAGCGTAACGTCGCAGAGATAAGAGGTGCGTATTGGATTTTGTCCGAAGAGGAAGAGCAAAAAATCGACACCTTTTATAAAAGTCACCCTTTTGCCGATAAATCCGAGAAAATGGAACATAAATCCGAGAAAAACAGCGATAAATCCGAGATTTATCCCATAACAGAACAGAAAGAAACAGAAAGGAACTTAACAGAAGACGAATGTGTGGAAATACAGGGATTGCTCGCAAACGTCGTCTTCGACTGCAAGCCCATATATTCTACGGACGAATACAGGCGGGCACAGCAAGCGCTTCGAGAATCCGATTGGGCGACAGAAAATATGACGCACTTATCCAAAATACACCGTAACTGGGATAGGCTTGTCAGCGGGTATTATAAAAACTATAAAGATATCCCGAGTGAAAGAATAGAGCCTGATAATTCGGCGGAAGCACTAAATGCCGCCTTTGCGAAACTGAACGAGGATTTGTAAATATTAACTTGCAATGCAAGACAATAGAGGACTGTAAAAAGGAGAAAAAACATGAATCTACAAAACATGCAAGTGAAACATATTACCCATGCGTCCGTTAGCGAACACTCGGAGCAATGCACAGTAATAGAGTATTGCAGGCTACGTCGCTATCCCGTGTTCGCCATACCCAACGGCGGGAGCAGAAACAAGGCGGAAGCGGCAAGGCTCAAAGCCGAGGGTGTTTCGGCAGGCGTGCCCGATCTGTTCCTGCCCGTTCCCAACAAGTCGCATCACGGGCTTTTCATCGAAATGAAAGTAGGTAGGAACCGCCCCTCTCCTGCGCAGGACAATTGGCTCGCTCTCCTGCGTAAAAACGGATACGACGCACAGGTCTGCTACGGTGCCGATGCCGCTATTGCGGTCATAGACGATTATATGCGAGATGCAATGGGAAAGAGTCTGAAAGATAATCCGGAATTTTTTGGGGATGACGAATGAAAGGACAAATGTCATTGTTTGAGAATGAATACATAAAACCAACAAAACCTATGCGAGTATTAGTAGCTTGCGAGGAGAGTCAGAGAGTTTGTATCGCATTTAGAGAAAGAGGACACGAAGCATACAGCTGTGATATACAAGATTGTAGCGGCGGACACCCTGAATGGCATATTAAAGGCGATGCGTTAGAACTATTAAAATTAAAATGGGACTTACTAATTGCTCATCCGCCTTGTACATATCTTTCAAATGCGGGGGCAACAAGAATGTTTCCAAACAAAGAGCTAAACAAAGAACGCTATCAAAAGGCATTGGAAGCAAAGGGATTTTTTATGAGATTTTTGCAAGCCGATTGTGAAAAAATTTGTGTGGAGAATCCTATGCCACTTTCAATAATGGAATTACCAAAACCAAGTTGCATAATTCAACCTTATGAGTTTGGAGAGCCGTATTGCAAACGAACATTTTTATGGTTAAAAAACCTACCGCCTTTAATGCCGACATTGATTATGGATAAGTATATTCCTTATGTTGGCGCAAGGTCTATAAACGGACACACATACGGTATAGCTCATTCAAAAAAAGACCGAAGTAAAACCTTTGAGGGTATAGCAAAAGCTATGGCAGAACAGTGGGGATAAAAAAAATAAATTCACTCATAAAGGAGTTAAGATAGTGACTAAAATATGCCTATTAAAGTGAGATGATGGATATGACAGGGAAAGAAATTAATGGATTCTATGAAATTTTGAAAAGATTTAAGGAAGCCCAACAAGAAGCTATTCGTAATGGTATAAGGGCAAATACAATAGTTATTTCGGAAAGACTTTCAAAAACCAAGCCTTTTTGTGTGATAAGTCCATATGGTACGATGCATGCATTTCCGCCTATGATATTAGGTATGGAAATGCATGTATTCGATGATTTACCTGATGAATATGATTTTGCTATTTTACAAGTTCAGGAAACCGAAACAGAAAGGATAAAACATGAAATAGCAAATAAAACCAAAAGAATGATAATCGGTGGAATCATTGGAAAATTAGAATCAGCATTGCAAGAAATACCGCTTCCCGAACGTGCTACAAAACAAAGGGTTAAGCGATATATTCGCAATATTATAAACGAGTTAGAGGATATGTGATTATGACATTTGAAGAAGCGAGGAATTTATTGGCGCAAATGCGGGCGGCAAAGCGGAGAGCAAACATGCTGAAAGCGCGTATAGCTGACCTGGAAAGCGATGCGGAAAGTATTCGGTCTGCTTTGGGTGGCGAAGGATTTCCCACGGGTTCTTCTATACGCAGTCGTGTGGAAGAACTCGCGATTCGGATAGAAACGGAGCGCGAAAAGCACATGGCGGCACTCGAAGAATATTTTGCCATAGAGGACAAACTCTCTTCTGCGATAGATACGCTTTCTTCCGACGAAAAGGAAATTATTCTGATGTTTTATTTGGACGGTAAGCGCAACTGGCAAATCGGTCAGGATATTGGATTCGATGAAAGAACGGTACGACGCTATAAACGCAAAGCAATTCAAAAAATATCTCAATTTATATAAAGTTGTCCGCCCGTGTCCGCCTTTTCTATGCTAATATAGTATCATCAAAGTTTGCAAGTAGTCTTTGCAAGGTTTCTTTGTTTCTCATTCTCCTATCTCTTTTATAAAAGCGTCCGTGGCTCCTTCGGGCGCTTTTCTATTGGGGTAAATAATGCCGAAAGGAGGTATGCGATTTTGGCGCGTCCACAGATAAACATTGACAAGACAATATTTGAAAACGCATGTGAATTGCAATGTACGCAAGCTGAAATTGCGCGTCTTTTCGGCTGTTCGATTGACACGATAGAGCGGTGGTGTCGGCGTGTTTACAACGAGAGTTTTGCGGAGTTGTATAATAAGTTAGCGGAAGGGGGCAAAATGAGCCTGCGTCGTAACCAAATGAAACTGTCCGAAACGAACGCAACAATGGCGATTTGGTTGGGTAAGCAATGGCTGGGGCAGAGAGATAAAGAAGCGGTTGATTTGAACGATAAAGAAGATGAACATTTTGTAATATCGGTGGAGGACTGCTCATGAAACGCTTCATCATTCCCAAACCATTCAAGCCGTTACTGGACACTAATGTGCGAAAGATAGTAGAGCCAAGCGGAAGAAGCGCTGGCAAATCCACGTCTAACGAAACCGTGGCGCTTAAACTTGCAATGGAAAGCAAGTATAACAATACGATATACATGCGCGCCGAGCAACGTGACCTGCGTGACATATTCAATTCAACATGGGCAACCATTCAAGCGCTTGAAATAGAAAATTTATTTGAAGCAAAGACGTCGCCGTTTGAAATTACTTGTAAGCGAACGGGCGCAAAAATCTATTTTCGCGGAATCAACGGAAAAACGGTAGACGATTTAACGGCTACGAAAGGATTCGTGCCGCAACATAGAACGCTTGCAATGGCGATACTGGACGAAGCGAACGAGGTAAAATGTTTTAACCATGTAAAAGCGGCGGAAACCACGGCAAACAAATTCTTATTGCCGTATTCAAAAATAATTTATGCGTACAATCCGCCTGCTTTACGGAATCATTGGTCGAATATCGAATTTCCAAAACTCATTGAGAAAGGCGCTACCAAAATATATTCCACGTGGGAAGATATTCGTAAACTTTTGAAACAAGAAACAATCGATGAGATACTGGAAACGCGTGATAACGATTTAAGGCACTATGAATATTGGTATTTAGGCAAAATCGTATCGTTGCAAGGTTTGGTGCTTTACACATTCAAGCCTGAACGAAACTTAATATCACTCGACAAGTTTAGGAACATGGTCCAATACGGCGGCTATGTTCCTTTGTATATTATCTACGGTGTAGATAGCGGTGTGGTGAAAGACCCTACTGCGGTTTGCGCCTGGGCTGTTATGAGCGACGGCACGCTGATAAAATTATCCACGCTTTATCTGAACCCAAAAGACCGTGGAGAGCCTATACCGAACAGCGAGCAATGCCGTGAGATTCTGCAATGGTACAAAACGTTTCAGGCGCAAATGCGTGCGTTCGGAATTCCTATGCCTGGCGCGTATAACGAGTGTTGGGTATTTGATTCGGCAGTTGTAACCCAAGACCTTATGATTGAACTACGCAACAAAAGCGGATTTCATTGCTTGGCAGTAGAAAACAAAAACATAGAACGCGACATCAAGCGTTTGCAAAACGGATACTTTCGCGGAATTTTCAAAGTATTGGATACGCCCGAAAATCAGCCGAGCCTTAAAGAGATAGACGGGTTTGTATATGACGAAAACAATAAAATTCCCGACGGACAAGCCGACCACACGATTGACGCAGACAAATACGCAACCGCGCATTATTACTACGGATACATGAGTATCGCTGGGTAAAGGAGAAAAAAATGTTTGATTATCCAAAATATCTAAAAAACTACCTGAACAGTAAATCAAAGCCGCCCCTTTCGGATTTTATAAACGGTTCCACCTACTATTCGGAGCTGGATTACCAATTCATAACGTATATGATGAACGTGGTGCGCCCGTGTATTGCTTACGGTTCGGCAACGTCCGATTGGGGCATAAACTCTTCTTTAAGCGCCGCAACGGGCAAAGCGATCGTAGACGGTGCTACGCGCCTTGTGGTGGGCGATAAAGTCTTTTTTGAAGGCGACGACGCAACGGCAAAATTCTTTTCGGACATTTGGCAAGAAGATACGCGGTTTCTTAATTTTTTAAGCCGAGCCGAACGTTTCAAATATGTGGGTGGCAGTGCCATATGTAAAATAAACACCGATAGTAACGGGCGAAATTATCTTACGGCATTTCGTATAGACCGCACCTTGCCGTCATTTGACGAAAGCGGCAGGATAGTAGGGTGCGTTTTCTTTGTGTCGCTCTTAAATAGTTTTACTCGAACGGATGAAACGCAGTTGCATTACTGGCTTACGGAAGAGCGCAAGTATAACGAGAACGGCGAGAAGATAATTGTGTACAAGGTTTTCGCAAAAGGCGGAGTTGCACAATCGCCTGTATTACCGTCGCCGTATCAGGCAGGTCTGCCTTTTAATACACTGCCGCCGAATATCAAACGCAAGCTATTGGAAATGGGCGTATATGAACTCAACGAAGAAATGGTGCTACCGTATCGCGACGGGTTGGGCGTGTGGAAGCTGGACGCTACGCCTACCAATAGTTGCATGCCCGATATCCCGTTCGGCGACCCGTTGCTGTTTGGCGCACTGGATTTATTATGGAGCATAGACGTGGTATATAGCGGGTCTATGATAGATACGCTCAACGGCGAAGGAAAAGTGCTTGTTCCGGGCGAATTCTTGCAACAAACGCTCGCAAGGTTACAACAGAATAATCCGCATATGGGATTCGATATTACCACTGCCGAATTGGAACGATACGGCGCCGAAAACTTCGTGTATATTCGTCCTACGGGATACGATAAAGATAAAAACGCGCCGCTTCCCGTTCAGTTCGATATCCGTGCCGACCAGTATCGAGTGATGTGGGAACTTTACCAAAAAGAAGCGGTTGTGCGTTCGGGATTTTCTCCCACAAGTATCTTTCCGCACCTTACGCCCGATAACTCGGCAAAGACGGCGACAGAAGTGACAGCCGAAGAGAATTTGACGCGTGCGAGTGTAAGGCAGGCGCATTTGTTGGATATTCCCGTGTTTAACCGCATGCTGAAAGAAGTGGCGTATCAGGAAGGATTGAGCGATGAAATCGAACTGAAACTTTCCGATTACATAGGCAACAAATTGAAGTTTGATGAAAATATGCGTTTGAATCTACAAGCGCAGATTGTTCCGCGTGAAATTGCCGTGCAACAAGTCAACAATCTTTCGGCAAACGAAACAAAAGACTATCTCGAAAAGATAAACCAAGACAGCAAATCCCAAGCGTTTGGCGGGGGTGGATATAACGACGCCGATTATTTTGGGGGATAGCGTATGAATTTAGCGGATAGGGGCTTGAATACGCAGGCACAGGCAATCGAGGACGCTCAGACGCAAATACGGATTGTTGTGCGCAACGGTTGGTTGCGCAGATTTCCTAAAATGCAAATCAACGAACAGGTGCAAAAGATTATAAAAAAGGCGTTGGCGCAGATAAAAATTCCCGCCTTGCGCGACGCGGCATATCGGTCGCTGAATGGGTTTGCCGAGCGGCAATATAACACCTATCTGCAACGTTTGGGCAACGATTCGACCCTTTTATCGGCGCTGTTGCTTTTGACGAATACGGGCGCTTCTGCGGCGTTAAAACGCTCGGATATTTCTTTTGAAACGGACGCGAAAGGAATCCCCATGCAGGAGTACGCCAAAACGTATCTGGAAAAGCGCGTGCAACCTGTTATTACCGAACTGTGCGAACAAAACGCATTAGACCCTGATGATATAGAGGGGCGTAACTCTATGCGAAACCGTGCCGAAATGGAAGTGCGGTACAACGGACATTTGGAACAGATAGACGAACTGAAAGCGAGCGGAGTAAAGTTGGTGACTTGTTCGGTGCATGCCGATTGTTCGGAGCGTTGTTATAAATGGCAGGGGCGTGTGTACAGTTTAGACAGCACAAGCGGCACAACGAACGACGGAAAGTCGTATGTTCCGCTTGAAAAGGCGACGGACATTTACTATACGACGAAAGCAGGAAAAACGTATAAGAACGGATTGCTGGGGTTTAACTGCCGCCACACGTTGATACCGTATAAAACGGGCATGGTGATACCGCACGTGCGCAAAGAAACGCAACGGAAAGAGAATGCAATCAACACCCGCCAGCGGGAAATGGAGCGCACGGTGCGGTATTGGGAAACGCAGGCGGTAATGAATAAAGACATAAACGAAAAGAAGTATGCCGCTGCAAAACGCGAAGCAAGTAAAGCGCGACGGGCGTATGTAAAATTTAGTCACGATAACGGCAGAGCATATTACCCGAGCCGAATTACGTTATTGTAAAGGAGAAACGAAAAATGCAATTCGATGAAAGCAAACACCCGCGCGACGGCGACGGAAAATTTTCCGAAACAGGGAATGAACAAAAATACATAGAGTGGGCAAAGGATAACGGCGTTGACTTGCCGCTCAATAACGACGGGTCACTGGATACGATACGGTTACAAAAAATGTACGACACGCATCATACAACAACACAAAATAAAATGACGCCCGATGAAAAAATAGCAAGCGTACATATCGATTTCGATAGGGATAATATTTTGCCGAAATTAAACAACGATACGATAGAAAAGCTCGGTGCCAAAGAAAGCAAAAGAGTGTTGCTTAAAAAATCTATCATAGATAGAAATTTCGAGGAACATGATGACCTTACGCGAGAGGACTTTGAGCAAATTATAAATCAAGGATTGTATGACTCTCCCGAAGTGTTCCCTGCGAATAGTAAAAATCCAAATTATTATCATTTAGCGAGCATTGTGGAAACGACATCAAAGGGAAAGCCCGAGATAGGGATTGTACTACTTGATATAGATGCCCGAAAAGATAATTTTGAAATAGTTCATGCACATTATGTTCGCAAACGTAGCTATAAGCGATTAAAAACAAAGTAATAAAAAACACCTACGGACGGACTGCCATTTCCATCATCGAACTTAATCGGCAGGCGAGGCAGATTCTCTACTCTTCGTAGGTGTTTATTATGTTACTATTATACACCTTTTCAGAAAAAATGTCAATACCAAAAGGAGAAAAAATCATGAAAACGTTTCATAGGAGCCGCGACCACCCTTCGCGGTTTTTTGATATGCCATAAAAAAATAAATAAACGGAGGTTAAAAACAAATGGCATTGTTTGGTAAGAAAGAAGATAAGCCGACCACTTTGGAAGAAGTGCAACGCGCGTATGAAAATCTGTCGGACGACGACAAAAAAAGTTTTCATCAGTCGCTTGCCGACCGTGTGCACGAAAGCATAGCGGCGCAAGAACGGGAACACGGGCAAGAAGATAGCCAATCGGCGGAAGCGCGCGAGCATGAAGCGCTCGGCGAAGAACACGCCGAAGGCAAAGGCGACGTTTCCGAACTTCATGAAAAAGACGACACTGCGGAAGAAAAACGCGAGGATAGGGCGGACGAAATGCATGAAGAACGGCAAGACGACGGCATGAAAGCGATTTACGAGCGTTTAGACGCGCTTGACGCACGATTAAAAAAATACGAAGAAACCGCTTTGGACGAAAAGCGGAAAAAGTACGGGCTTGGCAGTCACTATGTGGCGCAAGCGCGCGACGAAGAGTTCAACGAAAAACGTATCGACAATCTACTCGGAAAATAATTCAGGAGGATAAAAAATTATGGCAGTAGTAGAAACGAGCGGTCTTTCCGACCGCATTTTGTATTCGCAGGTTATGACCAATTTAGGCAGAACCTATGCACAGTACGGCGTGGGAGAGGGAAACTTTCCCAACGTCGACGACATTCTCACCGACCGTGTTCTGTGGAACGTGTGGATGAGAAATAATCTCAATGCCCGCATCTTTGTGGACGGTATGGGCGTAACGTCGCGCACGGCGCAGGCGCAAAATGCTTCTTCGGTGCGTGTGCCTATTATGTTGCCGCCGCGCTATGCCCCGCGTACCATTACGATAGGGCAGTACCCCGGCGGAGCCGTTCAAGGTACTCCCGGAAACGACGGACTGGAAAATCGCAATCTTCCCAACGTGGTGCAAACCAACGGTGTGGAAGTTCCGTTCAACCAGTTATACGACGACGCCACCATTATCTACGAACTTTCGCAAGACATGGTTTCGTTGCCGATTGCGGCGCAGTATACGTCCATGATACCCGACACCGTAGCGAATATGGAAGATAGTACCATTATGGCTACGCAGATTAAGGGCGGGTTGTATCAGGCAACGCAAAACGGAAACGGAAACCTTGTGGGCGTAGACCTTACGAACACAAACGAAGGGTATTTGCAAGGTATCATGAACAAAATCATCGGACTGATGACGAACCCTTCCACTACGTGGGCGGAAGGCATTGTGCAGTACAGTTTGGAACGTTCGGTAATCATCATAAAACAAAAACTGTTCGATTTGCTGTTCACCGTGAAAAACGGCGTTCTTGTGCAAAGCAATCTTGCGCAGGAAATGCTTGTGCGCGGCGCGTTTACCGAGGACGGCAGACCCAAAGGCAACCTTATACGCGGCATGTATTCGGGCGTTTACATTAAAGTGGTGCCCGATTCGTATTGGCGGCAAGCGGGCGCGTACGCGGGTATCACCGCCGAGCAATACGCGCAGTGGGATAAAGTTCTTGCGTACATAGCCAATGCCGAAGGTACGGCGTTCGGTGTGGCGAGCACCACTATCAATCCCATTCCCAATCCCGGTAATGCTGTGGGTACCAAAATTCAAAATTTGTGGCGTTGGGGTTGCGGCGTGGTTCGTCCTTCGTCTATCGGTTTGGTGGTGGAATCGGCTGGTGGCACGTTGACCGACTTTGTAAATCCCGTGAACGAACAAGGCAACATCATTGCGCCCGCAGACTTTGACGAAATCATCAAGTCTTACGGATTCAATGCGAATTACGGCAACGTACAGCGCGTGGGCGTGTACGACGATAAAACCACGACCACCGTTACGCTTACGGTGACGGGTACGGATAGCGCTTCCGTTTCGGACGCGGCGCTTAAAATCACGAGCGACGGAAATCCCGTGGGATATATCAATAACGCCGACGGCACCTATACGTTTGTACTCGGAAGAGAAAAAACCGCAAGCGTAGAAGTATCCGCTACGGGATACACTCCCGCAACGCTGAACATTACGGAAGCCAATACCGCGGCGGCTACGTATGCCGCAACGCAGGCGCTTACTGCGGCTACGACGCGGGCGAGCAAATAAGCTGTTTCCATATCTCCTTTTTAAGGCTTTTCCGAGGGGTTTTGCGCCTTGCCATTGGGCATTAAGCAAAGCCCCTTTCCATTAAAACAGACAGGAGAAACGAAAAATGCAATTCGATGAAAACAAACACCCGCGCGACGGCGACGGAAAATTTTCCGAAAAAGCAAATGCAGGACGAAGTGAAACGGATAAGTACATACAGTGGGCAAAAAACAATAATATAGATTTGCCGCTGGATAGTAACGGAGCACTGGATACCATTCAGTTACAAAGAATGTACGACCAAAGCACCGAAAAAGATGACGACGACCGCGCCCCTTATGGTTCCCAAGAAGAATTAAACGCCTTACTCGGAGAAGAGTTCAAAGGGGTGAAAGGGCAAGCGGCAGTAGATAAGTTACTAAAAGAAAAGCGCGGGCATGTAAAAGGCGCCTTTCATCGGGACGATAT
>OOIH01000542.1_pt1 | contig 32216 bp, 49 predicted proteins | sample 1691801 | NCBI WGS metagenome assembly OOIH01 (sample SAMEA1061690, study PRJEB22710) | metagenome
ATTGAAACGCTGGCCGCGACCTTAGAACAACGGGACAAAACCCATAAGGAGTTTATAAAAAGCGGGGGCAAATCGGTGGTACAGTACACCAACAAAGGAGGCTCCACCAATATGGCAAAAAATCCCTTGCTTGTTATGTGGGACGACCTGAACAAATCTGCGCTTGCCTACTGGCGCGATTTAGGGCTAACGCCCGCAGGGCTTAAGAAAATAGACGAAATGTCCCTGAAAAGCAAAAAGAACCCATTAGTGGAGGCGTTAAAAGAACTTGGCAACTAAAAGCTACAAAAGCATTGCTCTACAGTATGCCAAAGAGGTAGTAACGGGCAAAAAACGAGTAGGCAAAGCGGTTTTGCAAGCGTGTATTCGCTTTCAAACGGATTTAAAGCGAGAAGATTTGCAACTGCACACCAAAGAGCCAGATTTGGTAATTGGCATTATTGAGCGCACAATGGTGCATAAACAGGGTGAAAGCTTAGACGGTCAACCATTGATGAATACGCCGCTTGTTTTGCAACCGTGGCAGGTATTCATTGTGTACAACCTAATTGGCTTTTATTACAAAAACACCAACGAACGCCGTTTTAAAGAGGCGTTTATTTTTATACCCCGCAAAAACGGAAAAACCACCTTTATTGCAGCCTTGGCATGGGGCCTGGCAATTTTAGAGAGAAAAAGCGGGGCGACAATTTATATTGTTGCAGCCAGCCAAAAACAAGCGTGCCAGTCGTTTGAGTTTATTCTGCACAGCTTACGCTCTAAAGGAATGATAGAAGACTTTAGGGTGTTAAACAACAATGCAGAACACAGCATAAAATTTCAGTTTTTAGACGATAACGACGTGCCCTGCGGAAGTATTCACATAGAAGCGTTAGCCTCAAACCCCGACGCACAAGACAGCTTTAATTGCAACATTGCCATTGCCGACGAAATACATGCGTTTAAAAAAGCCAGCCAGTACAACCGCTTTAAAGAAGCTATGAAAGCGTATACCAATAAATTGATGATTGGCATTACAACCGCCGGAGACGAGACCAACAGCTTTTGCTACCGGCGCTTGGATTATGCTTTGAAAGTGGTTGGCGGCACGGTGCAGGACGACAGCCTGTTTTGCTTTATTTCCCGTGCCGACCAGGATGAAAACGGGAATGTAGACTATTTGAGCAGTGAACAGCACGAAAAGGCCAATCCGTCTTATGGGGCTACTATTCGTCCCTCTGATATTATGCAAGAGGCATTGCAAGCCCAAAATGACCCACAGCAACGTAAGGATTTTTTGAGCCGCAGCTTGAATATTTATACCAGCGCCATCAAGTCGTATTTTGATATAGACGAGTTTAAACGCAGCGACAGAGCGCACGAGTGGAACCTGAAAGAATTGAGCCGTTTGCCGATTGATTGGTATGGCGGGGCGGACCTTTCCAAGCTGCACGATTTAACCGCAGCGGCGTTATTTGGCCATTACAAAAATGTGGACATCATCATTACACACGCGTTTTTCCCCGTGGTAGCAGCGCATGTAAAAGCTGAGGAGGACGGCATACCCTTGTTTGGGTGGCGAGACGATGGTTGGCTGACTATGTGCAATAGTCCTACTGTTAATCATGCAGATATAGTCAATTGGTTTATCAGTATGCGGAAAATGGGCTTTCGCATCAAGCAGGTAGGGCATGACCGCAAATTTTGCAGGGAATATTTTATTGGCATGAGAACCGCTGGCTTTCGTATTGTGGACCAGCCGCAATATTACTACAAAAAATCCGAGGGATTTCGGTATATTGAACAGAGCGCAAAAAATGGCGCTCTTTTTTATTGCCATAGCGAAGCCTTTGAATATTGCGTGGAAAACGTGGCGGCAATTGAAAAAACTGACGACATGATTCAATACGACAAAGTGCAGACACAACACCGCATTGACATGTTTGATGCGGCAGTTTTTGCGTGCATACGTTATTTGGAAAATTTAGATAAAAGCCAATCGGCTAAAAAATGGTGGGGTGAGTGATGAGCAAACAAAAAAGAAATGGGAAGCAAACCACAAGGGCACAACCCGTGCAAAAGCGCAATACGGGCGCTTGGCTGTGCAACACAGACGCATTTGAAACCTTAACGTGTCAAGGCTATACCAGCTTGTCGCACAATCCAGAAGTTTGTACCGCAGTGGACACAATCGCGCGCTTAATTTCTTCCATGACAATTCACTTGATGGAAAATACCCAAGATGGTGACGTACGCATAAGAAATGAATTGAGCCGGAAAGTAGACATTCTGCCCAATCGGTATATGACACGTTTTACTTTTATCAATTGGATTGTAAAAACCTTGATGTTGGAAGGCAACGGAAACGCCGTGGTGCAGCCTGTAACAAAGCGGGGCTTACTGCGAGATTTGCTGCCAATACCGGCAGCGGCAGTTTCCTTTATTCCCAACGGCCTGCTAGGTTACAAAATTGCAGTAAACGGTCAGGAGCATGACCCTGACGACATGCTGCATTTTGTGTTAAATCCCGATTCGTATTACCCCTGGCTAGGCAAAGGGTACAGGGTGGCTTTAATGGACGTAGCAAACAACTTAAAACAGGCCGCCGCTACAGAAAAGGGATTCATGCAGTCCAAATGGAAACCGTCTATTATTGTGAAAGTGGACGCAATGACAGAGGAATTTTCCAACCCTGAGGGTCGACAAAGGCTGTTAAAAGAATATGCTCAGACAGCGCAAGCAGGGGAGCCTTGGCTGATTCCAGCCGAGCAATTTAGCGTGGAACAGGTGCGGCCTCTTACTTTGTCCGATTTGGCTTTAGCTGATTTTGTACAGTTGGACAAGCGTACAGTCGCCTCTATTTTGGGTGTGCCGCCCTTTGTATTGGGCATTGGAGAGTTTAAACGCGATGCATGGAACAACTTTATTTCTTCTAAAATCATGCCGCTGGCGCAAAGCTTGGAGCAAGAGCTGACACGGAAGCTTTTGCTAAACCCGAATTGGTTTTTTCGGTTTAATGCCAGAAGCTTGTACAATTACGATTTAAAAGAATTGGCGCAGGTGGCCGACGACCAATTTGTGCGCGGCATCATGAGCGGAAACGAAGTGCGCGACTGGTTGACCTTGCCGCCGGTTGCAGGGCTAAACGACATGGTGATATTGGAAAACTATATACCGCGCGGCATGATTGGCGACCAAAATAAATTAAAGGGAGGAGGTGAATAAGTATGACATATGAGAGGACGGCTTTGGCTAGAGACGGGAAGTTTTCCACCAGAGCCGAGGATGGGAACCTGTATATTGAGGGTTACTTTGCGGTGTTTGGCAGCGAATACCGCATGTGGGAAAACGCAATTGAAACCATTGACGAGGACGCATTCGATGGCTCGTTGGACAGCGATATCCGCGCGCTGGTAAATCACGACAGCACATTGGTGTTAGGGAGAACCATTGCCAAAACGCTGATGCTGAGGGCAGACAAGACGGGCCTTTGGGGCTCCATTACCATCAACCAACAAGACCAAGATGCGATGAACCTGTACCAACGGGTGAAACGCGGGGATGTAACCCAATGCTCGTTTGGTTTTGATATTTTAGACCAGTCCACCGAGGTGATGGAAAACGGCACAACGGTTTGGAAAATCAAAAAAGTGAAGCTGTACGAAGTATCAGTTGTAACGTTTCCAGCTTATGAAGATACTGCCGTGGTAGCCCGCCAAAAGGACTATGAACAAATACAACAAAGAAAACGTGAACAATGGCGTTGTCAAATGAAAAAACAACTGAAAGGGGAATTTTAATGGCTTTAAAAGCATTGATGCTCAGACGTAGCATTGACAACAAAAGGGAAAAACTCGAACAACTGCAAAAGCTGGACGCACAATTTTTGACTCGTGAGGCCCAATTGGAGGCGGCCATTGACGAAGCAGAAAACGAAGAACAGCAAACAGCGGTAGCGCAAGAGATTGAAAAATACGAGCAGGAAAAAACAGCGCACGAGGAAAGCAAAAACACGCTATCTGCGGAAATTGAAAACCTGGAGGCCGATTTGGTCGAAATAGAACGACAAACGGAAAAAACAATTGCAAAAGTCCCCACACCCAAGACACAAGAAAGGATGGACACCCATATGAACATGAATATCAGAAGCCTGCCAATGAACGTAAGAGCGTTTGATTCTTTGACAATGGAGCAAAGAGAAACCATTGTGCAGCGCGAGGACGTAAAAACCTTTTTGAACGATTTGCGCGAGGCTGGGAAGCAAAAACGCGCCATTACAGGCGGCGGTTTGACAATTCCGGTTGTGTTTTTGGATTTGATTGCCGAAAATATGTACCGTTATTCCAAGCTGATTAACCGTGTGCGCGTGCGCAACGTAAGGGGAGAAGCGCGACAAACCATTGCCGGTACTATTCCCGAGGCGGTATGGACCGAGATGTGCGGTGCAATTAACGAGCTGACCTTTGTGTTTAACCAAGTGACATTGGACGGCTACAAGGTGGCTGGCTATGTACCGGTTTGCAATTCTTTGCTGGAGGACAGCGACATTGAGCTGGCTAGTTATATTGTGGAGATGATTTCCGAAAGCATAGGCTTAGCAAAAGACAAAGCAATTTTGTACGGTAAGGGCGCTGCCTCTAAAATGCCAATGGGCATAGTTACCCGTCTATCGCAAACAGCACAGCCGGCGGATTACCCTGCAAACGCCCCTGGGTGGGCGGACTTACATACCACCAATCTTATTCAAATCCCTGCAAACCAAACCGGTGCGGAATTTTGGGCTAGTCTTACCACCGCGACGTCGGCCATTGCAAACCGTTTTGCACGGGGCAATAAATTCTGGGCTATGAACAGCAAAACGCTGGCGGCATTACAGGCCAAGGCTATCACCTTTACCGCCACAGGCGCGATTGTTGCGGGTGTTTCGGATACCTTGCCCGTGGTAACCGGTGACATTGTGATACTGGAATTTATGCCCGATTACGACATTGTGGGCGGCTACGGCGATTTGTACTTGTGGGCGCAGCGCGCCAGCATGAGCATCGACCTCTCCCGCGAGGTGCAGTTTATTCAAGATAATACCGTATTCCGCGGCAAAGAGCGCGCGGACGGTATGCCGGTAGTACCGCAAGCATTTGTAGCAATCAACATCAACGGCGCAGCGCCCACTACTTCTATGCCGTTTGCAGGAGATATTGCCAACAATTCCAGCTTGAACGCATTGAATGTTGGCGCAGAAACTCTCACTCCTGCATTTGACCCTGCTGTTACCAGCTATTCCGTAACAGCTTCGGCGGCTTCTGGCGTGGTAACAGCAACCCCAAGTGTAGCAGGCGCGCAGGTGGCAGTACAATACAACGGCAAAAATGTGAAAAACGGCAGCACTGTAACCTGGCTGGCAGACGGCGCAGCCCATCCCATGACGATTACAGTAACCCAGGGAAATGCAGTGTCGGTTTATACAGTCAATGTAACAAAAGCTAGTGCATAAAAAGGAGGAAAGGCCCTTGGATGATAACGATATTTTAATCATTTTGAAAATGGATTTACAGATTTCATCTACAGCGTTAGACACATATTTGTTGGCGCTTATCCAATCGGCCAAGGGCTATATTTCCACCGAGGGAATATTGCTTGAAGAAGTCCAAAGTGACGCTATGTTGATAGAAATGTATGCGGCGTACCTTTATAGAAAACGGCGCGAACAAAACGCCCAAATGCCGCGTATGCTGCGCTGGGCGTTAAATAATCGCCTGTTTTCCCAAAAGGGGGCGGCTTTAAATGGATGATTTGTTTTACTTGATTGCTCAAGATGCTGTGCAAAATTCATTTGGAGATTTTCGCCCAAACGAAAAGCCAGTGCCCATTTGGGGCAGCTTACGGTCTATATCCAGGACGGAGTGGAGCGAGGCCGGCAAAAACGGGCTTAACCCGCAGTTTGTAGTGGTAACGGCAATAGTGAATTATCACAGTGAAAAGGTGATAGAGGTGCAGGGCAAGCGGTTTGGCATCTATCGTGCGTATATCGTGCCCAACAGCGACCAAATAGAATTGTACTGTGAGGGGAAAAGCGGCATATGAAACAGATAGATATCTCTCGATTGGGCGAAACCGTTGCAAAAGAGCTGGCCGAATATAGCTGTGAAGTAACAAAACAACTGAAAGCGGACGTAAAGCGGGTGGCAAAAGAATGCAAAACGCAGATTCAAAAGGAAAGCCCTGTGGACACCGGCAACTACCGCAAAGGCTGGAGAGATACCGTGGCGTTTGAAAGGCAGGAGGACATCCGGGTGGTGGTGCATAACAAAACCGATTACCAACTTACCCATCTTTTAGAACATGGGCACGCAAAAGCAAATGGTGGCAGAGTAGAGGGAAAACCGCATATTTTGCCGGCAGTGCAAAAAGCGGAACAGGCGTTAATGCAAAAAGCAAAGGCGGCGATACGGGGATGAAACTGGAAGATATTGCAAAACTTTTAAAAAGTACTGGCTTTCCGGTGGCGTATTGGTCGTTTGAAGAGAAAAAAGCGCCCCCTATGCCCTTTATTTGCTATATGGTAGCTTACAGCAACAATTTTGGCGCAGATAATACTGTGTACCAAAAAATAAACCATATTCAAGTTGAGCTATATACCAAATACAAAGAACCCCAAGCAGAGGAGAAGGTGGAGAAAGCCCTCTCCTCTTTTTATTGGGAAAAAACGGAAACGTATATCGACACACAGTCGTGTCGGCAAATACTGTATGAAATTGAGGTGTTATGATGGCCGATAAAGTAAAATTTGGCATTAAAAATGTACACTATGCTGTAAAAAGTGACGATACCCCCACTTATGAATCTCCTGTGGCAATTCCTGGCGCGGTTAGTTTCTCGTTGGAAGCCAGCGGCGATACTACGCCGTTTTATGCGGACGATATGCAATACTTTGTCACAGTAGCAAACAACGGGTATACAGGAGATTTGGAAGTAGCATATTTCCCAGAAAAGTTTTTACAAGACGTTTTTGGTTATGTGGAAAGCACCAATGACAAGGTGATTACCGAAAACGCCACTGCACAGCCCAAACAATTTGCCTTGCTGTTTGAAGAAGAGGGAGATGTAAGCGGTACAAAATATGTTTTATACAACTGCACCTGTACTCGTCCCAGCCGCAGTTTGGCTACCACAACTGAGACCACCGAGCCGCAAACGCAAACGGCAAGCGTTACCGCGTCGCCTTTAGCAGATGGGCGCACCATGTCTTATACCACCGCGGATACGCCCTCATCGGTGTTGGCAAGCTGGTACACAACCGTATGGATGAAAGACGCAGCGGAGGCATAAAGGATGGAAAAAGTTTTAGAGATTGATGGAAAACAAGTGGGGTTTAAAGCTACGGCTTTAACCCCGCGGCTTTACCGGCACAAAATTGGCAGAGATATGGTACAAGACCTCAACAAACTACGAAACGCTTATAACAGGGCCATGCAATTGCCAGAAGATACGGTAGAAGAGGAAAAAGCACAGGCGCAGTTAAAAGCAGTTGACCTGGAGATTTTTGAAAATGCAGCGTATATTATGGCGTTTCAATACGATTCTTCCATTGCCGCTACGGCCGATGAATGGTTGGACGGATTTACCACCTTTGCCATTTGGGAAGTGCTGCCCCATATTTTAGAGCTTTGGTGCTTAAACAACCAGACAAGCGCCATACCTAAAAAAAAATAAGGCCTACTGTGCGCGAGGAAACAGGGGCAACATTTATGCTGCGCTGTGCCGAGCTAGGACTTTCACGCACAGACTTAGACGACATGACAATGGGTATGGTGTTTGACATGTTGATAGAGCAGACAAACGACCAAGAAAAATACGCATATAAGGGATTGCCTGGCACATTAAAGCAGTTTTTGACAGGAGGTGGAAAAGTTGGCTGAACGCATTAAGGGTATTACCGTTGTTTTGGGCGGTGACACAGGACCGCTTTCCAAAGCGCTTTCGGGTGTGAATAAGGAGATTAACAACACCCAAAAAGAATTAAAAGACGTTGAACGGCTGCTAAAATTAGACCCTACCAATACCGAGCTGCTGGAGCAAAGACAAAAACTACTTGCAAACGCAGTAAGCGAAACGAAAACCAAGTTAGATACGTTAAAGGAAGCGGAAAAGCAGGCGCAGGAACAATTTGCACAGGGGAAAATAAGCCAGGAGCAGTACGACGGCTTAAAGCGAGAAATAGTTGCAACAGAACAACAATTAGAATTGCTAGAGAAAGCTGCGACAAAGTCCAACGCCGTGTTAGCGAAAGTAGGAGAAACGGCAGACAAAATTAGTGAGGCAACCGGCAAGATGGCGCAAAAAACCAAGGCTCTTTCAGGGATTGCAGCGGGCGCGCTAACCGGCGCGGCGGCGATGTCGATATCGTTTGAGGACAGCTTTGCCAAAACGTCTACCTTGCTCGACAAAAACGCAACTGATTTTGAAACATACAAAGATTCCATTCTTTTAGCCAGCGACGAAACCGCAATTGCTGCTGGAGAATTTGCTGAAGCGGTGTATTCTGCCATATCAGCCTCGGTGGAGCAGGAAAAAGCCGTGCAATTTACCACCGATGCGGTAAAGCTTGCAAAGGGTGGATTTACCGACTTAACAAAAGCGGTAGATGTTTTAACAACAGCTATCAACGGCTATCAAATGTCGGCGGACGAAGCGGAGAAAATAAGCGATTTGTTGATTAACACCCAAAACCTCGGCAAAGTTACGGTGGACGAGCTTGCTAACAGTATGGGCAAGGTAATACCCATTGCGGCCTCGGCCAATTTTACCATTGAAGAATTAAGCGCGGCCTATGCGCTTATGACAAAAAATGGCATAAAAGCCGATGAAACAGGCACTTATCTAAAATCCATGCTCAACGAGCTTTCCAAAACCGGCTCGGTAACAGACAAAGCCCTGCGGAAGCTTTCTGGCAAAGGGTTTGCCCAATTGCGGGCCGAGGGAGTCCCCACGGCTGATATTTTAAACATGCTTTCTGACTATGCAAAAGAGGATAACAAAACATTAAAAGACATGTTTGGCTCGGTAGAGGCTGGTTCGGCCGCACTGATGCTGGCACGGGATAGTGGGCAAGAGTTTAACGATATGTTAAAACAGATGAACACAAGCACGGGCCAAACCCAGCAGGCGTTTGACACAGTAACCTCCACCACAGGCCAGAAAATGCAGAAATCGTTTAACCAGATGAAGAACGCTGCAATCCAAATGGGCGACGCTTTAGCTCCGGTTATTGAAAAGATTGCTGGTGCCTTGCAGTGGCTGGGGCAAAAACTAGCAGGGCTAGACCAAAACCAAATGAAGACCCTTTCCACCGTGTTAATGGTGATTGCAGGCGTAAGTCCCGTGTTATCTCTCATATCTAAGATAAGCGGGGGGATTGGGGGGCTCATTTCCATCATAGGAACCCTTGTCACAACGGTTTTGCCGGCCATTGGTACTGCGGTATCCAGCTTGGTGTCTTTTTTAATCGCCAACCCAATAGCCCTGATTATTGCGGCAATTGTGGGGTTTGTAGCGCTGATTGCAAATTTTGGCGAAGAAATTAAAGAATGTTTAAACGGAATCAGCGAATTTTTAAACGGTATTTTTACAACCGATTGGTCGAATGCCTTTGGCGTATTGGGCAACTTTGTAAACGCCTTTTTTGCTAATATCAAAAACATTTGGGAGAGCATCAAACGCGTGTTTACCGGCATTATAGACTTTATACGCGGTGTGTTTACCGCCAACTGGGAGCAGGTTTGGAAAGGCGTGCAGGACATTTTTGGCGGCCTTATGGACGGTTTGGTGGCGCTTATCAAAGCGCCTATTAACGGCATTATAGGCATTTTAAACGCCTGTATTGACGGTATCAATATGTTGATAAACGGCCTGAATATGATTCATTTTGACGTGCCGGATTGGGTGCCTGTTTTGGGCGGTAAAAGCTTTGGCTTTTCCATCCCGCTTATCGGGAAAATCCCCTATTTGGCAAAGGGCGGCATTCTTTCCTCTGGCAGCGCCATTGTGGGGGAGCAGGGCCCCGAGCTATTAACCATGATGGGAGGCCGCGCAATGGTGCAGCCGCTTTCGGGCAACCAGCGCACGGGTACGGCGATTACACAAACCAACTACTTTAACAACTATAAACCGCGCGACGGGGCCGCGGTGGTACGCGACCTAAACCGGCAATTGGGCTGGGAATACTAGGAGGCTGTTATGCGGCAATTTAGGTTAAAAAACCAAATGGGGGAAACCTTTGACTTGATGCGAAAGGACGCGTTTTTTCATTCTCCCTCTGGTTTGGGGTACAAGCTGGACATTGACGTGGAAACCGCGGGCTATTTCTTTTTGCAGATGTATGAAGAGATGCAACAGAAAACGATTAGTGGCGAAATGGTTTTTAAAGGGTATAGCGTGTACCAGGAATTTGTTAGCTTTTGTGCAAAAGCGCCCTTGGTTTTGTGTTATTGCCCCTTAAACACCTGGTATTATGTTGACTGTAAGCTTGCGCAGATAGACAAAACGGAAATCAGCCAAACAACCAAGCGGTTGCTCTGCAATGTGGATTTTGAATGCTTTTCCACCTGGTACGAGAGCTTGGAGGTACATGCCACAAGCATAGACCCCAATGTTGGGAAGATTTACAATTATACCTACGATTATACCTATGCAGATACGCGGGCGGGCAGCATAGAAGTAAGCAACAACGGTTCTTTGCCATCCCCGTGCAAGCTGCATATCAAAGGGCCGTGTGTAAACCCAAGTTGGGCCTTGGTGCAAAGCGGAAAGATATTGGCCCGCGGCGGGGTAACAGCGTCGATAGCGCAAGGCAGCAAGCTGGTGGTGGACAGTGACCCCTCTTCGTTAGAAATTGCGGAGTATACCAATAACAACCGGTTTGTGCAAAATCTTTACCAAAAAAGCGATTTTTCTACAGCGCGTTTTTTAGAAATACCCGTTGGGAGCAGCAAAATTACATTTTCTCACCAGGGGGCGGGGCTGTTAGACGCTTATGTGGAGGTGCAGCGGCTTGCAAGCAGCGTATAAAATGGAGATATTTACCCAGGGACTGGAGTTTCGCAGCGTTTCTACAATGGCAAGGCCCAACATTCAGTTTGATTATTTAACGTTGGAATCCACCTCTATAGAAGTACCCAGCATTATAGCGCAAAAAGGAGACTACGCCCGTATATCCACCGTATCAGGAGAGCCGTTTTACCAGGGCATTGTAGCAGATATACAGGAAAAGAAAGATGGGCAAAAGCTAAAACTTTTGCCGCTGCTTTCGCTGCTGGATGTTCCTGTTTATTACGACCGCAGAATATTGCAAAATGGCTCTCTGGAAAATTTTCTAGCAACCGTTATCAGAGACACCTACCAAAACAACACGGACACTCTACAAAATTTGCCGGGCATAGAGGTAGACGTGTTCAGCCAGACCATGAAAACCAAGCTGAATATCAAAAGCAATGTGCACGAGTTTTGGGATATTGCGGTAAAAGCCCTGACAATGTACGACATTGTGATAAATGTTCAATTGGATATCGGCCGCAAAAAGCTGCGTTTCACTATTGGCAAAGCAGTGGACAATTTGCATGTATTGGAAAGCAACTTGCCCAACTGCATTGAAAAAAATATGGTAATGAGCGACCGGTATGGGGAGATTAACAAATCTACCTATATAAAAAGCGAAGATGAGACGCAAAAAATCACCTATTATTTGTATGAAGACGGAACGATAGGCACACAGGATAAAGACAGGATAACGCCTGTCTTTTTTTCTGTGGAATATATTGAGGGCTCTGAGGATTTTGAGCAGGACGCACTAAACCGTGCAACCGAGCAGCTGCTGCCACAAAAGTATGAGCAATTGATAGAGCTTTCCTTTTGGGAGGGCGACCCGCTTATGGAGCCGAATACTTGGAGAATTGGCGACCAAGGGGCAATTTATATAGGCGACAAAGTTTATACAAGCATTTTAACTGGTTTTGAAAGCAAAAACGGAATAAAAACGCTTATCTTTGGCAGTATTCGCATGGAGCTAACCAAAAAGCTGGTTTTGGAAAGGAGAAAGGACGCATGATTGAATTAAAGCAGTACACGGGCAGTGTAATTACCCCAACCGACGACGCTTTGCTCTATGATTTTTTATTGTCCGAACAAAGCGGAATATTTGAGGGTTGCGAGGTAACACATTTGGGGGCCAATCAGCTCCAAGTGTCTGCTGGCCGTGGGGCAATACGCGGCAGGGTGTTCGTGATTGAGAGCGAAACAATTTTAGCAGAGCTTTCACAAACCGGCACATTACAAGGTCGATTGTTGGTGCGCATAGATTTGGATAATGCAGAATCGCCCATTGTTTTAACTACACAGGCAGAAAATATATTGCCCGCATTGATACAGGAGGATATCAATCGTGGCGGCAGTATTTTTGAGATGAGCTTAGCAACTTATACGGCAGAGGCTACACAGGTAAGCGATTTAAAGAATGTCGCAACCCCTATATTATTTTTGTCAAATAATCTATACAGCATCACGCTATCGTCGTCTGGGTGGGCGTTGAGCAGCATAGACGAAGTGTCATTGAATGGCATGTATATCCAGCAGATAATAGGGGTAACGTTTACGGCCAACCAAAAGGTAGATATTTCTATCCCGCCCAATTTGATGAACAGCATACCAGCTGGCATAACAACGGCCAACGTAAACGGCACGGTATATGCGGTATGCGAGTTTCCGCCGGATATGGAAGTGGCCGCGCAGATTACCGTGACGAATGTAACAGAGGGAGCGATTGCATGAGCATAATTTTTGGGACATCCGGGCAGGGCAAACAGCTAGCCCGCACCACGCCCATACAGGTAACAGGCTTAAAGGCAGTGGGGGAAAATGGGGGCGTTGCTTTAAGCATAGACCCGCCCAGTGAGGCCAGCTATGCGTACTTGAAAGACTACTGGGTAACCTTTAAAAAGGCCAGCCAGGGGGCCATTTTGCACCCGTATGACGGAGAGCACATGGTGTTCCCCAAGGGTGAAGCGCCTGCGTCCGGCCAGCCTTTAAGCGCGCTAGCGGTGGGCAGCAAGGTGAAGCTGCCTACCACAGTGGAGGGAACGTACATCCATAAAACCATCATTGCAAAAGGACATATGGGGTACTCGCCCAATTCCATAACGGTATGGCCGGACGATGTGGAGTTTAGTAGAGCCTTAGACAGCAATGTTCAGACAGATTATTCGGATTCGGAAATTCGTACCTATCTCAACACTACCTATCTATCCCAGTTCAGAACCGAATTGATTCCATACATTCTTGTGACTTCTATTGTCACAGTGCCCCAGGGTGGGACGGCAACCATCATTGAAGACCAGGTATTTCTATTTTCTGTAAAAGAAATGGGGTTGTCTGCGGATAAGATAGAAGGGACAGAAATCGCGTATTTTGACAACGACGCCAAACGCGCCGCGTCCGAACAACCATATTTTACGAGAACAAAGCGAGATGTCTATTCCCAATTTGCTGTCTCAAAACAAGGAAATTTAGCATCTGCACAGGCAGTCAATTCGTTTGGAATCCGTCCGGTGATGAATCTTTCCGGCGATATTCTTATATCAAAAGAACCCGACGACGAGGGCTACTACACCCTGTTGGTATAGAAAGGAGAGGAGAACATGGCAAACACAAAACTGGCAGATGTGGCGGTGGGCAGCGTGGTGAAGACCAAATTTAACAACACCACAACCGAATTCATCGTTGCGCAGCAGGGCAAGCCATCAAGCATGTACGACGACAGCTGCAACGGCACTTGGCTTTTGATGAAAGATATTTATCAAAACCGCCAATGGAATGCCTCACAGAGCAATAATTACAGCGCCTCTACTATTAACACCTATTTAAATGGTGAATTTTTAAACCAGTTTGACGATGAAACCAGAGGCTGGATAAAACAAGTAAAAATACCGTATGTAAATGGCAGCGGGAGTTCCGCCAGTGTTGCCTCTGGCGGAGACGGGCTGCCGGTGTATGCGTTTTTGCTTTCGGCTTATGAGGTGAAGATAACCAAATCCTACAGTCAAAACGTTCCGGCGGACGGAAGCACATTAACATATTTTGTAAATACCGCTGAATCTGCGGTGGACGAAATCCGCATTGCCAATTTAGGCGGAGCACCCTCAGACTACTTTTTACGCTCGCCCTACCAGATGGACAGCAGCTTTGCAATGGGTGTAAAAGAGACCGGAGCTCCTACCTATATAGGATGTACAGATTCACAGGGCATCCGTCCGGCCTTTGTGCTGGACGCAAACACCCTTTATGTAGATGCAGATGGTTTCCTCACTACCCAATCAGGCGCAGAAAGCATGTTCATCCCAGGTTCTAAATTAGAACAAGGGGTGGAATACAACTTCCGCGTTTTCCCCAGGAACTGGCAAAACCAGTTTCAAACCGGCATAGACGGGAGCTCTTTGCACATGGTGGTGCAAGACGGCCAGACCGCCGAACCCGACGACAGCGGAGGCGGCAGCGCTGGGATTCCTAACTACACAGGCACATCACAAATTTTTGGTGACGCATCTAAAGGCTACATTGAATGCTATTCCAGTGGTGTAATGACCTTTCCCAAAAACGGTGTGGTTGATTTATTTCTCGTTGGAGGCGGAGGTTCTGGCGCAGGAGCGGGCAGTTCTTTGAGTGATGATTCTAAGGTCGCCGGTGGAGGCGGCGGAGGCGGCGGATATGCTAAAACAGTTTTTTCTATTTCTATAGAGGCATCCGCAGAATATTCCGTCGTGGTAGGAGCAGGAGGCGCCGCACCTATGGCAAAAACAAACGGGAATGCAGGCGGTGAAACATCATTTAATGAGAAGTACATCGCAACAGGCGGCCGCGGCGGAGAATATTATAGGTATTACTTAAGCACTGGAGCGACAAATTGCGCCAAGGGTGGCGACGGTGGCTCTGGTGGTGGAGGCGGCGGTAGTTGGTGTAGCACTTCCCCTTATGGAAATGGCGGTGCGGGTGGTTCAAACGGCGCAAACGGAAGCGTTGGCGTAGGATATGACCATACAGCACTTATCAATAACGGGGAAGGGCAAACAGCAAGCACATATGAATTTCAAAATACTACCAAACGCCTATTTTCCGGCGGCGGTGGCGGCGGAGGAGGTACAGGGCGCAGTTACGCCGCGGGGGGTGCAGGTGGTGAAGGCGGCGGAGGTTCTGGCGGTCGAGGTGCATATTATACTACTGGCGGCAAGGAATACGCTGGGAACCCTGGAATAGCAGGGGCCAACGGAACGGGCGGAGGCGGAGGCGGCGCTGGATGGGGTAACGGCGGCTCCGGCGGCAGCGGCCTCGCCATCATCCGCTGGGGCGATTGGAGCACCGCCAGCGCCAACACAACAACAGAGGAGGTAAACTGATGCGATACGCAGCAATACGACAAGGAAGAGTAGACAATGTGATAGAATGCACAGGGCTTAGCGCCCTAAAACTGGAAAGCGTGATGCACTGTACGCTGGCCCCCTGCGAGCAATACCCGGTGCAACCGGGCGATACCTACGAAAACGGAGTATTCCTGAGAGACGGCCAACCAATTGAGCGCATTCCCACGGACAGCGAAAAGATTTCTATGTTGGAAAGCGAAAACCAGGCTCTGAAAGAGCGCCTGGAGGCTGCCGAAGCCGCCACCCTGGGCCTAATGACAATGTTAGCGGAGGTGTAGATATGTTTTATGAATTTTTAAAACTACAATACCAAACGGGCAAGCTCACCAAAGAACAAGTTAGGGCCTATGCGCCTACATTTATCAGTCGTCAGCAGGCTGACGAAATCACAGGGGAGCAAACGAACGACTAGTATTTTACGCCAAATATCTGTATTAAAGTACTGATTGTCTATTTTAAGTAGTCAATTGGAGGAGGGAATGATGGATGGACACGCCGATTACAAGGGCCGAGCATGAGGAATTTCGCCGCAGCATGGAGTTAGCCAACCAGAATCTGGCGGCGGAAAATAACCGGCAGAACAAGCGCCTAGAGCTGTTAGAAGAAAACGTGCGGCAAATGGGTGCGCTTACCACCTCGGTGGAGCGCCTTGCCATGAGCGTGGAAAGCATGGTAAAAGAACAGGAGAAACAGGGCAAACGGTTAGAGATATTGGAAAAGCTGCCTGCGCAAAAATGGAATCATCTAGTAAAAACGGCCATGAGCTGCCTGGTTACCACCCTGCTTGGCGGTATTCTAGGAGCAGTTTTAGCCCTGATTTTAAAATAAAGGGGGACAAGCGAATGAAAAAGAATTTAGCAGATTTAATCAAAGTGAAAACCATTGTAACGCTCGTTGTCATTGCGGTGTTTGCCGTGCTTGCCTTAACCAACAAGCTGGCCCCTGATGTGGTGATGAGCATTGTGACAATGGTGGTGGCCTTTTACTTTGGCACCCAAAGCGAAAAGCATAACAAGGGGGACGAATGATGCAAAAACTCATTTTGCCATTAAACAACTGCCAAGTGCTGTGCGGGTACAAAAACGCCGCCTACCAAAAAGCGTGGGGCAGGCCGCATTACGGGGTGGACTATTGGTCCAGTGCTGACAAAACCGTGTGGGCAATGGGAGATGGCGAGGTTATCGCCGCGGGGTTTGATAACGTATACGGCAACACGGCGGTGGTTTTGTACAAAAGCGTGTACCTGCGCACCGGCGGCGTGGCTGACCTGGTGGCCCGCTGCTACCACATGCAAAAGCTGTATTGCCAAAAGGGGCAAAAAGTCACCACTGCGACCAAAATCGGTTTAATGGGCAACACCGGCCAATACACCAGCGGCGAGCATTTGCACATTGAATTTGACGCCGACACCAAGTGGCCCTGCTACACGATAGAATTGAAAAACGACAGCAATATTATGAAGCGCGGCACAGGAAAAGACACCACCATCGACCCCAGCGGCGTGTTATATGTCAAACCGTCTGCTCCAGACAACCAGACCATTACCCCCAACCAAAGCTACTTACAGCGCGGGTTTTTAAGTGAAAAGGACTACAGCTTTCCGGTTTTGGAAACGCCGCCAGAAGTGGATTTTGAGGCCAAATACAACCAGGTTTTGGCCCTGTATGAGAAAGCCAAAGCCGATTACCAGGCGTGCTATCAAGACTTGGCCGCAGAAAAACAAAAGCGCAACGAGCTGGTTGGCAACATTTTGGCACTGCTAGAAAAGTACAAGCTTTAAGGCCCCGATAAAATCAAAACCCCGCTCTCTTAAATAGAGGGCGGGTTATTTTTATTAGAAAAGGACGTTGACGATTTGTTTTTTGTGGGTTAAGGTTAAGATAGTTGAAAATATTTAACAATTGAACGTGTTGAGATTGAGTGCATAAAATGATATAATATAGGTGGGAAAGGGGGCTAAAGCTATGTATCAAGCGATTGTACTGTCAAAGTACATTATTACAAAATGCGTAAAAGATGGGTACCCCATTAGCAATTTGCAGCTACAAAAAATCCTGTATTATATTCAAGCATATTATGTAAAACACAACAATCAAGCATTTGTAGATGATATCGAGGCATGGCAGTTTGGCCCTGTTGTTCCAGCAGTATACTATCGTTTTTGCGGTTTCGGCGCGATGCCCATTACTAGACAATATGATGAAACGATTTCTTTAGAAGACCAAGCAATGATAGACCCTATTGTGGAAGAGAAACGCTCCTTGTACCCTTGGGATATGGTGAACGATACCCATAGGCCAGGCGGTGCGTGGGCCCAAACCTATCAAAACGGCAAAGGCAACGGGGAAGTGATTCCTCTTTCTTTGATAAAGGATGTGGGTTAGCCATTGGACACTATCAATATGCAAGCAGAAACGAATAAACGCCAAAAATTGCGCGATATATTATACTTGCTGGCCGACCAGCAGGCAGTTGATACTGAGAAAAAACGGTCTGAAGTTTATGTAAAATTGGAACAAATCTATCATATACCAGGGCAAACAGAGCATTTCCGTCATTTTTATTCGGATATATTTGAAGTGGTAGCTGAAGTTTTTCAAGAGGATACCACGGGGGATATCACTACATTGGTTGAGAAGCTTGAAATTCTTCGCAAAGGATATCAGGCGAAAAATGTAGATTCTTATGGCAAGCTAATTGATATAAGCGACAGCATTCGCAAACTGTATGACCACGTAAACCTGGATATGGCTAGGCTTGCCTACTCAAAGGCTTTGCTTGAACAAAAGGCGGATGCGACACGCCTGCAATCTCAAATAGCGGATATATCAAAAAAAGCAGAGATAATAAATGAAAAAGTAGAAAAAACCCAGCAAGAAAGCAAAAGCATGCAAAAAGAATATATAGCGATTCTGGGCATCTTTGCTTCAGTGGTGTTAGCTTTAACGGCTGCGTTTGCTTTTTCTACGTCTGTTCTGGAAAACATGCACCAATCCAGTATTTATCGTATAATGATTGTTGCTTCGGTAATTGGGTTGGTTTTTGTCAACCTGATTTATGCGTTATTTTACTATATTGACAGAATTGTACACGGCAAAAACAAAACTTCTATCAGGCCGTTATTTGTTGTGAACGCAGTTTTTTTGGTTTTAATTGTAGCAGCAATTATTGCTTGGGGCTATGGCCTTGTAGAATACAGAAATGTGCAAATTTTCAAGTGATGTTCTTTTTGGTTAGCGTGCCCTCATAGCAGGTAGTTGCCCCACCATCCGGGGTTGTACGACGCTATGGGGTTTATGTAAAAAGCCCCCCGCACACCTCTCATGGAAGTGTAAAACGCGGGGGTGTTTTTATAACCCACATTGTAACCCACTTTTTATATTTACAAGGCATTTTTGAATGTTTTTAGAGCAATTCGCATTTGTGTAAAACCGCATGAATAGTACATTTGCGCCTATGAATCGTTTTGGAAAAGAGCCAAATGTTGGGTTCGACTCCCCCCGCCTCCACCAATTAAAAATCTCGCAGAATGGCTTGAATAGCTGTTCTGCGAGATTTTTATTTTTAGGTGTAACCCACTTTATAACCCACTTTTATTTTTGGCTTTCCTATGCAAACACAATTTCCGAGAAAATAGCTTCTAACTTTTTGGCAGTGCGTTGGCGCTCGCCCTGCACTTCGTGCCCATACACGCCCCAGGAATCCATGCTTTTGGAGTGGCCTACCAATGCGCGGATTTCCCCAGTGGATAAGTTTTTGGCAATGCTTATAAAGGTGTGGCGCATTTCGTATGGCGTGACATAGGGAATGTTGTTGTATTCGCAGTATCGTTTCCAGCGGTGCCGGTAAGTGCTTTGGCTTTGAATTTCAAACACGCTTTGGGAAGAGCTGTTTTGCATAGCTGCTTCTAATTCCTGTTTGGCAAATTTGGTAAGTGAAAACTGCCGAACAGCGTTTTGGTTTTTTCCGCTTGTAATTTCACCACGTTCATTTACGGAACGCATGATGCGTATATCATCGCCTTGTACGTCTTGTTTGTTTAAACCAATGATTTCACCGGGGCGCAGGCCGGTTAAAACCTCAAAGCGATATGCGTGTATGTAGCTGTCTTTTTGTTCCCGCCCGCGATAAAAGATGGTGTCTTTGGTAAACAGTGTAATCAAATCGTCTGGTTGTAAAATCTTTTTTTCTTTTGCAAAAGCATTTTTAGGGATGGACAAATCTTCTAATATTTCTTTGGTTAATTTGTTTTTGCGGCAATATTTCATAAACCGCTGCATAATGCTTGCCATATTCATCAATGTTTTTTTAGACAAAGGTTTTCCGCTTTTTCCTTTTTTGGCGGCCCTGTCCAAGATTTTTTGAAAATCTCCCTCCGTTACAGAGCCGATTGGTTTTTTACCGATTGCGGGCAGGATATAGCATTTGCCAATGCTGGCAGCTTTTTTGTAGTCATCTTTTGAGGGCAGAAAATCCAGAAAAGTGTTCCAAAGCGGTTCTACCCGTTTATTTGCATGGGAGATGTTATCATCCAGCCAGGCGTCTGCTTTGGCGTTGGCTTCGCGCTGGCCGGTTCTGCCGGGCTTGGAGGAATAAAAGGTTTTGCGCTCGTTATCTTTTTGCACTTTGATTTGCCAGCGCTGCTGCTTTTCCATCCATTGCGCGGTGTTTATGCGTTTGCCCATAAAAAATACCCCCTTGAACGGCTAAAAAAGAAAAATCTTTACAAAGCTCGCCCAAAAAGGTATAACAGAAACACAAACATTTGCTGTTTACCTTTTGGGTAAGCTGCTACAAAAATCCGTCCTGTGCCGATAGCGCAGGGCGGGTTTTTGTTTTATATTATTTAGTCTAAGTTTTCAATTGCATAATTTGCTTCTTCCTCTGTAAACTTTTCACCATACTCAGAGGTAAGTTGGTCCCGGATAGCGTTTAAGGACATAGCCATTTGCTCTTGATATATTTTTGCTTTTGCAAGCGCGTTTGCCTTGTAATCTGCAACTAAATTATCAACGGCGTATTGGGCTTCTTTTTCCGTAAATTTTTCACCGTGCTCTGATACAAGCTGGTCGTAAATAGCGGCTTTAGACATATTCATTTGCTTGCTATAAGTTTCCGCTTTGGCCAAAGCATTTGCATTCCAATCTGCTTTTATATTATCAATTGCATATTGCGCTGCATCTTCTGCAAAATTTTCCCCGTATTCTGATACAAGCTGGTCGTAAATAGCAACTTTGGACATATGCATGGTTTGACTATAGATTTCAGCCTTTTTAAGAGCGGAGAGATATTCTTTTGGAACATCTACATTGGGTTTTGTGGGAGAAACATTGGTAGCGGAAACTGGCACAGAGGAAAAAATAGAAGAGGAATATGATGTAAGAGATGAGCCCTCCCCGGCGGGTTTATCTTTCTTAAACATATTGCCTATAATCGCTAAAGCAATCAATGTGCAAGCAATAATCAATATAATTTTGAGGAAGCCTATTTTTTTCTTTTTAGGCTTATCTGGCTCTAGCGGCGTAGTAGACGACGCCAAAATACTAGCTCCACAATTTGGGCAAACTTTTGCTTCTCCTATTTCTTGTTGACATTTAGGGCATAACACTTTTCATCCACGTCCTTTCCGATGATGCTTCCATCATATATCAAAACTCAGCAATTATTGTCGAAATATATCGAAAATTGGTTAAAAAAGATGCACAAAAATTCAAAAAAATTTTCGTGCTATCCTACGAATAGCACGAATGGGGTATTGACACAATACCCCATTATGAATCCCTTATAGGCGAAAAAACCGAATTCCCCGCGCTTTAACGGGATAAAGCGAGAAAGAATAGGCAGTTGCAAAATTGCCTATAAATTTTCAGCTATAGGATAACTCCGGTAAACGATTCCATATCGTGGCGCCGCAACTACCTATTCACCTCCGGCTTATCCGTTCGGCCCAATAAAAAGTCAACAGAGCAGTCCAGGTAGTCGGCTATGCGGGCGAGGTTTAAAGCGGTGATATTCTGCCCTTTTGCTAAATGGGAAATCAAGTTGATGCCTAATTCTAAATCAGACAGCATTGTTTTCATAGCAATTTTTTGAGTTTTTGCACGTGATTTAATGCGTTCTGCTATTTCTTGATGATTATACATAACATTATCCCGCCTTTTTTGTGCAAAACATAAAATTCACTGTAAAGAGTGAAAAACCGTTGACAATCACTGTAAACGGTGATAATATATAACTACAGTCAATCACATGACTACAGCATACCACAAAAGCGAGCCAAAAGGAAGCTGTCGAGAGGCCGAAAACTTCTCTAAGCGGCGGGCCATATACCTGTGAGCCGAGCAACGCCGAGGCAATAGTCAGGAAGATGCCCGCCGGACAGCGCCGGAGGCGAGCGAGAAAGCGAAAGGAGCTGAGATATTGAGCATAGGGGAAAACATCAAGGCCAGGCGTATAGAGAAAAACATGAAGCAAGCGGAGCTGGCCCGAAAGGTTGGCATTACGCAAAGTATGCTTTGCCAGATTGAACGCGGCACCAAAGTGCCGACGCTGCCGTTGAGCAAAGAGCTTGCAGAGGTTTTAGGCTGCGACGTAAACGATTTTTGAGAGCATAGTAAAAGACAATACAAATACAACAGGCGGTGCAACGTGCGCGGGAGACTTCCTCTCAAGCAAGTTTTTGGCTTTCATATTTTGCCTCTCCTTACAAACAGCACTCCTAGCTCCAAACACCCCTCATACTCCCGCGTGCCTTGGGCTGCCTGTTAGAAAGGAGGACAAGCATGAAACGCTACTATATGGAATACGAAAGCGACCAAATTGTATGCCGCAGCAACCGGCACACTTACGGGTCTGCCAGCACCCTCAAAACAGCAAAAGGATATATCAGCCGGTGCCGCCGCGAGCACGCAGAGGAAAACCCCCGCAATTTCCGCATCTATGATGTGCTGGCGGACGCCCTGGAAGACGAGCACGTCCCTTGCGTGTACAGCGAGAAGTAACATTCCAGGCACGCAAAGGTCAACAAAAAAAGCCTGTTAAGGCAGAAGAAAGGAAAAGCCATGAACACATATTTTGCATTGCGCCAGCGCATGTACGGCGCAAGAATCAGACAAAAAGATATCGCGGAGCACCTGCACAAAAGCGCGACCTATGTAGGGCATCGGTTTTTAATGAAACAACCGTGGGACATGGAGGACGTGTACAGCATTTGCGAGCTGCTGGAAATTGATGTTTCCAAAATACCCGAATATTTCCCGCGAATGGAAAGGACGTGAAGAAATGGCGTGCTTTATCGTGGTAGTCCCCGCGTTTTTAGTGCTGCTTTGCGTGTTTGGGTACATAGGGGAAAAGATACCGGACAAGGTGTATAAGGCCGCACAAAGGGGGATTTTCAGGTGCAGGGATTAAATAGAAAAAGCGCCCGCACAGCTGCAACTGTAACGGACGCAAAGAACAATTATCCAACCACAATGTATCAAAGAAAAAAGGATTTGTCAAGGGAGGGGTAAAATAATGCGGCGATTTATGGACTGCCTGACGGAAATTTTACAGCAAATTATGGATATCTCCAACGAATGTTTAGACCTGCAAACCCAAAGAAGACTTGACGAGCTATACGATTCTATCGTCTATGGCCCGCTGCAAAGTATGCGCAAACAAATCGATTTCGGTATCCCCATCGACCCTGTTTCGGGGTGGGTACCGCTATGAAACAGGAAAGCCTGGGGCAATGCTTAAGATATGTGACAGGTGAGGCAAAATTGTACCTGCCCAAAGAGAAAGCCGCCTGCCAGTATTGCGTAATGCTGCGTTTTGAAGAAAGCTACAAGCGGTATTCTTGCAGGCTTACGGGCGAATGGGTGTTTGACCCGTTTAACACCATCGCCATAGGATGCCCGATTGAATGGAGGGATGAGACATGAGCGTGTTTGAAACGTTAAACGCTGTTAACGTAAACGGCAAAACCGAGAAAAAAGGCAGCCTTACCTATCTTTCCTGGGCATGGGCCTGGGAAGAGGTAAAAAAGAAATACCCCGACGCTTTTTACACCGTGTATGAAACCGATGCGGGCCTAAACTACTTTACCGATGGGCGCACCTGTTGGGTAAAAACCGGCGTGACCATCGAGGGGTTGGAACACATAGAATATCTGCCGGTGATGGATTACAAAAACCAGTCGATTTTGCTGGAAAAAGTGACCAGCATGGACGTAAACAAAACCATCCAGCGCAGCATTACCAAAGCTTGCGCGCGCCACGGGCTGGGGCTTTACATCTACGCGGGCGAAGATTTACCCGAGGAAGAAGACCCCAGGCCCACCCCCACAGACGCGCCGGTTGATAAAGCCCGCGCGGCCACTATCCATGCCCTGTGCAAGCAGACCGAAACGGACGAAAACGAGCTGCTGGTGTATGTTTCCGACCAGGTGGGCAAAACCGTTGAACGCGTGGAAGATATCCCCTTGAACCAGGCCGGGCAAATTTTACAGATTTTGAAAAACAGAGCGAACAAGAGGGCGAAAGCATGAGCGGACAAGACCTGCTGCTGGAGATGCAAACCCGCATGAAAACATTGGACGCGGCCCTTCGCCAAATTGGCAAACGCGGGGGCGAATATGCCCAAAAAGAGCACGACTACCGCGTGGCGCTGGCTTCCAAAATGCTTTTGGAACGCGATAAGGGAACGCCTGCCACCATCCTTTCGGACATTTGCCGCGGCAGCACGGAGATTGCCCAAAAGAAGCTGGAACGCGACATTGCCGAAAGCCTGTACAAAGCCGCGCTGGAAGCCTGCAACGTATACAAGCTGCAAATTCGTGTGCTGGAAAACCAAATAGAACGCGAATGGGGGAACGCAAAAGAATGACCAAACGCACCCAGGCGCTGATGATTTCCAAACGCGTAAAAGACGCGGTTTGGCAGCGCGATAACCACCGCTGCATATTGTGTGGCAACGCGCAGGCCATGCCAAACGCACATGTGGTTTCGCGAGCGCATGGGGGCCTGGGGGTGGAAACAAACATCGTTACCCTGTGCCAAAACTGCCACAGGGTGTTAGACCAGAGCACGCACAGAAAATATCTTTTGCAGCAGGTTTACGCCTACATGCGGGCAAAATACCCGGGCTGGCAGGCCCAAAACCAAGTATACAGAAAGGGAGAAACCCATGCTAAATAAAGCCATGTTACAGGGCCGGTTTGTGGCCGACCCAGAATTAAGAGCCACCCAAAGCGGCGTGAGCGTCACCACCTTTACGCTGGCGGTCAACCGTTCTTACCAAAAAGACAAGGAGCCCGAAACCGACTTTATCAACTGCACGGCCTGGCGCAGCACCGCCGAATTTGTCTGCAAGCACTTTCACAAGGGCCAGCAGGCGGTTGTGGACGGGAGCATTCAAACCCGCCCTTACACCGATAAGCAGGGCGCCAAGCGCACCGCTTTTGAGGTGGTGATAGACAACATCTACTTTGCCGGCGATAAAAAGGACAACGGGCAAACGCCTGCCCAAAGCGCCGCCAATTCCTACACGTTCCCGCAGGACTTTGCCCCGCAGGGCATTGACGTGGACATGGACGATTTGCCTTTTAGTGAAGAGGGGGAAAGGTGGTGATGAAATGAGCAGCCGTCAAAAGTGGACGGAGGAAAAAATCAAAGAACAACTTTTGTATTGCATAAACGGTTTGGATCTGCACCGTATGCCTAGCAAACAGGAAGTAGATAGATATTTTGGGAATTATGCCTTAAGCAATAAAATCACCAAAGGCAAGGGGTTTTATGGTTGGGCTAAAGAATTGCAATTGCCACTCAAAAGCAGCGATACTTTGACCGGTAAAGCTGGGGAAGCTATCGCCAAGGCATATTTGGAGAAAAATGGGTTTATGGTAGAGCAGATGAGCATGCGCCACCCCTATGATTTTTTGGTAAACGATGTAGTAAAGGTGGATGTGAAATACAGCCATTTATACCAAACCGACAAATGGGGTTTTTATTCTTTCCGATTGGAAAAGAAATATCCCACATGTGATGTGTATTTGCTCATTTCTGATAGCCCCAAAGGAGAACATACCTTTTTTGTAGTACCCGCTAAAGATGTGATGCAAACGCAGATTTCCATAGGCGAGCACATGAGCAGCTACCATCGGTATATCGGCCGGCTGGACGTTTTAATACAATACGAAACAGCCATAAAGGCGGTGTGCTAATGCTAACATTTATTAAGCTATTTGTTGATTATCTGGACGCGATAGAGCCGCTTGGTGACGCAGAGAGGGGGAGGCTTTTCACTTCCTTGTTAGAGTACGCAAGGGATGGCGAAGCCCCGCAGCTTTGCGGGAACGAGCGATTCTTGTTTCCGATGATGAGGGCGCAGATAGATAGGGACAACAAGGCTTTGGAAGAATTGGTAGAAATCCGCTCGCAAGCCGGAAAAATGGGCGGAAGACCGAAAAAGCAAACAAAAGCAAAAAAAGCAAATGGTTTTTGTGAAAGCAAAAAAAGCTATGACAAAGACAATGACAAAGACAATGACAATGACAAAGACAAAGACATACACCCCCTACCCCCTCAAGGGGCAGACGCACGCCAAAACGAAACCCAAACGCCTAAAGGCGAGAGCCTAACGGTTGAAACGGCCCAAGGAGCAGCGAAAGAAGCTGTGGCCCACTCCACGACCCCGGAAGCGTTTGACGTGTTTTGGCAAGCCTACCCCAAAAAGGTGGGGAAACTAGCCGCTAAGAAAGCGTTCGACAAGGCCAATGTGCCTGTTGAAACACTCCTGGACGCACTAGAGCGCCAGAAGTGCGGCGAACAATGGCAAAAAAACAACGGGCAGTTTATCCCCAACCCGGCAACGTGGCTAAACCAAGGCCGCTGGGAGGACGAGCAGCCCATTCATGCGCAAAAAGGCGGCGGGCAAGGTTTGCGCCAGGCTTCATACGATTTGTCGGCGTTTGAGGAGCTAGCCCTGTTCGGGGGTGAAAAGCCATGACAAACAGCCGCTACAAACCTAAATTTTGTGCGCAATGCGGCAAGGAATTTTTGCCCGCAAGCCCTACCCACACGTTTTGCCAAAAAAGCTGCCAGGCGGCGCATTTGCAAACGCGCAAGCCCCCTAAGGTGCAAACGGCGCACTGCCTAACCTGCGGCAAGGCGTTTGCCCCCTACAACCGCAACCACAAATATTGCAGCAGCAAGTGCAGGCCAAGCAAGCAAAAGCCTGTTAAGCCCGTTAAGCCAAAAGGCGGCAAAAACCGGCCTTACACGCCGGACACGGTGTGGCTAATATGCAAGTGGTTTGGCGAGGGTTTGAGCATAGGGCAAATCATGCAGATACTAGGCCGCTCAAGGCAAAGCGTAGTAAATGCGCTGACGATAGGAAATTTGAAGAAAGCAAAAGGAGAGGAAACCGCATGAATACATACCGCATAGACCCCCAAGAAATAGAGGGCGTGGAAGTGCTGGCAACTGGATATAAGATATTCAACGATGACTGGACGGCACACGGAGATTACCCTTACGCCGACGAAAACGGAACCGTTGAGGGCAGCATACATAAAGTAGATGGCGAGTTGAATCATTGCCAAAACGGTTTGCATTTTTGCCAAAATCCGGCAGACTGCTTGCAATATTACGACCCTGTGCAGTGGAACAAATTTGCCAAAGTAACCGCTTACAAAGACGTTCGCCACCACCCAGACGGAAAAAGCGAAGCGCAGATTTTGAAAATCGACCAGGTTTTGTCTTTTGATGATTTTGTAGGAGCCTGTAAAGAATACGGCATACGCAATGGCTCCGGCATAAGCGATGGCTCCGGCATAAGCTATTGCTCCGGCATACGCAATGGCTCCGGCATAAGCAATGGCTACGGCATACGCAATGGCTACGGCATAAGCTATGGCTACGGCATACGCAATGGCTCCGGCATAAGCTATGGCTCCGGCATAAGCTATGGCTACGGCATAAGCGATGGCTACGGCATAAGCTATTGCTCCGGCATAAGCGATGGCTCCGGCATAAGCAATGGCTACGGCATAAGCGATGGCTCCGGCATAAGCTATGGCTACGGCATACGCAATGGCTCCGGCATACGCAATGGCTATGGATTGGAAAATTGCAAGGGAATCAGCGAATGCTGGTACTGCAAAGATTGCAATGGCCTTTACAGTAGCGCATTTTGCACCCACAAAAACGGCGCATATAAGCTGTTTAACAAGCAGGTTTCAAAAAAAAGAATGGAAGAAATTTCAAAAAATCTGGAAAAATTGGCGAATGGGTGGTTTCCAAAATTTAACACAGCACATGAGATGTATAAAGAAAATGGAAATAAATGGGAATGCGTACCGCCGCATAAAATACAGAGCCAAACCGCCAAACAAGCCTATGCGGACATGCCCCAAAAGCTGTTGAAATACATTTGTTCTCTTCCCGAATTTGACGCCGAAATTTTTGAAAAGATTACAGGAATTGAGACTCTATGAAACCGAACATACCGTTTCCCACTGAAGAGCAAGAACAGAAAGCTCTGTTTGAATGGGCAGCTATACAAGAAAACAAATACCCTGCGCTTTCGTTGTTGTATCACATTCCCAACGGCGGCAAACGCCCAATAGGACAAGCCGTAAAATTCAAGGCCCAAGGGGTAAAACCAGGCGTGCCCGACCTTTGCCTGCCGGTTGCCCGAAACGGCTTTCATGGGCTGTATATCGAGCTAAAACGCCAAAAGGGCGGCAGGGTAAGCGAAAGCCAAACCCAGTGGCTAAAAGCGTTACAAACGCAAGGGTACAAAGCTCTGGTGTGCAACGGTTGGGAGGAGGCAATAAAAACAATTTTGCAGTATTTGAAAGGGTGAAAGGATGAGAGTATTAGCAGCGTGTGAAGAATCGCAGGAGGTGTGCAAAGCATTTCGGGCGCTGGGGCATGAGGCGTACAGCTGCGATATACAGGGATGCAGCGGGGGACGTCCGGAGTGGCATGTCCAATGTGATGCGCTGAAAGTCATTAAGGGAGGAAAATTTACCACGATGGACGGCAAGGTGCATTATGTTGAAAAATGGGATTTACTGATTGCACATCCGCCGTGCACCTATCTCAGCAATGCAGGAGCGCGTCACCTGTGGGCAGAGGGTCGTTTAAACCCGGAAAGGGTAAAAATGGGTATTCAAGCAAAAGATTTTTTTATGATGTTTTATATGGCTGATATACCGAAAATCGCAATTGAAAATCCCGTGGCCAGCCGTATATTTTCCCTCCCCCCATACACTCAAATTATACAGCCCTTCCAATTTGGGCATCCAATGAAAAAAAGGACTTGCCTATGGCTGAAAGGGCTTCCGAAATTGGAACCCACTGATATTTTACCGAAGAGTGAATGTGAAAGCACAAAAGTACCGGGAAATTGGTATAACAAAGGCGGAAAAGAAAGGCAGAAAAACCGAAGCAAAACATTTCCGGGAATCGCAAAGGCAATGGCCGAACAGTGGGGAGGAACAGCATGAAAGAATTTGTAGAAAAGCTTTTATACATATTCCTGCTGTTCGCGGCATTCACGGTATGCCTGTTTGGCATGGCGTTTTTGCGCAATACCACAGGCGTTGGCGTGGAGTGGCAGATGCTTATTGTGCTTTTGCTGGCGGCACTTTGGCAAGGGCTAGAAAGGTGGAAAGGAAAGATTTGAACATGGACACCAACGATTTTATGCAGAAGTTAAGCAGGCACGCACAGCAAACCAGCCAGCTTTTGGACGAAGCGGTTAGACAAATGGAAATACTGCAAGACGATTGTGCAGACCGCAACCGCTGGAAACAAATTGCCGAGGTGCAAAACAAAAGAATAGACGAGCTGGAATCCCAATTGAAGCAGGTCAAGGCCGAGCGCGACGCCATGCTGGAAGTGGTGCTACCATGTTCAGCGAAAGACGATTTTAAAGGGGTCAATTTCGACACGTTTAAACCCGACCAAACCGCCAAATTGGACGCAAACAAGCCCCGCCCTACCTTGGTGCCGGTCAGCTTGATACAATCCGTAACCGCCATACGCGAATACGGCAATCAAAAATACCACGACCCCGAAAACTGGCGAAAAGTAGAGCCCCAGCGTTACAAAGACGCGCTCTACCGCCACTGGTTAGCTTATCTGCAAGGCGAGCAAAACGACCCCGAAAGCGGCCTGCCCCATTTATGGCATTTGGCAACAAACGCTGCCTTTTTAATCGAGATGGAAAGGGAGGAACCCCATGCCAAAACAGCATACCTGCCGCTACTGCCATAAACCGCTAAGCGGACGCAATATCTGCCCCAGGTGCAGCCAGAAATTAAAGCTGATAAGAAAAATCCGAAACGCCACTTGGGAGGGAAAACCGTGCGAAACGCCTACGCCTTGCAATTGCAGCGGCAAAAATCCGCAGAGCTAGAACGTATCAACCGCGAAGGGTTTGACTTCGCTTTGAAACTTTGTGTAGTAGCGCTCAACAATGCGTTTGGTTTTGGGGCACAGCGCATTGCCAGGCTGGAACAAGAAATCAACCGCTTGATAGAGGAAGAATTCGGCCATGATACAGAACGCGCAGCATACGACCTGCTGCGCCGCATAGACCAGATTCGCAAAGGGGGCAAAGGATGAACAACCAGGAAAAAATCCAGTATTTGCGCGGGTATCGCAGAATTTTAGAGCAAATTGAACTTTTGCAAAAAGATATCATCCGTTGGCGGGAGCTGGGAGAAAAAATAACGCCAAGCCTTACTGGAATGCCGCAGAGCGGACAAGATGACTCCAAAGTAGAGCAAGCGGCAGTTATGATATGCAATACAGAACATACAATTTCTGAGCGTATAGGTCAATTAACAAGAACTTATCAGCAAATAGAAACGGCAATTGAATCGGTAAGGGATATCACCCTGCGAAATCTGCTGCATAGGCGGTACATAGACGGCGAAAAGTGGGAAGAAATTGCAGTAAAGATGCACTATACATGGCAATGGGTACATAAACTGCACAAACGGGCATTAAATGCGCTACAAATTCCAAAGAGTTGATAGAAGTTTATACTTCTCCTGTGTTACACTATAGATGTAAAAAAGCGGAAGGTTAGCCCTCCCGCTTTTGGTATAGAATTACTGGCCGTTTTGTTCGCAATAACCGGCTATAAACTTTTTAATTTCGGTGGTGGGGGTTGTGTTGTTTTTTTCGCAAGCGGTTTTAAACGCCTCTAAAACATCTGGTTTTAAATCCAGAGGAAAGCGTACATAGGTTTTGCGGTTGTATGCCGCTTGGCGAGAGTATTTACTTTCGGCCATCGTTTTCCCTCCTTAAAATGCGGGTGCACAGTATGATTACATAGACAGACAACGCAATAGAAATTATTGACAAAGCAATTTGAATACCGTCTAACATATTTGGACATGGAAAAGAAAATGTGCTATACTCACTATAGAGAGGGGCGTTTAGCCCCGTTCTCTATTTCCCTATCAGCCATTCAGCAATTTCTTTTAAGAGGGTCATTGTTGAAGTGATAAGGGTGAGGATTGCGGTGATAAGAGCAAGTTTTGCAATTTGCTTGTCGCCGCTTTCTTTTTTCTTTTCCATGTTTTCACCTCCTTTCTATGATTCTATTATAACATATGTACACGTACGTGTCAATAGGGGAGCCAAATTTTTTAAAATATTTGCTAAAAAAGCACAGAGCATAAGGCCCTGTGCTTTTTGCTTACTGCTGTTTTACCGTTCCACATGCAATTGCTGTTTTAAAGCGTCTGTTAGCACCGCCGAAAAATTCACGTCCTGTTTGATAGCCATATCGTTAAGCCAAGAGGGAATGGTGATGTTTTTGCGTACGGTGCGGTTTTCATTCGCGCGACGGTAAGCGTCAATGTCCACGTCAACCAGCGCGCAAAGTTCCCCCTGGGCGCAGGGAACAGACAAAGACTTTGTGTCTGGAACAGTATGCCCTAAATCTTGCTGACAAATTGCCCACATACAAATAGCGTCGCGCGCCATGTCCATCGCGTCGGCCACAGTTGCGCCCTCGGTGTTGATTTGCAAATCCGGCACAAAAACAACATACCCATTTTCAGCAGGGGTAAGGACGACAGGGTACACACGTTTCATAAAAAATACCTCCTATGCAAATATAGAAAATTCCCAACGGGCCGGCTTATTGTATTCCAGCCCGTTTTAAAATTGCCTTTGCAAGCAGCTCGTTGACTTCTCGGTGGCGGGGAATGGGTTCACATCGCTGCCCGTTGGTATACACTATGTGGTTTGCGCCCTCTCGAAGCATCCACCAACCGGCGTCCTCTAATTTTTTTAGCAGGTCTCGTTGTTTCACTTCCTCACCTCCTGTTTATATTATACACATTTTATGCGCATAAATCAACGGAATACACATCAAATGCGTATAAAACAAAGAAGGAAATATTTAGTAAATATACCCAAAGGGCGGATATATACACCATAACGGGCGCTGAGAACGCCTGGATTTGCGAGGGGCGGGACGCGGTGGTGGAATTTAAAAAAGGAACATAGCGAGGCAATCAAAATGTTTTGTTACAAAGGTGCAAGATGGGAAAATATACGGGAATCTATTTTAAAACGGGATGACTACCAATGCCAAAGATGCAAACGGTATGGGCGTATGAGACAGGCGCAAGTGGTGCACCACATAAAGCATGCAGACGAATATCCGGAATTAGCCTACACAAGAAACACCCTAATCAGTTTATCCAATGACTGCCAAAACAAAGAGCATCCCAAAAAGGGGAAAAAAGGATTTTTAGCAAGA
>OOIH01000717.1_pt1 | contig 32120 bp, 49 predicted proteins | sample 1691801 | NCBI WGS metagenome assembly OOIH01 (sample SAMEA1061690, study PRJEB22710) | metagenome
ACATATTGATAGTGATAGTATAGCTTATTTAAAATTAGAATATATGCAATCAAATAAAATTCTAAATCAAAAAAATAATGAAAAAATAAAAAATATAGAAAGCAGATTAGCTTTGCTAGAGGAGGGATAATATGACAATAGTAGAAAAATCAAGTAGTAGAAAAAAACTAGCAATATTAGAATTGGTAAGAGATGGAGAATATTCAGTAGCTTATGCATTAAGTAAAGTAGAAGAGCTACACGATAATAATAAATTAATTGATACAGATTACGAAGAAGTAGCAATATACTTAGAAGAATTAATAAGTAAAGAAACAGAAGGAAATACTGAAGAAGGAGAATAAATATGGAATCAATAATAACATCAATAATAACAGGTGGACTAGCTCTTTTAGGAGTGATTTATAGTAACATGCAAAGTAATAAAAAAATAGAAAATCAAATAGATAAAAAGCAAGCTATAACAGAAACAAAAATAGAAGAATTGACAAGAGAAGTTAGAGCACATAATAATTTTGCACAAAGAGTTCCTGTTCTTGAAGAGCAAATGAAAGTTGCAAATCATAGAATAGAAGATTTAGAGAAGTCTAATTATATTAAATAAAAAATAAAAACGTCTTAAAAACGATTGTGAAGATTGATTTTGAGACGTTTTATTAATTTTATAGGAGGATTAATTATGAAAAAGAAAATTGCTTTAATAATATTAATGATAATAACAACTATTATATTAATAATAAATTGCTTATATGTAAAAGATAAAAAAGTAGAGAAGATAGTCACAGATACAAGTAACAAAGTAGAAAATATAATATTGAGTGAAGAAACAATTGTATCAGCAGAAAATACAATAGAAGCAGTAAAGAAAGATGAACAGTTAGATACAACAAAAACTATAATAAATATAGAAGAAAATGAACTTGAACAAGATGCAATGGTAGACCAAGAAAATATATCTTACAATGGAGATATAAAAGCAGATGGATTAAAACTTTTAGGAGCATACCAGGGCTTAACGTATTATAGTCAAGCAGATACAAGATGGGCAAATAAATTATATACATCAAGTAATAATAAAACTCAAACAATGAAGTCTAGTGCATGTCGGACCAACATCGGCAGCAATGGTAGTAACAGCAAGTAAAGGAACAATATTACCAACAACAATGGCAAAATTATTTGTAGATAATGGATATAGGACTAAGTCAAATGGTACAGCATGGTCTGCATTTTCATTTACAGCAGATTATTTTGGGTTTAAAGAATTTCATACAACAGCGAATTATAATACAGCTATGAAGTATTTAGACAAAGGCTACTATATAATTTCAGCATGTGGAAATGGATTATTTACAACAAGCGGACATTATATATTTTTAACTTCATCAGACAAGAACAATATAAAATTATATGACCCATATCTGTATAACAATAAATTTAATACAGCAAGTAGAAAAAAAGCAAATGCAAAAGTAAGTAAAAATACAGTAACAGTAAGTAAAGCTAATTTTAAAAAGTATGCAAATGTAAAACAATACTTTATATTTAGCAATGATAAAGGTTCTGGCAATACGAAAAAAATTGTAAAGAAAGCTAAAATAAAAAATACAGTAGGAAAGAAAAAGACTTTAAAAAGTAATTGCATATTATATTCTAAAAAGAACTTAAAAGGAAAAAAATATACATATAAGAAAAATACAAAAATTAAAATATTAAAAAACATAAATAAGAATGTAGATTATATACAAGTAATAGTAACTAACAGAAAGGCTTATATTAATAAGAAACTATATAAATAGAATTGACAACAAACTGGAAATATGTTACAATTTTATTACTAAATGAAATAAAAACTTAATAAAAAAATGTATTGACAATACGAATGAAAAAAAATATATTTAAAGTAAATAAAAATGATAAAAACTTAAAAGTCTTTATCTGCTAGTTGTTTAAATTAAAAGTGAAGAGAGATAAAATCTCCCTTCAAGTTATTTGCTTAATTTGTCTGAATTGGAGTTCTCCGCATGAACTTCAATTTTTTCTTTACTATATGTAAGATGGAAATTATATCCTAATACTGCTAAAAAGCAGATTATCATACCTACAGAAAGAATAATTGCAACAATTCCGAATTGCCTCCATAATACTTCACCTCCCATCGTTGCAATTAAGCTAATACTTAGTTGCATAATATTAACAGTTATAAATTAACTGCTAATTAATACAACTAAGTTGTCTTGGTGAAGTAGACTAATTAAACAATTATAGATAATATATCAAATAGTAATAGTTTATGCAACATGAAAAACCATATTTTGATAAAAAAATCTAAAAAGAACTAAAAGAAGAAATCGATTAATTTCAGTCTACTTTATTTTTGTATTATAAAGTATTCTGAAAAAAATAAAAGAAAATTTTTAAAATTAATTTAATTTCAGCATCATTTTCCTACGTTTTTCCGAGCTTAAATTATATAATCAATAATGAGGTGATTATATATGAATAATGAAAAATTTATAGTACAAAAGAAAAAGAAAATAGAATATGAACAATTTACTTGTAGAATAGAAGAAGAACTAATTAAAAAATTAAGGAAAGTATCTTTAGAAAGTAATACAACTTCATTAAATAAATTAATAAATAATTGTATAAGATTTGCTTTGGATAATTTAAAAATTATTGATTAAAATATACTTATATATAACTAATATTAAAAATTAAAATACTTATTGAAAAGACAATTTTTAAGATTGTCTTTTTTTAGTTATTTTGATATACTACAAACAAGGTAGTGATAAATATGAAATATAACGATAAAAGCGAAAGAAAAGAAAAAGCAGTACAATTGTATCTTGAAGGAAAAACATATTCTGAAATAGCTAAAATTATTGGATATTCTCGATATTATGTAAGTACATTAATAAGGGAAGATAGTAGAATAAAAAATTATAAAAATAAAAAAGTATTAAAATTATACAAAAAACCTAATTATTCTAAAATAACAGTACCTATAAATCTTGATTTTTGGGAGAAGATAGGAATTTCAAAAGATGCTAGTATAATTGAGAATGTAGAAATATCAGTTGATGAAGAAAAAAAAATTATTATAATAAAAAAACACTAAAATAGTCAGTTAATTTATTGGAATTTATTGGTTATTTTATTTTTTTACAAAAAATGTATTGAATTTGACCTCCAAAAGTGATATTATGTAAACAGGAGGTATAATAAAATGAATATATTTAGTAATAAGAATCCTGATATATTAAATAAGTTTATAACATATTTACTTAATATAAAACATTATTCCATTTCAACAGCAAATGAATATAAATTGGATTTATTGATATTTTTTAGATTTATAAAGCAATATTGTAATATAAGTATTAAAATATCAGAATTTAATAGTTCTGTATTACTAAGCGTGAAGGAAAGTGATATACTTGCTTTTATTGTATATCTTAATCATAATAGAAATTGTACTGCTTCTACAAGAAAAAGAAAAATATATGCTATAAAAGCATTTTATAAATGGTTATTTGCTTTTTATTCAATTAAAAATATTCAAAATCCTGCTGAAGAATTACCTAATATACAACAAATACAAAGATTACCTAAATATTTAACCTTAGAACAAGCTAAAAAATTAAAAAATGTATTTGATACAACCAATAGTAAGTTTCCTCTAAGAAACAATACTATTATCACATTATTTTTAGAAAATGGCTTAAGGGTTTCTGAGTTAATAAATATTAACTTATCTGATTTAAACTTAAATGATAATTATATAAAAATTATAGGAAAAGGGAATAAGGAAAGGCTTTGTTACTTAAATAAAAATACTAAAGAACAAATTAAAGAGTATATACAAACTAGAAATACAGGAAAAGAAAATATTATAAATATAAAAGAACCTTTATTTTTGAGCTATAGAAAAAGTAGATTAAATCGTAGAACTGTTGAGGAAATAACAGAAAAAGCATATAAACTAGCAGGGTTAGAAAATTTAGGATATACAACTCACACTTTAAGGCATACATCAGCAACAATAATGTATCAATATACTAATGCTGATATATTATTAATAAAAGAATTTTTAGGCCATTCTAGCGTTCAATCTACTCAAATATATGCACATATTAATAACGAACAAATTAGAAATGCTGTTGAAAGTAACCCTTTAAGCAATTTTATGATTGAAAAAACTGCTTAATATTAAAAAGAAGAGGAGAAGTGATATGAAATTAGACTTTGATATAGATAATATAAGTAAAAATAAAGTTGAATTATTAAACTGTCAAATAGATTTAATTTTAAGAAGTTTAGAATTTTACTGTTATACATATCAATTTATATATCCAAGAATAGGGAAGAATAGAACAAAAGAAGAAAATTTAAGACTTCATTTAGTTCGTGATACTTATCATCAAATTCTTAATCAATATACAAATAAAAATTATATATGTAATAAAATTGATTCATTAGAAGATTTTGACGATAATTTAAAAAATATTGCATAAATTTTTTAAAAAACTATTGACAATTTTTATTGTTAATTATATAAAATTTATAAATAAATATTTAATACTTATAAAAATTGAATAGTCATTTATTTATTTTATTATAAATTTTATATTTTAATTAGAAGAAAGAAGAGTAGATATACAGCAACTCTTTATTAAAAAGATATATAACATTGCACAAAAGGTAAGATTGTTGCGTATATAATAGATTTCACATTTAATTAAAAATAAAATTATATATATTAATAAGAACAGGGCTATTCAATGGATAAATTCCACTGAATAGCTTTTTTGGTTTTAAGGAGGTGAAAAGATGTTAAGTAAAAATTTAAAACATTTTAGAGAAAAAAAGAGATACAGTAAATTAAGATTAGCCAGAGAAACAGGACTAAGTGCTAGATGTATTGAAAATATAGAGCACGAAAAAACAAAAAGTCCCCAAATAGAGACAATTAAAAAACTTTCAAAAATTTTAGATGTTCCCTTAGAAGAATTACTAGAATAATAAAAATATAAAAAGGAGAAATAAAATGAAATTATTACAATTAATAATAGTGTCTATTATGTACATGGTATTAGTAATAGCAATTATGATATTTATACAAGGATTTATATATAGAATAACTAAAATAAGTATTTATAACAAATTAATAAAATATATAAAAAGACAAGCTAGTAATCAAAATAACAAAAGAAAATAAATTTTAAAAATAGGAAAGGTAGGATAAAAATGTTTTTTAAGAAAAATAGAGAACTAAAGAAAACAAACACAAAATTAAGAGCAAAAATATCAAATTTAACAACTAAACAAGCAATTGATAAATCAATATATAAAGACGAATTATATAGATTAGCAGTAGATAAAAGAATACAAGAAGAAAATAACATAAAATTATTAAGTCAAAATATAAAACTGATGAAAAAGCTAAATGAAATTAAAAAAGCTAAAAATATGGACGAAATAAAAGAGATATTAGATAGCGTCCAAACAATTCTAATATCTCAATAAAATACAAAAAAATTTATATATGCACTTTCTGTAATTATAACAAATGATTATAGAAAGTGCAATAGGAGGAAATATGATAATTAGAAAAATTGATAACTTAGGTAGAATAGTAATTCCAATGGAAATGAGAAAAGAATTAAATATGAATATAAAAGATAAAATTGAAATAGTATCTGGAGAAAATCAAATTATACTTAGAAAGCATGAAGAAAAATGTATTTTTTGTAAAAAAGCAAAATCAATATATGTATTTAAAGATAAAAGAGTTTGCAATAAATGTTTAAACGAATTAGAAAATGCTCAGAAAATAGAATATAAAGTTTTATAAATTCATGTTTAGCTTTCTAAAAAGTATAAAAGTAAAAAAGAAAATAAAAGAAAGGATTTATATATGTAAATGAAAAATAAGATTAATCTTGAAAAACAACTCTCTGAATTTTATTCTACATTAGATTATAAGCCTATCTCAGCAAATGCTATTTCAATATATCTCATTTTATTGCAGATAGCTCGCAAAGCAGACTGGCTTACTGAATTTAAAGTTAGTAATAATATTCTAATGAGTAAAGTTAAAGGATTAAATATATCAGCTCTTCAAAGAGCAAGAAATGAACTTATAAATAATCAATATATTACATATAAGAAGCGGAATTAATCAAAATGAAGTTTCTAGTTATACAATAGTAAAATTATATTTTGAACAAGCAGGCAAACAACCAAACGCAATGCCAAACACACAACCAGATGAACAGACAGACGAACACATTATAACTAAACTAAACTTATTATTTAATTATATATATATAAACAATAAAAGCGATGAAGATGAACTTGAACTTTTAGAAAAAGATAAATTATCACTGATAGCTATATTAAAACATCTAGAAATGTATATAGACAATATATCAGTTTATGACTTTATGCCATCAGAAAGACTACTTGATGAAAAAATAATGATTTGGACTATAAAAGAAATATATAAAAGTCCGTATAAGGTGTATTTAAACAATTTAGATAGAGAAAAATTTGTATTAAAATATCAAAAAACTAAAAAATATATAACCGAAAATCGAGATTATAAGCTAGAAGAAATAATAAAATATTTCATAGTTTGTCTACATGAAGAATTAGAAAATAGCGGAAAGGAGCAAAATTGAATATAAATGAATTAGCAAATAGAGAGAAAGTAACAATTTACTCAAAATTAAAATTTAATCCAGACTATTGTCATTTAGTAAATTATAAAAAAGAAAAAGAATACGATTTCTACAAATGTGATTTTTGTGGAGAAGAAATTAAGATATTAAAAGATAGACAAAAAATGACTGGTGGTACTCATAAATTTACACATTTAGTTACAAAATGCGGAGATATTGAACTTGCATTGCATAACAGATGTTTAAAGAAAGCCTTAGAAGAATTTGAAAATTAAAAATGGAGGGAAATATGAAAAATAACTTAACTGATTTAAATAATTATTTATTTGAGGAACTAGAAAGAATAATGGATGATGATTTATCACAAGAAGAATTAGATAGAGAAATTAAAGTATCAAAACAAGTAGTTAATGTATCTCAAACAATAATTAATAATGCAAATTTATTATTACAAGCCAAAAAGCATTTTGACCACCAAGGAAGTAAAAATAATGAAATAGCACCATTATTAAGGTTAGAATAGTAAAAATGAAAAAGATATTTAATGAAGTACATAAAAAATGGATTAAAGAAAATGCAATGGGAGTTGGCAATGAAGAATTAACAAAAACAGGAGTAATTATATCAAAACTTATAGATAAAACAAACAAATTAAATCGTAAATAAATTTTAATAATTAAATACTAAAAAATAGTCAATGCTAATAAAAGGAAGGTGTTAGCATTGACAGATAATGAAATTTTAAGGTTATGGAGAAGCGGTTTAAGTAAAAATCAATTAGCTTTAATGTATAAAAGAAGATTTAATCAGAGGGTAAAATTAATTAGATTAGAAATGAGAAACAGGCATAAAGGTAGACTTATGAATAATTATCAAGCATTAGAGCATATTGAAAAAGTTATATATAAATATATTAAAGAAACAAAGGAGGAAATATAATGTCAAAAAAGAGAATATTAACTGATGATGAAAAAAAGAAAATACAGGAAGCTAAAAAGGAACTAAATGAGTATAGAGATGATATAAAGTACATAGAAGGAAGACTAGAAGATACTGAAGATATAAAAGCAAAAATTGAGAAAGTAACAACTATTATATCTCCAACTAAAACAAATTCGTCTAATGAAAGCACAGATAAATTTGCAGATGCACTTAGTAAGTTAGAGGAATTAAAAATTGACTGTACAGAAAAAATGAAAAATTTATTAATTAAAAAATTTGAGATAGATGATAAGATTGAAAAATTAGAACAACCTTATAGAAATATATTATTTTATAGATATACAAAAGGTTTAGAATGGAATGATGTAGCAAAAGTTCTAGGTTATACAAGAGAGTATATATGTGAATTGCATGGAGAAGCATTGTATTTATATTCAAAAATTTAAAGTTCTTACATAATCTTACTGAATCTTACGTTTAAATTATGATATATATATAATAAGAATTAAAGGTAAAGAATAAAAAATTAAAACAGAATTGTAGGTTAACACAGTTCTGTTTTTAAATTTGATATTAAGATGCTAGATAATTAATATATATAGTCGTAGAAATTTTTCATATAGTATCCTATCGTATTTTTACATCCTTACAATTAGAACTATTCTAGCTAGTTCTATGTAATTATAAAAAATATTGACTGACAGTAAAATTAATAGTATAATATATCTATAATAAAGAGAAAGAATAACCTTTAACTTTATTAAAATTTGATGTATTTGTTCCAGAGATGGGCATAGAAAAGACTAGAGCGGTAACTCTAGTCTTTTTTTATGTACTAATCAAACATCTTAAGAATAAGATAAATAAAGATTAATACAAGTAATTTGATGTATTGCTCCAAAGAAACTCACCTCCTTTTTGAAGGCGGAGCATAAAAATATTATAGATTAAAGTAAATAAATATTCAATAGCTTATCAATTAGATAGGCTCTTTTATTATACGAAGGAGAAAAATATGAGTAAATATACACTTAATATAAATTTACTTAAAAAAAATGAAAGACATAGAACAAATGATATATATAATTTAGATATTATAGATGAAACAAAAATGAAAGGCTTTTATCAAATGCCTATAATAAAAAATGATAATTATATACCAAGAGATATTATAGGGTTTAATTATGCTAAAATAAGTAAAGAAAAGAATGTAGGAATACATTTTTATTTAGATGATTACCAATTTGAAAGAGTATGGAATAAACCAGAAAATTATATAGAAGTATTAAAACAATATGAATGTATATTTAGTCCAGATTTCAGTTTATATATGGATATGCCAATGGCAATGAAAATATGGAACATATATCGTAGCAGATTAATAGGACAATATTATCATAGTCAAGGAATAAAAGTAATACCTACACTAAGTTGGGCAGAAAAAGAAACATTTGAATTTTGTTTTGATGGAATACCAAAAGGAAGTATAGTAAGTATATCAACAATAGGAGTAAAAAGAAATAAAGAAGCGTTAAAAATATGGAAAGATGGAGTAGATGAGCTTATAAAAAAAATTAAGCCATCTACTATTTTAATATATGGTGGAAAATTAGAATATGACTATGGAGATATAAATGTAATTTACTATGAAAATAAAATTACAGAACGATTGAAAAAATAGCAAAAAAGAGGTATAATATGGGAGGCAGAGGTGCAAATTTTATACTAAAAAAAAGATGTAAATGGAAAAAACATTAAAGTTCCAAAAGGCACAGAAATAAAAAATGTTGTAGTTATTGCTGGAGAAAGTAAAAAAAGAAAAATAGATGAAATAAAGAATCTAATAAATCATTATGGGGGAAAATCTAAAAATTGGAGTAAAAGAGTTGCAACAGCATATATAAATAATGAAAAATCAGAAATTCATTATTATCAAAATAAAAAAGATAGCATAGGAAGAGTGAAATATAAAATAAAAAGGTGGTATAAATGAAAGTAAAAGTATATCAATGTGTAACTGATGAATTAGAATTTATTAATGGAAAAATATATGATTGTGTAGGATATGATAAAGAGCACAATATGGCTCGAATAGTAGATGAAACAAACGAAGATTATCTATATTTGTTAGATAATTTTGATTTAATAGAAGATTATAGAAAAAATTAAGAAAATAAAATGATTTAGACACTGTAACAGGTGTCTATTTTTATACTTGAAAGGATAATATTATGGGAGGACGAGGAGCAAGTAGCGGAATAAGTAACAAAGGTAAGATATATGGGAGCGAATATTATACAATATTAAAAAGTGGAAATATAAAATTTGTGAAATACAATGATAGTAAATCAGCAACTACTCCTATGGAAACTATGACAAAGGGTAGAGTATATGTTACAGTTAATAATCAAAATAAATTAAAGTCTGTAACATATTATGATAAAAATAATAGAAGATATAAACAAATTGATATAGAACATTATCATAAAATAGATGGAAAGAAACAGAAACCACATATACATAAAGGTTATGAGCATAATGAGAAAGGAACAAAAACATTAAGTGAAAAAGAAAACAAAATGCTTGAAAGAGTAACGAAAACTTGGTATAATTACAATAATAGAAATGGATGATTAGTTTAGGAAGGAGAACACAAAGAGAAATCTTTGAGGGTACGGTGCCAATCCGTATAGTTTCTATTTATAGACACTGTAAAAGGTGTCTATTTTTTATGCAAAGAAAAGGAAGTGATAAAAATGGCAAATGAAAGTAATTTAAAAAAGGGAAAAAACACACAATTTGATAAATTAACAGGCGAGGAACTGGCGAGAATGACAAAAAAAGCAGGTAAAAAATCAGGACAAGTAAGAGCTGAAAGAAAAAAATTCAATGAATTATTTAATAAATATTTAGATAAAAAAATAACAAATGAGCAGATAAAAGAACAAATGTTGCAATTTGGATTTACAGATGAAGAATGTATTAATAAAAATGCTATGGTATTTGCACAATATAAAGAAGCATTAAAAGGAAGTACTCAAGCATTTATTGCAGTTAGAGATACAATTGGAGAAAAACCAGTAGAACAAATACAAAACATAAATCCACCAGTAATAAATATAGAAAGACCAAAAAAAGATGGTTAATCCATATAATATAATAGCAGAACATTTTTGGGATTTATTAGATGATTGTTTAGATAATAAACATACACATTACTGGTTAAAAGGACGGAAGACGGAAGTACGAAATCAAGTTTTATTGGAATAATAATTCCATTAATGATGATGTTAGATGCACAAAATAAAATTTGCTCAAATGCAGTAACAATGCGTAAAGTAGGCGACACATTAGCTGACAGTGTTTATACTCAAATTTTATGGGGAATAGAAATGTTAGGAGTATCAGAATACTGGGATGCTAAAATAAGTCCCTTAAAGTTAACATACAAACCAACAGGACAGCAAATATTATTCAGAAGTTGTAACAACAAAGATGATTATAGAAAAATAAAGTCAACAAAATTTAAAAAGGGATTTTGTAAATATTGCTGGTATGAAGAATTAGACGAATTTTTTGGAATGGAAGAAATAAGAAGTATAAATCAATCATTGCTTCGTGGTCGGTAGTGGCTACGAGGTCTTTTATTCTTACAATCCACCTAAAATGATAGCAAGTTGGGTAAATGCAGAAGTAATAAATATAAGAACAGATAGATTAGTACATAGCTCTACATATCTAGATGTTCCAGTTGAATGGCTAGGAGAACAATTTATAATTGAAGCTGAAACATTAAAAAAAGAAAATGAATTAGCATATAGAAATGAATATTTAGGAGAATCAACAGGAACAGGAGGAGCAGTATTCACTAATATAGTTTTAAAAGAAATAACAGATAGTGAAATAAAAAAATTTGATAATATATCTGATGGTATAGATTTTGGATATGCAGTAGACCCAGTAAGCTATGGTCAAAATCATTATGATAAAACAAGAAAAAAATTATATATATTTAATGAAATATACAAAGTAGGAATGTCAAATAAAAGATTACATGAAGAAATATTAAAAGTAAAAATTGGAAATAGTCAAATAACAGCAGATAGTGCAGAACCAAAAAGTATAGATGAACTAAATAGTTTAGGAAAAATAAGAGTAGTGGGAGCCAAAAAAGGTCCAGATAGTATAGAATTTGGAATTAGATGGTTGCAGAATTTAACAGAAATAATAATAGACCCAATCAGGTGTCCAAATACAGCAAAAGAATTTAGCACTTATGAATATGAAAAAGATAAATATGGAAATTTCAAAAGTAAATATCCAGACTTTAATAATCATAGTATAGACCAGACAAGATATAGTCGTGAAAAAGATATGAATTTCAAAACAATAAGTTTTGGATATAATAGAATAATTTAGGAGGATAATATGTCAATAGTAGAAAAAATACAATATTCTGATGATTTTTTAAGTGAAAAAAATATAGCAAATAATATAAATACATTATGGGGAAAAGCAATACCAATATTGTTGCACCGAAAATACTTATATGATAGATATACAAGAAAATATGACACAAGTGATGTAATAGTAGCACTAGAGTTTTATATATCTACTATTGCTAGTGGATATTTTGGAGGTAAAGAGCCACAGTTTAAAGTAAATAAAATAAATGAAACACAGCAAGGAATATTAAAGAAAATATTTAATAAAATATTTGGAGAGAAGAATAATTCAGAGGAATATCAGGCTATCATTGATTATATTACAAAATATAATGACAATGGTAGCTTTTTCTATGACTGTGTAAAAGATTATATTATTACAGGTGCTTGTTATGGTTTACTATATGAAAATAAGGAAAATGAAGTAGTATATGCAAATACATCGAGTTTAACAAGTGTAGCGATATGGAATTATGAAACACCATCTCAAAAAATAGGATTATTAAGATATTGGACGGAAAATTCAAATAATGGTGGATTAGATATACATTTAGAAATTATAACGAAAGATTATAAAAAACATTATATTGGTGGAATGGAAACAACCATAGTAAATAGTAATACAACTCCAGAATTTAAGGAAGAAACAAGCGAAAATAAATCAATATTATGGGATGATATACCAATTTTTGGAGTAGAAAATCCAGATGGATTATCTTTGTTTGAAAATGTAATAACATTAATAAAGAAACATGAACAAGTAATAAAAAACAATTCAAATATATTTCAATACAATGATAAAGCGAAATTAAAAATAACAGGATTTACTCCACAAAATGAAGCAATAATTGAAGCAGTAGATAAAAATGGAGAAATAAAAAAAGATAAAGATGGACAACCAATTATGATAAAGAATCCTGCAAGACAAAAAGAAGATGAAGCAATATTAAATGCTGAAGTATTTTATACTCCAGATAATACAGGAGATATAGCTTGGGTTACTAAAGATATAAATGATACTGCATCAGAAAATCATAAAAAAACTTGTTTAGATACTGCTTTAATGATAAGTGGTGTACCAAATGTAACAGACCAAGGATTTACTAATGCAGATAATTCTAGTGCATTAGAAAAGAAATTTTTTCCACTCGAACAAGTACTACAACAAACAGATAAACTATTTAAAAAAGAATTTTTAAGAATGTGGGAAATGATAACATCAAGAATCAATTTGAAAAAAAGTACAAAATATGATTTTAGAGATGTAGAAATAATTTTAACAAGAAATTTACCAAGTAATAATCAAGAAATAGTAGATAGTTGGCTAAAATTAAGAGGACTATTGAGTGATAAAACAGTAATAGAACATTTGCCTTATGACTTAGATAGTGAAAGTGAAATAGCAGAAATTGATGCACAAAATGAATCTAATATGCAAAAAAATATGGAAAATATGCAAATGTTAGGAAGTGAAAAGAAAGATGCAAAAGATATGGAACTATCACAATCAAAAGATGATAGAACTCAAGAAGATATATCAGAGAATAAACAAACAGACACAAAACAAAATTCAAACAATATTCAAGATGCTAAATTTAAATAATAATAACTTATATAATATAGCAGATATAAAGACTAAAAATATAGTAAATACATATATAGAAGAATGGAAAGATAAAGGATTACTAACAGGATATTTTGGAATGTTAGCAAATAATATTTATAAAAAAAATAGAGTAAAGAATAGTGTAATATTAGAACTACTTATATATGGTACATATATCGAAGAACAAAATAAACTAAAAGAAAAAGAACAACAAATAATGTATGATGATGTAAATTACTATTATCAAGAAGGACAAAAAGAAGTTAATAATACATTGAAAAAGAAGAAGCCAATATCAATAATAGATATGGCTTTATTTTTATATTTATTAGAACAACCTAATTATACAGGATTAAATTATGAGAAAAGTATTCAAGCAACAATACAGTATAATACACAGCAATTATATAAACAAATACTTATTAATATTCAACAACAAAAAGAGCTAGAAATAGAAAATGATGAGTTTCAGAACATATTGAACAGACAGGAAAATACAAAATTATGTATAAATAATGATAAGATATCTGGATTTATGGATACACAAATAATTGGACTGAATAATCAAGCAAAAGTGGAAGGAATAAAAGAATTAGATAATAATATTAATGCTAAGGTTAAATTTGTTGCAGTAATAGATAGCAAAGAAACAGATATGTGTAATAGTTTAAATGGGCAAGAATTTTATATAAATAAAGAAAATATATTTGATAGATATTATGGAGAAACACAAAAAGAATTAAGAATGCAAAAAATAAAATGCAAAGGTCTAGTGTTAGGATTAAATTTACCACCAATTACACACCATTTTCATTATTGTAGAAGCTATATCATATATTTAACACATAATATTAATAGCGAATTTAATATTAAAAGAAAAATTGCTAGAAGTTTAAAGAAAAATATGTTAAAATACAATACAAAAGGAGTAAGTAAAATTGCATTACTAGAAAATTTTATCAAAGCAAATAAAGTATTAAATGATTTTCCTATATTAAAAAATAAAATAATTAATGTGCAAATAAGAGAAAACAAAGACTACTTAATGGCAATAAAGCCAAAAGGTAATGGATATAAGCTATATATAAATAAAGATATGTTCAGTACAAAGAAAAAAGTTAAAAATGAATATAATAATTTATTAAAAGCAGGAGAAACACCTAAAGGAACAAGCTATAAAGATATATTAAATCATGAGTTGGGTCATGCAACTATATTTGAAATAATAAAAAATAAATATAATAATAATCTCAGAAACATGGAATTTGACTGGGAAAATAATATTTCTGCAAAGGAAATAGTTAATGAAGCATTAAATAATATTAAAATAACTGATTATGATAAAAGATACAAAGCAGTTTTTAATTTATCAAAATATTCTCTTGAAAATGCATCTGAAACAGTAGCAGAAGCATTTGCTGATTATTATGCTAATGGAAAAAAATCAAAAAAAATAAGTAAAGAGATAATAAAGATAATGAGAGGGAGGTTATAGATGGCACAAAGTTCACAAAGATTTAGAGATTGGTTTGATTATGAAGAAGATGTGTATGGCAATAGAAAATTAAGGCAAGATACACCTGAAGATATAAAAAAAGAATATGAGGAATATAAAAATAAAAAAAGACAGGCATTTAAAAAAGAAGGAATTATATATTAAGTCTTAAAAGCACTTACTAAAAATAGTAGGTGTTATTTTTATATAGAAAGGAGATGAAAAATATGGCAGTACAAATAACAGCTATAATATGTGGAACAATAATAGCATTAGCAATAATAGGACAATTTGGAAAAGATGAGGATTAATAAGTTATTAAAGTTTTATAATTATAAATTAAAGAGCTAAGTCGACAAGCTCTTATTTTTTTGCGTTTTATCCTAGTTAGCATGAATAAAGGAAATAAGAATGTAACAATTTGGGCTTAAGTGAACAAATTGGGACAAGGAGTATAAAAATGGAAGAAGAAAAAGAAAATGTTAATACTGGGGCAGAAGAACCAGCGGGAACAGAAAAAGAAGTTAAAACTTTTGATGATATTCTTTCAAATAAAGAATATCAAGCGGAGTTTGACAGAAGAGTTCAAAAAGCTATTGAAACAGCTAAAGGAAAATGGCAAGAAATAAATGATGCTGAAAAATCTGAAGCTGAGAAATTAGAAAAAATGAACAAAGAACAAAAACTTGAATATCAAGCACAAAAAGAAAAGAAAGAAAAAGAAAATGCACTTGCTGAGCTTAATTCTTATAAATTAAAAGAACAAGCATTATTAATAGCAAGTGATAAAGGATTAGATGTATCTTTACTTAGTTTCTTTAATTTTAAAACAGAAAAAGCAGAAGAACTTGATGAGAAAATAAATGAAATATCAATTGCCTTCAATAAAGCAGTAGAAAAAGCAGTAAATGAGAAATTAAAAGAAGATACACCAATCACAAAAACAACTAGCAATATAGAAAAGAAGACAATTGCTAGAGCAAGTTATTAAAAATAGGAGGATTTTAAAATGGAAGAAAATATTACACAAGAAGCACTAAATGTAATGCTTCAAGATGGCACAACAAAAGATAATTTAAAACAAGTATTAAATGGAGTTTTAGAAAATGTATCTGCAAGAGCAGTATCAGAACAAATTAAAGCCAAAAATGGTTCAGGTAATCCAGAAGGTGGAACAATCGAATATAAAAGATTTGTAAATGCAGAATTAAAAGATAAAGGTACTGCAAGAGAAGCTGGTAAAGGTGATAAAGTAAAAAACAAACCTGTAAAAGTATATATTGATGATGATAAAGAAATAGTAGAAGAATTACAAGGAAAAGATGTTAAGTTATATGGTATTGATGGAATGGCTGAAAAAAGAAAAGTAAATCATCAATCAGCTATTATTAGATATTTAGATAGAGAATTTTTTAAAGAAGTATTAAAAGGAACAAAAATCACAGCAAAAGACACAGTACAAAGCTCAATTGATGAACTATTAGAAAATGCAAGAACTTTAAAAAATGATTTTATTGATGGTATTGAATCAGATTTACTTGTAATTGTTGTAGATAGTAAATATAGAAAAGAAATGAAAAAGATATTAGATGAATTACCTAACGGAACAGATCCAAAAGAACAAGCTATTGGTATGTATGACTCTGTTAGAGTATATGAATCAACTAGAATGCCTGAAGGTGTAAGAGCCGTTGTTATGATGGATGGTGCAATTGCTCAACCATATTATGTATCAGAATATGGAGCAGAAAAAATACCATTTGATGATGCAGTTGCTTTAGAAGATTTCTTATATAAAGGAACAAAAGCATTAATGGAAGATACTATTTTTTATATTCAAGATGAAGCAGCAACTAAAGTAAAATCAGCTACAAAATAATGAGGAGGCAATATGATGTCAAATAAAATCGAAAAATATGAAATGCGAGATAAAATAAAAGAAAGATTAGGAGCGAATTATTGTAATAATACAGAATTTATAATAGATGATATTATAGAAGATATGACACTTATTGCCTGCGATGCTTCTAATCGAAAAGAAAATGATATAAAGTTAAAACCATACATAAAAAAAGCTGTTATTTCTGAATATTTACAAAGAGGAGCTGAAGGATTACTTTCTCGTAATGAAGGTGGAATTTCTAGTTCTTTTAATGATATAGAAAAGAAATTAAGAAATGATTTAATTTCTATAAGACTATTTAAATAGGAGGATAGAAAAATGTTACTAAGAGATTTAACAGAAGTTTGGGTGTCTGAATATGAAACACTAAATAACCATGGTGAGAAAAGCAAAAAATGGAAATTTAAAAAATTAAACACTTTTAATAAAACAGCTTTTTTAAATTTACAGCAAGATATAAATGAATTAGATAAAAACTCAGCAGGAGAAATTGATTATAGTATAGTAAATGCAAGAACTAATGATAAGTATGACATACAAAAAGGAAATGGAATATCTCTAACAGATATATCAAAGGCAGAAAGTTTTATACCAGACTATACTGTAACAGATAATCCTAAAGTAGGCTCAACTACATTATATAAATTGGAGAAATATAATGGGAATTAAATTAAAGTGTAAAGTAAAAGGCATAACTAGTCTTGAAAAGAAAATAAATAGGATTATTAATGAGATTCCAAATTTGAAAGATGAAATTGTAAAAGAAATATTAAGTAATATTCAAGGTTATGCAATAAAGTTGGAAAATGGTCATAATTCTAAAGGGATTTTAGTTGAAATCATAGAAACTTCAACAATGGAAGTAAAAGGACGTGTATATGCAGATCCAAATAAGTTTATTACAGATAGTGGTAAGCCTTATTTATGGTTTGAATATTTTGGAACAGGACAATATGCAGAACAAGACCATATAGGAAAAACAAAGCATTTTATTGAGAGTGGATATACTGAATGGTATATCCCTGTTCATAAAGCAGGAAGAAAACTAAATTACCCAATTGTAACAATAAATAATATTAAGTTTTATGTTGCTGTGGGAGCTAAAGGGAATCATTTTATAGAAGATGCTGAATTTAAAACAAGAGAGGAAAATAAAAAAATAGCAAAGAAAAAACTTGATAGCTTTTTTAAGGAGGTATGTAAATGAAAGAATTTACAATAAAAGATATTTCGGATTTACTATATGATGATTTATCACAAATAAAGGATGATAATATAAATTTTACAGAAACAGTTTTAACAATGCCAACAACAGAGAGTAAGTTTCCATGTAGACTAATACATACTCCTTTAGATAACATAGTAAAAAGCGAGAATGCTATACCAGTCTTAAAAGATTTTGAAATTACAATTGAGCATTGGGAATCTGGGCAACGAAAATGTATGGAAATGGCAAGTAATACAGATGAAGTATTACAAAAAAGAAATATGCTAAGAATAAATACTCAACCAATACTTTATGATGATATAACAAAAAAATATAGATTAATAACAAAGTATGATGTTCGTTGGAATGCTCTAACAAACTCATTTCAATTTATAAAATAAAAGGAGGAATAAAAATGTCAAGTCCATTAAATGAAAAAACATTAACAGGAGTAGGAGATACTCCACTAACAAGTACATTATCAACATTATGGTTTGGTAATAATGAGAATAAAACACAAGTAGGTTTTGTTCAATCTATACCAGAGTTTTTAAAAGCTCCAGAAGGAGTAACATGGTCTTCACTCGATATAGATGATGAAAGAATGGCACCTGGTAGAAAGAAAGCAGAAGCATTAGAAATAGAAATTTTATTTACAACTAAGGGATATAAAGAAGTTAAAGAACAAAATGGAAAAACTAATACTTGGTATATTCAATTACCAGATGAAACAGCAGAAACGACTGGAAAGCCTTTAACATGGTCTTTTAGTGCAACATCTTATATAGGATTAGGAGAACTTGCAATAGATGATATGATAAAAGCAAAAATAACTATATATAGAAGCGGTTCTATAACTGAAACTGAAGGTTTTCCCACAGCCTAGTTCTACATTAAGTGCTAGGAGTAGAACAAACAAGAAAACTAGTACAGAAAATATTGAGAAGGCTTAAACAGTCTTCTCTCTTTTGCAAAGGAGAGAAATAGAATGATAATAGAAACAAATAATAAAACAGTTAATTTAGTATTAACTACAAAGAAAATAATAGATATAGCAAATATATTGAAAAATAAAAATTTTGAAAAAGCATTTATGGAAGCATATTCTATATGCGACCCAGTTGCATTATCAAAAATATTATATAAAATAGCAGAAAATGAAAAAGAAGAAAGTTTTTTTGGAAGTACTGATGAAGTATATGATTTTATTGATGAATGTAGAAAGTCAGGAATGACAATAAATAATATTTATGAAAAGATTACAGAGGCATTGAATGAAGAGGGTTTTTTCAAAAAGAAAATGAACAAAAAAGAGTTAAAAGAAATGATGTCAAATCCTTTATTAACAACAGATATGGACAAATTAGTTCAGAAATCAGCGGAAAATGCAATAACTCAAATAGCAGAGAAAGAATTTCAAGGATACATGGCCTAGATGATATTATTAATGATATAAGAACCTCTAATAATTTAGTAGAATTAATTTATTCAATAGAACTTCTTTCATATTATTTTGGAATGAAGCCTAAAGAATTTTGGAATAGTAGATACTCAGAAATAAATAATTATTGTCAAATGTGTATGATGAAAATCATAGATGATTTGAAAAGAGAAATTAGTTTACAAGAAGCGGTTACTAATAAACTAATTAGAGCTGATAGTATGAGTAAAAACCCTAAAATAATACCTATAAAAGATAGTTATAAAAGTCTGTTTACAGAAAATCAGCCAAAAATTGACTCAGCAAAAGAAATAACCAGAAAAATGAGAACTATTATGAAAGTAGAAAACTAAATAATTTTTTACAAAAATTAAGAAAAATATTATATGACAAATATTGACATATATTACAGATAATGGTATTTTAATTATATAGAAATTAAAGGGAGGAAAAAATATGTCAAATCAAGAAGATGAAAAAAAATCCATTTTTAAAAAGGCATGGTTTTGGATAGCTATTGTTATAATTATGATAGTAATAGTAGCTAATGGAAATAGTTCAGAAAATTCTACAACAAACAATAAAAAAGATATTGTAAGTACTAAATCTGAAAATAGTAGAATAGAAGTTAATGTTGAAGATTTTAGTAAAATGTCTAAAAAAGAAATACAAGAATGGTGTAAAAAGAATAATATCGAATGTGAAATTACTGAAGAATATTCTAATAAAATTAAAAAAGGAAATTTTGTAAAGCAAAGTTCAAAAACTAATAGCAAAATTTACGAAGGAGATAAAATTACAATTGTATATTCTTTAGGAAAAGAACCTTCAATAGAATATAAGAATGCACTTAACAAAGCAGAAAGTTATGCAAATACAATGTATATGTCAAAGCAAGCAGTATATGACCAATTAGTTTCAAAATATGGAGAAAAATTTCCAAAAGATGCTGCACAATATGCAATAGATAATGTAAAAGCTGATTGGAATAAAAATGCCTTAGAAAAAGCAAAATCATATCAAGAAAATATGAGTATGTCTAAAAGTGCTATATATGACCAATTAATATCAAAATATGGAGAAAAGTTTACTAAAAAACAAGCAAAATATGCTATAAATCATTTGGATGATTAATATTATAAAAAATAGGAGGAAATAAAAATGGCAGAAACAGAAGTAAAAAAGACTGGTTTTGGAACAGCTGGTTTAGTTTTAGGGATAATTGGAATTTTAACATCTTTCATTCCAATCATTAACAATCTTTCATTTGTTATGGGAATATTAGCTGTAATTTTTGGAGTAATTGCTTTTTTGAAAAAGGCAAGTAAAGCTAAGGTTATTGTGGTAATTATTCTAGGAATACTTTCAATAGTTATAACAATAAATTCACAAAAGGCAGTAGGAGAAGCTCTTGAAACAATGGGAAATGAAATATCTAATAGTTTAGATACGGCAACAGGAGCAAATACAGAAGAAGTATTAAAAAATGATTTAGATGTTTCTTTAGGAGATTTTAAAGTAACTAAAAAAGATTATACAACAGATACAGAATTATCAGTTAAAGTAAAAAACAAATCATCTGAAAAATGTTCATTTAGTGTAACAATTGAAGCAGTTGATAAAGAAGGAAATAGAATAGAAGAAGATACTATTTATTTTAATGATTTAAAAGCTGGACAAGGAAAAACAGATAATGCTTTTACATTTGTTGAATCAGAAAAAATAAATAAATTAAAAAAGGCTAAATTTAAAATTCTAGAAGTATCTAAATATTAGTAAAATGTAGAAAGCAGGCTTTGGATGTATTAAGACCAAAATATTATTAATAAAAACAATAAAATATTTTAAAAATATAAGTATTTTTAGTAGAATTACCTAATAATTTACACAAAACTAAATAATTAGGTAATTTACTTATTATACGACATAAAGTTAGAGGTGAAAATATGGAAAGTTATGAAAAAGAAAATAATTATTATCAAATTCCAATTAGTATGGGACTGTTCATTTTTTGGTTAATAATAACAATTCTTTTTACTTTAATAACTGCAGGAACTTTATTTTTTTTACTTATCATTCCAATTATTATATATTTTCAATTAAAAAATACTAAATATAAATACAATGATAAAGAAATAATCATAGATAAAGGATTGATTTTTAAAACTCATAAATCTATTGCACTCAGTAAAATAGAAGAAGTAAATATAGTAATTGGATTAATGACATTAATGGTTCAAGCGAGACCAATATCACTAATGAATATTAAAGGTTTAAAAAAAGAAGCTAATAAATTTATACAGAATTGGAATCAAAATAGATAAAACACAGCTTAAATAAGTGTTTTAATACACATAAAATCCAGAAAGTAGGTGAAAAATGGAAAAGCAAGATAAAACTGCATTAATGATTATAGCAATTTTACTTGGAATACTATTGTTTCTTAATTTATTGCTTATAATTATTATGCCAGCACTTATAGTATTAGAAATTATTTTATTTATTCTTGAATATTTTACTATAAAAAAAATAAGGGAAATAAATCAATATAATAAAGAAGTTTTAGATAAGCAAAATGAATTAATAAGTAAAGGATATGTAAAAATATATGATACTTTTTTTATAAATGAGAAGAAAAGCAAACTGATTATAAATGGACATGAGTATAACTTTTCACAAATTATTGATTGTGAATTGATAGAAAGTAATGGTACATTTGATAATACATTTGGTAAAACCAAAATAAAAAATAATAGTATAAAGACACATTCACTTTCTGTTGAAACAAATTATTGTATAGATTTATATATAAATATAACGGTAGATGATTTTAAAAGTCCAAAATTAAAGTTAAATATTATAAGAAATAGACGTATTATAAAAAATAGTAAAAAATACAATGAAATGCTAGAAAATGCAAATAATATATTGTCAACACTAAAGTTAATTAAACATAAAAATAATGAAACACTTACTTAAGTAAGTGTTTCATTATTTTATAAAAGAATAGATATAATCTATTGTGTATGGTAAATTGGGCAGATTATATCTATTCTAACAGAGATAGTTAAATATTATAACACATACACTAATTTATTTCAAGTATTTAAAAATTATACTATAATGTATTGATAATTTCTTGCAATATTTTATTACATAATGTAAAATGTTGGAAGGGAGGAAAAAAGATGTTTTGTGAAAAATGTGGTAAGAATATAGATGATGAAAGTGCTTTTTGTAGATATTGTGGAACACAAATAAAAACTGTAACTAAAGATACTACTATAAATACGGGGATTAAATGTTTAAAATGTAATTCAAGCAATATAAATATTCAACGAGAACAAACAGCTAATATAGGAATAGAACATACAAATTATTATAATACTCAAAAACATCATGGACTAATATATTTTTGTTTTATAGGTTGGTGGATATGGATATATAAATTAATGTTTTCATTAATGTTTTTACCATTTACAATTCTTTTTGGTAGTTCAAAAAGAAGAAAAGTAGGTATATCTAATTCTATAAATACAAATAAAACAATAAATAAAACTGTTGCAGTTTGTCAAAATTGTGGATATGTATGGAATGTAAAATAAAAATTAATATAATAAAGTAAATGAAGTACTAGATTAATTTCTGGTACTTTTTTATTTGTAGAAAGGAGAAAAAATATGACTGTTGAAGAAATAGAAATTATAGTTACTGCAAGAGTAACAGAAGTGTTAAAAGAGTTTATAAAAATATTACCAGCTATAAAGCAAACAATAAAACAAGTTCAAGATGCGTTTGACACAATAGATACAACTGAAATTGAAAAAAACATGAAGAAAATAATTAGTTCATATTCAAAAACAATGAAAAAAATATCAAAAGAAAATAAGATAAAACTTGAAGTAACTAATAATGATGCAAACAAAGCAATAAAAGAAACAGAAAAAAAGCTAGACAGTTTAAAGAAAAAAACAACATCTAGTGAAGGTTGGAAGGGATTTAATAGTTCAGAAGAAGCTGGAGATATTAGTGGTATAAAGATAAATGGCTTAGATAGTAGTGAGTACATAAAAGAAATAAGTAAAATTAAAGAAAGCATTCAAGAAATAAACAGAATGGAAATAAAACCAAAAATACAACAAAATATTTCAGGTAACATTAAAAATGAAAATACAATAAATCAAGAATCACCTAAAATTGATGTAAAACCACCACAAGATAATATTTCAATGTGGGATGTACTTAGAGCTAAAATAGAACAGTTAAAACCTACATTAGCACAAATAAGAATAAAAATACAAGAACTAAAACAAACAAATGTACTAAGTATAGGGAATTTAGATATTAATTTTAAACCATTAATAAATCAAATAGATAGAGCTAGAGCACCATTAGACAATTTTAAAGATGGAATAAAAAGAGCAAAAGCAGAAGGAAAAAGTCTTAGTAGCATTTTTTCAAATAAAATAGGAAATTCTATTAGCAAACTACCTGAAAAAATGAAAGGCTTTTTATCTTCTATAAAAAATGCAGGAACAAAATTGAGTGGATTATCTAAGATTGGTAATAGTATAAAAAATTCTTTTAGTTCTATGGGAAAAAGTGTAAAGAATGGATTTTCTCATATTTTAAAATATGCAGGAGCATTATTTTCTATCAGAGGAATTTATGGTGCATTAAGTAACTCTGCTAGTTCATGGTTGTCAAGTCAAAATGCTGGTGCTAAACAATTAAGTGCAAATATAGAATATATGAAAAATGCAATGGGTTCAGCATTAGCACCAGTAATTCAGTTTGTTACTAATTTAGTATATAAATTAATGAAAGCTATACAAAGTGTTGTTTACGCTTTAACAGGAGTAAATATATTTGCAAAAGCAAGTGCATCATCAATGGGAAATGTAGCATCAAATGCTAAAAAAGCTAAAAATGAAACAAAACAATTAGCGGGAATACATAACGAAATAAATAACATTTCTGATAATGATTCTGGAGGAGGAAGTGGAAGTGTTACACCTGATTTTGATTTATCTAATGTAGACAAAGAAATGTCTTTATTAGCACAAAAATTATATGATTTCTTCAAACCAATAAAAGAAAGTTGGGATATTTATGGACCAGAACTAATAAACCAAATTAAAGTTACAGCTGGACAGGTTGGATATTTATTGTCATCTGTGTGGGGAAGTTTTGAAAAAATTATAACAAATGGAACGATATATACAACATTAAAGTTAATATTTGAAATTATAGGAAATATAGCTGAAGCTTTTGCAAATGCTTGGAATTATAATGGAAATGGTGATGCTATTGTTCAGAATTTAGCAAATGCCTTTAATAGTTTATTAAAAGCAATTAATAATGTAGTTAAAGATGAAAAGTTTCAAAATTGGTTAAATAATTGTTCAGATAAATTTAGAGAAATATCTGAAAAAATAGCTGATATAAACTGGCAACCTTTAATAGATGCTTTATTCGATATAGGAGAAAAAATAGAAACAGTTGCTCTTAATATATTAAGTGGTTTGGTAGATGTATTTAAGTGGATAGTAGAAAATCCAATAGTAATTGAAACAATATTAGGAATAGCATTAGGAATTAAAGCAATAGCAGTAGCAATAGGTATTTATAATGGTGCAATGGGAATCTATAATGCTATAATGCCAATAGCAACAGCAGTATCTACTGCATTTGGAATTAGTATAGGATGGCTTATTGTAATTATAGCAGCTATAATAGGTGCAATAGCATTAATTGTTGTAGCAATTATGAATTGGGATACGATAATAAAAGCACTAAAAAATACGTGGGAAATGATAAAACAGAAAGCACAAGAAATATGGAATGCAATAGCACAGTTTTTTTCTAACTTATGGGAAGGAATCAAAAATACAGTAAGCAATGTTTGGAATGGAATTAAAACCTTTTTAAGTAATTTGTGGAATGGTATTTTAAATATTGTAAAAACAGTATTTAATGCAATAGCAACATTTTTTAAAAATATATGGAATGGTATTAAAAATGTAGTATCAACAGTATGGAATGGTATTAAAACAACTATATCTAATCTAATAAATGGTATAAAGAAAACTATTTCTACTGTATTAAATGGAATAAAAACAATATGGAATAATATATGGAATGGATTAAAAACAACAGTAAGCAATATTTTTAATGGTATATGGAATGTTGTAAAGAAAGTTATAAATTCTATTCTTGGCGGAATAGAAGGAATGGCAAATGGTGTTGTTAATGGCGTTAATACAATTATTAAAGCATTAAATAATTTAAAAATAGATATACCCGATTGGGTACCAAAATTTGGAGGACAAAAATTTGGATTTAATATAGGATTAATACCTAAAGTATCTATTCCAAAACTTGCTAAAGGAAATGTTGCTTATGGAGAAACACTAGCTATTTTTGGTGAATATTCAGGAGCTAAATCTAATCCAGAAATTACAGCACCACAAAGTATTTTAAGAGATACGTTTGAAGATGTATTGTCAGGACATAATGAAAATAACAGCCAACCTTTACATGTAACAATTCAGTACTTAGGAAAAACAATATTTGATGATACAATAGATTATATTAACTCAAAGACCAGAAGAACTGGTAAAAATACAATAGTAATGGTAGGTGATTAATATGTTATGGAGAGAGCATGGAAGTACAAAAAATTTACCAACGCCATCTACATATAGTGCAGATATAGAAGATACTGATAATGATAGCTATACAAGTAAAAAAACAGGAGCTTTAATAGATAATCCTATTGCAGTAGGAATGTTAAAATTATCTATGTCATGGGACTTAAATTCAGAAGAGGAAGCAGAATTTTTAATGCAAAAAACATATAAAAATCCATTAATATTAGATATAAAAGTTCCAGTAATTAATGGTGGTTTTTTAGAAGGCGTAAAATTTAGAGTTTCAAAAAGAAAAGTAGATATGATAGATACAGAAAAGAGCACAGATACCACAAAAACAAGGTATAAGTGCTCTTTTAGTTTAATGCAAAAGGAATTAACAAATGCTCAAAAACAAGCTGTAAAACAAGCAAATACTTAGGAGGAAATAAATGTATAATACCAGTCAAGAATATAAAAGTAAAATATTAAAAAGTTCTACAATACATGAACTAAATATTTATATAGATGGGAAAAAAGTAGACCCAAACCATATTACTGGTTTTAATCAAACAATTCAATTATTTAATAATGAAGAATTTTGTTTAGGATGCACACCAGAAATAGATATAGAATTTGAAATTGACAAAAGAGATTTACCACAGTCATATAACGAAGTTTATGTTGAAAGTGGACTAGATGATGAAATAATTCCGATAGGACATTTTATTATTCAAAAACCAATTGAAGATGATGAATTAAAAGTAAAAATAAAAGCTACTGATTATATGAAAAAATTTGAAGATGGTGAATATGATGGGAGTGATTTAGAGTATCCTGTTACATTACTAGAATTATTAAAAGATATATGTAAGAAAATAGGGGTGGAACTTGGTTCCGCTTCTTTTCTTAACTCTAATAAACAAATAGCAACATATGACAATACTATTTCTCCTCGAACACTTGTAGGATACATAGCAGAACAAGCAGGAGGATTTGCTACAATAGGAAGGGACGGAAAACTATATATAAAAACAATTGGTCAAGACATAATAAATTTTGATATAGAATTATTTAGAGATTATATATGGGGAGATGCTATAAAGATTACTAGAGTATCGTATGAAGATGGAATACAAGACTATAAATTTGGAAGTAATGATAGTGCTACATTATATATAGATACAAATAATATGTATATTACAGATGAGAAACAAATTGAAAATATTTATAATACAGTCAAAAATTTAGAAGTTTTTTCTTTTGAAGGTGCAAGTATAATTGACCCATCTTATGATATTGGAGATATTCTAATAATAGATAATAAGTTAGTTATATATCAAGGAGAACTTGAATATTCAGGTAAATTCATTGCAACTATAAATAGTAAATTACAGCCAAAGACAGAACAAGAAAGTATGCAAACTAAAGAAAGTACTTCTAAAAAAATAAGAAAGATAAAGTCAACTATTGACCAAATAGAAGGAAAAATAACACAAATAGTAGAAGAAAACAGTGAAAATAGTAACAAAATTTCAGAAACTATACAAACATTAGATGAAATTTCTCAGAAAGTAAACAGTATAGAAAATTTAACTAGAGAAAAAAAGCAAGTAAACAATTTATTTTTAAATGACGCATCAGAAGGAGAAAATTATATAATAGATTTATACATATATGGAAACACAACATATTTTACAGAAAAAAATATAACAATAGCTGCAAGTTCTGAAAAAAGCGGTTATGGAAAAACTATAAACATAATAAATGAAGATAGGGAAGATATATTAACAGAAGGTAGAGAAAATATTGTATTGGAAAATGAAAATTTTTATATAACTTATTGTTCAATTACATTAGATGATTTATTAAGAAGTTTAGAAATAAATAATCAGAAATATTATGACTATATTCATATATATCAAGATGGAACAATAGAAATAGTAAGAAAAATAGGAGTTAACGAAAGTGGAGATTTATATTTATTAGATAAAGAAATAGTATATACATTAGATAAAAAACTAATATTACCTACTAAAAATAATGGATTATATTATTTCATTGAAGAAATACCAAACTTAGAATACAAAGTAAAATACATAGTAAATAATGAATATTCAAATACATATATTACTAAATATGAATCTGAATCAGCAATTAATATTGCAAAAAATTCAATAGAAATGTATGTTAATGAAAAAACGGATACAGATGAATTAATTTCAAAGATAAATATGAAACCAGGACAAATAGATATGACTGGACTAGTAACTGCAAATGAAAATTTTAAAATATTACAAGATGGTTCCATAGAAGCTAAAAACGGTTCTTTTAGTGGGAATATTTATTTAGACGATGGAAATAAGGTTATTGGTGGAGATGGTATGTTATCTAATATGCAATTTTTTGCTTCTGGAATGGTAGGATATGATTTTAATTGGACAGGAGCTAATACAGGAAAGAATATTAGAGTAGGAATATATTTAGTGGCTTTCATACCAGAGAACTTTAAAGTTACATCTGCAACGTTAAGTTTATATAGTTCTCCCATAACATATGGAGGAATGAATGAAGGAGATAGTAATATTATTGGGTATAGTTCTAACGTTAAAGTATATAAAACTAATAATATACCTAAAATTGCCTATGTTGGCGGAACAGCTGGTATTGCTAGCATAGAAATTCCACAGTCAAAACCTAACAATGAAATTATAAAAGCATTTGGAAATAATGGAGTTACTTTTTCGAGTAGTAAAAATACAGCAATATCAGGTGATTTCTCTACAAGTTTAGAAATAGGAAATAATATTTTATTATTAGCTGATTACATAGGAACTCCAGGAACATCATATAATAATGGATGCAAAAGAACAGGATTTATATATGCTTTTCTTAATGTTATTGGATATTTGTCAACAAAAAAATAAAAAGGAGGAAAAAATAAATGGGAATAACTATAAGTGAATTAGAAAATACAAATAATTTAACTGGAACTGAAAAAATTCCAATAGTTCAAGATAATATAACTAAAAATGTAGAATTATTGAAAATGAAAGAATATATGAATATAGAAAATATTGAGGAAAAAATAAATACAATAAATGAAGATGTTATTATAGATAAAGTTTTAAATAAAAATGAAGGTTATATAAAATATGCAAATGGATATATGAAACAATGGAAAACATTAACAAAAACAGTAGGAGGAAACTTATGGGCAAATTTATACTATTCAGAACATGAGATGGGAAATTGGATGCAACCATTTACTAATTTTTTTGGTATTAAATCTAGTATAAATATAATACAGTGTTGGACTACACAAGCAAGACAAAGTAATACTTCTGCTGGAATAATAAGAGTATATAGACCTGATGCAACAACAGTAGAAGCTACTTTATACTTAGAAGCAAATGGATTATGGAAATAAGATAGAAAGGAGAAAAAATGAAACTTTTAGTTAATAAAGATAAAAAATTATTTTTATGTAAAAATGAATTTCTAGTTGAAGGCGAAAACAAAACTGACAAGCTAGAATTTGAATTTCCGTCTGAGCTAGAAAACTATATAAAATTTATTGTTATTAGTTCAGATGAGGGCAATTATATAGACTTAATACTAGATAACGAATATGTAATAACAAGAGCTATAAGTAATCTGAATAATATAAGTATAGCAGTAATATGTACAAATTCTGAAATTGTATCTGAGCTAACAAAAATAGAAGATTTAACAAATATAGAAAATGAAATAGAATTTCGTTCATTGTCAATAGAATTACCGACAATGAATTTTTTAGTCAATTTAGATACAGTTGAGAATGATGATAAACCTTCAGCAATAGCTCGAGTTTGTAAAAAAGTACTAAAAAATACTGAAGATATTAGTACAATAAAAGAAAATCAAAACATATTAAATCAAAGTTTTAATAATTTACAAAGTAATGTAGAAACAATAAACGACTCTAACAACAAGTTAATTGGAAAAACAAATACATTAGAAACATCAATTAGAACTAATTCTTATAATATACAAGCAGTAAATGAAAATTTAGAAACAAAATCAGATAAAGCAAGTACAGCTACTGATATAGAAGTAAGTTTAAATCAAGAAGATTATAAATTAAAGATATTTCTAAAAAACAATGAAGGACAAATATTAAGTGAAAAAGAAGTTGACTTTCCGATTGAGTCTATGATAGTAAATGCTACACTAAATAGAAAAACTAAAGAGATTGAACTAATTTTACAAAATGGAAATAAATTAAAAGTACCTGTTCGGAGACTTAGTAAGTGGATTAATAAGCCAAAATGAATTAGATACAGCTTTAGAAAATTTAAAAACAGATATTAAAAGAGAACTAATTGAAAATGTAAATTCAAACTATCAACAAAAGATAGAGGCATTTAATCAAAATGCTTCTGATAAAACAACTGTTTTTAATACAAATTCAGATTTAAGAGAAAATGAGTTTAATATAAATGCACAACAGAAAACCAACGAATTTAATCAGAATGCTGAAAGATATAATAAAAAACTAGAAGATTTACAAAAGCAGAATGAAGAACTCACAAAAAACATGAGTTTCAACAGCATAGAAGGCGAAATTATAGATATAGATGATGCACATTCTTATAGTAAAAATAAATTAGAAATTAAAGGTAATTCAAAACAAGAAATAAGAATAGGATATCAATTAATAAAAAGCAATACCGCAGAAACACAGACAAAAAATGAAATAACTTTTATAAAAAATAAAGATGAAAGTTGGACATTAAATGGGACAGCGACAAAATATACTAGTTTAAACATTGGAGCATGTAACTTGTCAGATAATACAATATATACTTTAAGTGGTGGATATAATTTAAATTGTTTTATACAAATAATACATGAAAAAGGAAGTATTACTAGTAGTACAAGTGCTAAAACATTTACTCAAAATGAAGAAGTTTCAGGAAGTGTATATATAGTAATAAACGAGGGAACAATCTTAAATAATGCAACATTAAAACCGTTGCTATACGAAGGACCGCATGATAGTAATAAAGAATATGAACAGTTTGGAGCTATACCAACTCCAAAACTGCCAAGTGAGATTAAATGTGTAAAGGGAAATATTAATATTACAACATATAATGAAAAACAGACAGAAATACGAATAATACATTTAAAAGATATAAAGCTATATGGAAACGAAAAAGCAAGAGATGAATTTATTAAAAAAATTGATGGATGGTATTTAATACATAATTGGAAAAAGTATATATTTGATGGTAGTGAAAATTGGGTCTTATCTGAAAGTAATAATGCACATAATTTTACACTATCTAATTTAGAAATTCCTCTTTATCCGAAATGGGATACAATGTACTTAAACTGTAATAGATTTCAGTTTATTAATACAAATTGGGGTACAGATATTACAAAGATTTATTTAGATAATGTCGGAAAAATAGTAATAACAATAGCATCTACAGATGAAAAACATTGCGAAACCATAGAAGAATTTAAAGTTTTACTGCAAGAATGGAATACTGAAGAAAATCCTTTAGAAATAGTATATTTATTATCTGAACCGATATTTGAAAAAATAACAGATATAGAATTAATAGAAGATTTAGAAAAATTATCAGAAACAAAAATGTACGAAGGAATAACACATATTGATAGTGATAGTATAGCTTATTTAAAATTAGAATATATGCAATCAAATAAAATTCTAAATCAAAAAAATAATGAAAAAATAAAAAATATAGA
>OOIH01001007.1_pt1 | contig 31762 bp, 34 predicted proteins | sample 1691801 | NCBI WGS metagenome assembly OOIH01 (sample SAMEA1061690, study PRJEB22710) | metagenome
GTTGATGCAGAATACGAGCTATGTCGAGAGGCCCATGGCGAAATGGCGGTGTTCGAGAATTGCGGAAAGACCTGGCTGGCCTACCGCCGCAAGCCAAAAGAGTTGGAAGGTGGAATTGAAGTATGTTAATCCAATTAGACGACGAGGAGCGCAGGAAACAGCTGAAAATATGTGATGCCTTAGGAATCGACGAACTGTTGGGGCAATTCTGCGAGGAGTGTGCAGAAGCAATTCAAGCGGCTCAAAAGGTCCGTAGAGCTTTGAGAGGAACTACGCCGGTAAGCTTGGATGAAGCGATCCGGAACCTGACAGAGGAATGTGGAGATGCTGCTCTTTGCATTGACACGCTGGTACTGGTAAAACTTGTGGATGAAAATGGGATTCAGTTTATTGGGAAATACAAAAATGACCGTTGGCATGGGAGAGTTTGTGGGATGAAACAAAGTGCGATCTGATTATATCTGCCTGCCTTGGGGCCAGCACGTTTTTTGGAGGTGGAGGTGTGCCAGATTCTAAAGGCCGAAGGCCGAAAAATCCATACCGAGAGGGTACATATATCTGGCTGATTATGGAGGGAGCCTTGGAGGGGGAATTTGACCGGGGAAAACCAGGATGGGAGGACTTGTCCTCTGAGGCAATAGCGGAAGTGCTTGGGACCTCAAAGTATACTGTTCGTTATTCTATTCTAGAAATCAAAAATGAAACTGGTTACGTTGTAAAGTACACAATGGAAAGGGGGGCGGCCCCGTGGCAGAAAACGTATTCCAAGAGCGGTTGAGGAGACTGAGGGAGCGGAGGAGAGTGAGCCGCTATGTAGTGTCTGAGCTCTGCGGGTTGAACAGGAGCGCAATCAGGCGATACGAGCGGGGAGAGAGGGAGCCTGGCCTAAAAGAGCTTGTCAGCATTGCGGACTATTTTGAGGTTTCACTGGATTATCTTACCGGATTGACTGACAACCCAAGGAGAAACGATTAACCTTTTATCATCATGCAGATTACATAAAAAAATTGTGCCATTTGGCACAAAGCAAAAAGGCGATAGGGTGATAATAGGAATGCGGGGTTATCCATTCCCCGGCCTTCTTTCCCTATAGCGGCGGGGCTTTGCCTCTTTCTCCCCGCCGCGCATATGCCGCTGTAGCTCAATGGTAGAGCAGCACGGAAGCAAAACTGTGGGCGATGCCGGTTCGACCCCGGCCAGCGGTAAAAATTAAAAAGGAGAAATGCCATATGAAAAAGCGATGTCGGTTCTCAAATTCTGTTTCTGATTTTATGTTTTCTGCCTGCGTCACCGGCGGCCTGATGGCCTGACCCGCCGCCTGCGCCCCATAAAGAGATGGGGCTAAACGTGAATCCCGTCACGTGTAGGCGACAAACCGCCCCATACGACAGCCCTCCAAGCATCTGAAGAGCGCCAGTACTATGTGGGCGCAAGAGAAACGCTCCAAAGGCCACGGAGCACCCGCCAGCCCTGCGGGAAAGAATGGGGCAAACTCCGCTGAAAACTGCGCTGGAGACGCTAAAGTACACGGTGTCTCAATCGGAAGGTGCATGAAAATCTAAGCGGAAAGCCCCGCCGCCATTCTCCCGACGGCGGGGCACATACGCAGCCACCCGGCGCAGGAGCCGGGGGCTGTGCCGGGGCGTCTGTTGCCCTGAAACAGACCGACAGAAAACTCAACTGGATGGAGCAACGACCGCGGAGCCGGGTCGTACTAATAGCGATTCAGCGCGGGAACTGCGAAAGTGGCAAATACACGGGCGCATGTACCAAGGTGGCGAGGCGGTCTCCAAAACCGCTTGTGGTGGGTTCGATTCCCAACCGTCCGTGCCAGGCCAGGGAGAAGAAACCGATGATAGCCGCAGATTTATTTGCGAACAGATTCGGTGTGAGTTGGTCGGAGGTCTCCTTGGTCTTATACGGCCCATTAGCTCGAAGGTCGAGCGGCTGGCTCATAACCGGCTGGCCCAGGTTCGATTCCTGGATGGGCCACCAGACACGCCACCAACCGGGGCGATACCGGGCGGTGGTGCCAGAGGCACGACATCACCTTGTGGCCGCACACGATGCGTAAGTCCCTGGACGAGTCTTTCCTGTGCGCTGTGCGAAAGCGGCAGGACGAAGGAAATTTATTATCTGGCTGACCCCGGCTTTTAAAGTTTTACGGTTCCGACAGACGACACCTGCGGAGGGGTTGAGATGTACCGTAATTATCAAGGCTGTCCCTGCGAAGTGAGAGCGAGGCCGTGGACGTAAGGGGGCAACGCAGACCAACCAGCGGTGTCTAGGCGTTGAGTAGCAGACTGCGGAGTGGGTTTAGGATAATTCAGCCTTGATGATTGTGAGCGTTACCGCTATGTGGTGAAGATAACCAACAGAGATTTTTTTGGGGGATTAGAATGGAATATTACATCATAAACAAAACCAAAAAGTGGCCTGAAGAATTTTCTCAAGAGGAATGTGTGTTCCTTGATGTAATGGCTGATTCATCTGCCGAAACGATTGTGCGTCTTTGGGGGAGCATGGAAAGAACCGATCCTAAATTTTGGCCGGCCGTATTCTATTCGATTTATGGCACAGAGCGAAATTTGCCCTGCGATATTCTCCGAAACTTGAAGCCTGGCCATAGGATTGATTTGAAAACAGGGAGATACATCGAATAGTGGAAATAACCAACAGAGAATTGGGAGAGGGTGTAGAGATGGAAAAATTGAAGCCGTGCCCGTTTTGTGGGGGAGAGGCTGAACTTATGCGGACAGCTGTAATCGTTGATACTGACAGATTTTCACAGATAAAAGACCGATGGATTGTCAAGTGCAAAAGAGGATGCTGCCGTTCGTGCGAATGGATAGATAACATATGCCACCGTCCAGATGGGGAATTGGTTATTGCCGCAAATGGAGCGAAAGACGCAGTTAAGATGTGGAACAAAAGAGCATGAACCGACACAAAATCACCACATCCCGGCGTGTGGGTGAAGTCTCCAGCAAGTACGGCTACCAGCCCGAATTGTTTGAGCGTGACCTGGAGCAGCACGCAGCTGAGAGCGAAGCGCTGTGGCAGGAGTTCCGTGCCTGGATGATAGAGCGCAAGGTGGACCCGGAGAAGATGCGGTATCTGTTCCTGCGGCTGTGGGAGGAGTTTTTGAAAGGTTGAAAACGATATGACAAGAAAAGAAATTTTAGACTACGCAGAAAAATGTGTATGTACAAATCGCGAACAGGAATATGGAAGTCCGGAGAATAATTTTCGGTGTATTTCTGATCTGTGGAGCGCATACAAAGGCGTGGAGTTTTCCCCTCTCGACGTTTCTATGATGATGGCCCTTCTCAAAATTGCCCGAATTAAGACTGGAACGGCGAAAGAGGACAGTTTTGTGGATTTGGCAGGTTATGCGGCTTGTGGTGGGGAAATTGCAACTGAGGAGTTTTTGAGCGGTTGAACTACCAGGGCTAGGGTCGCTCCCGAAAAGCGGATAGCCTTGCCGCCTGCCCCGGGTCAACATAAGGCAAATGATTTTGATTGAGAGGTGGGGAACGTGTTAAAAAGAATCTATGCTGACTATGCAGCAACAACGCCGTTATGTGATCCTGCCAGGAAGACCATAATGGCGCTATTTGATACATACGCAAATCCCTCCGCAGGTTACCAAGGCGCATTTTTGGCTCGAAACATCATTGACCGGGCTAGGGCTCAGGTAGCCGCAGCAATTCACGCTGACCCAGAGGAAATTTTTTTTACCTCTGGCGGCAGTGAATCCAATGCAATGGCGCTTCAAATAGGCTGGGGAATACAAACCTCTCCCATCGAACATGCTTCCATATTAAAAAACCCACATGTCCAAACCGGAAGCATTCAGGTAGATCATGCAGGAACTATTCAGCCGTTCACAGCCGCATACGCTTCCGTCATGCTGGCCAACAACGAGGTGGGAACCATTCAGCCCATCCGCGAACTGTCAGACAATGGTCAGGAATTTGAAGGGCCTACCGCTTTCCTCCATGTCGACGCTGTCCAGGCGGTAGGGCATATTCCGGTAGATGTGAAAGCCTTGCGAGTGGACATGCTGTCCATGTCGGGGCATAAATTTGGCGCCCCGAAGGGAGTCGGAGCGCTGTACATCAACCGAAAAAGAATCAACACAGACTTTCTGCACCCTCTCATTCCAGGGGGAGGACAGGAGGATGGAATGCGCTCAGGTACGGAAAATATCCTGGGGATTGCCGCTATGGGCGCGGCTGCCGAGTGGGCCGCCCTTCATCTGCAAGAACACAGCGAACACGACCGCAGTCTCCGGGACAGGCTCATTGAGGGGATTACTGCGATCCGTGGTGTGGAGCTTACTGGCCACCCCACCAACCGTACCCCAGGGATTGCGTCCTTTGTCATCAAGGATGTGGAGGGCCAGGCACTGGTGGCGGCCCTGGACGCGGACGGAATTGCGGTGTCGGCCGGCTCCGCCTGTGCCGCTGGACATCCGGAGCCCTCCCACGTCCTGCTCGCCATGGGATATGATCCTGAACTGGCCTTGTGTGCGCTGCGTATCTCCATCGGCTGGGATACCGCTAAGGCCGACGTAGAGGCCATCATTAAGGCCGTCCGCCAGCGTGTGCGAGAATTGAGAGGGCGATGACTAAAGTTAATGGAGTGAGCGTGTCCTGCCGGGTACAGGCTATCCAGTACCATTACTCACGGAACTCCTTATGAGCGCTCCTGAGGCCGTTTCTGGCCCGAGGAGCGCAGTTTTTTTATATCCTTCCACTCCCCTCGCGCAAAGAGCTGAGGATTAAATTGATACAGGCCACGCTCTACTCGAAGAACAGCTTCAAATTTTACCAAATCAGAGATAGCATGATTGATCTGGCTTATTTTCAAGTGAAGTTCTTCTGCTGCCCGCTGCCGCATCGGAGAGCCAAACTCAAAGCAAGGGTCTCCGTTGGCGTAGGGCATCCGACCCATGAGCCAAAGCAACACGGGCCAGCAGTAAAGCGGTATGTTCCGCAAACAAAGCAATCCTTCCAAGTAGAGCTTCAGATAGGCGGGTTCGCTCTGCGGGGCTGAAACATATACGGTAGACATGCTCTTTATTTCCCCTGTTGCATCATCCACTGATACCACTGTCCGCACAGGACGTCCCACACGATCACCTCCCATTCAATTATACCATATCTTGCAGGATTTTCACAACACATATTGCAGTCAAACCCCTCTCTTGTTGCAGGATTCCTGCAAGATGGAAAAATCCTGAATCCGTTGCGGCAGTAAGGCGGAGGTCCTGTTTTGATGGTCAATTTCCCTCTTTTATATTATCGCCCTGTTTTAAGGGACATGATTTGGGATTTATTTGAGGCAGGGGCAATAGCTGGAAATGGAGTTCAGCATAGGGAATTTTGAGTTTTGAGGGTCTTACACCACTTGTAAACCACCCCCCAAAAAAAATTTCTGGCCAGGAAATAACCAGCAATATGCAAGAGTTGAGTCATGAAAATGCGCTTTCCTATGGAGAAAGCGCAAAAAATCGCAAGTATTTTTACAATAAATGGTATAATCCCTGCAAAATGCCATTAACAGTAGCACAGTCTTGCAAAATTGCACAAAAGGATATGCTCTGCTGTTGGGTTTGGCCGGGGATCGCGCCGGGGGGAAGGTGTGTCCAGCGGTAGCCCTCACCCCGGCTCCGGGTGCCCGTCGTGGGAGCATAATAAAAAAACAATGAATATCATAGGACTTTTGTTATAATAATCACCGCTGCGATTTTAAACCCTCGACAAAGAAACCGGGAGAATCATCCCCCGGCCTTTGCTTTACCGTTCTTTTTTCGTGGGTTTATATTGTGCTTCTCCGCTTTCGACGTACTTAATCAGATTGACAATCTCCTGAGCTGTCCATCCCGCACTCTCAAGCGCTTCGATTAGCCTATAATTTTCCTGCATATTCATCCACGTTCACCTCCTTCCTCCTTGCTGGCCAGGACGTCCCGCTGTGCCTGTGTTTCAACTGCCCGTGATACAAACACGGGAACCGTCTCACCTGCGGCTTCTGCGGCCTCCTGAGCCGTTTTAATGGCCTCCAGGGGCAGAGATACCACCCCGGCCTCCTGCGGCCCTCCTGCGGCCTCCTGCGGGGCGCTGTCCCGCTCCATTGTCTCAGTGATAGCCCGGCCTATAAAGGCGTTGGTGCTTTCGCCACAGGCCTCCGCATGGGCTTTAATGGTATCCAAATTACCTTTAGGCATAGTAAGCCCAAATCGGTCATACTTAGCCTTTATATATTTTGTAACCGCTTTCTGCTGTGCCTTTGACGCTGGCATATATTTCACCTCCCTGGGGAGCGCCGATCTATTCGGACACCTCCTCCATTATGATCGTATTATACCACGCTTGTCTATTAACGTCAATACATAAAATGCACAATATATTAGCGTTAATATTGGCGACTATGCCTATTGATATATTAACGCTAATATAGTATAATACATAATGTCAGGAGGGGAAACCCGATGGACAAAATAAATGCCCCGGTGATGGAAGCACCGGGGCGGGGAGGTGAACACATGGTCCACCGTGGCGGAAAGTGGTGGTACAAGGGCAAAGCCTTTGATACTCTCCACGACGCGCTGATAGCCGCATGGAAACAGCGGTAAACAGCACACCGGCGGGGGCCGGTGAATCTAGTATACCGGCCCCCCTGGTAAAAGTCAACTACTTTTTGCGTTGTCCCGCTCGATAGTCTCCGCAATGGCCCGTTTGATAAAGCCGTTGACGCTCTCGCCCCGGGCTTGTGCGTGGGCCTGGATGGTGTCTCGCTGGCCCTTATACAATCTCAAAAGCACCTTGTCATAGCTCTTATCCTCATATCTCTTAATGCTGGCATAGCTATTTTTCCCGCCCATAAAATACCGCCTCCTCTTAATATAGTATACCTGTCTGTCCTTTAGATATCTATATACTAAATGCACAAAATAATATAGCTATCTTTGTGCAGCATCACATCTTGAAATATAGCTATCTATATGCTATTATATACTCACAGCAAGGGACAAGCCCCTTGTGAGTACACCGGGTAGGAGGTAGAAAGGATGGAACAAAGCATGACAGCAAAAGAAGCGGCCCGGCTCATTGATTGGCTTAAAGCCCACGGTCACAGCGCAGAGGACGCCACGGATTGCATTAAGTACATCGCAGCCACCCAGGAAACCAGCGATAAATAAAGATAGCCGCCCCCGCTCAAAGGTAACGACTATCTAGCAGCCCAGATGAGGCGGTTCAGAGCCTACCATCTAGCCGCCTCCATAATAACACAAGGGCCGGACGAAAGTCAAGCCCACGACAGGCCGACAGGCCGGGAGGGAAAGAAAATGTTACTTAAAATGCTGAATGATACCGATTATGTGATTCAGGAGTGCAATCAAATCATTGCACATATTGGGACTATCGACGTGGTTGCACCGCTGACCGATAATACTGTCTGTACCTATGGAGAGTACAGGGTTACAAACATTTATCCACGTTCTGACAACGTGTACGGCGTTATGTTTGAGATTGAGCTGCCCCACCTGATGATGGCTGACTGACTACCAGCCGAAACGCCTCCGGGCGTCGTGGGAAGTCCACCCCGCGAGGGAAGCGTAAACCGGCAGTAACAGCGTATGAGAGCGCGGCGGGTAGCCGGAAGCCCGCAAAAAGCGCAGCCTGGAGAAGTGCCACGGCTCCAGCGAAAACAGATTAGGCAGGTAGGCCCCGCCAGAGAGGGCCGAAGAGAGTACCGCAACAGTGAGAGCGGAAAAGTTTTTTGAAAACCTTCAAAAAAGCCCTTGACATGGTGCTAGTAGTATGTTATACTTAGACCATCCTAAAGAAAGGAGGTCAAAGACAATGACAGAGGCCGAGAGGCAGGACGCCAAGAAGTCTATGGCTTACGACTTGAAACTTATTTTCAAGGAGAAGCAGGACGAGGAGACCTACAAGGCAACCGAGGCGATCATTGACGCTTATATCGCAGGTATGCAGCAGTAACGGGAGCGGGGCCGGAAATCCGGCCCCACCCCCTAAAAGGAGGGAAACGCTATAGAAACCACCGCAAAGCGCAAGACCCACACGAGCAGCGCAGTAAAAGCCAGGTATAACGCCAAAGCCTACCGGCAATTTGCAGCCAGAGTAAAACCCGACCTATCCCAGCGCATAGAAAACTACACCGCCAAAGAGGGCATCAGCAAGCCCGAGTTTCTGCAAAGGGCGATAGAAGCCCTAGACCAATAAAAACCCGCCTCCGTGCCGCAAACACGTAATGAGGCGGGGCCACCGCAGAAACAACACAAACCACAGAGGCAAGGCCATTATAACGCCTTCTGCCTCCACACGTCAAGGAGGAAATGAAGAGGAAATGAAAATGTATGGATACAGCCCGAAGAGCAAGGAGGAGCGCTTAAAGCTCCGGGAGTTTTACTTGAACGGGTACACTGCGGTGGAGAACACAGACGCTGACTGTGTGATTGCAACGGCTGAGGAAGGCGGCCGCTATCTTCTCCGCATTTTCGACGGTACCGCCGCTTATCCCTGCGTCAACTGCTATTATCGCACGGCGGAGCAGCGGCAGCGGGAGATTGACCGCCACCTCAAGAACCGCATGGAAAGTATCAAGTTCAAGGAGGCCAAGAAACAGGCGAAGAACGCCGCCGGCGCCTATGTGGTAGACGAGAGCAAGCCACATTTTGAGGCTGGCCGGAAGTATTTCATGACCTGGTACGGGGATGATCCCTATGAGCACACGTCGACGATCCGCATTATCAAGAGGACGGCCTGTTTTGTCACCCTGGCGCATGTCTACGGTGACCGGGAGGACGATCCCCGGCGAGTAAAGGTATCCGTCGATCAAAACGGCGAATATCTGAGCTATGGCAGCTTTTATTACTTCCGTGCCTCCTCCTGTGTAAGGCAAGAACCCGCCGAAGAAATATATGCAGAGCAGGACACGGCCACGCAAAGCCCCATTTATGAGGAATTTGTGAAAGAGCGGGACGAGGGCCGCGCCTACATCGAAGAGACCGCCGCCCGGTATCCCGTCAAGGCCGGTGATCCGGTAGTGACTATCCACTGGAGCGAGTGCCCCGCGTTTTATGGCTGGGATGAGGATGATCTGAAGCTGTCCGTTGCCGCTGCTGAGATCATTCTGCGCCACTTTGACCAGCGGCCCACAGATGGATTTTGCTACTACAAAACCAAATTCACGGTCGATTACACCGAAAATGGAAAACCGTGGAGCTTTACCGGCCGGTATGACCTGGGAGACGATATCGGCGGGCTGATTGCCTATGTCCGTCTTTATGACCCTGACCTTTCTGACCTTCTGGAGGCCCATACAGCCGCCGGGCGGGTGGTGTCGGTAACCGTTGCCCCATGGGTAGAGGAGGCCATCAAGGCCCGCCGGGAGGCTTCGCAAAGGCACATGAGAGAGACTATGGAGACGCTGGAAATGCTGACCGACGAGCAGCTGACCGCCGCCGTGCTGATTTCTCCGAAGGACGACCCGGATGTAGCAAGGTTCTTTCTCCAGGAGCTTTCCAGACGGGACGTCAAAAAGGCGTTGCAGGTTCTGCGGGCCTGGAAAGAGGGCCTAGGCCCTGAAGATATCGACCGGATCGCCTAGCCTATACAGAGTACCTGACCGCTGCTTGACACTCCCCACGGCTAAAGCCGGGGGGGTGTCAACATTCCCGGCGTGAACTGCGCCGACGGCACAGTACGCGGCGGCTCCACCTGCGGCCTGTTCTTCTGCCTCGAGGCCCTGAATGAGGCGGCGGTATGAACAAGAACATCGTCGTTCCCTATGATAGCCTGGAGGATATCCTAGGGCGCCTGACCTGCTTCTCCGCTTTGCTGGAGACGATCCGCCTCGCCATGGACGACGGAGACAAGATGAGGGCGTGCTGTTCACGGCGGCTTATGTGACGGCCTTTGAGAAAATGCGGGAGCATATCCAGAGAAAGCAGCTTCCCCCGGACAGGGCCGCCCTCACGGAGGCGAAGCTGAACAACAGCCGGGCGCGGCTGGCGTCCACATGGCTGAGGGTAGGTTCCATGGTGAGTATCCCGGAGTACAAGGACGTGTGCGCTCACTACGCAAGCTCCGTGCTGACCGGCGGCGAGGCGGTGCTGCCGCTCCCCGAGGTCCGGGAACACCTCTATACCGCCGCCCAGGTGGGAGACATGCTGGGCATCAGCGGCAACGCCGTGGGGCGGCTTGCCAACAAGCATGGGCTGAAAACGCCTGAGTATGGTAAAATGGTCTGGGACAAGTCGCCCAACTCCCCCAAACAGGTGGAGACGTTCCGGTACAATCAAAAGGCGGTGGAGAAGCTGAAAGCCCTCTCCGCCTGAATAGAAAGGAGCCCCCTATGACCATAGAGCAATTCACCGCCGCGCTGCCGGCCTACCTGGGATTCTTCCAGGACAAGTCCCCCTGCACCCAGGCACTGAAGCACTACGCCCTGGAGCTTTTTGTAGACTTCGTATCCAAGGAGTACCCCGAGCAAGAGCTCACGCCGGAGGTGGCGCTGGCCTTTCGGCAGACGCTGTACGGGCTGGAGCCCAACACAGTCACCCAGTACATGAAGCAGGTCCGGGCGGCGTTCTCCTTTCTGCTGGATGCCGGGCTGCTCACGGGAGAAAACCCGGTCCACAGCAAGTTTGTGGGGCAGGAGCGATACAAGCCCTATACCTCCCTGCTCACCGAGGCAGACATCCAGCGGCTGCTGCGGGACGAATGCCCGGAGATGATGCGTGGGCCGGTATATCTCCGGGCGCGGGCTATGACGCTGTTGTGCCTGACCTCCGGCCTGCGCCTGGCGGAGCTGATGGCCCTAGAGCCCGCCGACCTGGACTGGGAGGGGGGGCGTGCCCTGGTCCGCAGCGGCAAGGGGGACAAATCCCGCCTGGTCCCCTTCCACGTCATTGCCCAGGAGGCGGTGGGCCGGTATGCCAGTCTAATCCGGAGGGGCTGCCCAGAGGGCATGCCCCTGTTTGTGCAAAAGAAAAAGGACGGCAGTTTTAAGCGGCTGGCCACACGCACGGTACAGATGAACATCGCCAGCCTTGTGGAGGCCATGACGGGCCGGACCGACATCTCCCCTCACGCTCTGCGTCACTCGGCGGCATCCTGGTGGGTATCCTACGGGGTGCCCATGCGGGAGGTCCAGGCTCTGCTGGGCCATACCAGCATCTATACCACTGAGCGCTACGCCGCCCTGGTGGCCCCGGACACCGCGCCCATTCGCAGCGCCAACGCGGTCATGACCCTGGCCTTCGGCCAACCGGCCTCGGTGGAGTACACTTCCGCTGTCTAAACTACCCGTCTTTCTCGGTGGAGTACACCGCCGCTGTCTAAACTACCCGTTTCCCCTAGAATTTGACACAGTTCCCCCCTCTGTGATACAATCAGCAAAACGGACGGAGGTGGGAGCTGTGCCCAATAATTACCTTTTTTGGGGTGTTCTGATCATACTGGTGGTTCTGCTGGTCATCCACCTGCTCTCCCGGTATGAGAGTCTGCACCCTCCCCGGCGCAGGTCTGCACCCCCTCCGCCCCAGGTGGAGCAAGTCCCCCCAGCCCCTCCGCCCCCGGCCGAACCGGAACCCGATCCCGTGCAGTCCCCGGAGGACCTGTTCTGCCAGCCGATCTATGAGAAGTATGTAGAGGGGCGGTTCAGCCACCTTCTGGCCATCGCGATCCAGGGGGTAGTGATGGAGCAAAGCGCCGCGGTAAGTGTAGTAGAGAAGGCTCTGGGTGCCCGGAATGCCTACCGGCAGTCCGCAAAATACCTGGACTACATGTTGGAGGCGGGCGTCATTGCAGAAAACCAATATGGAGAACGCCGGGTGGTCATCACCCCGGGGCAGGCGCGGCAGATCATCCTCCCCCAGCTGATGGAGTATCCGGCGGCGTGGAGCGTGTCAGAGGTGGTGGAGCAGCTGCGGAAGGATATCGCTTTCATGCTGTCCGACTTTTGGACGGGAGTAGATACCATGAGCGGGACGGAGTTCGAGGCCTGGTGCATGGAGCTGTTGAAAAAAATGGGCTTTGAGCATGTGGAGTCCACCAAGGCCACCGGGGACCAGGGGGTGGATATCCTGGCGGAGAAGGATGAGGTGCCCTACGCGTTCCAGTGCAAGTGCTACGCCACAGATTTGGGAAACACCCCGGTACAAGAGGTCTATGCGGGTCTGCGCTACTACCACCGGAATGTGGGGGTAGTCATCACCAACCGGTATTTCACCACTGGAGCTAAAGCCCTGGCCAAGGCGACCGATGTTCTGTTGTGGGACCGCGACCGGCTCAAGCGCATCATCCAGGCTACCGAGAAGCAATGAGGACGCTCCAGCGTCCTCATTGCTGTTGACTGGCGGCGGCAAGAGTGGTAGAATCTGGACAGGAAGGGGGATGCATGATGGCTATGCTAACATGCCCGAAATGCGGGCAGGTACAAATGAACGAGGTGGGCCAGCCCTGCATCAAGTGCCGCACCATTTTGGGGACGGCGGCAGGGCCAAGCGAAAAACCTCAAATCCACAGTACAGCGGAAGGGGGTGCGCCGTCAAGGAGGCGGTGCCCTGAATGCGGAGAGATTCTGGACAATCCCCGTTCAAAGTTCTGCCCGAACTGCGGGGCCCGCCAGGATAGCGCGCCGCAAAACCCGGCCGATCATGTATCGGGCAGCAGCAAACCGGCTGGAAAGCCGGAGAAAACAAAGAAGAAAATAGCCCCTGTTTTAGCGGTTTTGTTTTTACTCGTGGGGGCTGGAATCGCTGCATGGTGGTTTTTGTTTTCCTCTGTGGAGGAGGTAACGGTGGACCCTGAGAGCTTAGAGTTGATCGAAGGAGAAACGGTCACTATTGAGTGTGTTTTTTCGCCCAAGTGGGCTTTCCCTAAAAACGCGGAGTGGATGTCCAGCAATGAGAGCGTTGCAACTGTCGATGAAACAGGAAAAGTTACAGCAATCAAGAAAGGACTTTGCGCTATTATCTATACAGCCGATGGGATGACAAGCGGATGTCATATTACGGTCAAAAAAGACGGGATAGATTTGGCTGAAGTTTATAAGGCCATTGGAGGCGAGGGATATTATTGTAAACTTGCCAGGGATGAAAGTTACTTAATGATTGATACAAATCCAGAAGATGAAGAATATTATTTGAAGGAATCAGTAGGGGCGCAGTATGTAATAAAAGCAAATATGGAATTGAATCTTCCAGAAGCTGTGACAACAAAAATGGGACAAACAAGGGCTTTAGATGGCCGTCAGACAGAAACATATGAAGATATTGAAGTGAGTTGGACCTATCACCCTGATACCGGTCTTGAAGTGCTGTACGAAGTTCGGTAAAAGAGCCCCCGCCCTCCGTTTTTTGAGGGCGGGGAATTTCATCATGTCCCCATATTAAGCCCCACCAACTGCAAGGTATCGGAGAGGGGCCTGTGGAGCATGTTGGAGCCAATGGTGACGCCGTTCATGGTAACGCTGTGGTCATCGGAATAGTTGCTGACGGCCGTGGGCGCGGAGGCGGCGAGGAGAGAAGGGGCGGCATAGTCCTCGGTGGTGAGCAAGCCGTACCGGGATTTATACTCCTCCAGCCCGTCGTTCTGCACGTCAGGGAGGGAGAGTCCCCTGGCGGAGTAGCCGCCGGTCTGCCAGTCATTGTTCCGGCCCTCATAGGCCCAGGGCTGCACCTTGGTCTCCCATTCGGAGTAGTCAAAGATATCCCACCGGCTGGTGGCGTCGTCCCATACGGCTCCGATCTGGGCCCCCAGCCACTGATTTTCCTTGTACAGATTATTTCGCTCCTCGTCGGAGGCATAGGGAAACGCGTGGGTATTGGCCAGCATCCGATCAATGATCTCCCGGCGGGTCATGCCTGTATTTCCAACGATGCCGTCGGAGCCGCCGGCATCGGGATCAAAGCCGCCACCCGCGGACAAATCCTCCAGCACATAGCCCAGCGGCCGCAGCAGTTCGGTCACCCGGTCCACCTGGCCCGCCATAGCGGGGGTGCCATACTTGGCGATGTCGTTAAGAATCTCGCTGATATCCCGGGCGGGAGTCTCGATGCTCCTCTGGATATCCTTCCAGGTATCCATCCACTGGTCATACTGTTTTTCGGCCTCTTTTTTCCGGGCCTCGGCGGCCTTTTTCTCCTCCTCCAGGGCCTCCAGCTGCTGTCGGTACTGCTCCTTCAGGGCGTCGTAGTGGTCTTCCCATGCCTCCTTCTCCGCTTCTTTCTGGTCGATGAGATTCTGAATATAGTCCTGTCTGGCCTGGCTCTCCCGTTCAAAGGCGTCGATCTGCCGGCTGATGGCGGTAATCTGCTTTTGAATCAGTTCTTTTTGCCGGTCCAGCAGCTTTTTCTGTTCCTCCAGGGCCTTAATCTGCTCCTCCAGCCGCTTGACAATCTGCTTGTGAGCCTGTTCTTCCTTGTAGTCCTGGAGTTCCTTCTCGGCCTCCTCCTTGGCCTTCTCCGCGTCAGTCAGGGCCTTTTCCGCCTTAGCGACGGCCTCCTCGTCCGCTCTCCAGGCCCACACGCCGTCCTTTAGGGTGTAGATATTCCGCTCATTCCGGGCGGTCTGGAGGGCCAGCAGGGCATCTTCCACGGCTTTCTGTGCCTCCTCCACCGCCAGCTGTTTCTTCTGGAGGGCCAGGGCCTCCTCCTCCCGTTTTTTCTGCTCATTCCAGGCGTCGTTGACCCGGTCCAGCTCCTCATTCAGCCCGTCCAACTGGTCCTGTATCCCGTCGATCTGGTCGTCCAGCCCAGGCACATAGGCCCCAATGGTGCCGTCCGGGTTTACCGTGTAGTATCCGCTGATCTGGTCCTCCAGGGCCTGTTTCTGCTGGTTCAGGGGGTCGGTGATGGCCTCCAGCCGTTTTTTCTCCGCCTCCAGCTGGTCGTTGAGCTTGTCCAGGGTGTCATTAATGGGCTTTAAGATGCCCTCCAGCTCCTTGTCGTACCGGTCCAGCACGTCGTTGATCTCGTCCATCTGGTCCTGAATGCCCTCAATCTCGTCTCCGATGGCATCAATATCCTCCTGGACCTTGTCGAAGATATCGTCAAAGGCCCGTTCCAGCTCGTCCCACAGCCCTTCCTGCAAATCCCGGACAGCGTCCTGGTCCTCCCAGATTTGGCTCTCCAGGTCCTGGATGTCCTCATCCAGGGCGCCGGCACTGTTTTTAGACTGAAGAAGGGCCATGGTCTCCCGTGCCTTTTGGATTCTCTGGGCGTAGAGCTCAATCTGCCTGCCCACCTGGCCTGTGGTCCGTCCCAGCGCCTCAATCTGGTGGCTGCTCTCGTCGATGTAGTCGCGGAATGCGTCGGTGAGGTTTTCATAGATGGAGCGGATGGCCTTGGCATAGTCCCGCCAGGCCTGCTGCAAATCTCGGATAAGGGCGTCGTTGTTCTTCACCCCCTGCTCCCGGTAGTACTCGGCCAGGGCGTGCACCTCGATCTGCATTTGCCGGTACTTCTCCACCATAGCGGCATCATCTGCGGCGATCTGTTCCATAGTGCGGGGGTTGTCGGCCAGGTCCTCAAAGTCCTCCACCGTCTGTTTGTGCCGCACCAGCAGGCTGTCCGACAGGCTCTTGTAGATGTCCTCGATCTCATCCTCCAGGCCGTGGTACAGGAGCTTGATCTGGTTGACCTCGTCGGAGGCGGCGCTTTTTCCCCGGGCGATAAACTGTTTTTCCAGGGCCAGCGCCCTGGCCTGGAGGTCCCGAAGGTTCTTGATCCGCTGCCTGGAGGTATCCCCATCGGACCGCTCCAGCACCTGATTGGTGCGTTTGGCGGCGTCCTCCAGTTTTTTCAGGTTGTCGATCTGGGTCTCATACCAGCTCTTGGACGACCCGCTGCTCTTAGCGGCCTTGGAGGCTGTGGACTTGCCCAGGTTTTTCAGGCTGGCGTTGAAGGTATCCAGAACCTTCTCCCACCCTTCTCCAGAGCCCCCGGTTTTCATAGCGCTGATTCTCCCGATATTGGGCATTTTCAGCAGCCGGTAGGCGTTGGAAATCTGGACAACGGTCTCTCCGGCCTTTTGCAGCATGTCGTCATGGGTGCTGTAAAATTCGTTGCGCACCTCCCGGAAAATATCAATCCGGTCGTTCGCACCCTTCCGGACCAGCGTTGTCTCCGCCTTCTGCTCCGCCTCCTCGATGGCCAGCTTCAGCTGGGCGAGGGTCTGGTAAGCCCCCGCATCGATCCCGTACTGCTCCGCCAGCGCCTTCACCGTGTCGGCGTTGCCCTTGAGCCAGGCGGTGTAGAAGTCCTTTTTGTCCATCTCCTTTTCCAGCATGGCATTCCGGTAGTCCTGCACATCCTTCTCGTAGGCGATCTCCAGGGCCTTAGAAATCTCCTCCTGGGTTGCCATCCCGTTCAGGGCTTTCAGCACCACGTCGTTGACCGCGTTGCCATACTTGCCCAGCAGCCCCACCAGGGTGTCGAAGGAGAGTTCCCCGTTTTTCTTCAGCTCCTCCTGGGCGCTCACCACGTCCTGGGCCTGCCCGGCGTATTTTTTCAGTTGGGTGGCCACCTCGTCCCACTCTTTGGCCTCCTCCTCCTGGGCGTTGGCGTTCTCCCTGGTGGCGTCGGTGTTTTCCTGGGTAGCCTGGGTGGCCTCGGTGAAATATCGCGCCAGGGTGTCCAGCGCCCCTCCGTTCTCATCCAGCAGCTGCTTGAGCACCGGGAACCGGTCGATCAGGCTCTGCACCTCCTGGGCGGTGACCTTCCCGTCCCCCTGTATGGCGGACAGGGCCTCGTTGAACCGGGTCCGTTCCGCCTCCTCCATGGCGTCCACCAGGCGATTCAGCTTTTCCGTCAGGGCCTCGGCGGGGTTGGTGGCGGCCCAAAGGGCGTCCGCGATCCCAATCCAATAATCCTTCTGTTCCTGTTTCTCGTCTGAAAGGTTATTGGCGTTGGATATGAGGTCATTATAAACGTCGTTTGCCACCGCCTGGTAGCCTTTCAACTGGTTGTCCAAATCCTCCATTTTACGTTTTTCCCCGTCGGTCCAGGTGGAGGCGTCCGGTTTACCTGCCAAAAACTTTTCTTTCTCCTGGTTAAGCCAGTTCAAATTGTCCATCAGCAGGTCGGCGGCCTCCTGAAAGCCCTTCCCCTGGATGGAGGACAGCACATTATCCTCAAAGGTGTCGGTAAAGCCGGCGGCAAGCCGCTTCCACCAGCTCAGGTCCGCCCCGGAGAATCCCTTCTCCAGCGCCTCCTGGGCGGCGGCGTCCAGAGCCTCCCGCTTGGCCTTGGCGATCTTCTCCTCAATCACCAGCTGCCGCTTCAACTCCTGGGTCTGCTCCTTCAGCTTGTCCAGCTCCTCCTGCTCCAAAACGGTGAGAGAACCTTTGCGGTTGAGCTCATCCATCCGCTCCTGGGCGGTCTTCAGCTCCTCCTGGAGGCTCTCCACCTTGGCGGCGCTCTGCTCATACTCCTCCTTGGCGTCCGCCAGGGCCTTGGCGGCCCGAGTGGCCCCCTTGGCGAAGTGCTCGTAGGCGGCGGCGAGGGTGCCGACCACCAGGATCACGATCCCAATGGGGCCCAGGATGGCTTTCAAAGAACCCAGCAGGGCGGTAGCCCCTCCGGCGGCGCCATGGGCCGCGGCGGCCATACCGGTGTATGCTGCCGCGCCGGCCTTTGCACCGTTGATCATGTTGGGGATGATCCCTTTTATCGCCGTAAAGGTGGTGAGGAAGGAGGCCCCCAGCGCCTGCATCCCCGCGGTCTTCGACAGGGCCCGCAAGGCCACGTTCAGCACCACCAGGGCGGCGGCCAGGGCCCTGATCCGCCCCGCCGGCGTATCGGCCAGTTTCATCATGGCGCTGCCCAGGTCGAGCATCCCGATGGCCAGGTCGGTGGCCTTAAAGCCCTCTATAAACTGGGCCCACTGTGCGGTGAGCTTCTTGCTCTTGGCCTCCCAGCCTTTGAGGTAGATATCCAGCTCCCGGTCGGCGCTGCCCACGCTGTCCTTGTAGGTCTCCAGCATCTCGGTATACATCTCGTAGTTAGAGATCAGCGCCATCAGCTGGTTAGAGCGCACCTTGCCGCCCAGGGAGGACACCACCTCCTGCAATTCCACCTCCGAGATCAGCCCCTTGCGGTACTTCTCAGACAGCTCCCCGATCACCTCCATGGGGTTGCGCAGGGCGGCCACCCCGTCCTTATACTCCCGGGTGGCGATGTTCAGCTCATTCAGGGCGGCGGCAGTGCGCTGTATCTCGTCCTCGCTCCACCGCTCCCCGGTCTCGGCGTCGATCTCGATCTCGGTTTTCCCCTGGATATTGAGGATGAGCGCCCGCAGGGCCCGTGCGGCGGAGTTGCCGCTCTCCTGGGTGACGGCGGTGATGGTGCCGATGGCGGCCACCGTCTCCTCCACCTTCATGCCCGCCTGGGCGGCCAGGGAGGACACGATGCCCATGCCCCCCGCCATTTTCTCCACCGAGGTGGCGAACTGGTTGCCGATCTCGTTGGCCCCGTCCAGCACCCGAGTGAGCTGGTCCACATTGCCCTCGTACTTGTAGGCGGCGTCCACCGCCAGCAAAAACTTGTTGGCGGTCTCCTCGCTCACGTTACCCACCACCTGGGTTTTGGCGGACAGCTCGCCCAGGGCGGCGGACAGCCCCTGATAGCCCGCCTGGGCCCACTTGGTCACGGAGGAGAGGTAGTCGGAGGGGGTGGAGCCCAGGGCGGAGGCCACCTGAAAGGCGTCCTCCTTCATCTTGGCCATCTCCACGTCGCTGGCTTTGGTGACCTTCTGCACCGCAACCAGCTCCTTGTTCATAGCCTTCAGCTCGTCGGTGGCCTCCCGCAGGTGCCGCACAAAGGGGCGGATCATGTACTGGTTCAAGGCCCCCCACAGGGCGTTGTAATTGGTCATATCCTGAATCGGGGTAGGGAGCATCCAGTCCGGGCTGTTCAGGGCCAGGGGGGGTTGGGGCAGCCGGAAGGCGTTCTGCGCCGTGTTCTGAAACCCCTGTGCGGACTTCTGCGCGGACTGGAACTGCCCCTCGATCTGAGTCAGCTGGGTCTGAAGGGGCACCAGCGCGGTGGACTGAAACGCCAGGATGGAGGAGGCCGCGCCCTTCGCGGCGTCTTCGGCGGACTTCTGAAAATTTTTCAGCCCGTCCACCTTGATGGTGACGCGCCTGCGGTTCAGCTTGGCCACCATCTTGTCCAGCTCGTTGAGCCTGTTCAGCGCGTCCTTGTCCCCCTCGGTTTTTACCTTTAACGTTACGATTTCTTCTGCCATATTTTTAGCTCCTTTTCAAATGATTTTGATTTGTATTGCCTCACTTCGAAAGCGATGCTATAATGAATTGTAAAGGGGGGTCTCTATGGGATTAAAAGATTTTTTTAAAATGTCCTCCGATCAATGGGGATTGCCATCGGAACATTTAGAAGGTGTCCCCGGATGTCTTTACAAGCAGAATATCGCGCTAATTACCCAGCAAGACAGGCAGCTTATTTCTATCCAAATTGGAATAGAAGGTAAAGAAATTGCACTTCTGCCGTTTAACCAGCTTGTCCAAGTCAATCACATTGTCTGGGAAAAGACATTCACGCATAAACGCGACCCTGTTTCCGAGGCGTTTTGGGGAGGGGTGATTGGTGGTCCGGCTGTTGGGGTTGCCAGCGCCATGGCCGCGCAGGGAAACCCCAGATTAGAACATGTAAAATATAAAAAAGCCTTAGAAATTAGGTATCATCCGGGAAATAACCCAAGCGCAATCAACTACATTGTGGTAAACCCGGTACTTTTGACATCCATGGTAGAGCAATGGGCGCTAACGCTTGCCCGCTGCGCTGGGCTGCCGGAACCACGTCATATACAGCCGATTAAGATGGATGCCGGGCCCACATATCTGTGATACCAGCCTATCTTGTCCTGAGCAGATCAAAAAATATAACGGGGCTGCGGACGCAAAATTCCCTGCGCCCACAGCCCCAATTGGCTCTTATCATCCGCCCAGTTGCGGAGACGTTATGTTATTCTGTTTCACCCAATCACCACCGCATTGCTCAACCCATACACCCACTCAATGGTCACAGTATCCCCGGTCTGAGCCCCGGCCAGTGCGGCCAGATAGGGCAGGTCCAGCACGGTCTCGTCGTAGGGCTCCCGCACTCCCATAGTCGTGCCGTTTGGGGGTGTGGCCACCACCATGGTGCGCCGGCGGACGCAATTCTGGGTGGCCTGGGAGATCAATCGGTTAATCCAGGGCTCCAGTTCTCTCAGGATATCCCGCACCTCGTTCTGCCGATTCACAGCTCCTGCACCTCCAAAATATCCCAGCCCTTGGGGCAGGGGGCCTTGAGCCGCGCGGCGTCTGGACTCTCGGCCTCCACGGTAGCGGCGGCCCGCCCCCCGGAGGGGGTGCGCAGGGTGAGGCGGTAGGTTTTGGTCCTCACGTTGGTTTTCAACATAGTTTTTCCCTCCTCTGTGCAGATATCAAGCAGACTGTGGTTGACAAAGCAGGGGTATGTGGGTATAATAAAAACAAAGGGCGCTGTTACTGACGGTTAGCCCGTATCAATCAGTCATAGACACTACGCTGACTGCTCGTGCCACCGGGCAGTCAGCAAGCTTTTGGGGCGGTGAGGAGCAGAATCATAACGACAATGCCCAGGCTCACCACGAAACGAAAGAGAATCTTTCGCCAATCGTTTCCCATCAGCAACCACCTCCTCCCCTGGGGACTTGCCGGGAGAAAATGGGCCAACCGCCTTTTATGTAACAGCGCACCTTCGTCCCCTCTGGCTGAGGGGCGTTTTTATTATATCATCGCGCCGTATTTTGTCAATTCCTGCCGCCTGCCGGGCGGCGTTTGTATCAGTCAGCTTTCCATATCCAACACTTAGAATTTCCATTGCTCATTTTAGTTTGGCCGGCAGCGTTAAAAGTTATGGTCCGTCCAGAGACGGAGACTGCATACCCAAGACCAGCAGGAAAGGTTACCGGATTTTCCGTATATACATAGGTTGATCCGCTAGCCGTTTTCCGCACCAGTGTGGCTGTACTCCAGGCATTGGATAAGAACGGGGATGTGGCATAAATAGAAGATATTGCATCGTCTCCACCTGAGAGATCATCTATGTTTACCCTAGTGTTCCAAATAACCAAACAAGCAATGGAGCTTAAATTATATTGGGATGGTATTGTGACAGAAATAGAGGATGGAGAAGAAGATGTGGGCGGCAAGACAACCGGGTCTAGTTTCGTAGCTGCCCCCCCTATAATCGTCGGATTATTCAGCATCACGCCACCTCCTGAATCACGACATAGACGGACAGGTCAGCAGTGGGGACGGTATCGGCGGCAAAGGTGAGGGAGTCAGCCCCCTGAGCGGTGGCCCGCACGCCGGCGGCGTAGTAAGCGCTCTGGCTGGCGGCGGCGGGGGGGGGGGGAATCAACTGGGTCCCCTCGCTGGCGGACACCCCCTGCACCGCAACGGTCTGTCTCCCCCCGGACCACCCGGCGGCCCTGAGCGTGACCAAAACAGCGGCCGGCAGAGTCCCGCCCGACCCGGTATCTCCGCTGTTGAAGCGGACAACATTATTTTTTCCACTGTCCTGCACATAGTTTGCCCCGGCGTTAGGCGCGAACAGGTTGCCGGTTACAAAATTGTTGGCCGTAGACGCCCCCAGGACGACCGCGGGCACGGTCCCGCCCGGAACAAACGTATTTCCGCTGACCAGGCACTCCTCCCCCAGGTTTTCGACCTCGGTCTGTGTATTCAAAATAGACAACTTGTAGATCCCGCTGTTGTGCCCCACAACGCCCCCTTTGCGCAGTCCGTTCAGGGTGATGGTCCCGCCCTCAAACCTGTTCCCAATCAGAGCCGCCTTCGCCCCGGGCTTGGAGGTGATCGTCCCCCCATCGGAAAACGTATTATGGGAGATATTCCCGCTTGCGGTGATCTGGATGTCTTTTTCGTTATAGTAAAATGTATTGTGAGAGACCTGCACCACCCCCACAACTGGTAGCCAATCGCACCCCAGGGCGATCCCCTTGGCATTGATGAACCGGCAGTTCTCCACAGCGCAGTCGATCACGGCGGTCACTTCCCAGCGATCCTCCCCTGGCCCCAGGGAGATATTCCCGCCGTCTACGCAGATATCCCGCAGGCAGCTGTATTGGGTGATCCCAATCAGATATTTCTCGGCCTCAGAAAAGGGCCCCGCCGCCATACGCTTCAGGATCGTCCCGTCGTCTCCTTCTCCCCGTATCACGACAGATACCATATATTTCCCTGCCGATTCCACCGTTTGGACCGGTCCGCTCAAATGATAGGTTCCGGCCAGGATCAGGACTTCACCGCCATTGGGATACAGGGCGTCGATAGCTGCCTGTATTTCCACCTGATCGTCGGTGCCGTCGCACAGGTAGTCGCAGTCTGCGGCGGACCAGCCCGCGGCGGAGGTGCCCACCACCAGGGAGGCGTAGCGTTTCCCGCCGCCATTCTCCTGGCTGTCCAACCGCTCCAGGGTATCGCTGATGTCGTTCAAATTCTGGGCATTGACCGCCGGACGATTCCCGTTAATCCACCCGGGGTTTTGATACTTCCCATTTACAATCGGCATAAAAATCTCCTTTCGTGGGACCCGACCACCCGGGCGGGTCATTCCTCCCCCGGCAGGGGCGCTTTTGTGGCCAGGGGGAAGTCGTTCACCGAGGTACAGTTGAGCTGCATCGCCCCGGTCTGCCCCACGGGCCGGGAGAACCCGGTGAGCAGATGCCGCTCCACCGGAGCGCCTGGCTTGTCAGAGCGCCGGATGGTCACCAGGCTGTTCTCCACCAGGTGGAACATCTGGCTGGTCTGCACGGTGACGGACTTTTGCAGCACGGTATTGCGCTTTAGGTAGAAGTCGGCCAGCTCCTGGCACTGGCTGTCAGCATAGTAGGCGGTTTCGCTTCTGCGCTGGGTGCGGCAGCCCAGGATATTCACGTTGGTGTCGCTCCTGGGGTCCAGATTGATGGCCCGGCCTTTGGGGATGGGCCCCTTGTCCTCCAGGGCAGTGCCCCGGACAATGATGTCATTGTAGACCTCCGTGTTTTTCACGGTGTAGGTAGCCCCCAGCAAGGTAGTCCGCTCCTGAGAGAGCTGCACCTGTACAGGCTTGTCCGTATCCAGGATGTCCTCATAGGCGGCGTCCACCCGCAGATGTCCTGCCTGGTCGTATCCCATCCACCCCACCAGCATCTTGTTGATTTCCAGCAGCACCTCGGCGTAGGAGCCGTTTTCGCTGTCGCAGCGGTAGGTGTAGGGGGCGTTCAGCCAGGGAACAGTGGAGCCGTCGGGGAGGGTTAGGGTTCGGTCCTTGTAGAAGGTGGTGAACACCGGCGGTACCGCATCCACCGGCAGACCATTCCCCCTGTCTTTTTGCAGCAGGGTAGACACGGCGGCAAACAGGTTTTCCCCCCGATTGATCTGGTAAATTCCCTCCAGGCTGCCAAAGAGGGTGCCGTCCAGATAGGCCCACTTGTCCACCAGGTTATACCGGGCGGTTTTCCGCCCCGGCTCCAGGGTCTCCTCCGGGTCCTTGACGTAGAACACCCCCTGGGGCAGGTAGTAATCGGAGCCGTCTGGGAGCGCCAGCCCCTCCATGAGCCGTATCTGCTGTCCGAACCAGACCTTGTTGATGTTAAAGTCGTACGCCCCATCCAGGTTAGACAGGGTGACGGCGGCCTGTCTTCTCTGCCCGTTCTGCAGGTTGACCGTCAGCTCCCCTTCCTGGATAAAGGCCCCGCTTCTGGGGTTTTGGGGGTTATTGTCGATGGAGAAGGCCAGGGAGCCGTCGGGCTGCAAAAAGTCGAGCCGGGCCAGCTTGAGGAAGGGCCCCTCCAGGGCTTCCAGGTAGGCCGCCCATCTCTCCCTATCGTTCAAGGCTATCACCTCCTTTTGTTAAAATCCGTAAACACCCTGGTAGACTGGGCGGAACGGGATAGCAACTCCTGCAATCTGCCTCTCCCGAAGCTTGGATAACCACCCCCGCCGCCCTCCCAGGCGGCTTTACATTGTTTGCACTTGGGCAAATCGGTTGCTTTTCAATCCGTAAAATCCTTTTACTCCCGCTGGATTTGTGCACGGTATAAATTCATCGCCGTTTATTGTGAAGGAATACAATTTCATCGGGATTCCGTTTCCTGTGGTTCCAGATGCCCCACTATGTCCAATCCGAAGATCGGATACAGAAATAGATTGAGTGCTGATTGTATGTTTTTTACTGTTGATATACACGGTATCTCCGTTGATTTTTATTTCATTGATGCCAAATTGAGGTAAACTTCCGATTTTTGAAGAAGACGAATATCCAACGCATACATACAGGTTCCCACTTTTAATGCTGGCAATATAAGATTTTGTAACAGACGTCCTATCATGGCCGTACAATAAAAAACCAGAATTAGAAAAAGAAATATCAGCGCATTTCACAATGACCGTACTATAGGTTGACACGGAGAAATTCCCAATATAATTTTTTGCACTCATAGTAATATACTCCAACTGGGTATATCCAGCAGGAAGGAGAGATGGCTCGGCCACCTCAAACACCGCCGTCAATTCCCGGTCTCCGGACACGGTAAAGGTGTACTCTGCGTCGGTGCTGACAACGACGTCGCCGCCCGCCGCTGGCCCGGCGGTCAAAACTTTGCTGTCGTAATTTCCGGTGAAGGTATTACTCACAAGGTCATATACACCAACAGTCCCTTGCGGACTGATACATGGAACCAGGTCCATAATCAAATCACCTATATCTGTAGCCGTTGATTGATAAACCTTAAACCCATATAATTTAAAATTTGTGGGATATCTTGGTTCTTGATATTGTGTTTGGGTTGATGATGCGGAAGCTCTATGTGTGTAGGATACATAATTTCCAAACAGCGCAGGGGCATAGGTATAATTCGTGTCATTATTTGAAACTTTTGTCTCAATTGAATTGTCATTTACTTTAAATAGTGATTTAGGCAAATCAACAATTATTTTTGCTATTCCAGATGGTGCTTGCAACTCGTGGTAGTACTTTGTATATACGCTGTTTGAGTCATATCCAAGGCACAGTTGGATTAAATTATTCCCATAATACAGCCTATTGTTCGAGCATCTTCTGGCAGTATTATACCAATAATAATACAGGCTTCCAAAGATACCTCCATCCTCGGAACCGGAAAGGTCTACCGTAATCTCAATCCTTTGGTCGTTAAATGGGTCCTTGTTGGGCATTACCGGGTAGATATATCCGAGATTCGGATTGCTGATATACTCCACCTCCTGATACCCCTCCGGCAGTCCGGAGCTGCCGTTTTCCACCCACTGTCCGAATTGATACCCATCCGCCGCCGTGGCACTCACGGTGACGTGCGCACCCTCTTGATACTGCCCCGCCCCGGTAACGGTACCGCTCCCTGCGGGGTCAACGGAGACGGAGACGGTGTAGGTGGGCTTATTTTCAAACACCAGCTTCTCCCCCAGGTAGGCCCGCTCCACGGCCTTATCTCCCCAGTAGAGCGCCTTGGCGCCCCTGCCGTTCCAGTTCAGCATGGTCAATCCTCCGTCACAACGTAGAGTGTATTGGGTTCTTTGGCGGTCAGGGCGTCAAATTCGGCCTGTGTCAGGCCCTGCATGGCGGAGATATTGCTGCCGCTCACGGCCCCCACGTCCGCCGCCGTCAGGGTTTTCCACTGGGTATCCTGGTTGGCGTCGGTCTTTTTCACCAGCACCTGTTCGGCGTCCCCTCCATCCGGGACGCCTGGCCCGGGGGGGCCCGAAGCGCCCGGATTCCCCTGCGCCCCCGGAGGCCCCGGCACGGCCCCAGCCACCTTGATTCTGTTTCCGTCCTTGTCTATCGCGTAGAGTGCCATAAAAATGCTCCTTTCCAAGGCATAAAAATGCCCCTGTTTCATGGTTGACAAAACATTTGTGGGCCAACCGCCTTTTATGTAACAGCGCACCTTCGTCCCCTCTGGCTGAGGGGCGTTTTTATGAGATCATTGCGCCGTATTTTGTCAATTTCCATTTTCGAGTTGTTATTTGACAACTGTGTGTTGAATGCGTATAATATAAATGCGGAGGGGATAGGATGAAACGGTCCGACTTATTGAACTTGTTTTACAAAAAAGGATGGTGGATATTCCGGGAAGGTGGAAATCACACCATTGTTACCAACGGAGTCGATATGGAGCCTATCCCCCGGCATAGAGAAATCAGTGAGAATTTGGCCAAAGCTATCATAAAACGCAATGGATTGAAATAGGAGGAGCCTCTATGAAAACAGCGTATCCAATCATATTGACGCCTGATAAGTCCGGTTATCTGGTATACGTCCCTGATCTAAATATCAACACCGAGGGCCGTGATCTGGCTGACGCGATTGAAATGGCATCCGATGCCATCAGCTTAACCGGAACGTGCCTTCAGGATACAGGAAAAGAGGTTCCCGCGCCGTCCAAAACGCTCCCGGAATGCGGGGACAATGAAATTGCCACGTTTGCCCTGGTGGATTTCGACGCGTATCGGCGGGCTAACGATATGCGGACGGTGCGAAAAAATGTAACCCTTCCCAACTATCTCAATGAACTGGCCATGCAGGCCGGCATCAACTTCTCCCAGGTCCTCCAGGAGGGGTTAAAGCAGAAGCTCGGCGTTCAATAACTACCTCCCGCCGCCCGCCTGGGCGGCGTTCTTATTTCCCAGGTCCCTTGATGCTACTATAGGCAGTTACTGAACTATTTTCAGCTACTGCCACAAATTTCCCGTCACCATAAGTCACACTAGACCATTTGGTTATACTAGGAAGTATTGCTGATATCCAAGTAATTCCATCCAAGCTATAGGCCGCTTTGTTGCTAGTTGCATAAGCAACTGTTACAAATCTCCCATCGCCGTAGGTTACACTGGACCAACTGGTTGACGCAGGCAATAATGTTGTTTTCCATTCTACGCAATCTAAACTGTATGCAGCCGCGTTGCTACCGTTATTTGCAACCATAACAAATTTCCCGTCACCATAAGTCACACTAGACCAGCTTTTAGTAGCTGACGGAAGATTAACTTTTGTCCAATTAATTCCATCTGTGCTGTAAGCTCCTTCATCTCCGCCTGCTACTATTAAAAATTTCCCATTTCCATATGTGCAAGATACACTTCTGTAAGATAACGGAAGTGTTGTTTCTACCCAATTAATTCCATCTGTGCTGTAAGCTCCTTTATCTCCATGGTAATTACTCACTATCACAAATTTTCCATTTCCATAAGCCACGCTACTCCAGTAACCTTGAAGCGGAAGTGTTGTTTCTACCCAGTTAATTCCATCTGTGCTGTAAGCAGCTTTATCAACATTGTCAGTTGCTACCGCCACAAATTTTCCGTTTCCATAGGTTACGCTAGACCATTTTAAAGCAGAGGGTAACGATGAAGACGCCGTCCAATTAATTCCATCTGTGCTGTAAGCAGCATAACTATATTTGTTTGATACTGCCACAAATTTTCCATTTCCATAGGCACAAGAAGTCCAAGGTGAAGAAGGAATTGTTCCTGCCCACCAATCTGCACCCAAAATATAACCTTGAATAAACATTGCAATTAAATTGCGGTCTGTATTCACGGAAAAAGTGTAAAGCGCTTCTTCACTGACTTTTGTACCATTTTCTTCCCAACTGTCAAATATATAATTTTTATTAGCAATAGCATTTGCGGAAATCATTATTCCGTCACTCGCTAAACCGCCGCTAGAGACAGTGCCTCCTTCTGGTGGCTCTGCGGTAAAATTTATGGTACGCAAGTTATCTGGGACAGTTGAAATAGCCCGTATCCTCTCCGCAAAGTCATTGGCCAGTATCGGCGCTGCTGTCCCATCCTTCTCCCGAATCGCGTCCGCAATTGCTTTTAGTTTTGTCTCCTGAGTACTCAATATGATGCCTCCCAACTGTCCAGAATTGCGGCCTGAATCGCGGAGTTGACCGCCTCTGTGGTGGTAAACCCGCTGTCATTAGTCAGGTCGGAGGTTTTGGACGGAATCGCGGTGCTGGCCGGAAGTGCTCCCACCATTTCCGCCGTATAATCCCCCTGGGCGGGCACCACCGCCCCGGTTCTTCCGTTGAAAGAGTTCACGCCGCCATCCTGAGCGTCCTCGGTCATCTCAAAGGTATAGGGTCCCGCGCCAAAGCCAGCGGGGAGAGTAATCGCCCCTGTTCCGGGGACGGTCACAGCATTTTCCACCCCTGACCCTGCCGGCCCCTGATCTCCCTTTGGCCCCTGTGGCCCCTGTGGCCCGGCGGGACCTGTGGCTCCTTTGGGCCCCTGTGGCCCCTGCGGCCCGGTAGGACCCACAGGCCCGGGGGGGCCTGCCTGCTCATTGGCCACCCCCTGCTCCAGGTGGTTCATATCCTCGGCTCGAATAACCTCGCCGTATACCCATATTTTCGGTGTGTAGCTCAACTTAAATCCCTCCCGATCATCGCCAGTCCGATTTTACCGATTCCAACCACGCCGCTGCTGTCCCCGTTGGAGAACACCAGCCCCACATAGTAAGTCACATCCTCCGTCACGGCCACCGTTTTCGCGGCCCAATCATCCCCCAGCACGGCGGAAACGGTATAATTTCCCGGCTGGGGGTAGTAGGCGACGGGCCCGTAGTACGACCGGACCAGCAGGTCCGTCCCGCCCCTGGAAATAGTGACCACACTCCCCGCCGGGGCGGTCACCACAATGGCTGCCCGGTCCTCAGGGTCTGTTTCCGCCACGTCTCCCGTCCAGTCCCCGTCCCCGCTGATGATGGAGATATTCTCGGTATCTCCCGTCTCCACCCAGGGGAAGGTGCCGAAGTAGGGCTGAGGAACCTGACTGTCCCCGGTCTGAAAGGCCACCGCTGCCCCCGTCTCGATCCGCCACAGGTTTCCCTTCCGGTCCCGCAGAAACTTGGGGTCAGTACTCACCGACAGCGCCCGCAGCCTGTCCGCCATCTCCACCGTGTCCACATAACGGTTGTTCACAAAGTCCACCCGCCCGATATACCCCGTCAGGGTGGAACTCTGGTAGTTGTAAGAGCTGGGCTGCCGGTTGGGATAGGGGGTAAAATTCTGTAAAAGCTGGGGGGCATTGTTGTTGGTGATGGAGTCGGTACTCACGCTGTTGCGGAATACGTGGACCTCCTTCACATGGTAGGCCCCGTTTTCCAGTCTGGTTTTCAGCACCGTCCAATTCCAGAACATAGGGGTAATAGGGTTGGAGATCAGCGGGGCGGACACATAGGTGTTGGCCCCCAGCACAAACAGGTAATAGGTGTAGGCCACCTGGTTACGGAACCCCTCATCCAGCAGGGTGGAGGTCCCAATGGGCAGCTTGGCCACCAGCCGCAGCCGGCGCTCCCCCTCCCTGCGCCGGTAGAGGGCCACTCCGGTGATGGTGTCTCCCACGGGAGTGATGTTGCCTCCGTTCAGCCCCTGGGAAAAGGAGGCCAGAAAACGGGTGTCCAGAGTCCACACCGGCTCATAGGCCAGGTTGGTGAGTAGCTGCTCCAGCAGCGCCCCAGAGGCCTCTCCGGCCAGCACGGTCAGCCACTGGCAGCGCTGCTCTCCGTGGAGTGTGAGGGTGGAAATGTCCGGCTGCACCCAGGTCAGGGGATACCTCACCCGCTTCCAGGCCGCGCTCCCCCCATCCGGATAGAGGTTCTCTGCGGGGAACAATCCCTCCGCCGGGAACAGCCCGCCCGTCTCCACTGGGCAGAAGAAGTGGACCTCCCTAGGGGTAATGACCAGGCGCAGGGGGAGCTGGGGGGCGATCCCCTCCATGGGGACCCGCCACAGGTCCTCCCCGTCCAGGGCCAGCCATGCGGAGCCCGGGGAGACATGAAAGGCCAGCCCCGGCGCAATGGTCACCACGGGGGAGGTCCCACCGGCGGGCAGATAGCCCGACCAGGCCAGCGTCCAGGGGGACTCGATGTTCAGCGCCCCGCTGTTTCGCGTCTCCCAGGTCACGGCAGCGCCGGGAGATAGGTCCAGCACCCCGCCGGATACCGTCCAGCCGCCTGTTCCTGTGCCGGGGATATAGCTCACCAGAGGCCACCGCAGGGCGATCCCCTCCACCGGGTGGCGGCAGGCCTCCACATAGCCCTGCATATCGGATACGGCGTAGGTCACCGTAAAATCCACCCAGCCCGTGTCGGCGTTCACCCCGTTCTCCGTCTGGATCAGGCAGCGCACCCGGTAATTGGTGTCGGTAAACAGCCCGTCGTAGGCTGCCTGGATGTCCCCGGAGCCGTAGATATTCCCGCTGTCCTCCAGGGGATCATCCTCGTGCCCCGCCTCGCACAGCAGCCATCGGAACCAGTCCAGCCCGTCTCCCTGGGGCTGGTCATAGCGGGCGGTAAAGGCGGCCGCCCGCCCGGTGACCGGATTCGTAAAATTTTCAATAGACAAGGCGGGGGCGGTCCGAGTGATGAAATAAGAGGGAGAAATCTGTTGGATGCTCCCCCCGTTCCAGTACTGGGTAATCTGGAGCTTATATCCAGGGGCATACCCGTTCACCAGCCCCGGATTTTGGATATCCACGCTGAAATACCGCGTTTCCCCCGTGGAACTCACCCCCCAGAAGGGGGAGATATCCACCCGCCCGCTGCTGTATACCCGTAGGGAGGCGGTGGTGTTCTGAAAAATCTCGATCTGATACCCGGTCATGGCGGAGCTTCCGTTTACCTGCCACGACACAGTCAGCGGCTGAGACGCGTCCACCGTCCCCCCGCCCCGCCCGGCGAAGGAGGAGGGAAAAATATTGGTTGGTTGATAAAGGGCCATGTTGTCCCTCCTGTCTCATGTGAAGATTCTGTCAAACTGGCTGACCCGGACCGTGTCCGGCCCCCACATTGTTTGGGGGATTCTACAGCCCCTTCCGCCGCAGCCCGTTCTTCAGGGCCTGATAGGCCCGCCCGGAGGAGACAGCCTGGGTCTGCGTGGCCGCCACAAAGGGCCGGGGGTAGGGCTGGTTGTATGCCTTCAGGCCCTTCTCCACCACGTCTGACAGGGCGGTGCCTCCCCCCATAGGAAACTGGAAGGGGGCGGTGTTCTCCACCGTCAAGGTATAGGTCCCGGCCCCGTCCCCCTGAACATCAGAGCGCATATTTCTCTGGTCGCCCAACCCACCGTCATCCACCCGCCGGGTGGCCATGGCCATAGGGGAGGCATCGTAGGAGTAGACCTGATACCCGGTCTGTTCCTTCATGATATCCTTCACCTCCTGGGCCACCTCGCACTCCAAAGCGTCCTTAGCGGCGGCCTCCACTCTGCTCAGCAGGGTGGTGTAGTGTGCGGTAAAACTCATCCTATCGCCTCGCTTCTCCCAAAGTCCGATCTGCTCAGGCTCTGGGAGAAACGGGGAGGAATGGGCGGACAAAGGCCGCCCATTCCTCCGTCCTCCAAAGAGCCCGGGGCTTACGCCACCGTCACGGTAACGGTATAGGTAATGCCGCTCTTGCCGGTCTCAGACACGGTCAGGGTAAAGCTCTTGGAGCCTCCAGTGGTGTCCACGGTGTAGGTGGGGGCGGTGTCCGTGCCCCCAGTGGTCACGTCGGAGGCGTCGGTTCCGCCCACAGCCACAGACTGCTCCCCTGTCTTGGCGGCGGTGAGTACCACGCTGTCTGTCCCGGCGGCCACGTTTACCGCCACGGCCCTGTCAGCTCCGCCGCCGGTGATGGTGTTGTCGCCGTCAGGGGCGGGGGGGGGCCGGG
>OOIH01000442.1_pt1 | contig 31660 bp, 50 predicted proteins | sample 1691801 | NCBI WGS metagenome assembly OOIH01 (sample SAMEA1061690, study PRJEB22710) | metagenome
AGCATTGCGGTATTTCCCACCCTTGCCAAGTACTCTCAGTCTATTTCCATTAATATCTGATAGTTGTATATGACGCAGCTCGTTTATTCTGAGACCACAATCAAACGCTATTTTGATCATCAGCCAAGCTTCACGATCAGCGTGCTTGAGTGCCTCGTAAACGATAGCTCGGTCGTAGAAGTTGCGTTTTGGAGTTATCTCTTTTTGTTTTAGTACCTCGGGGAGATGGACATTTGGGATCAGTACCCCATATTCTCGAAGGTATTTGATCATTGCGATCAAATGTTTACGTCGATTGTTTACTGTCCTAGCATTAAGGCCAGCCTTATTTTGATCCATCATCCATTGATTGATGATTGCATTAGTCAGATCATTCATATCAAGAATCCCAGTATATTTAGCAAAGTGATTCAGTGACGAGATCTTCCCGCGCATCGTTGCCTTGGTGAAGTTGCGCGTATATTTACAGTAGTCTAGATACTGTGTCAATTGGTGGTATAGTGGAGAATTGGTCGATTTGACATATCTCTCGCAGTTGTAGGTTGGTGATGATGACATAAAAGCTCCTCCCCACCCTTTAATTTAATAATGGACAGGGAGGGCCACTAACCTAACCTTGCATCTCTGGGCGCTTAGCGCAACTCGCCACGAAGTATCGAATCGGAGATCGCACACGTCCTTTATGAGCCAGTTCATATGTCGTCCAAATGTCGTTCTCGCTCATGCGATAAGCACACTTCAGGAAAAACTTGTAACTTTGTGGCGCGGAGAATTTATCAACTAGCCGTTCAGCTATCCGTTGAGCGCGAGCTGCACGCAGATTATTGTCATTGATCATTGATTCATTGAGATTCCTCTTTGAGGAATTCCATTGATCATTGATCATTGATTTCAATGATTCGGGTCTCATCCCTGTTTTACCTCCTGTTAAATTTTAGCAACAAAATCCTCGCCCGCTCGTCTGCGCGGATTTTGCCGTATGACGGTTAGACGTATTTCGAGCGCGAATAGACTAACCGTATTTGTAGTACCTAAACGGGTCAACAAAAAACCCGATCCTCATTGAGAGGAAGGGGCTTCGAAGTGGCTAACTTACCTTCAGTATAGCAAACCGGTGATGGTTTGTCAAGACTATTTGAAAATAGCGAGGAGTGCCGATACGATCATTCCTAAAACGGACACTCCAATCGGGATCCAATACCCGGGTTGCCGATAATCCATTTTGCTCTTTTTTATGGCGTTACTTTCAGAGATTGCTTTTTCTAGGGCAGATTTTATGTCCGGATTACGCTCAATGGATTCCTTGATCACATCCTGTATTGCATCATTGAGCGGCTTGTTTTCCGTAATGGCTGCCTTTATTGATGGCGACAAGTTATGTGGAGCAAGTGCTTCCTCCACAATTGGCTGCAATGCCTCCTTATAATCATCATTATCCTTAGGCATATTATTTGGCATCTTTCGATAGAGCCTTCGGCATAAATTTAATGACTCGTCCATCCTTTTGCGGGACCGCGATAGGGGTGCCGTTAGCTTCTTTTAGTACTCCGATAGCAAATGCGATGATATCGCGTGCATCTTGCATACCATATTTGACAACGATGTCCTCCAAAGCTGCAAGATCCCCATTTGCGATTTCGATACGGATTGCATCTACACCATCCTTGTTTGGTTGTTTAGTCTGTAAGATATTAATTGCCATACCTCTATTATAACAAATTATTAAAAACTTAGTACTTGTCTCCTGTGGAAAACTTCGCCAAGATCATGGGGAATTCATCGTTTTTTCACAAAACCCATTGACTATCTAACACTGCTTGATATAATAAGAGCATAGCAAGGGGATAGCAGATTAAAACGGCGGTAGAAAGGAGGAAAATGGAAGTAGAGAAGATCGAGATCCGAGTAGTTATTAAAAAGAACAAAAAAGTTACCCCTCCAAAACAACCGAAAGAGTAACTTAGCTAAATAATAACCTAAAGGAAAGGAAAAATCAACCCCTTGCTAAAATCCGCCGCTCAAGAAAGGAAAACATGGAAGAAACTATTGCTATCCCCAAATCTGAATATCTAGAGCTCAAGCGTAGAGCCGAAGCTTATGATAAGATCAAAGCCAAGAACTCGACCGCAGGCAAAGCCTCGGCTAGTAGCCTTACCCCAGAGCAACGCCGTGAGCGTGCCAAAAAGGCTGTACAGGCTCGTATTGCTAAATATGGGCAGAACCACAAGTCCTAATTCTTCAAATGGGCAGCCCTAGAAATAATGTAATTGATATCTACATTTTCATCTTTGGACCACTTGCGGAACGCCCCACTCATCCACGTGTCGCCTTGGAGCTCTAAGAAATACCGCTCGCCGAGAGCTAGAATGGCTTGATGTTCGCTCGGAGCATGCTGGATGGCCTGCATTAGATCTACACGGGCCGTTTCTAGGTCATTCTGGAGCTGGTTGGTGGCCATAGCGTCAATCCTGCCTTCCAACGCTGCCTGACGCTCTAGAATAGGCTTCAGTGCTTTATCCAGACTGGCATCGAGCGATTTCTGCCGTTGTTTGACTAAGAAGTTATAAATTACTGTACATCCCGTGATCGCTCCGGCGATCATGCCGATCCAGCTAAAAACGTCTCCGAGCGTCATGGACTCCATTATTTAGTTTTCCTCTTTTGGCTTGTGGTGGGCGCTGTTTCAGTCGCGGTATCATTCACAACCTTGGAAATGCCAAACACACTTCCAAGCAGCAAATCAAAGGCCGAGACGGTAGTAACAACTGCCTCTACAGGAATATCCCACTCCCAAGCCTTAGCGATTGATACGAAGAACGTGTTAAACGCTGGGATTACAAAGATCACTAACCACCGAAGCACCTCGTAGACTTGTTTATTCAACATACTTAAACTAACCTCAAATTATTTCTTTTCACTGCCGCATAAATTGGGCCATTGATGCTATCAGCTGTAAGTACTACACGATCCCCATTGATCTGTCTCACGAAATAAAAGCTTCGGGTCTGTTTGAGCGCGCGTCCGTTATAGTCCACCCAGCTCATCGGCGCCACTCGGCTACCAACATCAATTGTAAACGGCTTTGGTGCTGGAGTAGGTGTATTGCCTTTTACTTTAGCATTCACAATATCCTGCACAGCTTTCGGATCATACCCCGCCTGTTTAAGAGATTCATAGCGTGCTGGAGCTATTCCCCATTTACCCGCGACAACCTCATCTGCAATCTGCTCATTAGTCTTTTTTACCTGATCGGCTACGTGCTCAACGACTCTCGCACCATTGCAGCTTTCTCCCCAACCAAAAACTTTGAAGCCGTTGAGACTAGTCAGGCGTTTTCCATCAGAATAGAGCGTGCCGTGATCCGACACGATTACATGTTCGTAAGGGCTTACGGTATCCAAATAGATCGGTACAGCCACGTTAGTGGGAAGCGCAGAAATATCATGGAGTGTCCCCGCATTTTTATTCGCCTCCATATCAGCTTTAGCGTCGGCATACTTCGGCCCGATCCCAAAGCCAAGCCGTACATTCTGCAGACAGTATCCCGGCTTCTTGCCCATTTTGTTAATGTCGAAATTTCGAGTTTGTTTCCAAGCCATGTTATTTATTCTCCTCTAGTTCTTCATCCTGTACCTCTCTTCCATTGAGAGCGATGTCCTCCATTAATTGCTCTGGTGTGATTTGTTCCATTTATTTCCTTTCTATTGCCTTAATTTTTTCGCCAATAATCTCAAAATCGTAATGCTTTTTACATTTGCCATTCGCACAGATGACGTTCTTCATCACGCCTCCTGTCGATTCCATCATGTATCGCCCGCAGTTAGGGCAGAGAATTTTTACTGCCTTAAGGGATTTCTTGCGTCTGTAGGTAATCTCCATGGTGCAATAACAGTGGGGATGATCGTGTGGCACCGTATCTCCGTTTGAAAACTCCTCATCGATTCTGACCGTCTCGCCATCAAGATGATAGCATTCTATGCAGACGTCCGGAGAAGCTGGGTTAATCTTCCACGTCTTATACATCTCCAGATCTTCAGCTTCACCAACTCGGATCGCTGCGATTAGAACACCCGTCTCCATCGCATGATGTTCTTCCGATCTTGCCCAACGCTCTGCGCGATATTCATCCTTGTTTTGTCGATCAAGTAATAATGCACGAACTTCGTCTGGGCTTAGACCATTACTCAACGACAGATCTAGATCAGTTTTGATTTCATCGATCGTTTGCTGACCATAAGATTCAATTAACTCTACTAATCGTCTCTCGGTCTCTGTAGCCTGCTCGTCAGTTATGGAGAACTCTGGAGCGACAATTCCTATCCTGATTGCAAGATCCTTGATTGCATCAATTCCGCTGCTCCTGATAATGTCTGTAAGAATTGGCCTTAAAGCATCAATGACCTCTTGCTTATACCCCGAATCTTCCAACCACACCTGGAGATCGGTGATAATTTGGGATATTTCCTCATTGGTTAAATTGCTGCTGTCCCCGGACCGTTTCGATAGAATCTGATCAATAATAGTAATACCCTGCTGCAGAACCCTATTCTGGTAATTTCGCATGATAGCGACGAGTTCTAGATTAGCTGGTGCTTTCCAGATCTCCTCTGTTTGCAGGTCAACCTCTTTTTTCTTGAAGGATTTTTTCTCTGAATTATCATCCTCACTCGGTGCTTCTGTCACTTCCGGTAGTGGCGATTCAATTGGAGATGGCTTTTCTTTCACTAGAGCATTAAATGAGCTGGGTAGTTGTAACGCTTCTACAGCAGATTCGGCTGTAAAGCCAGACGACATGAGGAGCGTCAGACTTTCTGCTTGAACCTTACGGGTATCTGTGAGTACTGGTACTTCATAATCAAAGCTAATCGCAAAGCCTAAACCCCCGAGAGCTCGATTGAGCTGGTGGGTCATTTTAGACCAAACTTTCACTAGTTTTGGATAAAGAACGCGTCTCGAGAATACATAGTCGGCAACTTCAGCACTTGCATAGTTAGAGTTCTGCAAATACCCCTTGACTTCCTGTGGTACCCCGAAATCCATATCGATTTTCTTATTGGCTTGATCAAACAAGCTCTGCAACGTACCCTTCTGGTCCTGCTGTGCAAACGGTACCCATTCGATTTGTGACGTCAAAGGCTTACCATCGATCGCTGATGTGGGGCGGTGAGTATAGATTAAGTTATTCGCGTTGCGCGCGCCTCGATGATGTTCTTGTAAACCATCGACAATCTTATCAAACTCCTCTTTCGTTCTTGCCGTGACTACCATCTGACCAGCGGGGACTGCGCCATTTCTGAAGAATCCAGCCTGATAATCTGCCACGTAATCATCTACAGTTGACCATTTCTTCGCTGCCATGCTTGGCGAATAACCGTCAAGCAAGCTGTACGGATTAACGTTTAAGCTGAGAGCGATAACATCGTCTTTAGTATAAGCTGTGCCATTCGCATAGTAGAGCGTAGTACCATTGATGCGCTCAACTGAACATCCTTCCAGAAATGTAAAACCTGCCAAATTATCTTTTGTGGCCGGTCCACCGGGCAGGATATCTCGCCCTTCCTTTCTCCATAGTAAAAGAAATACCGTCGGATGTACTAGCATCATCACCATTAAGGTTTCCCAGAACTCTGGGCCAGACATCTCTTCATTTGGGCTGTAGAGCACTTCAATCACATGTGGATTCTTTGTCAGCCTCTTGCCATTGGCGTCAACTGCATATGGCATCACTTCAGCAAAAGCTTCAGCGATACGCGTGATATTGGGGAAGTTGTTATCATACGTACCGTCACGATAGCAGGAAATAACGTCATTTAGGCTGAAGCTTGGGACGGATGATCCTACAACGGCTTGACTATCGCGACCTAAGTCCGCTCTTGTGAAAAACGATTTGAGTTTGTTAAACATATTAAGCTCAAGTCTGTTGCTTATAATGTGCATATTGCAATATGCACATTATAGAATCCAAGATAAAATTTATGAAAGATATTATACTCAACCAAGTTGCGATCTGGAGAGCATGCGGATCGACAGAGATTAATAAAAGGTTGTCACCTAAAGGCACTCGCTATCTCGCTCAAGGAAATAGCGTCTATCAAACATCAGAAGATTGCCTTATTAGATATGCTAAAGATTACGATAAAAACGGAGTGAAATTCTGCCTCTTTGTTCGCACTGACGTAGATAATGATAGCTTAGCGGAGCGAGCTTTGGATCAATTTGCAAAGAAATGCACCAAGGAATACATCCTAAGCGTCATCTCCAATTCTCGCATTGACGCGGTCGAGTACACTCCATTCTTCTATGACCCAAATAGCCTTAAACAGGAGACTAAATAATGGCCTTGTCACTTCCATACCCATCGATCGTATTTGTACCGCTTGACGTTCTCACAGCGGAAGAGCTAAACCAAATGGCACAAAACACTGAATTTATCGCTAATCAATTCCCAATTGCCAGTGCAAATATCGACTGGACTGGGATCGCCAAAACTGGCAAAGTAATTGATCTTGGTACTAAAAGAATTGTTTGGGGGACAGTGACTAAGAATGCCGTACCAAATAACGCTGATACGCCAGTGGATGTAACGCTTCCAGCACCAGTAGCTAATTCTACTGTTCTGTGCTCGCCAGCTTCATGGCATGCGTGGCGTTTCTGCGCGGGATATCCCCAGAATAGTACCAGCATCCGTCTTATCGTTTGTCATGAGCAGGGAACCAATCAAAATCTAACCGCCTCCTATATGGTGATTGGGGATATTCCATCTTAAGCCAAATTGGGTGGTTTAAAGCTGTCAACGTGCAGCGACAAATTAAATGCATCCCATCTTCCAGTGGTATTATTGCCTGTCATGCCATAGAACCTTACTCCGACAGTGATCACGTCTGGCGCTGACCGATACACCGCTACTTCCGCCGCAATGTCGCTAGGATTGATATAAAACGTGCTGCCTACCATTGTCTGGCCATTGAAGGTGAGCTGGTATGAATCCATAGCTCCTACTTGTTGAGCCACGTTAAAAGTGGTGCTCCACTCCCAGCCGCCATCCACTAATTGGCCTGCAGGTACAGTCATATTATGTTCGCTAGTACTCTGCAGAGCTAAGGACAGATACTCTGAATTGATTTGGAAATTATTTGGCTTCATTACCCGTAGATCCTTAAGTGCACTTTACTCCCCGGCACATTAGCCGGAATAACTCTGATACTATTATTTGTAACTGATATGGAGGGATCTCCTGTCAAATCGTAGAAACTAGTTCTAGACTCCTGAATAGGCTCAACATGCCCCTCAGCGCTTCCATAATCTATCCATGCCAGTACCCGCGGCTTATATCCTAGATTGTGCTGTATAGTCTGGTCGTTCGCAATAGTATATGACCCCACGAGCGACATATAGCGATATTCTGAGTTAAACACGAATTTGGATGCCTTGTTACTGGTAGCTGGAGCAGTGGCTTGAGATTCTCGGCTAAAGAATCCATATATTCTTACCCAAACCGGCCTACCCGAATAGGCATAATTTTGGACAAATATACGCGTTTTTGTAGCCCAACAAATTACTGGATCTGCACCTACCCGCGTCATGCCACAGTTTCTAGTACTGGAGAAATCAGACGAAGTTGACCAGATACCTACAATCAGAGGGATATCAGAGAAGTTATGCGGTGTAGATACCGCATTGATGTCCGGAGCATACATCTCTGCGAGTAAGACAATCTTATCGATCGGATATTCCGAGTTAAACTGAAAATTCTTCAAGTTCATGCAAGATCCTGAATTACATCACGCCCCGGTTCTGCGATTGCCAAGATCGGAGCACCGCTCGACGGTTTCTGACCCATTAGAATTTGAGCCTTTCCGTCCGCCCCATACACAATAATCTGTTCCTGGCCTTGTTCATTTTGACCCATCGATATCCGCAGCACGCTCTGAGAGTCGTAGTATCTGAAGCCAGTCTCATCGAGGCGCAAGACTTCTACGCCTGATTTACGGATGATGATCTCACCGGTGTCCTCATTAATACTCAAAGACCCAGATAGCGACGATGTGACTGTGTTGCCTTTTGTGGTGATATTTGTAATGATCATTGAATCAAATCCTCCGAGTTAAGTTGAGAAATATTAAGCGTAAATGCCCCCTGCTGAATACTTGCGCCAATTAGTGATAGTTCAGTTACTAGTCCGGAATTGGCGGAGAAAGTATAATGAATCGATTGGATCCGATAAACGCCATCATATTGCTGGCTACTAGTGGTAATCTCTATCATATCCATAAGTTGGAAAGAGAAATCTCCCTTAATGGTTGCCGTAATTACCCTGCCGTAGTCTTTTTTATTACTGATGATAGTTCTACCATAATGATCAGCTTGATAAAGCGTCTGGAAAAATGCGTTGTCGGTAATCTCTAGAAGATGATCACCATATTTCTCTACCGACTCATCGTCATATGCGTCATAGTAAAGTTGATTAACAACTTTTGCCGGTTCTCCCCATAGCTTCATCTCAGTAATTTCCACAGAGTAACCCAGAGTATTTGTGAATGTAACAGTATAAGCGTTAGTCGATAATACTCCTCTAGCCGTCACTCCTGTTTTAATTTCATTTAAGCTGCTATCTTGTGCTGTAAACCATGAGACAGAGGATGATTTGCCAAGTGTAGGGGCCACAACGTCATAACATGGGTCAGACAGCCCACAGCGTACTTCCAGCGTTCCGTGCGCAGGAACCGTCCATAATGAGGAGAAATTGCGATCAGTACTACTATTAGATTTTGAGTAAACCTCCTGCCATTCTTGTACCTCTCGTATATCTGCAGTAATTTGTACATGGTTGATAATATCTGATTCACCAGAAGCTTCAAGAGAAATAATGTCATAATCTGTTAAGTTAGCTACAATATCCGTATCCGAGTTGATAGAAGCTGAGGTCTCAAAACGTACAATACCTTTTTCATCTAACCACATAAAACCACCCTCTGATTGAACTAACTTCTTCAGTGCGGTACCAGCGTCTTCGCCTATATCAAATGAGACAAATGGAATCTTATATCTTCCCGTAGCTAACTGGTACTGTTGAGGTGATAGCCCATAGGCTTCTAGAATCTTAGCGATTACTTTATCCGTCGTCACATCCCTCATGGCAATAAAAGTCGACAAGGACTGATTGCAGATGTCATACAAAAAATCTACCGCATGATAATCTACGGTTTTAGAACCTTCTTGCACATCAGGCAGGCCTTGAGTGAGTCCCACGAACTGAGAAATGACCTCAGGAGCTTTATTATAGGTTGCATATAGCTTGACTGGCCGAGAGGGAAGGTTGTATTCCCCGATAGTGGATAGTGGATTTAGCGGAATAAAATATCCATCGGTATTTTCTAGCGTAAAATCCATCATCCCACATTGTATCTGATATGGAAATTCTAACGATCTTGACCACTCTATCTCTACCAATCGATCGGAGAAGTCGGTGTAGTTATAGAAGTTCCAGTTCTGAGCTGGCACATCTTCGTCCGACCCCATGAGGATATCTGGCCCGTTCAGTTGGGACTGGTCTAGCCTGAAAAAGCTTCCAAGGTTCAGCTGCTTCTCGAAAGATAAATACAACATTACAATCGGATTGATTACTTGTCCAAAAGCTTTCTCATGGAATGATGGGGAAACGGTAATCATGGCATCTGCTTGCTTTCCCTGAAAGTAACAACTACATTTTCCACCATGCCGCAATTACTGGTGACCTCCTGATCATTCAAGGTCATTTTGGCGGTCATATTTTGGACATTGATATTTTCTGCCCCAGTGACGGTGATATTGGGATATTTGAGGTTCGCATATTGTCGATCTCTGAAGTCTCGGAGTTTGGCGTAGTCATCTGGCCCTAGATATCCCAGCTTGAATGTATATTCTCGTTTGGTATTAGAGTAGTAGGTAGAAATATTCCCATCTATAGTTTGTACATCCTGCTCCATAATCTGGGGAGAAAGCGTAATAGGCACTAGCAGCACGCTAAAAGTCATGCTGTCTTGATTGTCTTGGATAGTAAGTTTAATCATGCTAACCTCGCTTGATTTACTTGATTCAGGGCGGCCACAATCTGTTCCGCCACTTTCCTCTGTTCAGATTTAGAAGTAGCGAACGTACCAGATATGTTAATTGTGATATTCTGGGCTGTAGTGAGCTCTTTCGGCTGTCCGGTAGACTGATCTACCATGTTAGCCGGTACGACATACTCACCACGGTGTACGACTCCGGCGATTTCATTTTGAGCACCTCGGCCGGTATAACCACCGGACGCGTAGCCACTCCTCACCCATTTACCATTCGAGAAATTATAGTCAGCATCATCAAACCCGTTACCGTTGAATAGGTTATAGAACCTTTTTCCTATAGAATCAAAGAAGCTTACCGGCTTATTTAATATATCCTTGACGCCGTCTATCCAACTTTGGCCACTCTCTTCGCCGCCTTTTCTCATCAAGTTTACTCCATCATCTATGTAGCGATTTACAGTTTTGACGAGTTGCTCTTCCCATACTTTTTGTGTTTCTTCGGTAGTTCGCTTAACCTCGTCAATTTGCTGCTGATACGACTTTTTCTGCTCCTCGTATCTTTCCTTAAGAGACTCAATTTCATCCAAAAGGATAATGTTCCTGACGGATCGCAAGTCTTCACGATGTTTATTCATGAAAGCCACTTCTTCATCAAGCTCTGCTTGTAATGAGCTCAGTCTAGCGTCCAATTTCTCTTTGTCGGCTTGGTTTTGTAAATCTATCTCAGCTTGTCTCGCAGCGGTTTCCTGAGCATAAAGAGCTTTCTCTTTCTCAAGGGCGAATTGCACCTGAGATAGTTTTTGGCGATTATAATCATTATTATACCTTTGTAAGAAGTTAAGCTGGGTCATTAGCTCGTCAACAGTCTCCTGATGACTTCTCTCTTGCTCAGCTAAATTAGTATTAAAGCTAGCATTTCTTTCGTCAATTGCTCGACGATATTCAGTATTAGCCTCTTCGATTTGTGTTGTGAGATTATTCAAGTTCTCTTCGTGATCTATGGCTATCTGTTTGAGGTCACGATAATAGTCACGCGTAAGCTTGTCTAAGTTATCCTGGACTTTTTGAATAGATTTGGCCGTATCGTCAAGAGAGTCTTTTTGTTTATCACTGCTCTTTTTTGCCAGAAGGGCAGCAACGCTAAACCTTTCTTCCGACTTGGTAGCGGCACCGGTTTCCGAATTCAACGTTGATATGACAGCTGCCCCGGCACCCACAGCGCCTAAAGTTAAGACAAACTTTCCAATATTGCCCGTAAGCAGGGAGGAAATAGCGCTAGAACTTGCCATTGCGTCTCTCATCCTAGAAATCGCTTGGGTGGCAGCGCTAACTGCCACCACCAAGGATCCCCCAGCAGCCAAAATTCCCCCCAAGGTAACTAAACCAGTAGCGAGCGCTTGATTATGCTGAAGCCAATCTGCAAGGCCATTAATTAATGGACCAAAAATCTCAAATAATCTGCCCACATTAGATTTAGTAATTTCGATTTGGCTAGACAGTTTCGCCTGTGACCCAGCAAGCGAGTTAGTATATTTGGCCGCATTGCCTGAATAAGTAGAACCCTCTTGCATAAAACCGTTGTAGATAGCTTGCGCCTTCTGAGCCTGAGTAAGTTTATCTGTACTTATGCCGAGTTCGCGCGCATAGTTCTCCTGCATTTTAGCGATATTCGTCTGTACGCCCGCCGCATCTGAAAGTACCGAGTTTTCCATCCGGATACCTTCAGTAGCTACTCTTACAGCCTCACTCACAGAATAATTGGCTTGCCTGTTATAAACTGCGGCATCTGTTAGGGTTGCAATCAATTCTCCGGCTTGTTGCGCACTTAAGCCATACAATTCTAGGTTCTTTATAGCTGCTGCGGCATCAGACTGATTTACTAAACCATTTGCAGTCGATTCCTTGATTACCGTCATCGACTGGCTAATGCTGTTACCAGTAGCTTCAGCAACTGCTTTCATTCCATTCATGGAAGCTTCATAACGATTATAAGCTTCCACAGTTGCAGAAACTGCCCCTCTCAGACCGTCAAAAGTATTGATAGAGTCTTTCAGCTGTCGCGTAGCAATAATAAAATCTCCAATATTGCTCGATAAACGCTTTGCTTCGTTAGATGCCTCACTAAGTGAAGGTGTCAATCCCTTAATAAATTGATTGGCTTTATTTTCTGCATCAGTAGTAACAAGCTTTAGCTCAAATACCGCACTACCAATAGTTTCTTCCATCAAATCACCTCCATATGATACTTAAGGTGGTATAATGGAGGTATGGGCATGGATCCAGAAAAACGTAAGAAGATCAAAAAGTATCTCAGTTTGAAAACACACATTGACGAAGGTGGTCGGTTCTCTCCAGATTTGTTGATGTTCATGATGTTGATTTTTGTTCTTCTCATGGTGATTCCTCTTGTAATTGGAGCAATTCAGAGCCTCATTTAGAAGCTTCTCTGGATAGGTTCGTCACATATTCAGCATTTTTTTGTGCGTATTCTCGGTCGTAGGAGGACACGTTTGTAGCTGCGTAGACTTTGCCTTCGTCCATCATTGTTCGGTATCTTACTTTCTCGGCAGCCTTTACCAATGCACTTGCCTCTACGAATCCGAATGCATGCCTAGTGCGTTTACCGTCTTTATCAATGCCTTCAGTGTAGTTACGCCTGAAATCTACTACCGCTTGCCATCCGTAGTAGTAACCAAGTTGAGCTGCTAAATATAAATCAGTAGGATTGTCTCGTTTATATTTAGATACCCGGCGCTGCTCAGCCCATTGATTGACCATTTCTCGGTCTTCTTGGGACATAAAATCTAGCAGATTAGACATACTCCTCCTGATGATTAGATTCAATCTGTAGTGCTTGGTTATATAGATCCTTAATTTGAGCCATGGTCAAATCTTTAAATAATTTATTAAGAGCTGCCTTATCGTCTGAGTCCCACAACGACAAAAGTGCATGAGCAGCAAAATCTTGGGCCTGCTCTAGTCTTCGAGTGCAATTAGCGAACTCTTCTTGCGCCTCAATATATTTTGGGCTTTGTTTAAGCTGTTCAAGGTCATCTACCAGACCGTCGGATAGTAGTTGTTGCTCTTTCTCGATAAGACTCTTATATTTTTTATTTACAGCTTCGGAAGCGTCTGAAGCTTCACCCAATCTACGTCGCATTTCTGCTTCGGTACCAGCTCCAAGATGCGTAAGTCTAAACTCACCATACCCATCAATTCGGACATTGATCGTTAGTGGTTTAGCTGATAAAGTTATTGTCATAGTTATATCTACCTTTCTAGTACTTAGAATGGGGCTTATTGTGTGCATTAGATAAGGCATATGCTATAATAAAAATGTTCAGTACAAATTCGACGGGAAGCTTAATTCTAAGCTTGGGCCAATGTCGGTAGAATTAAGCCGTTGGGTATGTACTGAACACACATATTAAACATTGGCCCATTTTGGGTGGAGAGGATAAACTATGGCAACGCCAAAATCTGAGGGGTTTCAGTTATACGAAAAACTCCATAATATGGAGCAGAACACTGAAGCTATATATGACCAGCTGGCAGATTTGAAGAAAATATTAAATGGAATAAGAACCGCAACGAGCATCATTGCGGGGATTTTTGTATTTTCTATCGCAATGGCTTTCCTGATGTCAGCCATGGCTTCTTCACACATATAGTGGTAATATCATGAATAAGGGACTGAAGATCTTTCTGATAGCCACCGGCGTAGCTCTAGCTATGGGTGCATGGTATAACGTGATGAGTGCAAATCGGGACAAACATCAACCGAAACCTACATCATCTACGGAAAGCACCGGGTATAAGTTCAAGTGGCGAGCCTGGGATGGGGAACACGAAATGCCGAACGCCGATATCGTCGTTCGCTCAGATCACGCATCAGGAAACCCATATTATGGATACGGTAATATCACTGGTGTTGCATTCAACCGGAGCGGCAAGGACTATAGCTACGTCCAACTCACCTTTGGCTTATATAACGAAAATATGCAGAAGTTTGGCACATGTTTAGCCAATATGAGCTCTCTCAAGTCAGGTCAAACATGGTCATTTGACGCAACCTGCACCAATTGGCAAGAAAACACTAAATACGACCTTGAGGACGTCAGCTTCTTCTAGGGAGGCAATTTGGGATTATCGGTGCCAATGTCAATGATTTTGTGGTAAAATAAGGATACGGAGGCTAATTATGAGTAATATAGCAAAACTTCAAAAAGCAATCTATAGCAACCTAGATACATTGAAAGATCTGTACAAGCAGGCGGAAGGTTTGCATGGTCTTATCGAACAAGTCAAGGACGATACTCTTAAAAAGAGCCTTACTGATAATTATGACCAGGTTATTGAAACCTTGGGGAAGCATATCGACACTACCGATGAGCTGATTAAGGCCTTGAAGAAAGCCCTAGACGACTAGCCAATGGGAAAAGCCTATAGCACTAAACTGGAGGAGATGGAAAAAGCGGCGAATATAGAGAATAGTCGCCAAGATAATAAGAGTCGTTCACATATTGCTTACGGTTTTACTTATGCCTTTATTTTCTTTATTGGTATAATCCTTATCGGTGGGTCCATATATAATGCTTTGGTTGATGAAACCAAAATTATAGACATCTCTGGGCTGATTACTACTTTTGTGGCACAATTTGGTACGCCGCTAGGTTTTGTATTAGGGTATTATTTTAAGGATAAAAATAGCTGACAAAAACCGCCCCGAAGGGCGGCTATTTGTTGTGAGACGATCTCTACTCGCTCGGTGTAGTCGAGATCGGTACAGTCTTCTGTGTAGTAGGATCGTATTTGCTCGGCTGGGTGAGATCGCCAGTACCATATCGCATAATATTACCGTTCTCATCAGGTTGCATGTAGACAGTAACCTCGAATGAAGCGGCTTCACTGGTCGCAAGAGTGGGATTAAATACAATCTTAGACACAGCGGCATAGATGTAGATGTCGTTGTCGTCGGTGGTCTCGCATACCGAGTGGATGTTCATCGGCTGAGGGGTGCGTTGTACGCAAGCAGCTGATCCGAAGATAATATTGCCGCTCTTCTGTTCGCCAGAGGGCTCATGGTAGGCTTCAGGCCATATCACCCCCAGATACTTCGGCGCGTTCTGTTGAGGCAGAAATAGCGTAAAAGTAAGCTGCGACGTGGTTGGTTTACCAGATGGCTTCGTAATGGTCCCGCCCTGCGTTTCTGCGCTGAGCTCACCCTCTTCATAGTTTGGAGAAATATCGCCCAACAGCTGCGCTGGGATGGTGGTATCGCCAACAGTTAGCTCGTAATTGCCTGCTAAGAGGTCAAACATAATTTAAGTCCTTTCGGTTAGAGTTAGTTTTAAGACTTATCGTTATGCTCATGCTGATAGCTATGATGTATAGTGTAGTAATTAAAGTGTGCAAGGAGAAAGCGCGTCTATATCATTGTTATGCCAAATGCAGATCTTAGGCGATTTTTTGGAAATCATAGTTTACTCTATCTAAAGTAGCACCGCTTGTACACCATACGTACAATTTGCAGCCAGCTATATCGGTTTTCGTGCTACCGTATACGATAAAATTGTAAAAAGTGGCCGTAGTCTCCGGATTATGTGGCGGTATGAATAAAGAGGCATTAAAAAATGTATTACCCGTTGATGATCCCATTGCTAGCTTAAAATTGATGGTATCGTCTTTATCTGGCATAGTAGTTCTAAGTCGAATCAATCCTACATATGATCCAGCCGGTATATCAATATGCGCCCAACTAATATCAGTCAATGAAGTGACTAGTTTAGATGATCCTAAAAAGAAAGTGTTTATCGGATCACTCATATTGAGCTTCTTGCCAAGCTCATCACTCACTGCTTTCTGGCTCATGATGGCAGTTTCTGACGTGCCGGTAGATTGGGAGATGGCGGTCTTCGGAACATATAAATTATTCGACTCTGTCTTCGTATACACATTTCCCAGTCCAGTCTGAACCTCTTCCACAGTCTGAGAGAGGGAGCTAAGACTAGTTTTGGTTGCAAATTGGTTGTCTGCTTCTGTCTTAGTATAATAATCCGTCAAATCTACGGTCTGCGTCCCCAGCTCTTCCCATGCGCCATTGACGTGGATATACTCTGTATAGAGATTTTGGGACTCTTCGCCGGTTTTGAGGAGATAGACGGTAGTATCACTGATTCCAGTCGTTGGTAAAGAATCGACCACTGCAATAGCAAACTTAGGAATCGCACTGATCATCTGATCAGTCTGGGTTTTGGTGTAATAGTTCTGTAGATCAGCTTGAACTTGCGTTTGCAGTGCCTGAATAGCTTTGGTCCGTGCGGTTGTTTCCGCGCCAATAGCTTCAGTTCTGGCTTCTGCTTCAGCGGATACGGCCGCCTCTCGCGCCGTCGTCTCGGCAGAAATAGCGTCTACTCGGGCCTTAGCCTCTGCATCGACAGCCCTCGTAGTTGCATCTTGCGACATTACTGCCGTGGTAGACGTACCAGTAGTCTGTTGGATGTCCACTGTAGCGTCAGATCCGTCCTTGCCAGGTTCACCTTGAGGGCCCTGAGGTCCTTCTGGACCAGCTTCTCCAGGATCACCCTTCTGCCCCTTTAATAGCTCAACATCGATCTTTGATGTATTACCATTAACTACCCCAGCAACGACATCTCCTGCATTGATCTGAGACGCACTAGGCAGCTCAGAAATCTTAGTTCCTTCCATTTATCTCCTTTGTAATTACGTAATTATTTTGTGTAAGTATTTGGGATCCTTCCTCCGTGGTAACGGCATCTTTCACAATGGGAGAATCTGACTTGTCTAACTCCATATCATAGTAGATAGTGCCAGTGAGGGAATAGATCAACCTACCGTCCACGTCCTGGCCTTCATTGGTAATGGAGCTTGGAGGCATGATTGTGACGCCTACTACTCCGCCAACATCACACTCAGGCACCGCAGGAAGCGTACATTTCGCATAGGAATGATGTAGGAGTCGGGCTACTTTTTGGATTAGATCGTACGTCTTCAGGTCATCGTCCTGTCGACAGTAAAGCTGATATGTCACTGAAGGACGGCTGTAGCGGTCTTGTGACCCGCCCAGATCCGTTACATAGAGCCCCTCCCGACCGATCCCGAGCTTCTCCCAGAAGAGGTCTTCGTCGATCTTCCCAAAGCCCATCTGCTCGAGATATTTCAGGAGTGATAATGTCACAATTTGCTTCATAGAAATTTCTTCAAACCTTGTTTAACTGTCTCATTGCCAGTAGTCTTTAGATAATGCGGACCTGTACCAGGAGTGGTATAGTGCTGGAACTGCGTCTCCTCTTGAATCAACGCATATCTTACACGCTCATTGCCGAATACCACGCTGATCTTATTGCCCATCCCCTCAATATGACCAGACTCGCGTAGATCACCATCGCGTCTAGGAGTACGCTTAATTTGGGCAGTTTTGACTATAGCTATGCCCATATTACGCAGCCCCTTCTGTAATCTGATCTCTTCTTTTCTTAGCCAATCCGCCGAATGGTCTTCAATCTTAATGCTTACTGCCATTGGCCGCCTTCGTATATTTAGCGGTTTGTAAAGTAAGTCTGTAGTGCTCAATTTCTCCAGTAGCAAAGTTAGTTCCAGCAGTCGCCCCCACGATCGCGTAGTCCTGATCATCCACCCTGATACCATTGCCCACAAACTGCCCCGGGGAAGTATAGGTAAAATCCTCTGGACGCACATGGAGAGTTGCCGACGAATCGATACTCTCCATGTTGCCGTTTTGCACTCTACCATTTCGGGCCTTGAATACACCTGTTAGCTCAGTCTCTTCTATGATGGCGTCGCCTCTCACAGTACTCTGGACAATCTTGAGGAATGTATATGGTCTTGGTTTAAAGATCGTAAATACAGTTGCCACAAAGCACCCTCCCGCTCTTGATTGGAGCTTGACACTGGCTGTATTTGTCTAAGGTCTTCTCGTTTACCTTGGCGAAGTCGACCATAGGACTAGACGCATCTTCAAAGTAGCTGATAGAGAAATCCTCCACTTGCTTGCGGTTTACTCCATGATTCACTGAGGCTTCTTGCTCTTGAAGCGTTACTCCAAAGCAACGTGCGAGTACTAGCAGAAGATCGGCCGGGATAGGATCCATCTCAGTAATTTGTAAACAAAGCAGATCTGATAGACGTGTAATAGCGAGCTCCAGATAAAGATCATAGTTCTTGATCTCTAAGGTACTAAGGGGACGACCGAGCAGAGCGGCCATTTGGTCTTGAGTGATAATAGGTTCGTCTTCCATGTCGTCTCCTTAAGGTTGGTAATTCTCGGTAAGGATTGCTACACCGGATTCGGTGAGCAATCCTACGCCTGCTTCAGTTAATAATGCAGGTCCGTCTATTTTGACGCTGCTGACGCATAACCTGCTAGGGTCTTATGGCCGTACATCGTACCTGCTACTGCGCGCTCTTGGAGCATTACATCGGTATTGTAGTCGAGATCAAACATCGTGCGGATCATTGGATCACCCATGGCAAGCAGATACGAGTTCTCGCGGTAACCGATAACGTCATAGCCAGATCCAGTCATGTACGGTGACTCAAAGATATAAGTACCGAAGAGGTTCTGCATATCTGTGCCGAGAGGGAAGAGGGGTTCGCCATTGTCTTTCGTCGCCACTTCAAGAGCGGTGAGTGTACCTTCAGGCACGAAGATAATCTTGCGCCCAACTCCGCCACGGATAGCGCCTTTGACCTTCACAATCTTCTGCCATAAGCTATCGGCGGCTGCGTTCGGGATTACGGTAGCAACTGCCGTGCTAAAGGCACTGGCGCCAGTAGTCTTGGCGGCTTCATTGAGGTCACCCACCATGCTCCACGGACCACGCGTGCCGTCGAAGATGCGATAGTCAGCTGCGCTGCCAGACGGAGTCGTACGGCCATCATCAAAGATAATCGCGCGAACTAGCTCATCACCAATCCTCGTGCTCAGGTCTTCATTGCGGAAGCGAAGGAGTTCGCCGGTTTCGTCATCAAGAAGATCTTGAAGATCGATCGACAGTTTCTTATACATGACTTTGAATTTGTAGTCACGTCTTACGTCGCTGACGTTCTGTTCAGCTTTCAAATCGCCTTTCTTGTGACCAAGAGCACGATCAGTGGTATTCATGGCATAGACTGCGCCACTGAGCAGGTTAGTGCGCCTGAAGGTACCAAGTGCCTCGTAGTGGTCTTCCCATCCCTTGAAAAAGATCTGCTCCAAGCGAGTTGGTAAAATAGCGTCACCAGTGATACCCTTTTCCTTTAGCTTGTTGCCCCAAGCTTTCATCACCATTTGGCTGGATTGGCCATAATTCTCGACGATTGTGCGAGCGAAGTCGTGATCGGCTTGCTTGGATTTTAGGTATTCTTTAGCCTGGCTCTTGATCGAGACCGACGCCTGAGAAGGCGCTTTGACTTGCTTTGCAGCAAGCTCTTGATGATTTGTAGTAGTATTCATAGATTTCTCCTTTTCTGTTTCCGTCTCGCGCTCCACTGTTTCCTCTCCAGCCGTTTCGGGCTGAGCATCGGCTTCTGGAGCTTGAGCCGTAGTCTGTTGGTTGCCTTCTACCGGAACTGTGGCCTCAGTAGTCTGAGTCTCCTGTGTGGTAGTATTTGTAGACTTGTCTTCGTCCATGGTTTCTCCCTTAATCTGTTTCACTGCCAGAGTCCGCGCTTCTTTATTCGACCCGCGCGTTACCAGTGATACTTCGACGATCTCGCCGCCTATATCCGAATTGGTTTCCGGATCATGCTCGTATTCGCGGTACTGGATCGAGTAAGCATTATCGAGATGACCTTCTTCAATCAGCTTGAAAATATCCTGCGCATAATCGCGCGATGAGATACCAGCTTCAAAGATGAGCTTTCCGTCATCGTACGACGCTCGACGCACCGATCCGATAGTCTTCTCAACGTCCCGTAGGACATGGTTGGTAAGAAAGGGAATATCCACTTCCTCTGACCCGCCAGCTGGTAGGTCTTTGACTACGATGTGCCCACCACCTTTGAGAGGTAAGCGAAATGTGTCAATCAGCACGTGGTCATAGTCTCGATCCTCACTGGACGTAGAAGCGACGAAGGTTACCCGACGCTCAGATTCTGTACTAGTGATCTTGATTTTATTCAGAGAAAGAGATTTAATCTTCTCTGCCATTTTTTAATATTCCTTAAGCATTAGCTTTTTATTTAGTCGCCCAACAAGGCATTGACTGATTTAAGATATGAGCGTTATGATGTGCATTAGTAAAAAAAATAGACCGAGATTTTCTCGATCTATTGCGCTTTCGTAAGCTTTAGAAGCGTACGCCAGCGTACTCTACAGGTTTTCTTTCCAGATCATCAATAGCATATCTCAGGGCGTCCATCAGGTGATCATTTCCATCCTGTGGGACGTCCAGCACTTCACCAGTAGATCGTTTCTTCCTCCATGCGTAAGTAAGAAATTCACGCTCTAGGTTTTTGCCGATATAGAATATGCGTCGTTGCTTGACCCGATCTATCCCACGTTTCACTGAGCCGCTATCTTTGTTAGCTCCTATGATCAAAAATCCCGCCGATTCTATTTCTGCGATGATTTCCGGCCGTGCGCTGTCCCCTACAATCAGCACGCTTGGATCTATATTGTGCGACTTAAAGATTTCTGCATATTGAGACCCTAGAATACCTTTCTGGTATAGTTCTTCCTGAACAATCGTGCCCCCATCTTCTGTCTTCCAAACTGAGACCATGGCAGTCTCATCATTACTAAATCCAAAGTCCAGTCCATACCGCACTAGCTGGGCATTTTCCGGCACTTCATCCACTCGTTCCCAGCCTTCATATACGTTGCCCTCTAGTGAACCAATTTCTCCTAATCCATACACGCGCCACCAGTTAGAAGTGCCGTCGCCACGCTCCATCTCGATATCTGCTACGGTGTCATCATCCAGCGCCTCATTATCAGTGTAGGTGACCTTGATGAATGCTACGTCATTACTTCGCAACTCGTTATTGACTAACTCTGTATGCGCCCAGAACTCATTCACTGGGTTGAAGTCCAGAATCCGGAAACCTCTTGTACGCTTGGCCAGCTCCCGGTAGGTATTCCAGCTAATCGAATTTGCCTCATTAATGTACAATAAATCACGTCTTGGACCATGCGCGCCCATCAGCTCTACCGACCGGAATTGAATCACGGAATGGTTCGGCAGTGTTAGCTCGTTTAGAGTCCTGCTCCAATCAGCAATATCATAAACACCCGTCTCACGACAGATATCTAGGAAATCACTCATTGCGCCGTCTCGGAGGTGAGGAAGGGTATCAGAAACAATAGTACATCTCTTGTTTGGGTTTTCGATAGCCCAGTTGAGAACGTAGCAGAGAATTGCTATGGTTTTTCCAGCAGAGGTGCCACCTTGGATGACCCAGGTACGCTTACCTGAGTCTTCCAGGGCTCGTATTTTCTCAAGAGTGGTTGTTATGGAATACTTCATTTCTATATTTTTCCGTGCGTCGAATACTTAATATGACTTCGAGGCGTCCGTCAGTACTTTTCCAGATTACGCTTCCGGTACCATCAGCCCATTTTTGAATATCTGGCAGAATCATCTGAGCAATTCGGCGTTTGTCATTCTTAATAAGTGGCGGTAGAGAATCAATAGCTCCCAATAAATCGCCCTTAGTAATGTCTGTCATGAAATCCAGCTCCTTAAACTTGGAGTAAGGTTGAGGTTGATAATTACATCAAGGTGAGACAGAGCGGATTCAAAATCCTTAAAATAGAGTATTGAGAATCTTAATTTTCGCATTTCTTCTCTTTCTTCGGCAAAATGCCTTGAATTTCTATATTGCGATTAGTAATATCTTTTCGGTCGATTATCCTACCTTTCATCTTGTTGTATTCTTGAATCGCACCAAGCTTGGTCTTAAAGTCTGCATCCTGACAAATAAGCTTTTCAAGCTGTTTGTCCACAAAAGTATCATTCAGACCATGAGCTTCGAATATCTCTTCGATCCTCTCTAAGATGTAAGCCTTTGTCAGGTTTTCGCAAGCGCCAGATTTAGCTACTTTATAGGCGTTTGGCCTTGATATGTCCACATTATAAGCTTCAATGTAAGATCGTACACCATTACCAAAGAACTCCGCATCGCTTGCATAGAGCTGACAAAATAATTCCTGCTGAGGAGTCAACCTATGGCCACTTTTAGTCTGAAAAACAGAAGCCTTAGCCTTCTTGGTCCTTTTTGCCATTCTGCCATTTCCTTTTACGCACCCTCAGCCGGAGCTTCGTCACCCTGATCAGCCAAACGACTCTTTCTATCAGACCCTTTGGCTTTTGAGAGTCTTTGCATGTCATCCTTAGTTCTCCCCAGCTGTGCTAATTTATTTTTACATTTATTCGCCTCAATCATAATGTCCTTTGCCTTTCCTTTGCCAATTTGTATAAATGCAAGGTAATCCTCGCCTCCCCAAATCTTTACAGCCTTCTTGTGCCAATCTGGACGGTACGCCGTACGCTTTACTTTGATATCAATCCCTTCGTGCGAATACCAGCTTAGAATGGCTTGCCATTCCTCAGGATACTCACACGATAAGCAGTACTTGGTATAAATTACTGCTTTAGCTCTCCGCGTCATTAGTAAACCTCCCGGAGCACGCGAATGCCTTTGGGTGGGATTGTGTTCATAGTTGTAGTAACTACTTTTGAATCTATGTCATACCTATTGGCTAATCTGTATATGTCGTATAGGTCATAGAGGGAATTATTGCGCATCAAGGCCATCGCGAACGGTCGCCACTTACGCTTAAAATCCCCTCGATGTCGCTCATACCACCGATGAAACATCACACACGTCATACCTTGACTGACGGTGATGGTGTGTTTGTCCCTGTAATAGATTTGCAACCCGTGAGTAAATCTTACCCTTTGATCAAATTTTCTAAAATCGCTCTTTTCATTCATTGGTGTAAATTTTTGTGCTAGATATGTGCACCCAGCAATTGCTATCAGATACTCTCTGACAGATCCTTAATTTTGATTTTCATTAGCAGTCCATTCAAAGAGTCCATCTATTTATCCTCTATTAATTCTATTTGTGGGGGAATGGGACATTCCCATGGTAAAGCTATAGCAAAACCTGACGGGATATATACTTTTACTTTCTTGCCACTACCAGCCAGTTCTCTAGCCATGCCTATGTCATCCTTAGCGAGACAAAAGGATGGCTGCGAATCTTCTCCTGCATATTCACTAAATCGTAAATGTGCTTCTGTCTCACCTAAAGATTCAGTTACCGAATAAATGTATCCAGTATAAGTTTTATCCCCAGTATTCCAATGGGTACACATTAATAGAAAGTTTATGATAGTAATAGACAGAATTGCCACCATACTAGCAAATATTGTTAGAAATTTTTTCATGTTATTTATCCTTCTTTAGGAGATTTTTCGTTTCCCATTTAGTCAATGCTTCACCAAACGACATGTCACCATATTCTTTCAGGAGACTCTTAACAAAATAAGCCGATGCGTAAAATGTTGGACACACTGGGTTCCCAATACTAACTCTCTTTGAGTTGTATTTTCCATATTTGTAATCACGTAATTTTGGATGCTTGAGTATTTCACTCAGTAAATTGCTGTAATTAAAATCATAGTCTGTTACAGGTTGCATTATCTTCCTCCTAAATATTCATCAATTATTTTTTTAGCTTCCTCAAATCCTACAGCGAACTCAGCGCAGTAGCTACGCTGGCGCAATCCCTCCAATACCTCTGCCTGCTCAGCGATGTGCTCAGTAGCCCACTCGCCGTTCTTCTTTTTGAGGCGAGCGCCTTCTTTTTTGAGCTCGAGGAAAAGACCAGCCATCACTACCATTGCTGGCTTTTTATATTCGCCTTTTTGGTGGGGGAAACAAACCCAGTGAGATTGTTCATACTTGCGCGCGTCGTTAAAGTCTCGGGGAATTATGATGTGCATCTCCGCAATAAACATATCCGGCCAAGCTCTTCGTCCACCATTCTGTCTCTTCTGCTTCATGGCTTGCCCGGGAGTGAGCTTCGCCCCACTCCCGAAGTCCGAGTGAAAAAGCACATCTGGATATTGTAAGCGCAGATAGTCTGCGACTTGAGTCTGTAAGTCTGATTCGCTCATTTGTTTTCCTCCACCAACTCTGGGTTCGAGAGAATGTGACCAATGACTTCAAAGTACTCACCCCCGCACACCATATCATCTAGTACATTTTCACATTTGGTCCTATACATCCCCTCATCGCCATCATACTGAACAACTGATATGCTATCATCTGGCTCCCGTAAAATACTCCCCTCAAATATCTCCTTACCGGTCTTATCGAAGAGGTTGGTGGATTGGACGATAGTGAAACGCTCGGCTACTTCATCTAATTCGACAGCACAATCCCAAATGGTAGGCTCCACTAAATTAGCAATTTCACGCCAGTTTAGGATATGGCCGTTTATTCCTCTAACGAATTTGCACCCCTTTTCATCCCACACCATAAACCGCTTTGGCATAGGCTGGAAGTTTAGCTCTCCGACATTGATGTCGGAAAGCTGAGTATTCTCGTTGTCCATTTAGCGTCCTCTCTCAGCTGCCTTAAAGTTATAAATCGGCTTAATATTCTCGATGATGTCAGCTGTAGGTTCAATGTTATTGACGATATTCTCCATGCCCTTATAGGCCATCGGACTTTCATCAAGCGTGCTGACATTAGCCGAAGTGGTGTAAATACCCTCCATCTGTTTCTTAAACTCGTCAACAGAGAGATTCTTCTTTGCCTGTATACGGCTCATCAAGCGACCTGCACCATGTGGAGCAGAATAGTTCCAGTCTTTATTACCTTTACCCACGCAAATAAGGCTACCGTCACGCATATTGATTGGGATAATGAACTTCTCACCCTCATTCGCAGACACAGCACCTTTACGCAGGATAAGTGTTCCTGGGTCAATATAGTTGTGAATAGTTGTAAAGGTTTCTACTGGTTCAACTCCTAAGAACTCAAGAATGTCATACATCATCGCATGGCGATTTAGCATCGCAAACTCCTGAGCAAGCATCATATCGTGAAGATAATCTTTCGTTGTGTAGCCAGTTAGAAATGCCAAGCCTTTATCGGCAAAGGGCTGTCTTTCATCGGCGATTTTCTGGTAGTAGTTCGCTATTTGTAAACCAAAGTTGCGGCTACCGCTATGGATAACAATGTAGAGTTCGTCTTTCTCATTTTTATTCATTTCAATAAAGTGGTTTCCGCCACCAAGTGTACCAACAGAAGCTAGAATTGCTTCCATACCACCAGCATTAGATATAATGTCTTTTGCGAATAAGTTATTGACCTCCTGCTTAGCAAGCGGAGCATATAAATTATGCGGCGCACTACGTTTAGCAAAACCAGATGGGATTTTCTTACGAATAAATCTGTCGAGTTTCACTAAATCAATGTCTTGTGGCTCCAGCTTAGCTACTTCCATCCCACAACCAATATCTACTCCTACTAGATTTGGTACAACGTAGTTTTTGACTTCCATAGTCGTTCCAATAGTGCAACCTGCTCCTGCATGGACATCAGGCATAATGCGAATTTGTAAGCCCTTAGCCCACGGTTGGTCGCAGAGTAGCTTAATCTGGTCAAGTGCTGTCTGCTCTACTTCGTCTGTGTAGACCTTAGCAAAGTTATCTTTACCTTTAATTACTCTCATTTTTCTCCTCCATTCTCGATAACCGGAATCCCATATTTAACAGCTACTTCTCGCTCTAGTAGACATCCTCGTGCATTCCTCCAATCGCCCCACAACACCAATACATCTGCTCTCGCAAGTTGCCTAATAGATTCACCTAAATACCATGCTGGAATATTTTTACAAGCTTTTGGCGCATCCTCTGCGATAAAGCTATCAATGATAATAACAGACCCAAAGGCTTTAACGAGCCAAGCTTCACATTTTCTGCGGTCTGCTTTAATCTCCTCATCAGTCTTTCCATCCATTGGTTGAGAAATGAAAAATGTAGTCATTTATTTTCTTCCTTTTGACTTAAATTCTACTTGTTCTTCCCAAAGTATTTGCCCTTTGTGTTCACCTTCCATGAACGTGTACATAAAGCGCCCGTTTCCGATGTGGGTTCCGATAGCAAGAGCAAAGTCGTCATTACTGCCTTTCTGACGAATTTTACGACGCCCTTGCTTTGCCTGTTGTTGTCGTTGGTAAGTTTCTTCATCAATCATATTCATTCCTCCGTGTTATAAATATTTTTTAGCGCGTCAGCATGCTGCTTGCGAAGAATGTTTTTACGTCTTTTCTCCTCAACAATTTCTAGCCAGTTTTTACTCATCACCCCTCCGCCCCCAGATACGTTTTCCATTCGTTTGGATGGTCCTTGATGGAGGCTTCAGCATCCTCATATGATTCAAAATAAATACAACCGTCCAAGCCGCGATCGGATGCTGTATCTAGACCACCTTCATCGGTATAATAAACTTCAATATGCCTATAATCGTCGCTTCTACTTGGCTTAAATCCTTTAGTATCACGTCGCAGGATTACTTCAGCTTTGCGACGAGCAAGTTCCTTTTCGGCTTCTTCTTTGGTTAAAAATACGTCGCCAGTGTCGCGATTAGCCGTATAATCACCATTATTCCAGAATCCACCAGCAACCCTGCCATCTTCAATCACATAGAATATATCATCTGTCTTCAAATCCCATTCTGTTTTCGGGCGCTCTGGGATTCCCTCAAACCAGTCCTTGAGGATTTCTGGGTGAGCTTTCAATAAGTTTTTCTGGTATACAAGTTCCCCCCTATCGGTATGCACCAAATTACCATTCGGAGATATATGGAACAGCTCTCCCGCCTTATACAGTGGCAACTCTTTTAGCAATTTATATTTTTTATATTTCATTTATAGCCTCCTTATCTTTGAGTTAATAAAATAAACACACAAATGATCCCGATTATCATCACGATCATAGCCGCCAACGCCCAAATCCCGAAGGCCCAAGCAGTATGAGCTGCCTCGCGATCAGCTTTCTCCGCTTTATACCGTACAACTTGCTTACGTGTAGGCATATAATCCTCAAATGCTAGCCCACTCTGCTCGGCCACGACTTGAGGCATTTTTCGTGCCGCTGGGATGTACTCAGTTCTGAGACGGTACTCGTAGTACGTCTTTGACCGCTTGATATGCCTGAGTGTAGTGGCTTTAATCCCAAAATCTGCCATCACCCTCACGTCATCCAATCCGTGGCCCAGAGCTCCCTTAATCGCATGGAAGCGCTCAGCTGTGATTTTGTTGCTAGTCCCCATTTTTAGACCCATCCTTATTCCTCCTTTTATTTAATGATCTTTAAGGTATTAAAGACCCTAGTGGACCACCAATTACCAAAAGTGTAAGGATAATTTATGTGGTGATCCGCTAGGCTGGGCAGTTTGAACAGAGGTGCTACGCCCAGTCTAGTGTGGTATACCGCGACGGCAGGATTCGAACCTGCATCTCTGAGCCCAGTGTTTATGCGCATAAACTGCTCAGTGCTTTACCGATTAAGCTACGTCGTGCCATGGTTGGAGAAGTAGGAATCGAACCTACCGCAATCGGCTTATGAGACCGATAAGTCCACCAGAACTTATTTCTCCAGAGGTAGTTGGTGCCACGGTCTAAACGGCCAACCGCAATGCTGGACGATTGGCGGCACCTGACTATGTTACTCGATCCCTAAATCTGCTAGCGTATAAACACGTCCGCTCTCAAGTCCTTCAATAATTGATGGCATGTCTAAATCTTTTTCCAAGTCATCATCGCAGTCCGGTGCATAAAAATAGCTAAAGTCAATATACGTCACATGCATCAGTGATTCGGTTTTATACATTTTTGCAAAAGCCTTAATGGCTTGCTTTTCTTCTTCTGAAAGTTCCACTTTCACTTCATTCTTTTCAGCAATCGCCCATTCTCTTATGATAATAAGATTTTCCAGAAACACCCATGAGCAGAAGAGTATGCGTCATGGTTTTCGTAGACAACCGTAGGTCGTAGAGTGGAATTCTCGCGAATCTTTTTGAGCAATTTATCTGTATCGCTATATCCGCCCGGATCGTCACTGTAATCAATCACCGCCCCCAAAAAGAACGCATTGAACAGGTTCGCATAGCTCAGGTCCGCGTTGCGCAGGTTCGCGTTGCACAGGTTCGCATAGCTCAGGTCCGCGTTGCGCAGGTTCGCGTTGCACAGGTTCGCACCGCACAGGTTCGCACCGCACAGGTTCGCGTTGCGCAGGTCCGCATAGCTCAGGTCCGCGTTGCACAGTGAAACATTTCGACTCACCGCTTCAAGTACGGTCTTCTTCAATGTGTTATCCTCAGACTCGTACTCGAAGATCACGCTTCCATAACCTCGATGCTTAATCTGGATCTTGATTTTATTGCTTTGCATTTTCCTCCTTTTAGTTATTTACGATAAGATTTCTATCTTCCTCACTCTGTCCCATCTCGGCATTTTCAATGTCTATGACAGGTTTTCGGTCAACATATTGTTCCTCGCTAGTCTGATCAATTTCGATTGCCTTTGCGAGCTGAGTAGAGAGGATACCCCAACGGCTCAATAAGAGCTTCAATACAGTCTTTTTCTTCATGGCATCTGGTTCAGTTTTCCAAATGCCATTCTTGCTGTTGTATGATTTGGAATACTTTGCGCCATGTTTATCCAAGTCTTTGTTGCTCATATAAAGTCGCTTACGAAAACCTTTTAGCGTAATAAAATATGCAGCATACCCAATAATCTTTTCGCTACGCTCACTTTCCGGCAAGAATTTAATGATTTCTTCGCCAGTATATTCATCTACGCCGCTCAGTTCGTTATCATGAACCTCTTTGACCCCGATAGTCTCGTATTCTCCGCTTCGCATGGCGAGTTGTATAAATCCTTTATATCCCATCTGGAACTGTGGTATTACTACATTATTTTTCCAGTTTCTATATGGTAAAACATATGCAAAGCCCAAGTTCGGATCTACCGGTAAATCTAGCGCAGCTGCCTTGAGACATTCGGTTATAACTTTATTCGGGTCGCATTGCTGCAAATCTGTGTATGAGTTCGCCAATGATAGGATGCTTGTTACGAATTGTTGAGCGCGATTGCCTAGTAAATCTCGCATACGATTCATATATTTTTCACTATGCACTAGTTGAGATAACGTCAACGAGGCTTTAACGGCTACTGTTGGTTTACTTTCTTTTTGTTCCGTCATAGGCTAAAATCCCCTAATTCTGGCACTTCTTCGATAATGAAACTTGGTTTCTTGTCGCCGAAGTCCTTGATTGTATCAATGCATTTTCTTAGTTTTCGTTCGCCTGCTTCCAGAAACTCTGGGCCTGCGTGAAAATATTGCACACGGTATGGCGCTATGGTTTCCACTACACAAAAGAAATAGTTAGCCATTGCCGTGCTAATCTTCTGCGAGGCTGAACCTATGAGAGTATAGACGGCGGCTTGCAAATCATAGTGCATCCAACTAGCTTTTTTGAAGAAGTCATCAAATCGTCCAGTTGTTTTTATGTCGGTGATAATCATTGAATCGCCATTGATTTTGAGCGCATCGGCTTTTCCGCGTAATTCTACGCCGTCAGCTTTTGCATACATTTCTACCTCATGCTTAAAGCCCTTTCCAAGCAGATATTGACTTGTCAATGGATGTTTTTCTATGCGTTCATCAACAACAGTCTTTACGGCTTCGAATTGAGCCTTTGTGACGATGTTTTTATGGTTGGCGATTTGCTCATCTCTCCATTCGCGTGCTGCTTTACTACGAAAATCGTCAAACTCGCATACAGCGAAAGCATCTTCTCCTCCAAGCACTAGCATATGTACTAATTGTCCGAAGTCGATAAATTGGCTCTGCGGTTCTGGCAACATGCCTTGTTTACCAGCTACTGCGTAATCAATTCCAGAGTCAAGAATCTTCTTCATTGAAGAATAACTCCATTCCGGTCGTTTGTGATAGTCTACTGCTGTGTTCATTAGTATACCCCCATCATTGCTTCTTGACGTTCGCGCTCATACTCATGAGCGTCTTCATCCTCCGCCCAAACGATAAACTTAGCCTCTTCATATAGATTTTGTACTAGCAATTTTGCTAGTAGTTCAACGTCGATAAAATCTAACCACCCGTACTCCGTACCAAGCGTTTCCGATAAACTCTCTGCTAACTCCTCTTCGTCTTCAATTCCTTCGTGCATTAACTGGCAGAGATATTCTTTTGCGTCGAACTTTTTGTTCAACATGGTGTTGCCACAGTGATAGCAAACGCTAAACTCTTTATCTTCCGAATCCGTAGAGCTATATACGTCATAGGCTCCACATTTTTTGCATTGCATCTTATGCGCTATTACTTTTTTCATTTCTCAATCCTTTCTCAATCCTGCCCTCGACCACCCGACCACGATTGAGATTTTGGTCAGGTGATTGAGAGCACGATGTAAAAGTTATGCTTAATACTTATACTTATTTACAAATGTAGTCACGGTCATCACCGTAATAGGTTCCTTGCCATGTCCATTCGCAGTCGTTTGCGATTGCGTATTCCCTAAAATTAAATGCCCGCTTCAGGTTAATTAGCCCTGCAAGCGTGATCAATATGATGACAGATAATACGACAATAATGGCATTCTTAATAGTATTTTTGTTTTTCATAATTTCTCCTCTCTTAATTTCTAGCCCACCAATTCTGTGTACAAAAGAGTAAATCCATAATGGAAGTTATCATATATAAATTCAAAGGCATAAATGAACAAAGTTCCTTTAATCTGTGTAGGTGCAATGCTACAAGCGCTAGCATCAACGCTATGTACACAGAACCGGTGGGCTAGAAGATCCAAGTTGTATTTATGCCATGACCTCCAAAAACTCAAATATTAGGCCAGCTTCCTTACAACTTGAAATTAAATTATTATTATTATTATTATTTCTAGCGTAATCAAATTGTTAAGCATCTTAAACTCGGAATCACCGTAGTCGTTTATTGTGTCTACGGAGCTTGAAGTTAGCCACTTCGAAGCCCCGATTGAAACAAAAAACTCAGGTGTGAACCTGAGTTGGTGTACATGTCGTTTTTAAGGACACCTTGCGGTGTACCTATATAAGGCATGTACACCACTCAAGGTGTACACTTTTACAGTATTTAGCCTTTTAAGATTCGTTTGTTATCTCTATATTAGCACACGGAATGCACACCGTCAATATAGTTTTTATGCTTTTATAACAATTTTGGAGACGAAGCGGTATACTTTCGAAAGTAAAGCTCGTCAAGATCGCTTGAATCAAGATCATGCAGATATCTTTCGGTAGTTAGCTCAGATGAATGTCCGAGTCCCATCTGGATCAGCCTTGTTGGTACTCCGATCTTCTTGAGATCTGTTGCATAGGAATGTCGGAGATCATGTGGCTTAAAATCCTTAATTCCAATCTGCATAAACGGCTTTCTCATCATACGTCTTATAGTTTCTGTAAGTATTGGGGTATGGCTCTTTGTACGACTGGTCCACAGATAGTCTGTGATACTGTTGCCTTCAATGTAATATCTCAATCGTTCTATTACCTCGTCGCTCATAATAGCA
>OOIH01000661.1_pt1 | contig 31027 bp, 42 predicted proteins | sample 1691801 | NCBI WGS metagenome assembly OOIH01 (sample SAMEA1061690, study PRJEB22710) | metagenome
GCAAGCCCGCCACCCCGCAAGCGAGGGTTGACAGCGAGTTGCGCAAGCTTCAACGACTTACCAAAGACGCGATACCAGAGGACAAGCGCAACGTTGTGCTTGGGATGCTTCCCAACCTTGCGTTCATGAAGTACAAGCTGGACGAAGCCCGCAAAGATTTGCTTTATGAAAGCATCTACACCGAGTATGACAACGGCGGCGGGCAATCGGGCTTGCGCGAGCATCCCGGCTTTCAGGCATACAACAAACTTTTCACTACGTTTCAGCGCGGCATCAAGCAGCTTTGCGACATGATGCCGACCGGCGCGGCGGCTGCTGATGCGCTCACGGACTACCTAGCTGAAACGCGCTATGACTAAGGCCGCTAAGGCTGGGCGGTGCGAGAAAGCTATACGTGAATACTTCGGCGGCGTGCTGGACGGGTCTATAACGGCCTGTCGCAAGATCAAGCAGGTAGCTGCAAAGATTCTGCGCGACATGGACAACAAAGACCCGCTTTATCCGTACCATTTCCGCGAAGAGTACGCACAGAAGCACGTTAACTTCATTGAACGCTTTTGCCGCCTACCATCCGGCAAGCTTGGGCACGCTTTCAAGCTGGAATTGTTCCAACTTGCCATTCTGTCCGTGATTTTCGGCTTCGTTGACGCAGAGGGCTTGCGGCAGTACCGCGAAGTGCTTTGGGTCATGGGCAGGAAGAACGGAAAGACCGCGCTTGCATCCGCAATCGAAATTGACTTGCAGGTGAACGATGACGAGGGCGCACCAGAGGTCTACAACGTCGCAACCGCCCACGATCAGGCGGCTAAGGGCTTCAACAACGCTTGGCGCATGATTAAAACGTCACCGGCGCTGTCAAAGCATATCCGCAAGCGCGTGAGCGACCTATATTGCGATTTGAACATGGGCACCATCAAGGCGCTTAGCGCGAACACGAACCACCTTGACGGCTTGGACGTGTCGGGCGCGATAATCGACGAGTTGGCGGCCATGCGAAACCGCGACTTGTACGACCTGACCATACAAGGCACGTCGGCGCGTAGGCAACCGCTGGTTTTGGAGATCACAACAAACGGCTTCGTCCGCGCTGGCATCTTCGATGCTCAATACCAGTACGCCGCGAAGTGGCTTGACGGTCAGGCAACCGGCACGGACGCGGAACGCTTCATTGCGTTCATCTACGAATTGGACGAACGCGAGGAATGGGAGCATGAACCGGCTTGGGTCAAGGCGAATCCGGGCTTAGGCACTATCAAATCACTGCCAGCGCTTCGCAAGAACGTGAGCAAGGCCAAGAACGACCCTACGTTTCTGCCGACGCTGCTTGTTAAGGATTTCAACCTGATTGAGAACCAAAGCCAAGCTTGGCTTACATGGTCAGAGATCCACAACGACGCGACATTTGACCCGTCGGACGGCTTCACATACGCGATTCTGGGCGTTGACGCTTCGGACACCACCGACCTTACGGCGGCGTGTCTGCTCATGCAGCGCCCGAACGACCCGAACATATACGCACTGCACATGGCGTGGATTCCGCAACGTGCGCTAGAGCAAGCGGAGCGCGAGGGACGGCGCGGCGGGCGCGACGGCGTGCCCTATGATGCGTGGATTGCCAACGGCTACTTGCGCACGTGCCCAACGCCGATTATCGACAAACGCACGGTGCTTGATTGGGTGGCCGAGATTCAGCAGAAATACGGCATCTATGCCGTTGCTTGCGGCTATGACCCGTGGCATATGCGCGACGTGCCGACCGTGGAAGCTTACGAAGGGTACTTCGGCGCTGACTATTTCAGGCGCGTCGTGCAGGGGGCGCAAACCCTGTCAATGCCGATGAAGGAACTACGGGCGCTTTACCGGGAGAACCGAATAGTTGACAACGCCAACCCAATTGCGGAGTGGTGCCGCTCAAACGTGGCCGCCAGATCGGACGCGAACGGCAACATTGCGCCGGACAAGAAGAACCAAGACCCGCGCAACCGCATTGACGCTTGGGCGGCGGAGTGTGACGCGTTCGTAGTCCTTAAAGACATGGCCGACGAATACCAATCGATGATAGGGGGCTGAAACCTTGGCAAGACTGAAACCGCGCTTGCGCTCAATGTTCGATTCCGTGTTTCACGGCAAGCAGATGCAAGCCGTAAACGGCTACTTCTCAACGTTCACGGCCTACCAACCAAGCTTCACCACTTGGACGGGCGGCATTTACGAAGCGGAGTTGACGCGCTCAATCATCGAGAGCGGCGCGAACCACGCAAGCAAGCTGAAACCAGAGGTAAGCGGCACCGCGCAGAACCACGCCACGGCTTCGCTGGCCTACCAGCCCAACCCGTGGATGACAACGCCGCAGTTCATCAAGCGCATTTACACCATGTTGCAGGTGAACGACACGGCGTTGATTATTCCGCTGTTCGCCGATGACAACGCAACGCACGTTGGCTATTACCCGGTGTTGCCGAGCAAATGCACGGCCTATGACGTGGGCGGCGAACTTTGGTTGAAGCTGGACTTTCCGACTGCTGAAAGCGTGTACGTGGAATGGTCACGCGTCGGCGTTATGACGCGACACCAGTACCGAAGTGACCTTTTCGGCGACGGCACCAACGTGCTTAATCCGACGCTAGAACTTATGCACGCGCAGACCGAAGGGGAAATGAACGCCATTAAGCAAGGCGCTTTCATCCGCTTCATAGGCAAGTTGAGCCAGAACCGCAACGACACGGACAGGGAAAAGGCCGCTAAGGACTTCAACAAGCAGCTTGACCCGTCCAACGCGGGCGGCATCGCCGTGTATGACCGCATCTTTGACGATGTGAAGCAGATTACGCCGTCAAGCTACACGGTTGACGCGGCGCAGATGGAGCGCATCGAGAAGAGCGCCTATAGGTTCTTCGGCACCAACGAAGATGTGGTGCTGAACAAGGCGAACGAGGACACCTATAACGCGTTCTACGAAGGGAACATTGAGACGTTCGCCGTTCAGCTTGGCTACGTGCTAACGGCGATGACCTACACGAAAAACGAGATTGCCCACGGAAACGAAATCATGTTTTCGGCAAACCGCTTGGAGTTCGCCAGCAACACCACGAAGCTTGCCGTTTCAACGGCGCTTTTCGACCGTGGAATCTGGAACGGCAACCAAGTTGCCGACGTGTTCCAATCGCCGCACTACGAGGGCGGCGAGCGCCACGTAATCCGTGGCGAGTATATCGACCTTGGGTTGATTAGCGAGCATACGGCAGAGCAAGCCGCGAGCGCCGCGCAGACCAACGCCAACATTGCGCTTTCGGAGCAGATAGGCGCACCAAAGGACAAGGGACAAGGGGGCAACGATGCCAAGCAAGCCGAATGAAAGACAGTACCGAACATTGACCGCGACGCTCGCGCCGCTCAAACGCGCTGACGAGGGCGGCGAAGAGCCGAAGAAGCGCTTTGACAGTGATTACTACGTCGAGGGCTACGCAAGCACGTTCAATGACCCCTACCCCATCTATTGCGACTTCGCGGGCAACGAGTATTTGGAGATCATCAGCCCCGATGCTTTCCGCGAAGCCGATATGTCGGACGTGATTTTGCAGTACGACCACGAAGGGCGCGTGTACGCCCGCACGAGCAACGGAACGCTGCTTATCGAGCCGGACGAACACGGCTTGTTCATCGCCGCCGACCTGTCGCGCAGCCAAGCATCGCGCGAGCTTTACGAAGAGATAGCCGCCGGACTTATCACGCGTATGTCATGGGCGTTCACCGTGGCCGCTGACGAGTTCGACAGGGAAACCCGCACCACCACTATTACGCGGGTCAAAAAGGTTTTCGACGTGTCGGCGGTGAGCCTACCGGCTGACCCCAACACCGAGATTAGCGCACGCAACTTGCTTAACGGAGAGATTGAGCAGACGCGGCAGGAGTTGCAGCGGCGGCGCATGGTGCGTGCAAAGGCACGCGCCGTTATGGCAATTGCAAACGCAAGAAAGAAAGGCTAGAACAATGGATGAACTGCTGAAGGAACTGCAAGCGCTGATTGACAAGTACGCCGACGGCACCCCCGAGGGCGTGACCGAGGAAGAGGCCAAGCAGGACGAAGAGCGCATGGCCGAACTTACGGCGGAGATCGAGCGCAAGACCACCGAGCAGGCCGAGCAGCGCAAGACCCGCGCCGCCGCTGTCGCCGCCGCCCGTTCCGCTATCGAGAGCGGAGCCGCGCCGAAGGTTTCCACCGTGCCGCTGGCACGCAGCGCGAGCGCTGCCGGTGCCGTCGTGCGCGACACTACCGACTACGAAGCCGCAGCGAAGCGCGGTTGGCTCAAAGACATTGCGACCCGCGCGGGCGTGCAGCTTGGCGGCGGCAACGAGATGACCACGCAGGAGCGTGCGGCGTTCACCGCGCTTACCACCAACACAGATGCCGTTATCCCGAAGGAGATTCAAGGCCAGATCATCAGCCTTGTTGACAATTCGGCGGTGCTGTTCGGCGATGTGAGCCGCTCAACCTTTAAGCACCAATTCGAGTTGGTGCGCCACACCGGCATTGCGCAGGGCGATGCCGAGCAGACCGACGAGGGCAAGGCACCCACCGACGAGAAGAACGAGTTTGACACCATCGGGCTTGTTGGCGTGGAGATCAAGAAGACCGTTAAGCTGTCCCGCAAGATGGCCGTTCAGTCCATTGACGGCTTCGAGAACTGGCTAATTTCCGAGGTTGCCGCCCGCATCGCCGTTGCGGCAAACGCTTTCGTCCATACGCGCCTTGACGATGCCAAGCTGGGCATGGCGGCTGCTAACAAGCTGGCCGTTGCAAAGGCCGGAACGCTCACCAAGGCCGACATTGTGAAGACCCTTGGGCTGTTGAAGACCTTTGCGAACCCCGCGCCGAAGGGCTGCATCATCTACGCGAACAACAACACCATTTGGAACTACATTGCCATGGTTGAGGACGCGAACAAGCGCAGCTACTTTGTGGACGAAAAGAGCGATGACCCCGCCGTGCAAGGCCGCATCTTCGGGCGCATCGTCAAGCAGGACGATGCTTGCGCCGACGGCATTATCAAGGTTGGCTATCCCGACCTGATCAAGGGCAACGCCTTTGACGGCGTGGACGTTACGGGCTATGTCGCCACCGACGGTTCGCAGAACCATTGCTTCGACGGCTACTTGCTCTATGATTGCGGCCTTGCCGTCCCGCAGTCCTTCGCGCAGCTTACCATCGTCGGCGCATCCGCCTAAGTGATCTAAGGGGGTGCCACCGATGGCAGACGAAAACAAAGCCGACCTTCTGGCGGCTTGCCGTAGCGCCCTGCGCATCCCTGCCGATTACACCGGCTATGACGAAGAGATAGCCGACCTTGTGAGCGCCGCCCGTTCCGCACTGGTTGCGGGCGGCGTTTCCGACGCTAAGGCCAACAGCGACGATGACGCAAGCGTGCGCGTCGCCGTGAAAACCTACGTCAAGGCTAACTTCGGCATGGACAACCCGGACGCTGACAGGCTCATGCGCTCATTCAGCGAAATGCTTTGCCGCATGGCCGGAAGCACCGAGCATGGCGGCAAGACCGAAGCGGGCGCGCAATGAGCATGTGGGCTGGCACGTGCCAGCTTGCCACCGAGACGCAGACGCGCGACAAGCGCGGCGTTGTGTCCACTTCGCTTGCGTTCCGGGACGTTCCTTGCAACGTCTACAGCATCAGCGCAGCGGCCTACTACGCCGCCAGCGCGGCGGGCATCAAGCCGCAAGCGGTAATCGAGTTGAGGGCGTGCGCCTATCGCGGCGAAACGCTGGTGAAGTTCAACGGCGCGTTGCTTGCCGTTGAGCGTGCGGAGCGAACGCCGGACAACGTGCGGCTAACGCTTGTTGAGAGGGTGGGCGACCGTGAGCAGGGTTAGCAACGACATTGAACGCGAGATTGCCGCCGCCATGCGCGACTGCATAGGCGAAAACGAAGCGGTGTTGGAGCAACGCGCCGCCGCTGCTGGCAAATCGGCTGTTAAGCGCCTGAAAGCAGTGAGCCGCAAGCGTTCCGGCAAGTACGCGAAGGGATGGACTAGCACCGTAGACCACGCAAGCTTAGAACAGGGCGTTGAAGTGACGGTGCATAACAAGCAATACCAGCTAACGCACCTGCTTGAAAAAGGCCATAAGATCAAGAACCAGACCGGCAAGACATACGGTGTTGCACCGGGCGACGGGGTAATTGAAGCCGTGGCCGAAGAGGTGGGGCGCGAGTTCATGGCGGGCGGTGATGCGACGTGATCACGCTTGACCAACTTTGCGCCGTGCTTGACGGTCTGAACATCCCTTGGGCTAACGAGGGCTTTTCAGACGATGACAAGCCCGCGCCGCCCTACATGAGCCTTGAAGCGGGATTTGGCGAAACGGCCTATGCCGACAACGACGCTTGGGCGCGTTGGATGCCCTACGAAGTCTTGCTTTACACCGCGCAGCGCTCATATGACCTTGAAGCGAAGCTTGCCGATGCGCTGGACGCGGCGGGCTGCGCATTCGAGAAAGCAATAACACACCTAGACGGCGAACGGCTCATTGAAGCGTCGTTCACTGTCAACGTAACCGAGTAGATAGGAGCCTTGAAAATGGCACGCAATGGCTTTTTCGGCGTTCGCAATTCTCACTTTGCGATCTGCACCGACGAAGACAAGTTCACTTACGAAACGCCGGTGCATGTAGCCGGTACCGTCGAAATCAGCATGGAACCGAGCGTTGAGACGGGCACGAGCCATGCAGACAACGACGTTTGGCTAGAAGAGCAGCAGGACAACGGCGGCAGCGGCACCATGAGTTTCTACGATACCGAAAGCACGCCAGAACTGCGCCAGCTTATCGCCGATCTGGTGGGCTACACGATTGCAAAGGACGGGCGCACCATCCTTAGCGCGAACAAGAAGCCCAAGAAGTTTGCGTTTATGTGCGAGCAGCCCGGCCACATTCTAGGCCGCCGCCGCTGCTTGGCGATGTGCCAGCTTTCCAAGCCGTCGCAGACGCTCACCACCAACAGCGACACGCCGGAGATCACGCAGCTTGACTATGCCTTTACATGGAAGCCCATTATCCCGCCCGGTGGCACTGCCGATGACCGCGCGAGCGGCTATGACAGCTTTTCGGATTTGCCGGACTATGAAACGTTCTTCGATGCCGTCAACCTTGACGGGATGGTAGGACAGAAGACAGACGCGGAAGACGAACCCGCGCAGAGTGAAACCGGGGGCGAGTAATGGTTATCGACTTCGGCGAAGGGATGGAGTTTGAAGCCACCTTCAACGGCTTCACGCCCATTGTGTTTTCGCGCACGTTCAACGTTGAGAAGCCAAGCGGCGCGACGCGCCCCAAGGACATTAACGAAGACGTGGGCATGATCGTTGAAACGATGCGGTCTTGCGGTATGCCGTCGATGACGGCGCTTCTTGAAATCGCCTATGCGTGCATCAAGACCGCGAAGCCGCGTTGGGCGCTTGGCTTTGACAAGTGGGTGAAATCGCTTCCGCCCGCCGCGTTCGACCTACAGAAGGGGGACGGTTGGGCGGCTGACGTGATGGGCATTGTCGAGGACAACTTTTTTCCTTCAACGCCCGATGGAGTGGAAGCCGCGCCCGCCGAAACGGCCAGCGCCGCCACTGCCTAGCAATCTGGCCGACGCGTGCGACGCACGCTATCTGTACGACTGCCAGCAATGCGGGCTTTCCATCACGGATTTGCAGCAACTTAGCTTCCGACAGGTCAAAGACCTGTTGGAGATTCACGCGTTCTACACCGATGCCGCCGCAAACTACGACGATGACGAAAAGGCACGCAAGGCCGAAGCGGCATTTTGGGGCTAGTGAACGTTTCACGGCACCGCACCCGCGCGGGCGCGGTGTTTGAAGCGCTCATGCACTTTGAAAACAGAAAGAAGGTGAACCGGCATGGCGGTAAGCTACAAAGGACTTGTTATCAAGTTCGGCGGCGACACTACCGAACTTCAAGGGGCTTTGAAAAAGGTTTCGAGCGAATCAAAGAAGACCCAAGCGGACTTGAAGGAAATTGACAAGTCTTTGAAGTTCAACCCCGGCAACACCGACTTGCTGCAACAGAAGGTCAAGGCGCTAAACAGCGCCTATGGCGAGACGCAACAGAAGTTGGACGCGTACAAACAGGCGCTTGCGCAGCTTGAAGCGAAGCAACAGAGCGGCGCTAGGCTGACCGCCGAAGAGGAACGGCAATATGACAGCCTTAAACGCGCTATCCTGCAATGCGAAAACCAGCTTGAATCATACGGCAAGGAACTTGCCGAAACATCACGCGAAGCCGAAGCGTCGAAAACCAAGCTTTATAAGTTCGGCCAGACCATCGAAGACAACGCCGACAAGCTGGAAAAGGCGGGCAAGGGCGTTGAGCGCGGCGGTCTTGCTATTTCCGGCGGCATCACGGCGGCGGCAACCGGCCTGACCGCACTTGCGGAGAGCCAGGAAGAGGCCATAGCCAAAAACAACCAGCTTGAAACCGCTTTCACCAGCGCCGGAAGCACTATTGAGCAAGCGCAGACCACCTATGCGAACTTCTACCGCATCTTGGGCGATGGCGACACCGCCACCGAAGCGAGCCAGAACCTAATCAGGCTCACGCAAGACGAAGAGGAATTGAAGAAGTGGACTGACATTGCAGCCGGTGCCTATGCGACGTTCGGCGACGCGCTGCCGTTGGAGAACTTGGCAGAGACGGCGCAGGAAACCGCGCACACCGGCGCGGTAACCGGCAGTTTCGCCGACGCGCTCAATTGGTCAACGGCGAGCGCCGAGCAGTGGAGCAGCGCCCTTTCCGGCAATTCTGCCGCACAAGCAGCTTTCAACAAGGCCATTGCAGAGGGTCAGACCAAGGAAGACGCTTTTAACGAAGCGCTGGCGGCGTGCAAGACCGAGCAGGAACGCGCGACCCTTGTAACGGACGCGCTGGCGGGCGTTTACGGGGATGCTGGCAAGGCGTTTCAGGAAACCAACAAAGACTTGCTAGCAAGCCGCGACGCGCAAAACGAACTAGAAACGTCCATGCGCGAAATGGGCGAAGCGGCCTTGCCGGTAAAGCAGATGGTAACCGAAATTGGCAGCGAGATTCTGGGCAAGCTGACACCGGCGCTTCAAGCCGCTTCGGATTGGTTCAAATCGCTGTCGCCGGAGCAGCAGGAACTAGTCAAGAACCTTGGGTTGGGCGTGCTGGCGTTCGGCGGGGTTACTACCGCCGTTGGCAAGTTCATGCAGAGCGCCGCGCCCATCGGCGGCGCGATCAAGAGCATTGCGGGCGGCTTCGTTGACCTTGGCGGAAAGGCCGACGGGCTGGGCGGGAAGTTCGGCGGTCTTGGCGGCGGATGGAAGAGCCTAACCGGCCTTATCACCGCTAACCCTATCGGCCTTGGCATCGCGGCGGTAAGCGCGGCGGTGGCCGGTCTTACGTGGTTCTTCACGCAGACCGAGACGGGCAAGCAGATGTGGGCTGACTTCACCGGCTGGATTTCGGAGAAGTGGCAGAGCGTTTGTGACTTCCTTAGCGGTGCCGGTGAGTTCTGGGGCGGCGTTTGGAACGACGTTACAAGCGGCGTTGAGCAGTTCAAAAGCGATGTTGCGAGCAAATGGGAAGGCTTCAAGCAGGACGCAAGCAACGCTTGGGAGAACATCAAAAGCACCGTTTCCGAAAAGGCACAGGGCGCGGCTGATTGGGTTTCCGACAAGTGGAACACCCTACAGACCGCCACGCAAACGTACTTCGGCAGAATTGCTTCCACCGTGCAAAACGACATGAACACGGCAAAGCAGGTGGGCAGCAGCGCGGGCAGCGCCCTGCAAGCCGCCCTTTCCGGCGACTGGTCAACCGCCAAGGCCGAAGCCGCCAACGCCTTTAACGCGATCAAGGACAACATCAGCCAGAAGATGGACAACGCGCAGCAAAACGCCGTGCGCGTCGCCGATGCCATAGGCAACAAGCTGGGCTTTCCGGGCTTGGGCGAGAAGGTAAACGGCGTGTTCAACAGTGTTCGAGACTTCATGAAGAACCCCATTGAAAACGCGTGGAACTTCATAAAGGACATACCGGGCAAGATTATGAGCATCTTCGGCGGCATCAAGATTGAGTTGCCGAAAATCAAGATGCCGCACTTCAACGTTTCTTGGAATGACGTTGGCCCAATCAAGCTGCCTAGCGTGTCCGTTGACTGGTACGCACGCGGCGGCTACTTCGACAAAGCTTCGATCATCGGCGTTGGCGAAGCTGGCGGCGAGTACGTGGCACCTGAAAAGCAGCTATGGGACTTCATAGAACGTGCGGTTAACAACGCGTTCAGCGGCGGACAGCCCGCGCAGCAAATCGCCGTCAGCGTAGAGGTAAACGCGACGGTTGCGGGCAACGCGGACGCGTACCAGACAGGCCAGCAAATCGGCCTTGGGATTGCAAGCAAGCTAAAGCAAAGGGGTGTGAGCGTTGCAACGTAGGGTGAAGCGGGCGCAGACAGACCGCGTTATATTCAACGGGCACGATCTAAGCGCCCTAGTAAGCTGCAAGGTCAACCGGCCAATCATGGCACCTGTAAACGCGAACTTCGAGAGCGTTTCAGGCCGTCACGGGGAGTTGTTCAAATCGGCCTACTTCGGGGGCTATGACCTGCCGGTTGACATTTGGCTAAGAAGCGATGACAGGCGCGACGCGGCGACGGTTCGGCACGCGCTGGCGGAACTGCTATGCACCGACGAACCCGCGCCGCTGGTGCTGCCGGATGACCCCACGCGCTACCTTCTGGCAATCGTGAGCGGGTCAACGGACTTGGGCGAGATCACGGACGCTTGCCCAAGCACAACGGTTACGTTCCACGTCGGCGACCCGTTCTATTACGGCAACAAGCGCCGCGTTGAGGTCAAGGCGGGAACGTTCACGGTGAACGCGGGCGGCAACCGCCCCGCGCATCTGGCAATCACCGCCAAGCCGTCTTCAAGCGCGGCTTGGTATATCAGGAACGTTGACACGGGCGAGCAAGTAAAGCTTGCGTCGAGCGTCACAAGCACAAGCACCGTGCGCGTTGACATGGCGCTAGAGCGGGCGACCGTCAACAGCCAAGCCGCCGCCGTCACGCTTGATTCGGATTTCTTCACGATCAATGGCCGCACGACCCTGCAACTAAGCGGCGGAAGCGCGGTGCTGGAATGGCGGGAACGATGGCTTTAATCAGAAAAGTTGGCTTCACGCGCTTTTCGCGCTGGGGCGTGAACCTTGGGCGGCTGGACGTTACGGCGGCGACGCACACCGAAGCGCTGGACGGCACAGACGAAATCAAGGTGACGTGTTCCGATGACGTGAACAAGGGTGACTATATCGTTTGGGTTGACGCGCAGGGCAAGACCCATGAACACATTGTTGACGATGCGAGCCGCACCCACGGCGAAGACGGCACCTTGCAAACCGAGTTCACGGGCGTTAACTCAATCGCCGAACTTTGGGACGATTGGACGGACGATGTAAGGCCGTCGGGGCAGGTTGCGACGGCTCTTGCCCGCGTGCTTACGGGCACGCGCTGGACGGTGGGCACGTGCGACGTGACCGCAAGCGCAAGCGTCGTTCTGTACCACCAGAGCGCCCGCGAATCCGTGGCAGAGATTTTGGAAGCGTGGGGCGGCGAGTTGGAAACCACCATAGAAACCAACGGTTCTTCGGTGGTTTCGCGCAAAGTGGGCGTGCGCAAGCTGCGCGGCAACCAGTCAAGCCCAAAGCGCTTCACGTGGACGAAGGACATTAAGACCATCACGCGCACGGTGTCAGCCGACAACCCGAAAACGCGCGTCTACGGCTACGGCAAGGGCGTTGAAACCGATTCGGGCGCTTACGGCAGACGCTTGACCTTCGCATCTGTCAACGGCGGCAAAGCCTACGTCGAGGATGCCGCCGCAACGAAGATTTGGGGGCACCCGGACGCACGCGGCACGGCGCTTCCGGCTTGCACAAGCTACGTGAACGAGCAGTGCGAGGATGCCGCGCAGCTTCTAAAGGAAACGAAAGCGTACCTTGCAGAGGTCAGCGAACCGAAGGTTAGCTATGAAGCAAGCGTGCTTGACCTGTACGCGTTCGGGCGAAGCTGGGAAGGCGTGGCGGTGGGTGACCGCGTGGCGATCATCGACAAGGGCTTTACCGAAGAGGGCATAAGGCTTACCGGGCGCGTTTCGCAGATCGAACGCGACTTGCTGGGCGGCGACGCTACCGTTACTTTCGGCAACCTCATTAACAGCATGGCCGATATGTGGCAGAGCGTGAGCCAGACCCTAAAGAACAGCAGCCGCGCGGCGGCGACCTATGACGCGGTGGCGGGCACGTCGGTTAGCTGGCTCGTGCAGCTTCAAGACGCGCTTAACGACCAGTTCAACGCGGTTGGGACATACAAGCTTGAAACGTTCGAGTTGGGCAGCTTGTACAGCAACGTGCCCTTGAACCCCGAAACCGGCTTGCCCCTCAAAAGCGTGTCGGGTATGTGGTGCGTGAACATTTCCGGGCGCGGCATCCGCCTTGCTTCGAGCCTTACGAGCAGCGGGCAATGGAACTGGAAGACGTTTATAACCGGCGCGAGCGTGACAGCCGATTGCATCAACGCCGGGACGATGCGAGCCGACCGCATACGCGCGGGGCTTCTGACGGATGACCTAGGGCGCAGCACATGGGATTTGACCAACGGCACGTTGAAGACAAACTACATGACCGCTAACAACATCACCGCAAACGGCCAGTTCTCATGCGGCTACGCGTCAAGTCTTTTGCAGCTTATCGCCGGTGAGATCAGGGGGCTTGAAAACGGCACGCAGATTGGCGTAATCGACTTTTCGGCGCACTTCCGAAACATTCAGACCGGCGAGCAGTACACCGGCTTGCAGCTTCTGGGCAACCACGGCATAAGGATTTCGACCCCGCAAATATCCGTGGCAGAAAGCGGAGACAGAAGCGTTGTTGCGACCATCTGCAAATCGGGCACCATGCAACAGCCAATCGTCACCGAGGTTCACGGCAACGGCAACGGTTGCGTTAGCTGGCATTACGGAACATTCAAGATCAACTTTTCTGACGGGCTTTGCACGTCTTGTGTAACTGTCGGCACAGGTTAGGGGGCTTCAATTGGACAAACCAGTTATGTACATGGCGCATGACGCTTTGAGCAACACCGAAATGCAGGTGTCGGAGTTCGACCCGGCGTTGCTCGCCGCAGCGGAAGCGCAGGGCGTTATCTTCGTCGCGGTTGACGCGGCGGGCGACCGCCAAATTGTGAGGGCGTGCGATGTGACACCGCCAAGCGGCGTTGAAGGTTCGTTCACGCTGGTTGAACCCGTCTACGTTGATGACCGCATGGACGCGGTGCTAGACGTGTTCGACGCTATGGCCGCGCTCATACTGCCCGAATCCGCCACGCTGTCGGCATCAGAGGGCGCGACCGCGCCGCCGCGCGACCCCATAGAGGTTTTCGGCGAGAAGCTTACAGCCCTGCGCGAGATCACCAAGGCAGGTGAGAGCAGATGAACACGCACACCCTTGAACTAGACCTTAGCAAGGACGGCTTGGGCGCTGGCCTTGTGAGGGTCGGACAGGGCGACAAGCACGGAACGACCATCAAGGCGCTTATCTACGACGGCGGCGCGGAAGCCGCGCTAACGGGGTTCACGGCCTACCTTGAAGTGCTGTTGCCGAACAAGCGAAACTACTACCGAGCAGCCGCCGCGATTTCGGGCAACGCCGCCACGGTGACCGTGGACGAAAACAAGCTTTGCAGCGTCGCCGGTTACACCGACGAAGCCTATTTCGCGTTCGAGAAAGACGGCGTGCGCTACTCAACGGAGCGCTTCGCAATCGAGATTTTGCGATGCGTCACCGAGGGGCAGAAGCCCGCGCAAAGCTGGGATGACGCTATAGACAACCTCATTTCGCGCGGCAACGCAGCGGTCAGCGCCGCGAACACGGCAGCGGGCGCGGCCAACACCGCCGCCGATGCGGCCAACAAGGCAGCCGCACGCGTCGAAACGGCGGTGAGCAACGCAAGCAGCGCGGCGAGCGCGGCCACAAGCGCAGCCCAAGCCGCCAACAGCGCGGCCACGGCGGCGAACACCGCCACGGGCGCGGCCAACAGCGCGGCGCAAGCAGCCACCAGCGCGGCAAGTGCCGCGAACGACGCGGCGGGAGCGGCCAACACCGCCGCAAACCGCGCGAACCAAGCAGCGGACAGGGTGGACAAGGCCATTGCGGACGCGGAAGCGGCCACGAAGGGCGCAAACCAAGCAGCGGAAAAGGCCAACGGTTCAGCAGACAAGGCAGACAAGGCGGCTGCTGACGCTCACACGGCGGCAGACGATGCCCGCGAAGCCACCAAACGGGCGCTTAGCGTCATTGGCAGCGGGACGGGCGGCGGCGCTTCGTCCGGCGGCGGCGCTGACAGCGCCGAGGTTGAGAAGCTTAAAGAGGATGCGGCCACGCTCGCAACCGCGCTTGTCGATCTGACCGACGATTACATAGTTATTGACAACACCGTTTTCACGCCCGCAAGCCGCGTTGTCTCAACGGACGGCGGAACCATCGAACTTGACCGGGCAAGCTACGAAAACGGGATTATCACACTTGAATAGGGGTGCATGACATGGCTAACGCAGCAGAAGCATTCAGAATCAAAGGCGAACTTTACGGGGTCGTTGACGATACAGCCCGCGAGACGGCAAGCGCCGCGACGGTGCTTGAAGAGTTCGACCGGCAAAAGAGCATCGGGCAGTATCCGGGGCGCTCGCTCGCTGACGCGTTCGCGGCGGAGATTGCAGCGAAGGGCGATATTTACGCGTGGCTTCATTCGCGCGTGCAGGACGCTGACTTTTCGGGCTTGCGCATCGGCGATTACATGGACGTGCCCGTTGCCGCTGGCTCCAACGTTCCCGCGCAGACGGTGCGCTATCTTCTGGCGGCTGTTGACCCGTACTATCAGTGTTCAGATTCGCCAATGCCGCACCACCTTGCGTTCGTGCCCGCCGCGCCGGTTCTTGTGAGCGGCAGCAAGGCCACCAACACAAGCTATATCATGTGGAACACCACGGCCACCAACAACGGAAACGCCACCGTCAAAGAACCCTACCTTGCCAGCCACCTTCACGGTTGGGAGATCAACGACTATCTGCCAGCCCTTCCGGCGGCGCTTCGCAACGTGCTTATCAACCACCGTTCGTTGTGTGAACAGCGCTACGGCTCTTCTGCGCTGACCGAAGCGAGCGGGTGGGGCTGGGCTGACCTTGGTAAAGTGTGGTCGTTGTCAGAAATGGAAGTTTACGGGTGCGCCGTATGGGGTTCAAAGGGCTATTCGGTGGGCATGGATTGCCATTTCCCGCTGTTCGACAGCACGGCAAGCCGCATCATGGGTGGGCGCGTCGCTTGGTGGCTTCGTTCCGTCATGGGCGGTTCGGCTTCCAGCGTGTGCACTGTCTACAGCGGCGGCGGTGCCGGCAACGATTCGGCCACGTATGGTTGGATTCGCCCGCGCCCGTGCTTCCTCATAGGCTGACAAGCCGTTGCATGACGCTATGCCCGCGCCCGCCTTGCGCGGGCGCACTGGAAAGGCAAGCTAATGAGTACCGTACTGGAACGCTACCGCGATTTAAGCAACTTCGAGTATTTCACCACCGCAACTAGGGTGCGCAAGGAGATAACGGCGCTTGTGACTTCGGCGGCAATGCCGAAGTCATACCGCTTCGTTCTGGCCGTGCCTATGGCAGAGACGGCAAGAAGCCTTGTAAGCAACCTTGTGACGGCAAACGCGTTCTACCCCAACACCGAACACAACGTGACGCAGCGGCGGCATTACATGACGCTTGCCGTTGCCAACTGCGAACAGCTGTTGCAAGACCTGCAATGCCTGATTGATCAAGGTTAGCCGGTGCGTGCGCATCGCCGATGATGTGGAAACGGCGGCGAAGCTCATAAAGGGCGCAAGAAAGGGTGTGAAACTCATTGGGCAGCGGTAAAATAGCGTCGCGTTGTGCCTTGTTTAGCGCGTCAATTGGTGGCTTCGTTCCGTCATGGGCGGTTCGGCTTCCAACGTGTGCAATGTCAACAGCAACGGCAATGCCAACAACAATTCGGCCACGAATGGTTGGATTCGCCCGCGCCCGTGATTCCTTTGCACTGCCAGTCATTGCGGACACGTCCGCAATCCGTGCGCAAGAGGAAGGAAGGTGCAACGTTCGGCCACATGGCCGTAAATATGCACCCCGCAGGTACCGCAGACCGCTGCTTGCATGGCGCAGGTTTCGGCATTCGCTTGCGTTTCATTGCCGGTGCCTAAGCGGCTATTGGATGCCGATTGCAAGCCGTGCGGGGTGCCCATGAAATCCGAAGAGCGGCGGGCGGCAAGGCGTGCCCGCCGCGATGCCAAACGCGCGGCGAACCGCGCAAAGCGCCTTGAATCATGCACGCTTGAAGAGGTGGCCGACATTGACAACCTTTACAGGTGCGCACGCGACTGCGCCCACGGCGTGGCGTGGAAGTCTGCCGTTCAACGCTACCTTGCAAACATCCTGCCGAACGTCCTAAAGACGCACGCCGACTTGATGGCGGGCAACGACATTCGGCGCGGATTCGTTGAGTTTGACATATTCGAGCGGGGCAAGCTTCGGCATATCACGTCCGTGCATTACTCTGAAAGGGTGGTGCATAAGGCGCTTAACCGCCACGCGCTGGCACCGGCGATCTGGCCGACGCTCGCGCCGGGTTGCACGGCCAACATCAAGGGGCGCGGCACCGACTTTGCCGTTTCGCGCCTTAAACAGCAGCTTGCAAGGCACTACCAGAAGCACGGCGCAGAAGGTTACGTGCTGCTTGTCGATTTCTCTAACTTCTTCGGGAACATCGACCACGAGGCCACCAAGCGGCTAATTGACAGGGCGCTAGATGACGAGAGAATCAAAGCGCTTATGTACGCGCAAGTTGATTCCCACGGCATCCGTGGCCTTGGGCTTGGCAGCGAGCCGAACCAGATACTAGCCGTGGCGCTGCCAAGCCCCGTAGACCATATGTTGCTGCGCACGCCTTGCGTGCTGGCATCCGGGCGCTACATGGATGACCTTTATTGCATCGCCCTTGACAAGGCGGACTTGCGCGGGGTGCTTGCCGACATTCGGCGCGAGTGCGCGAAGCTGGGCATTGTCGTTAACGAGAAGAAAACCCGCATCGTGAAGCTGACGCGCGGTTTCACGTTCCTAAAGAAGAGGTTTAACTATGGCGAAACTGGCAAAGTCATTGTTCGCCCGTGCCGTTCCGCCGTAACACGGGAGCGGCGCAAGCTGAAAAAGCTTGCGGCGTTCGTGGAGCGCGGCGAGATGACGCGCGACCAAGCATTGCAAAGCTACCAATCTTGGCGGGGTTCGATGATGCGCCTTGACGCACGGCGAACCGTCGCGAACATGGATGCGCTGTTTACCCGGCTTTTCGGATAGCAGCACAAACACACCAACAGCAAGCCAAGCCCGCCATTGCGCGGGCTTTCCTATTGTTAGGGGGCAAAACATGGCATTCACAGCCGAAGAGGAAGCCGCGTTGCGCGGCATCATCGCAATTTACAAGACGCAAGCGCCGTCATTGTCCGATGACGTGGCAGAGATTGCCCCGGCGCTCTACGACCAGTGGACAGGCGACGGCCATTATTACACCGCCGGTGAGCGCGTGGAGCATGGCGGCACGCTCTATGTGTGCTTGCAGCCGCACACGTCGCAAGCAGACTGGGCACCGGCAGCAGCGCCGAGCCTTTGGGCGCGTAACCTTGCCGCAGCCGACAGCCCGGGCGCAACGGACGTGCCCGCATGGGAGCAGCCGGACAGCGTGAACGGATACCCAACAGGCGCGGTGGTCACACACGGCGGCAGCAAGTGGCAATCGCTTGTTGATAACAACGTTTGGGAGCCGGGGGCGGCTGGCACTGAAACGCTTTGGCAGGTGGTGGACTAATGATTAGCGCGGCTGGGCAGCAGCTAATAACGTCAATCGTCGGAATCATCGCCAGCGGCGTTATAGGTTTCCTCATTGCCAAGGTCACGCACCTGTCAAAGTTCGAGAAAGCCCGCGTCGAGATCGAAAAGGCGATGGCGCGGCAAATGATCTTCGACGCTTACGAAGATTACGTGGTCAAGGGCAAGAAGCTGACTATTGCCCGATACGACGAACTGTTGCGCATCTTCGACGCGTACACGGCTCTTGGCGGCAACGGAACCGCAAAGCGATACATGGAAGCTATCAAGGCGCTAAAGCCTTATCTAGTCGTTGACTAAGGGGGACATTATGAACGATCTGAAAATCAACTTTCTTGCCCGCGCAAAGAACAAGCTGTTTTGGATGACGCTAATCCCTGCGCTGTTCCTGCTTGTGCAGATGGTGGCCGCTATTTTCGGCTTCAATTTCGACCTGTCGGAACTGCAAGGCCGCGTGGTTGCCGCCGTTGATGCGCTGTTTGCCGTGCTGGTGATCCTTGGCGTTGTGGTTGACCCGACAACCGAGGGTTTGGGCGACAGCGCCCGCGCGATGACCTACACCGAGCCAGCACCACGAAGCACCTTTGGCGATGATGCAAAATGACGGTCTACATTTCCCAAGCATCTTGCGACGAGCGCGGCAAGTACGTTGGCGGTCAGGCTGGCAACCAGTCCGGCACCGAACTGAACACGCGCACGTACTACAGCAGCAGCGCAAACCCGTGGGTTACCTACCGCGCTAAGGATGCCGCCACCGCAAGCAAGATTGCAAACAGCGCGGCGCAAGCTGTTGCCAATATGCACATTGGATATGACCAGTACGAGCGCAACACCGTGCGCACGCAAGCCATGGCCGTTTCGTGGGTCATGTCGGCGATTAAGAAAGATTGCGAATGCGACTGCACGAGCCTTGCGGCAACCTGCTGCATCTGCGCCGGTCTTTCCGACGCTGCCTTATTCAAGGGCGGTAACCTCATGTACACTGGCGACGCGGCAACAAAGCTTGTCAACGCCGGTATGCAGCGCGTGGGGTCTGGGCTTGCGGAATCGGCGTTGCGCTTGGGTGACGTGCTGGTGCGCGACGGTCATTGCGTGGTTGTGACCAGTGCGCCCGCGCAATCTGGTTCGACTGCTACGCCGTCAAAGCCGACAACAGCCGTTAGCGGCTCAATTGACGAACTGGCGCAAGCGGTGATTGCCGGACGCTTCGGCAACGGCGATTCGCGCCGCGCTGCGCTGGGCGACAAGTACGAAGCCGTGCAAAAGCGCGTCAACGAAATGCTTACCGGCACCGCTAACGCGCCCGGAACCTCAACAGGAACGCCCCGCATCATCGCGGGCACCTACAAGGTTATTGCGTCAAGTCTTAACGTCCGTTCCGCGCCGTCGCTGTCCGGGTCTGTTGTCGCTTCGTATGGATACGGCGACAAGATCAACAGCATTGCGGCTGACGTTGTGGAAAAGGACGGCTACACGTGGGCGCACTATACCGCATACAGCGGCGCGACGCGCTATGTTGCCGTCGGCACGTCCAACGGGTCTGAAAAGTACCTTGCCAAGTGCTAGTCGCGAAAACACACGTTCAAACGGGGCACCCTGATAAGGGGTGCCCCGTTTTCGTGCGTTACAGGGCAAATACGCAAGCCGCCTATCTGGTATTTTGTAGATTGCCTATGACGGCAAACCAGTTGCGGTTTATTTGCAGATAGCAGGTTTCAAGGCTTATAACCGTGTTCGCCCTATTTATACTAGGCTCCACCATAGGAGAATTAGACGAACACCGTTTTAACTGGTGTTCGTCTTTTTTTGGCGGCGTGAAATTGTCGCCGTAATAGTCAAAGGCGAAGTACAACCGCACTTCGGCTTTGTCGATCTGCACCGCCCGCACAAACATTGTTAGGATTTCTTGCGGGTTCATTTCTTCGGCTACATTGTCTAGCCAGTCCATCAATTCCGAAAAGCCCGGTTCAATGTTTTCATTGGCCTTGGCTATCTGATATTCGGTTTCCAACGCATCTTTGCGGGCTTTCAAATCCTCAATGCGTCCTTTGCCGCCCGGTGGCGCTATGCCGTCTTCTATGGCTTGCCAGATTCGTTCAAACGCGGCATCAATCCTTTTTATTTCCTTGCGTAGGCGCTCGCTTTCAAGCGGCGCATCTTCCATAGTGGCTTCATAGGTTGCCATGCCGTCGGCAATGCGCTTGCGCACGTCGGGGCGCTCTAGGGCGCATATGGTCATGTCAACTATGGCATCTTCCAAAATGTCGCGTCTGAAAGTGCGCTTGCACTTCTTGCACTTGTAATAGGCATAGACCGTGCCGCTTTTGCCGGTGCCGGACGTTCCGGCAAGAGTGTTGCCGCACTCTGCGCAATACAGCTTGCCGGTTAGCGGCCATTCTGCGGCGTGGTCTACGCGGCGACGCGGGCGCGGATTTCCTAAGATGCTTATTAGCATATCTTGTTCAGCTTTCGGCCAGAGCGCGGGCATTCCACCTTCAACCACGTGCCCGGCGTAGCTATACGTGCCGCCATTTTGCGGGCGCAACAACAGCTTCTTAGCGCGATCATGGTTAATGGGCTTTCCCTGACGTGTGCGCACGTTTGCAACAGCCCTGACCACTTCGGCGATTATCGAACCTGCAAACACCATGTTTTTCATTTTGTGCAGCACCGCAGCTTCGCGGTCATTGATAACGTAGCGCCCTTCTACAATGTCCCAACCGTAGAGCGTGCGGCCATTCGCCATGCACCTTTGCGCGTTCTTCTGTATGCCGTCAATGATGCGTTCGCTGTCTATGGCGCTTTCCCATTCGGCCAGCACTTCGAGCATTCCCAATTGCAGCACGCCAGCCGAACCGCTGGCGATTTCCTCACCGGCGTAGAGTATTTCAACACCGGCTTTGCGCAGCATGATGCGCGTTAGCGCCATTTCGTCACGGTTGCGCATGATGCGCGGCACCTTGTAGATCACCACATAATCAAACAGCCCTAACCGGGCATCGTTCATCATCTGTTTGTATTCGCGCCGGTCAGTGTTGCGCCCCGTCTTGGCGTAGTCCGCATATATCTTCACCAGTTCAAGGCCGTTTTCAGCTATGTAGCGGGTGCCAGCGTCAACCTGTATTTCGATGCTTTCCGACCGTTGGTTGTGTGACGAAAAGCGGGCGTATATAGCCGCTCTACGTTTGACCATGATAAAATCACCTTGCCTATTTGGTATTGCCCCGCGCCAGCCGTCAAACCTGCGCGGGGTTTTTCTATTGTTCGGGAATCGTGATTGTGTCCGACAGACCAAGAATGAAATCAGCGGAGCAATGAAGCAGGTTAACTAGCAACCTGATTTCCTCACCATTGGGCGCACGTTTCCCGCTTTCCCAACGTGAAATAGTCTGCTTATGCACGCCGATTGCTTCCGCTACTTGATCTTGATTCAAGCCAGCGGCTTTGCGTGCAATCGCTATACGCGAACCAATCAGGCGTTTTACATTTTCGTTATCCATTTGCCTAACCTTTCCCGCTTGTGAGCCTTGCGGATAATTGTATACAAAATATTGTTGACGCGCTAGACCGTTCGGCTTATTATCTAAACCACAAAGTAAGCCGTTTGGTTTATTTTGGAAACACAAAGGCTTATACGAGCAGAAAGAAAGGGGGTAGGAATTATGGGCAACTATCGCAAAGCACGCGAGCGCAAGGGCTATACCGCCCAAGAAGCGGCAACGCGCCTTGGCGTATCCATCACCACGCTTGGTTCATGGGAGAACGGGAAAACGTCACCCACTGCGCAACGCCTGATTCAGCTTTGCAAGTTGTACGAATGCACGGCAGACGAATTGCTAGGCATCGTGCCTTTTGCAGCAGCTTAACGGGCATCGGTCTAGCGCGTTGGTTCTAAGAAAGGAGAAAAACCAATGACCAAACCACGACCGAAAGCGAAGGTTAACCACCATGAAAACCAGCGCTAAAACCTTTGGTTTTGATAATGGTTACCGACCGCGAGGGCGGCAAGCTGGATGCAACGCAAGCGGCTTTCTTTCAAAGCCTTGCAACCGCTTTACGATGCCGCCACAAAAACGAAGCAAGCGCACGGCTGGAACCCGCACGCTTGCACGTCAAAAATGCTGGCCGCAATTTGACGAAGAAATCTTAGCACGTTGGCCGCGCCTTTGGCAGCGCATTGCCGTTATGGCTTTCCTAGCGCTCACAATGTCCGGCATCTTGCCCATGGCCGTTGCCACCTTCCAAATCTGGCTTGGCGACACCTACGGGCTTTGGCTGACGGCTCTTTGCATCGTCGTTGACGCTGCCGTGATCGTGTGGCTGGTGAAGCGCCATGCCTAAAGCCACATTCGAGCGCGACAAGCGCGGATTCTGGACGGCCTACATTGAGCAGGGCGACGGTGTGCGCGTTCGCCACCCTTTGCCGGTGCCGTTCACTGCCACGTATGAGCAAGCCCGCTTCGCCTTTGATTGCTTGCTGGCACGCCTTGAAAGGCAGCACCGCTATGAACGTTGATGACTACACGCAGCCCGTGGAAGCCGTCATAGCCCAAGAACGCGCCTTTGTGTTCCCGGTGCCCCTCAAAGCCGAAAGCTACCGCGAGTTGTTCAACGAGTGGTTGCGGGTAAATCCCAAGGCGGCGCACGAAATCGAATTGACGGCGCTTGCCATCCACCGGCGCGGCTTGCGGGTGTCCACGAAGTACCTAATTGAGCGCGTGCGCTACGAGAGCGCTTACAGGCTTGTAGCGGTGCCCTACACCGACCAGCACGGCATCACGCACCGCTACAGCATCAACAACACAGTTACCCCGCTGCTTGCGCGGTGGCTGCTTGAAAACAACCCCGACTTGCGCATAGAGACGCGCAAATCAATGTTCGACAGGAAGGACGAAAAGAAATGATGACCAACACGAAGAAAGCCAAAGAGCGCATCACGGACACTTTCGCACTGCTTGATTGCGTGGGTGCCGATGTTGCCATAGTCAACGCTGACACCGGCGAAACCATCAAGCTTGATTCAACGGCGCTGTTCGCCGGTCTGCAAGCCGGTTTGGTTCTCGCGGCGGCGATCATCGAAGAACCCAAGTTGACCGAGCAGCGCCAAATGGCCGCTGTCACCGGCAGCATCAAGCAAGCTGGCGCAATCTACCTTCGCCGCAAGGACAGCAAGCACGACGAGGTAGCCGCGAGAGTTGCCGCCATGCACGCCGAAGCAGAGGGGCGCGAAGATGCCTAACGCAATCGAACTTGCGCAAGACCGCTTGGCGTACTTCCCGCACGATTCCAACGCGTCCAATGACATTAAGTGCCAGCGCCTTATCAGGCGGCTTGGTTGGAGCGGCTACGGGCGTTGGTGGCGCGTGTGCGAACTTCTGGCATCCAACAAAGGGCACGTAATCCCATTCAGCACCGAAGAAGATAAGTTGATCTTGGGCGACGTGCTGCAATTCGGCGACGGCTCCAACTTCTGCGAACTGCTTTGCATCGAAGAGGTAACGGCGTTCGTAGATCAGTTGCTAAGCATCGGGCTTTTGCAGACCGATGAAAAAGGGTGCTTGGAAAATCCCCGGATGCACGAAAACGCGCTTAGTTTCGGCAAGAAACGTGCAGCCGGACGCAATGGCGGCAGACCGCGCAAAAACCCACAGCCAAACCAAAACGCCTGATAGACCCATGAAAAGCGCGAGAACGAAAACCACACGGAAAACCGAGGGTTTCCGATATGCAAAACCGACCATTAAAAAACTGCGAAAGCAATATCTATGTCTAAGTCTATGTCTATGGCTAGTGGTTTGGTTTTGGTTCCTAACCAAAACCAAAACCAAACCACCGTTGCTTGTGACATTGACTAACAAGAAAGTTTCTCTTTCTTGGTTCTTCTTTCTGGGCATGAAATCGCTTTCGCATTCCTCAAAGCCTGTTTTTGCAGTTTTCAACGCGTTTTCCACAAAGTTTTACACATTCGGCAAGATTGGAGATTTTGACCATGCCAGTTCACTACGAAAACCACGTTAAGACGCGGGAATGCCCGAAGTGCGGCATCCAACGCCCGCTTGATTGGTTCGCCAACGATGGTGAACCGTGCTGGAAGTGCAAGAACCTTGCATGGAAGGACAAGCGCACGCCCGAAGATGGCTTGCTTGGCTCCATAAGCAAGCGCCACGGCAAGCACGCGAAGAAGGGGGCTTGTGATGACCTTATCGGATAAGTTGACGCGCGATCAGGTGCGCGATGCGTTCAACCGCAACTTGACCTATGCGGACTTGGAAGCAATCGACATTCGGGCTTTGCAGGGCTTCATAGCCATTGAGTGCGCAAGGCACGACCGCAAGCTAGCCAGCAAGGGCGAATTGCTCATGCTCATGCAGCCGTCTTGCCGCAAGAAGCACGAACCGCGCGTTGTTGCGTCAGAGGAACGCGCAGGGCTTTACGAAGCGTTCTTGCGCGTTGATGGCCGCTATTGGCAAGGCCGCGAAGCGGTCAGCTTCAACGGCGACGGCTTCATAGGCATTGCCGGTTGGGCTGATGACAACAACGTGCAACCGTTCTTGCGCGGATTCATGCGCTGGCTCAAAGAGTGGATGAACTGCACGCGCGGCATTCCGCGCAGTGCGATTGCAGACCCGGCGGCATACGCTGCCGCGCTGGCTAGCTAGGGGGTATCTCATGGGACTTTTCAACGCACGCGCAGCGGCAAAGGAAGTGGCGGCGCAGATAGAGCAGCCGGACATGAGCGCCGCCGAACTTGAACAGATGGTTTATGCGACCTACCAAGAAAAGCTTGATCTTGCGAAGCAGCTTGACAGCGCGAAAGCCCGCATTGAATCGCTTGAAGAGACGTTGCAGGAAAAGACAACGAAGCTTCGGGCGGCGGAAGAGTTCGCGCGGCAAAGCGAATCAGAGCGGAAAAGCACCGCTTCAAAGATCGAGCCTTTGGAGCAGATCAAGAAGCAGCTTCAAACCAACCTAAAGCAGGAAAAGGCACGCGCCGCCACGCTTGAAGTGCGGATTGAGGAATTGGAGAACGCCAGCCGTGGCCGCATGGCGGCTTACCGGCGTGAACTGGTTGAGGAAATGCAGCGTCAAGCCGTCTGCGCAAGCGGCGGTTGGTCAAAAGCCCGCGTTCTTGGATTCCTTGGCGGTTTCCTGCCGGAAACGGAAGAGGTCACTTCATACGACGGCAGCTTTGTTGAGGAATACGACAGCGCGCCAGAGCCGCGCAGAAGCGCCAAAAAGGCGTAAAGGGCTACAGATACCCACAAAACACCGAAAGAAGGCCACAGCGGCCACGAGAACCGCGAATGCGGCGAAATCTAGGAAGGTCAGAAGATGGCAAAAGACACATGGCCGGATTTAAGCACCCGGCAAGGCTTCATTGAAGCCATTGAGCAAGCGGGGGAATACATACGCGACCACGCAAGCAATCTGCTTGGAGAGTACCCAAGCTTGCTTTGCGAGTTCGACATAACCGCGCGTTTTCGCTTCGATGCCGTGCCCACCGTGGAGATCAGGCGCGAGCATATAGCGGCACCGCTGGACGAATACCAGCAACGCCGCGCGGGCGCTGACAGCGTGGAAAAGGTTTGCCGCGATATGTACCGGGAAATCATCGACCACGACGCGAAGCACCCGGACGAAGTACCGCCAGCAGATGACGCACGCGCCCTTTATGGCGACCGTCTGCGGGCGCTGGGGGTGGTCTTGTGAGCATGAGCAAAGACGGTACCAGCTTGCGTGAAATGGCGGCGCAGTGGTTGCGCGAAAACCACTATGACGGCCTTTGCAATCCTGACGGCGAATGCGGTTGCGGTCTTGATGACCTGATGCCGTGCCAGTGCCCGAACGAAAGGGATTGCGTTTGCGCCTACGAGATACCCGCCGAAGATAGCGGCTATGACCGTGTGTTTTGCACCAGCAATTCAGAGCAAAACGCCCCGTCTGACAACGTGGAGCGCGTGGCGCGTGATCTATACGAGTGGATAGACGGCGTACTAAACAAGAACTGGTGCATGGAACTGCCAGCAGACTTAGACCGCTACAAAAAGCGCCTTGAAGCATTGGGGGTGGCGCTATGAGCGACGTTAGCTTGCAGCAGATCGAAGCCGCCAAAGATGCGGTTTCACATCCTAGCCACTACACCAGCGGCGGCATTGAGTGCAAAGACGCTATGGCGGCGATGATGGGCACGGGCTATTGCTTGCAGCCGTGCGCCAACGACGGCAAGGCCGTGAACCTTGCGCCCATCGCGCTTTACTGGTTGGGCTGCGCGTTCAAGTACCTATGGCGCTGGGTGCGCAAGAACGGCGTTCAAGACCTGAAAAAGTGCAAGCAGTGCATTGATTTTCTGATTGAGGAAATCGAGCCAAAAACCACCACCGAAACCAAAGGTTTTTGATATGGATAACAAACGCGAAAAGATCATTGAGCGCATCAAAAAGCTTATGGCGGTTGCCGAGGACAGGGGGGCAACCGAGCATGAAGCGGCAGCGGCAGCGCTCGCGGCTCAACGCCTGATTGTGCAATACGACGTTGAGCAATGGGAGATTCATACCGCCGAGGAAGAACCCATTGAAGAGGTTTACGCAAGTCACGCCCCGCGCCGGTGGCGCTGGCACCTTGCACGCGTGATTGCCCCCGCATTCCGCTGCAAATACCTTGAAACGACCAAGAGCGCGTTTCACAAGACGAATTGGCGCAATGAACACCTGATAACCTTCTACGGCTACAAGACGGATGCCACGGCGGCGGCAATGACGTTCAATACCCTGTACAAGATCGGCAACCGCCTTGCTTCCCGGTATTCGCGCGGCGCGGCATACGGCACCTATAACGCCTACGTCGTGGGCTTCGTTGCGGGCATCGCATCAGAGTTGGAAAAGCAGACCGAAGCGCTAATGATCGTTGTTCCGCCAAAGGTCAAAGAGAAGTACGAAGAGCGGTTTAACGGAATTAAGGGCGTTGACACCACCTTGAAGCTTGGTTGCGGGTGGGACGCTCACAACGCCGAATCGCAGGGCTTCATGGATGGCCGCGAAGCGGTCAGGTCACACCGATTTGAAGAGCCTGAAACCGAGTACGTGGCAGATGCCCCGGCGCTGATGGGTGCATGACATGAGCGCTTGCAAGGTCAAATGGAGCAAGGCGCGTGAAGTCTGGTACGCACGCCCCTACCTTGGGCAAACGCCAGAAGGTAAGAAGATTCAGCCCTATAGGGAGTTCCCGGCGGCGCACGACGAAGCGGAAGCGCAGGAAATGGCTAACGCTTGGGCGGCTAACCTTACGGCTGACGGTCTAGTAGCAAGTGCGCTGATTTCCGACCTGCTGGACGATTACACGGCCATGAGGGAGCGCAACGGCGCAAGCCCTAACAGCGTGCGCAGCTATAGGCTATTTGCCAAGTATGCCCGGAAGTACCTTGCAACCTCAAACGCCCGTGATTTACGCGTCGCCGACTTCAACCGCTACGAACAACGCTTGATGGTGCCAAAGGAACTAGGCGGGCAAGGCTTGTCCCGCAATAGCGTTATCAATGTCCATAACTTCATGCGCGGCGCATATAAGTTCTTCGTGAAAGCGGGCATATGCGAAACAAACCCGATCATTGACGTTGAGAAGCCAAGCCCTGAACACCACGAAGCGCAAGCGCTCAACATCGGCGATTTCCGCAAGCTGGATGCGCAGTTAAAACCACTGCTGAAACCAGAGGTTTTGAACAAGCGGACGTGGCGCAAGGCGCTGAACGCCTTTGCCGCGTGGTTCTCGCTTAGAACCGGCATGAGGGTTGGCGAGGTGTGCGCGTTGCGTCCGGGCGAGATTTACCGGGCTGCAAAGTACGTCCACGTGGGCGGCACCGTCATTGAGAAGAAGGGCAAGAAGCCCTACAGGCGCGACGTTACCAAAGGCCGTAAGTGCCGCAACATCGGCATTACCACAAGCGACATTGAAACCATTGATGCGTTCATGGAACTTCGCCGGTTGTTCTGCGGCGATCTGCCGAGCAACGCGCCGTTGCTCACGGTTGACGGCGGCTATCTTCGCCCTAACAGCGTTTCACGCGCATTCACGACGTTTGCCGGAAAAATCGAAATGCCGCAAGGCTTCGTCTTCCACGACTTGCGGCACACGCACGCAACGTGGCTTCTGACCCACGGCGTAGACCTGAAAACCGTTTCGGAGCGATTGGGGCACGCAGACGAAGCAACCACGCTTCGCATCTACGCCCACGTCTTACCGGGACGCGACGCATACGCCGCAAGCGTCTTCGAGCAAGCGGCCATGGAAGCCACGGCAGACCTTGAAGAGGTGTTGCAATGAAGTTGCAATGGCGCATTTTGAACGCGCACCGCGCACCACCGTAAACGCGCAGGTGCGACACCGAAAAGGCTTTCAAGACAAACAGCAAGTGACTGATAAGAAGTAATTATCAAGCACATAGGAAGAAAGAGGGTAAAACGATGGTTCCCGAACTGACCAAAGAACAGAGGATTGCCAACCTTGAAAAGGCAAAGCAGATGCGCAAGGAACGCACCGAGTTGCGCAGCCAGCTTGCAAGCGGCGTGCTGACCGTCTGCGATCTAATCAACCTTGCAGAGCGTGGCGACAAGGCGGCATCTGGTATGCGCGTGAAACAGATGATTAGCGCCCTTCCGGGCTACGGCTTCAAGAAGACGCAAGCGCTTATGCACGCGTTGAGCATCGCCGATAGCAAGCGTGTTGGCGGTCTTGGAGTGAACCAAGCCCACGCGCTCATTGAAAAGCTGGACGGGGTGGCGCTATGAGCCTGAACACCTGCGCAATATCCGGCCACCTTGGCAAGGCCGCTGAACTTCGGTACACGAACAGCCAACTTGCCGTGGTCACGTTTTCGGTGGCCGTGAACGAACGTGCGAGGCAAGCGGACGGAAGCTATCAGGACGTGCCGCATTGGTTCGATTGCGTCATGTTCGGCAAGCGTGCCGAAGCCCTGCAACCCTACCTTGCGAAGGGCACCAAGCTTTCATTGACTGGGCACCTTCGGCAGAACAAGTGGGAGAAGGACGGGCGGCAGTATTCGCGCGTTGAAATCGTCGTTGACGAAGTGGAATTGATGAACACGCGCCGCGAAGCCCAAGCGCCGGAAGCCATGCCGCCGCAATCCGTGGAAGCTGCCAGCGTCTATGACAGCGACATACCGTTTTAGTGGTGGTGGCTTATGCAATGTTTCGTGAGCGGTAGGTGTACCGGCAAGACCACGCTGCTAATCATGCTTTCGCACGACACCGGCATACCGATTTACACGCGCACCGCGAAAATGGCGGCGTTCGTGGAGCATCAGGCAAGAACCTTGGGCGTGACGATACCGAAGCCGATTTGCAAGCCGTAAAAGCTTTTAGGCAAGCGCCCAAGACAAGTGATCGTGGACGAAGCGGGCGGCGTGCTTGAAGACGTGTTGGGCGCAAAGGTTGTGGCCGCGTCAATCGACGGCGTAGCCATGAACCCGGCAATGCCAGACCTTGAAGCAATGGGCTTCCTTGACCTGTTCCGCGCATGGCGCAGGGCACGCAAGCGGAAGGGCAAGCAATGAGCCTTGAAGACTGCGAGAACCGGGGCGCGGTGCTGGACGGCAAGAAGTGCTTTTGCACGCCGTGGAACTGCTGGACTAACTGCCTTGAAGTCGGGCATTGCGTCTATGAGAAATGCCGCAAGCCCAAGCAAGGCACGCTATTTGACGAAAGCGAGATTGAAGAATGATTGGACGCAAAATGAACGTGAGACTTTCGGACGGCGCGGAACTGCCGCGCTATGCGCATGAGGGTGACGCAGGGCTAGACCTTCGCATTACCCACGACGTGACACTAGAGCCGGGGGCGCGTGCTACCGTTGGCACGGGTCTTGCGGTTGAGATTCCGCAAGGGTGCGTGGGGCTTGTGTTCCCGCGCAGCGGCCTTGCCAGCAAGCACGGCATCACGCTATCAAACAGCGTGGGCGTGATTGATTCGGGCTATCGCGGCGAGATCGGCGCAACGCTGCTGAACCAGTCAGACGAAACCACCACGCTTGATGCGGGCACGCGCGTTTGCCAGCTTATCGTTATGCCGTTCGTTCCGTGCGAGTTGGTGCCCTGCGAAGAGTTGACCGAGACGGAGCGCGGGGCGGCTGGCTTCGGCAGCACCGGCATTGCGTAGGTGAAGCCATGCGAGCGCAAGAATACTTTGAACAGGTGCGCGAAGCCGTGTTGGAGATTGATCGCTCAAAGGAAATGTTGGCACGAATGTTGGCATCAGAGGGCGCGAAGGTACAGCGCTACGGTGAGCAGCAGGGCAACGGCAACAGCGATGCAATGGACAGGGTGAACCGGCGCATTGAGTTTGAGCAGAGATTACAACGCAGAATCAACGAAGCATCGGAAATGCTGGACGAAGCAACCATGCTGCTTTACGGCGAGGATGACCACGGCGGCTTGGCGAAGCTGAAAGGCAACCGCTACGCCGACGTGCTTTGCATGGCCTATTGCCAAGCGATGGCATGGCATGAGGTTGCCGAGGTCATGCGCTGTTCGCAACAGTGGTGCCGCGAACTTTCGCGGGCTGGATTCAAGTACATTGACGAAGCGGGCATTGCGAAATTGAAGAACGCTTGAAAAGATTTTACTTGCGTCCACTTTCCGACTTCTGCTAAAGTTCGCTAAGGTGGTTAGAACTATGCAAAGCGTCACGGACTTAGAGCCGTGGCGCTTTTTCTTTTGGGGTGGTGGCGCATGGCTAAACCGTTCAGTGACGCGTTCTATCATTCCAAGGCTTGGGAGCGTGCGCGGGAAGATGCGCTAAAGCGCGATAGCTACTTGTGCCAACGCTGCCTTGCCGGTGGAGAGATCACACCGGCAACGATGGTTCACCATATCGAAGAACTGACACCGGCCAACATCGACAACCCAGACATTGCTTGCGGCCTTGATAACTTGGTCAGCCTTTGCGACCTATGCCACAAGAAAACGCACGGGTGGGCGCGTGCCGGTGCGACGCGTCAAGGGCTTGCGTTTGATGCCGACGGC
>OOIH01000662.1_pt1 | contig 30964 bp, 46 predicted proteins | sample 1691801 | NCBI WGS metagenome assembly OOIH01 (sample SAMEA1061690, study PRJEB22710) | metagenome
CTTAGAAGGAGCAAACTTATCAAGAGCAAACTTATCAAGAGCAAACTTATCAAGAGCAAACTTATTAGGAGCAAACTTAGAAGGAGCAAACTTATCAAGAGCAAACTTATTAGGAGCAAACTTATTAGGAGCATATATTTATGTAAGTGATAATGAAATAGAAGAAAGTGTAATAAAAGATTTTGAAGAAAAAAACGGAATAAAAATAACAAAAACAGACATAAATAGAAACATTGTTCCGACGAGATGGAGTTACTTTTGGAAATACGGATTAATAATTTGCGATTGGGAAATTAAAGAGAAAGAAGAACAACTAGAAGAAACCAAAGAAATAGAAGAATATAAAACAAAATATACAGAAAGATGCATTGATATAGAAGTTAGAAATAAAATCAACGAACTAGTAAGAGCAGTAAACAAACTAAATAAAGAAAGCGAGGAAAAGTAGAATGATAGAGTGGATAGCATTAGCAATAATAGTAGTATGTTTTATAATTTATAAAATAATAGATAGGATTTGGGAAAAAGAAGAACAAAAAGAAAGCTTAGAAACGGAGTGATAACAAATGAAAATCCCAAAAATAATAAGTAAAAATGGACATGAATACATATTTGTAAAAGAATATCCTAGTTTTGTAAAATACAAAGATATGCTAATAGGAACGATGGAATGCTTCAGCAGGCATGAATTAGGACTAATAAAAAAGCAACCTAAAATAAGACAAAGCAGTAATCACAATATTAGATAAGGAGGGGAAAGCATGTTAAAAAAAGATTGTTTTGCATATAAAGAAAAGAATGGACATAGTGGTTGTAAAGCATTAAATGAAATTAATTGCAATAACTGTAGATTTTATAGAAATGATATAAAAGAATCTGAAATAGAAAGAGCAATAAGAAGTTATACATATAAAAAATAAAATGGAGGTACAAATAAACATATACGGAATATACAATTTAAAAGAAAAAGAACAATGTATAAAAATAGGAACATTAAAAGAAATAGCTATATTTTTGGATTTAACAGCAAAAGAAATAGGACTAGCATTAAAGAGAAATGCAACAATAAGAAATAAATATGAAATTTGTTATTTGTATAAGGAGTAGGAGGTAGCCTATGACAAAGGAAGAATTAATAGAATTACTTAAAGAATACAAGCAAAATAAAGCTAAGTTGAATATAAAGCTAAAAGAACTAAAATCAGCAAGAATAAAGTTAAAAACCTGTGATGATATGGACACTAACGCAACAAGTAGTTATGGAGAAAATCAAGATATACATAGCAAAAATAAAATAAGCAACAAGGTGTTAAGCAAGATAGAAGAAAACGATACAAAACGAATAGAATTAAAAGCAGAAATAGAAAACTTAGAAAAAGAAGTAAGAGAATTAAGAGATAAGGTAGAAGCAGTTGAGGATAGATTAGTTGGTTTGAAATATAAAGAAAGAGAAATATTAATAGCCTACTATGTAGAGGGAAAGACAGCAGAAATAATAGGAGAACATGATTATGAGGACATATGTGGTAAGAAATGTTCAGGAAGATATATAAGAAAAATAGTTAAAAATGCAACGTCAAAAATGATAAAAATATGAAAATTCCTAAAAAGTTCCTAGTATAGTACCTAGTAATATACAAAAATATATAGTATAATAACAATAGTAAAATTGTCTCAGCTGGAGAAAAACCAGCTAGCCCCGAGAGACAATGAGAAAATTTTTCATAAACAATTCAAAAAGCTAGTTATAGATTCATTTTATAGCTAGTTTTTAATTTATGCTATTAACACAATACTAGGTAAGTGTTGATATAAAATCACCTCCTTTGTGGAATAAAAAGAAGAAATGGGAACAAAAACTTATATTGTTTATATAGGTTACACAGAACTATCCTAGTTAGTTCTAATATATTATGACTTAGTTTAAGTAAAACATCTAGTAATAGAAAATAATAGTACAAGTCTATTAGTTGTAGCTGAATAAAAAAAGACAAGCCCCAAACTCTTTCGAGAATGGGGCTAATAGATGTGAAAGAATTAATGTCGATTTTCGCAATCACGATGACATTTGTCGCAATCTGCATTACAGGCACAGCAACGTGACTTGCATATATTGCAGTTTCCTGTACATTCAGAAGCTTGACAAATATCAGATATTTTGCATTTGTCACAAGATGTATTAGATGATGGAATTTTCATAATAATCCTTTCTGCCACCGATAAATTTCATCAATGGACTTGAAACAAAACAACATTGTTACGATTTAATTATACCACAATTTAACATAAAATACAAATGAGGTGTAAGCCTATGGAAACAATATACGAAACATACATAAGAACACTATGCAGTAATTGCAAAAACAGAAGAACAAACCTATGTGAAATAAGAAAAGACATAACAGGAACACTAAAGTGTAGTTATTATATAAAAGACAAAGAACAAAAAGGATACAAGCAATTTCAAGGAAGAACAGCAAATCAAAGAAAGCCAATTATGAGGTTATAGAAAAGGAAGTGAGGAGATGGCAAAGTCAAAATGGGAAGACGTAAAAGAAAAACTAATACTTGTAGAGGGGTGGGCAAGAGATGGATTAACAAATGAACAAATAGCAAAAAACTTAGGAATAGGAAAAACAACATTCTACAAAATGTTAAATGAATATCCTGAACTTTCCGAACGCCTTAAAAAAGGAAAAGAAATAGTAGATTATCAAGTAGAAAATGCTTTATTAAAAAATGCATTAGAGGGAAATGTGACAGCACAAATATATTGGCTGAAAAATAGAAAACCAGAAAAATGGAAAGATAAAGTAGAAATAGATAATGACAATAAACAGACATTAGATAAGCTAGATGAAGTATTGAAAAACATAGGTGGTGTTGTTTAATGTTTTCTGAAAAACAAGAAGAATTTTTAAACAACGCAGATAGACGTTGGAACATAAAATATGGAGCAACAAGAAGTGGAAAGACATTTCTAGACTATTATGTAATACCAAAAAGAATAAGAAATGTTGCCAACAAACAAGGACTAAGTGTAATATTAGGAAACACAAAAGGAACATTACAAAGAAATGTAATAGAGCCATTGCAAAATATATGGGGAACAGAGCTGGTATCTGATATAAAATCAGACAACACAGCTTTTTTGTTTGGAGAAAAATGTTATTGCTTAGGTGCAGACAATGTAAAACACGTTAATAAAATAAGAGGTGCAAGTTTTAAGTATTGTTATGGAGACGAAATTGCAACTTGGAATCAAGAAGTTTTTGAAATGCTAAAATCTAGGTTAGATAAATCTTATAGCAAATTTGATGGAACGTGCAACCCAGAAGGACCAAGTCATTGGTTAAAACAATTTTTAGATAGTAATGCAGATATATATCAGCAACAATATACACTATACGATAATCCATTTTTAGAACAAGAATTTCTACATAACTTAGAACAAGAATATCAAGGAACAGTATTTTTTGATAGGTACATATTGGGAGAATGGAAAGCAGCAGAGGGAAGCATATATAGATTATTTGCAGATAGAACAAACGAGTTTTTGACAAATACAATAGAAGAACAATTAATATTTTCAAGTATTGGAATAGATTATGGAGCAGGAGCAAGTAAGATAAAATTTGTAGCAACAGGAATTACATATAATTTTCAAAAGGTTTATATATTAGATGAATATGACTTAAAAGAAGTATATGACCCACAACAAATATACGAACATTTTATTTTCTTTTGGAAGAGAGTGCAAGATAAATGGGGAAATTGTAGATATGCTTTTGCAGATTATGGAGCATTAGGAAATGTAATAACATTAGGATTAATAAGAAGATGTCAGAAAGAGGGCTTACCAATAGTAATAGAAAACTGCCAAAAAGGACATATAAATGACAGAATATTCTTAAGCAGTACATTAATGGCACAAAGAAGATTAAAAATATTAAGTAAAAATACAATAATAACAAAAGCATTTCAAGATGCAGTATGGAACGATAAAAAACCAGACGAGAGATTAGACGACGGAACAACAGATATAGACAGTTTAGATGCTTTTGAATATTCAATAAATAGTTTTTATGAAAGATTAGTAAATGCAAGGAGATAGAAATATGAATTTACAACATTTTTTTCAAGAAAAAGGATATGATATATCAGAAAAGTTAAATTGGGACAAGCAACTTGATTTATGGGAAAGCTGGTATCAAGGAAAAGTAAAAAAATTCCACAATTATTATATATACAATGGACAAAAGAGAGTAAAAAAAGAAAAGAAGTCTATGCAAGGAGCGAAGAAAGTATCAGAAGATTGGGCAGATTTACTTTTTAATGAAAGAGTACAAATCAATTTAGGAGAAGACGAAAGCACAAAGCAACTAAATGAAATATTGGAAAACAATAATTCTATAGTTCTAATAAATCAAGGATTAGAAAGAAGTTTTGCAGTTGGTACAGGGGCATTAGTAGTATCTATTCAAGATATGTTAATAAACGAAGAGGAAAACACACTAGATGTAAGCAATGCAAAACCAAAACTAGAATTTGTAGAGGCTAAAAAGATATATCCTTTATCATGGGAAGGCACAGAAATAAAAGAATGTGCATTTGTAACATACAAAACGCATAAAGGAATAAATTATATTTACATTTCAATGCATATTATAAACAATAATGGAAATTATGAAATACAAAACTATAAATTTCAAATGCAAAATAGAAAAATCATTATAACAGCAACAGATAATGATGAATTTATAAATAAATTCGATACAAAGAATAATATTCCTTGGTTTTCTATAATAAGACCAAACATATGCAATAACATAGACAACGATACACCATTTGGATTATCTGTATATGCAAATAGTATAGATGTATTAAAAGAACTAGATGATGCTTATAATGAGTTAGGAAATGAACCAGTTTTAGGAAGAAGAAGAACTTTTATATCAGAAGAAATAATGACATATGATAGTGGAACAGAAACATTAACATTTGACCCAGAAGATATCTCAATATATCGTATGCCAAAAGGTTTTGATAAAGATAGCATGATACAACATTCAAGTGAGGACTTAAGAACAGATAAGTTGCAAGACGACGTGCAATTTCAATTAAACATCTTATCTTCTAAGGTGGGATTTGGACAGCAAAGATATAAATTTAATCAAGGACAGATACAAACGGCAACAGAGGTAATATCAGAAAATTCAGATATGTATAGAACAATAAAGAAGCATGAGCAAGTTTTAGAGAATAGCTTAAAAACTATTATTAAAGCTTTAGCATATGCTTCTTCTACTTTTGCAAATTACAACATAAATGCAGAAACAATAACAATAGATTTTGATGATAGCATAATAGAAGACAAAGGAGCAGAACAAGCAAGAGCAAGCATAGAAGTTGGAAATGGTACTAGAAGCAAAAGGTCATATATGAAAAATATTAGAAATATGAATGATGAACAAATAAACCAAGAATTTAAAGAAATAGCAGAAGAAAAGCAAAGTGACACAGAAATGTTTGGATTTGAGGAAAAAGCAGAGGAGGGATAATGAATGTTACCTCCAAATTTTTTAGAACAATTAGAAGAACAAGCAGTTGAATTGTATAATGATTTAGAATTACAGATAATAGAAGAAATAGCAACAAGAATAGCCAATTTTAAATATGCAAACACAGTAGTTGCAAATGATGTTAGAATAGCCCAAGAAATGGGATTTTTATATGAAAATATAGTACAAATGGTAGCAAGTCAAAATAATAAAACCTATGAAGAAATACAAAGCTTATTTAATGAAGCAGGAATAAAGACAATAAAACTAGATGACAACATATATAAAGAAGCGGGATTAAATCCAATACCGATAAAACAGAATAAAGCAATGCTACAGTTATTAACAGCAACAGCTAAAAAGACAAATGGTAACTTACAAAATTTATGTTTAACAACAGCAAATACAGCACAAACAGAATTTTACAATGCAATAAACACAGCATACATGCAAGCTTCAACAGGTGTAAAAAGTTATTCAACAGCCATTGTAGACGCAATAAAACAAGTAAGCAAACAAGGAGCAACAATAAAGTACCCATCAGGTCGACAAATGAATATTGAAAGTGCTGTAAGAATGAATATAGTAACAGGAATAAACCAAATGTGTGGCAAATTGCAACTTTTAAGAGCAGAAGAATTAGAGTGGGACTTAATGGAACTAACAGCACATTTAGGAGCAAGACCTACACATGCACAATGGCAAGGAAAAATAGTTAGTTTAAGTGGTCAATCGGGATATTTAAGTTTAAATGATATTGGCTATGGCACAGCAGCAGGATTTAAAGGTATAAATTGTAGACATGATTGGATGCCATTTTATCAACGGAAGTACAAGGACATATACAAACAAAGAATTAGAAAAAATGGCAAATGAAACAGTTACATACAATGGAAAGCAAATAAATAAATATGATGCAAGTCAAATACAAAGAAGAATAGAAAGACAAATAAGGCAAGATAAAAAGGATATTGCAGGATTACAAGGAAGCTTATTAAGTAATAACAAAGACTTAGATATAGAAAAAATAAAACAAGAATTAAAGCAAGCAAAAGCAAATATGCAATCACACAATGCAACATTAAATAACTTTATAGAACAAACAAGATTTAAGAAAGATTACAGTAGGCTAAGCATAGGAAATATTAATAAAACAAAAATGAACTACAAAGACATAACAGATAATTTTTCTAAAGTTCAAGAATATAAAATAAAAGAGCAACAATATTACATAGATGAAAAAGGAAACAAATATAAAGTAGATGATAGAAATGTAGTAATGAAACCAAGCAAGAGAGAAAAAGAAGTTGCAAATATACTGGGTAAAATATATGGTGGACAAATTAATATTATACCAAGAATAAACGAACCAGCAAGCATAAAAACACCAGATTACATAGTAAATGGAATTAAGTTTGACTTAAAAGAAATAGAGGGAAACAGTAAGAATACTTTAGATGGAGCAATAAAGAAGCAAAAAAGACAGGCAAATAACTTTGTGATAGATATAACAAAAACAAAAATGAATAAAGATGAAGCAACAAGTCAAATAGATAGAATATATAATTCGAAATATAGAGATTGGGTTGATACAATTGTATTGATTGAACAGAATGAAATATTAAAAGTTTTTATAAGACAATAAAAAGAAATTGACTGCAACACCAATGCGTCACAACCAATTTCAAATAAATATTTATTAACTTAATTATACAATAAATTAGGTTAATAATCAATAGTTTATGCAGAAAATATAAATTTAGTCATTAAAATTTTATAATTATAAATCAAAGACATAGAAATATGTCTTATTTTTATGCCTTTTTACTTGTTACAGGCTATAAAGAATAACAAAGGTGTGGGAATTACTTTATTACCCAAATAAAAAAATGGAGGTTAATTTAACATGGAAAATGAAGAAAAACCAGTTACTCGGAACTGAGGAAAAAACTGAGGGGACAGTTACAGAAACTGTTAAAAAAACTGAAAAAGAGGACATAAAGACTTTTACACAAGAAGAAGTTAATGCGATGTTAACAAAAGAGAGAAAGAAAATGCCATCAAAAGAAGAATTAGAAGCTTTTAAAGAATGGCAAGAAACACAAAAAACAGTAGAACAAAAACAAGCAGAAAAAGAAGCAGAACATCAAAAAACATTATTAAGAAATACAGAGCTTGAAAACGAAAACAAAGTTTTTAAAGCTGGAGTTGAAAAAGATAATGTTGATTATGTGGCTTATAAGGTTTCAAAAATGGACGGAGACTTTGAAGAAAATCTAACAAAATACTTGAAAGATAATCCAAGGTTCTTAGCCAATAACGAGACTAAAATTGTAAAAAAGGTAGGTTCTAGTATGAATTTAAGTGGAAAAACACAAGCAAACGAGAACCAAACAAACCAAATAATGAACGATTTAATTCGTTCAGCAAGAGATTAGTTAAAAGCTAGTCTTTTTATTTTAATTTTAAAGGAGGAATTTAATCATGAGACAAATGATTTCAAGAAGTAACGCAGAAACTTTAATTGATGAACAAGTTTCAAGAGAAATAATAGAGGGAGCAATCAAACAATCAAAAGCAATGTCAATGTTTAGAAGATTACCAAACATGACATCAAACAAAACCAAAATGAGAGTTTTAGACTCTTTACCATTAGTTTACTGGCAAGGAAGTGATAATGCTAGAAAAAGATTAACAAAAATGGCATGGGACAAAAAGTATATAACAGCAGAGGAAATGGCAGTAATAGTTCCAATTCCAGAAAATGTACTAGATGATGCAGATTATGATATATGGGCAGAAGTAAAACCAAGAATAGAAGAGGCTATGGGAAAGAAATTTGACCAAGCAGTATTTACAGGAGATGACAAGCCAGCAGGATTTAGAGCTGACCTATTAACATCAGCATTGAACGCAGGTGCAACAGTAAGTCCACTAAGCACATTATATCTATCAATTGACAAAGCAATGTCTTTTGTTGAAGAAAGTGGATATAACGTATCTGGTGTATTAGGTGGAATGAATGTTAAATCAGCATTTAGAACAATGTTAGACAACAACGGTCAACCAATTAAAGGAACAGAAATTGATAGCCTATCAAAAGCATATGTAGATAATGGTGCATGGGACAAGACAAAAGCACAAATGCTAGTAGGAGACTTTAATCAAGCAGTATATGCTATAAGACAAGATATTACATTTAAAGTGTTAGACCAAGCAGTAATTCAAGACCCAGCAACAGGAGAAATTCTTTATAACTTAGCACAAGATGATATGGTTGCATTAAGGGTAACAATGAGATTAGGTTGGGAAATACCAAATCCAATAAACAGCTTACAACCAAACGAAGCTGTAAGATTTCCATTTGCAGTCATTTTACCAAGTACTTATACAGAAAACAGGGTAGATGTGACATTTACTGTAAAAGACAATTCAGCAGAACAAAAATTAATAGAAGGGGCAAAAATCAACTTTAATGGTTTAATAAAGAAAACAGGAGAAGATGGAACAGCAACATTTAAATCAGAAAAGAATACTAGTGGATTATATAGAGTAACACACGAAGATATGAAACGTGATGTTTTAGGACAAGTTGATGTAGCAGAAGAAACTGTAACACAAGACATAACAATAGCATTAAAAAACTAGGAGGTAAGGTATGCTTAAATACATAAACGAAATTGAATATCAAAAGTTGCTAGGTATAGAAAGCATACCTAACAACTTCAATAGACTAGCAATAGAAGCAAGTAATTATATTAACCATAAAACTTTTGGAAGAATTGACCAAAACAATGTTCCAGAGCAGGTAAAATACGTTACTTGCTTAATTATTGATTTACAAAAAGAACAAGAATTAAAACTAGACGAAATAGGCAACCTAAAATCGCAAAATATTGAAGGCTGGGAAGAAATATATACTACACCAGAGCAAATAAAAGAAGACTATGACAATAAGAAATACTCCACATTGCAAACTTATCTTTGGAATGTAATTGGATTAGATGGTAAGCCTTTATTGTATTGTGGGGTGTGTTAAATGAATAGTAGATTTTTCATACATCAAATAACTATATACCACTTCAATAAAGACGAAAGCATTACGAGATTGCATTTTAAACAAGTTTATTTTAGACACAATAAAAAGACTAACTTAATTGATAAACGGACTTGAAAAAGGGAGTACTGGCTCAATTACAATACCAACAATAGAAAAGTTAGATATTTCAACAGAAGATTATGTAGTGGAGGGAATTATACAAGATGAATTTGATTTAAGAGAGCTTATGAGCAAATATCAAGTATTCAAAGTAGTAAGTGTAGATGACAACAGAAAAGGTGGATTGCAACATTATAAGATAGGAGTTAGTGAATAATGAGCAACAGTGGATTTAAAATAACAGTAAAAATGAACTCTACAAATCAAATAATAAGAGAGCATGGACTAGATGACAATGGTGGAGTGACAAAGTTTACAAGAGATACAGTCGATAGATTTTGTGACCCATATGTTCCAATGGATACACGGCATAGGTAAAAACACAAAAACATATCCCAATAACCATTCTATAAAATATACTCAACCATATATGCACTATGTCTATAAAGGCAAAAAGGCAATTGGAGCTTCAAGACCAAAAGGAATTAAACGAAAAATATCTAATCAACCTCTTAATTACCAAGGAGCACCAAAGCGAGGAGCAGAATGGGATAAACGTATGATGAACGATAGAGGAAAAGAAGTTTGCAAAGATGTAGAAAATTTTATTAAGAATGGGGGCAAATAATGGAGAAGTCAAAAATGGAATTAATTAAAGAGTTTATAGAAACCTGCCCATTATTAAAAGGTGGAAAAATAAATGTAGACTATTTAAAAGATGAACCACAAAGTTATTCGATAGACCAAACACCAGTAAATCCAATAGTAAAAACTTTCGCAGATGGTGGAGCAATGAAACAAATAGCATTTGATTTTAGTGTTACAGCACCAATATCTAGCAAAAGTATTGTTAATTTAGCTAATAGTAAATTTTGTGAAGATTTTCAAAAGTGGATAAAAGAACAAAATCAAATGCGTAATTTACCCGAGATAAGTGGTATACAGTCAATAAAATGCACATCTCCACGGATATATACTGCAAAAAACAGAAACAACAGCAATTTATATAATTCAGATGAATTGCGAATATTATGAAAATTAATTTTAAGGAGGATTAAAAAATGGAAGAAGAATTAAAATTTTATAAAAGAAGTGACGTAGTTAATTTTATGGGATTAACTGCTGATGCAACAGAATTTTTAAGAATGAAAGGTTTTACATCTGTACCAGACAATACAAACGTTGAAACAGATGAAACAAAATACGTAGATGAAAAAAATAAAAGAAAAAGGACAACAGGATACGCAACAGAAAAATCATATGAAGCAGATAGAATAATAGGAAATCCAATTCATGACTTGTTAGCAGAAGTTCAAGAATTAGAACAAACAGATGTAAATGTTCCAATTGTAACAGTAGACTTCAATAAAGAGGGAACAACAGTAAATACATACAAAGCAAGAAAACGTCTATACAATGTAATTCCAGATAGCGCCGGAGATGACGAAAATAAATACACAATTAGTGGAACATTTGGAGCAAATGGAGAAATAGAAGAGGGTATAGCAACATCAACAGATAATTGGAAAACTTGTACTTTTACAGCTAATAGTGCAGGTACACCATCTACACAATCAGCTAGTACAAAAACAGCAAGTGCAAGCAAATAGTTTGCACTTGCTTTAATAGGAGGAAAGGTATATGAAAATATTAAACAAAGAAATAGAATTTGATTTTTTAGATGTTGAAAGTTTAGGGAGATATGAAACAGCATTAGAAGAATACTTAAACGAAGTAAAAGAAATAAAACAATTCAAAGGCAAAGACTCAGAGGGATATAAAATGCTATGCGAAATTGTCTACGATTTCTTTGACAAAATAATAGGAAAAGGAACAGGCGAAAAGATACTAGGCAAAAAAAGAAACTTTAGAAATTGTTTATTAGCAATGGAACAGATAGTACAAGAAAAACAAAATAGTGATAAAGAAATAAGTGATATTCTAAACAGATATAGTCCAGAGGAATTAAATGAACTTAATTATTAATAAACTTCCTTTAGAAGTAAATGGAAAAAGTATAAATACAGATTTTAGAATATCAATACTTTTTGAATTGTTAATGCAAGACTCAAAAATACAACAAGAATTAAAAATTATAAAAGCATTACAATTATATTATCCTAATTTTAAACAGATTACAGATGTTCAAAAAGCCGTTGAAGATATGCTTTGGTTTTACCGATGTGGAAAAGAATTAGCTAATTCGAATAAAGGAAATAATAGTAATAATAATCAAATTTATAGCTATGAATTTGACGACAATTATATTTATAGTGCTTTTTTACAGCAATATAATATAGATTTACAAGATATAAAATATATGCACTGGTGGAAATTTAAAGCATTGTTTGACGGTTTAGGAGAAAATACTGAAATAGTAAAAATTATGGGGTATAGGTCAGTAAAATTATCTAAAATAAAAGATACTGAAAGAAGAAATTATTACAAAAAGATGAAAAAGCTGTATGCATTACCAGATATAAAAACGCAAGAAGAAAAAGAAGCAGAATTTGCACGAGGTTTTCTATAATTCTCATTTTAGACATTTTTCGACAACAAGTTTCGACATAAAAAAGCAAAATAGTATGTTATACTCTTTTTATATTAAATAAAAGGAGGAATTTTTATGGGAATAGCAGCTATGATACTAGGAATAGTTTCATCAATAATAGCATTTATGCCATTTGTTTGGTCATATTCTATACTAACAGCTTTAGTTGGAATAATATTAGGAATTATTTCTTTAGTAAAAAAACAAGACAAAGGAAAAAGTATAACTGGTATAATATTAGGAGTTATTGTAGTTATTTTGGTAATAATTACATATGCAAGTATTCAAAAAGAATTTGAAAATATTGATACTGTGACTTCAACTAATATTGAAACTGGTAAACAGCAAATTGGTGTAGATACTAAAAAAACAAAGGAAAATGTTCAAATTGAAGATGTAGGAATTGCAGCAAATGGAGATTTTGTTTTTAAAGTAAAAAACAACAACAATCAAGCTGTATTTTTAGACACAGTAAATGTAATTTTCAAAGACGAAAATGGTAATTTTATGGAAAAGGCAAATAGTGATAGCCAATTTTTTGGAATTAAAGCAAATTCAGAATTAATATTGTATTGTTCTGGTTTCAAAAAGGATTTTTCAAAGTATACAAGTCACGAATTTGAGTTTGAATTATCATCAGAGTATATGAGTCAAAGAATAGTGGTTGATAATTTTGAAATAATTGCTAATAATACAGGAGAGCAAATATCAGTTCAAGTGAAAAATAACAACGACATAGAAATAGGAAATATTAAAATACTAGTAGCCTATTATAAAAATGGAGAAGTAGTAGGTTGTGAAAATGGATATGAATTTGAGACAAATACAAAAGCACAAGGAACAGCCTATATAAATGTAGAATATCCAGAAGACAGTAAATACAAAAAAGTAGAATTTGATGATTATGAAGCATATTTAATAGAAGCCAACAAAGAATAGTAAAAAAAACAATAAAAGCGCTTACTTATGTAGGTGTTTTTTTATTTTGCAAAAAACAGACAAGCATCCAATTAAATTTGGGTGCTTATTATTGTGCATAAAAAGAGGTGAAAAGATGTCAGATGGTTCAGTTACAATAGACACAAAGTTAAATAATAGTGAATTTGAAAAAGGAATAAATCAGCTAGAAAGTATAGGACAAAAAGGATTAAAAGCACTTGCGACAGCAGCAGGAGTAGCAGCTGCAGCAGTAGGAGCAATTGGAGGATATGCTATTAAAGTCGGAAGTGATTTTGAAGCAGGAATGTCAAAAGTTCAAGCTATTTCAGGTGCAACAGGAGATGAAATAGATAAATTAACTGAAAAAGCTAGAGAAATGGGAGCAAAAACAAAATTCAGTGCGACAGAAAGTGCAGAAGCTTTTGAATACATGGCTATGGCTGGTTGGAAAACAGAAGATATGTTAAATGGTATTGAGGGAATTATGAATTTGGCGGCCGCTTCTGGAGAAAACTTAGGAAATGTATCAGATATTGTTACAGATGCCTTAACGGCTTTTGGCTTGCAAGCCAAAGACAGTGCACATTTTGCAGACGTTTTAGCAAAAGCAAGCTCTAATTCTAATACAAATGTAGGATTAATGGGAGCAACTTTTAAATACGTTGCACCAATCGCAGGTTCAATGAAATATAGCATTGAAGATACAGCAGTAGCAATTGGATTAATGGCTAACGCAGGAATAAAAGGAGAACAGGCAGGAACAGCTCTAAGGTCTATGCTAACAAGGCTTGTAAAACCACCAAAACAAGCAGCAGAGGCTTTAGATGCATTAAATATATCAGCAACTAATTCAGATGGAACAATGAAACCATTATCAGAAACATTAAAAGAATTAAGAACTAAATTTGCTGAATTAGACGATAGCCAAAAAGCATCTTATGCAAGTTCAATTGCAGGAACAGAAGCTATGTCTGGAATGTTGGCAATAGTAAATGCAAGTGATAGTGATTTTGATAAACTAACACAAGCTATTGCTAATGCAGATGGTGCAGCAGAAGAAATGGCTGACACAATGAACAACAATTTAAAAGGTGCTACTACAATAATGCAAAGCAACATGGAAAGTTTAGGAATGGCTATTTATGACAAATTCAAAGGTCCAGCAACAAAAGGAATAAAATCAGTAACAAGTGAACTAGAAAAACTGACTAAAAATGCTTCAAATGGTAAATTATCTAAAAGTTTAGACAAGATAGCAGCTGGTTTTGGAAAGATGATTGAAAAAGGAGCAAATCTAATTGCTAAAGTGTTGCCAAAATTAATTGATGCATTTGCGTGGATAGTAGACCACGGTTCAACTATTGTTAAAGTAATAGGCACTATAAGTGCAGCAATAGCCTATTTTAAAATAACAGCTGATATATCTAAAATAGTACAAGGATTTCAAAAAGCACAAGTTGCTTTATCTTTATTTGCATTACAAGCTAATGGAGCATCAATAGCACAAGGAGTGCTAAATGGAAGTTTAACTATAGGAGAAACAGCAGTTGCATTATTGACAGGAAAAATATCACTAGCAACAGTAGCTCAAAAATTATGGAATATGACTATGTCAGCAAATCCAGTAGGAATTTTGACAATGGCAGTTGCAGGATTGACAGCTGGATTGATATATTTAGCAACAAATCAAACAGAAGCACAAAAAAAAGCTAAAGAGTTTGCAGAAGAAATGGAAGATGCCAAAACATCATTTGAAGAATACAACCAAAGTATAGACAAATCAACTGTATCTAACTTAGCACAAATTAATTCTGTGAGCAAGTTAAAAGATGAATTAAAAACTCTTGTAGATGAAAATGGAAAAGTAAAGGAGGGATATAAAGGTAGAGTTGACTTTATTTTAAATCAACTAAACGATGCATTAGACACAGAATACAAGTTGAATGGAGATATTGTAGACAGCTATAAAGAAATTCAAAATGAAATAGATGAAACAATAAAAAAGAAAAAAGCAGAAATCAAATTAAATGCAGAACAAGAAAAATATGCAAAAGCAGTTGAAACTGAAACTGAAGCAGTTAATAATTTAAAAGAAGCACATAATAATTTAGGAATGTCTATTGAAGAAGCAAAAACTAAACTCCAAAATTTGAAAGATGAAGCAACTGTAAATCAAGAAGGTAACGGAACAGATTACTGGACTAAAAAAGAAATTGAAGAATTAGAAAACTTAATAAATGGATATGAAAATGCTGAAAATGTGGTAAAACAATGCACAGAAAACAAAAAGAATTATGAACGTGACTATGCATTATTTGTAGAGGGCAAATACGACGAAATAGGAAAAACAATAAAAGATAAAACAACAAATTGGTCAGATGCTTCAATACAAGCAATAAAAGATACAATAATACAAGAAAAACACACACTAGATGAATATAAAAAGATATACGAAGATACAGGAAGCGAAGTAGCACAACAACAAATGGAGCAGGCAAAACAAAATTTGCAAAATCTAGCAAATGAGTTAACAACTAGGACAGCAACAATAGAAGAACTTGGAGTAGATGAAATTACAGCATGGAAAACTTTAGCTAACAGTTCTTATGAGGTGTATAAAGAAGCAATAGAAAAAATGCCACCAGAAATGCAACAAAAAATACAAGACGTTACAGGGGTAATTGTTGCAGACACAGGATTAACTGATGCTAGTTCAAAAAAAGCAACTGATATGACAACAAATTTTGAGGAAAAATTAAAACTTGGAGATAGAACTAAGAAAGAAATAGATAACACACAAACAGTAATAAATGAGGATACAACTGTTGCTAATGCATCAGAAGAATTAGGAGAAGATGTAGGCACTAACTTCAATAATAAGCTTGATGGTTGGACTTGGGGTTGGGACTTAGTAAAAAATATTTATAATGGATTAACTAACCAAAATTCTAAAAGTTTAATTTCATCAGGAGCAGGAATATTGGCTGGAGCAGTCAAGGCAGTTATGGGCCACTCAGTACCAGAAAAAGGACCATTGAAAGATGAGTTGACATATATGCCAGATATGATTGACAACCTTGTTAATGGAATAGAAAAAAATTCGTTTAAGCTTTATGATGCAAGTGTGTTGTTAGCTGAAAATATAAAAAATGGATTGAATTTAAAAGACATAAACAAAGACGGTTATATAGATGTTTTTAATGAACTAGCAATACAAGAACAAACAAAAGAAGTATCAGACCTAATCAAAAAGTCTACAAAAACATTATCTGACATTAATAAAGATGGAGAAATAGATGTTTTTAACGAATTAGCTATGCAAGAAAAAGCAGAAGCAATGGCAAATATGGTTAAAGATACATCAACAGAGTTAAACAAAGAAGTATCAACACTTAGCAATTCAATAAAAGCCTTAGAAAATGCATTAAATTTTGATAATGTTTATAATAAACTTCAAGAAACAGCAAATTCAATGCTAAATATGGTAACAAGCTTGATAAATACAATAAGCAAAGAGGCTCTTGAACTTAGCAATGCTAACAAAATGCTACAAGAGAAGATACAAGAGGGATTAAACGTAAGAGATATGTATAGAAAAATGCAGGCAAGTGTAAACATGGAGATTACAAAATTATCAGCAAGTTTAACAGCAAAAGCAACATTACAATTAGAAAAGGAACAGCCAAAAACAATAACAAATGACAATGGAGTAACAATAAACAATACCCAACAATTCTACTCTAAAAATTCTACACCATACGAAGAACAAAAACAAGCAAAACAACAACTAAGGAGGTTGGCTTATGGATTATAAACATAATTTAGTATTTAAAAGCAACAAAAAAGAACTAACAATGAATAGTGAAGTAGATATACACGTAATAGACATACAAGGAATAGAAGCAACATCATACACAATAAACACAGCAAGTTCAGAGCAAGATGGAGCAAATGTAACATCTGTAAAAGTAGAGCCTAGAGAAATTACAATTACAGGGGATATAGAAAAGAATGACAAAGAGCTAGAAAATAGAGATTATCTTATAAGATTTTTCAATCCTAAGCAAACAGGAGAAATGTTCATAACAAGAAACAATATAGCAAGGAAGATACGATATGAAGTATCTTCCTTAGATTTTGCAACAAACAAGATGTATGAATATATAGACTTTACACTAGTTTTAGAATGTGCCGAAGACCCATATTTTTCAGATGCAAAAAATAGTGGAAATTATTTAACTCTAATAAGTCCACAATTCACTTTTCCACTTGCAATATGTCCAACTAAAATAATGGGATACAAAATGTTCAAACCAGTCATGCCATTAGTAAACAATGGAGACAAGGAAGTAGGCTTAGAAATAATAGCAACAGCAAAACGTGGAAAGGTAGATAATTTGAAGTTTATTTTAAACAATAAGAAATATATACAAATAAACAATGTGACTTTAAATCAATGGGATGTATTAAAAATTAATACAAATCCACGTAAAAAATCAGTTACTTTAAATGGAGTGAATATCATAAACAAAATAGATAGAAACAGCACATTTTTTAATTTAAGAATAGGCAAAAACATATTAAAGTATGAATGTGACAATGGAAGTACAAACATAGACATAGACGTACAATTTTATAGAAAGTTTTTAGGTGTATAAAATGGAATTATTATTGTTAGACAAAGAATTTCAAATATGTGGAATAGTAGACGATTTTTCTAGCCTAGTATGGAATAGGAAATATTATGAATGTGGAAATTTTAGCTTACAAACTAGCATAAACAATTTAGAACAATTTAAAAATGCAAAATATGTGTATTGCAAGGACTTTAAAGAAACAGGAGTATTAGAAACCTTTGATTTTACAAACAGCACAGGCAATTTAGAGATTTTACGTACAGGTAGATTTTTAGAAAGTATCTTGGCAACAAGAGTAATAGACAATACACAGCATTTCAAGGATAAAACAACAGAGGACATAGTAAGAAGCTTAGTAAGTACATTTTGCATAAATGCAGGAAATAGGACAATACCAAACTTAGTTTTAGGGGAACGTAAAGGCTTAGGAAAGATGAGAACAATGCAAATGACAGGAGATAACTTGCTTAAAAAGATATACGAACTTTGTAAAGAGGACAAACTATCAATAAGCCTTTGGTATGATTTTGACAATAATAAAATGGTATTTGAAGTATGGCGAGGATTAGATAGAGTAGATACGCAAAATCAAAATACGTGGGCAATATTTTCTAGGAATTTTGAAAATATTTTAGAGGATAGATATTCAACAGATACAACACAGTATTGCAATTTCGCATATGTTGCAGGTGAGGTAGAAGAAATAGGAACAAATGGAGAGGGTACGACTAAAAAACGTGTTGTTGTAACTGTTGACAGAGTAAAAGACGGAGAAGAACGTAGAGAATTGTATGTTGATGCAAGAGATATACAATCAGAAAAATATGATGATGAAGGTAACAGCATTAAAATATCAGAAACAGAATACAAGAAAATGCTAGAAGAAAGAGGAATTGAAAAATTAAACGAAAACAACAAAATAGAAACAGCAGATTTTAACATAGACCCTTTAGCGAATTTAGCTTACAAAACGGATTTTGACTTAGGAGATAAGGTAGTATACAAGAGCGAACAATTAGGACTAGCAATAGAAGATAGAATTGTAGGAGTAACAGAAGCCTACGAAAATGGAGACAAAACAATAAATATAACTTTTGGAGAAGACTATAATTTGAAAAAGATAAAGGAGGTAGCATAAATGCGAAGTGGTTTTTTTAATTCAGAAATAATAGGATATGATGCAGAAAATATGCCAGTATTTGATAGAGCCGAAGAGGCTTCTTTTTTTGCAAAATATTTTAGTCAATTTATTTCAAATGGTGTATTTCCAAATCCATCAACAAATATGCAAGTATTAGCAACAGAGGGAATGAACATAAAAGTAGACATTGGTGTTTGCTACATTAATGGATATATGGGGTGGGTAGAGCCAGCAGAAACATTTGAAATAGAAGAAAGCGACTTACAAGCAAGAATTGACAGAATAGTGGCAAGGCTAGATTTTACAGATAAAAGTATAAAATTAGTAGTAAAAAAAGGAACAGCACAAGGAAATCCAGTTGCACCAACGTTGCAACGAGATTATGACATATATGAAATTGGATTAGCAGACATTAGAGTAAATGCAAATGTAATAGAAATAACGCAGGAAAATATAACAGATTTAAGATTAAACACAGAATTATGTGGGATAGTTGCAAATCAATTACAACACGTTGATACAACTACAATATTTAATCAATATATGGACTGGTTGAAAAGAATAATGCAAGAGGGCGAAGAAAAATTAATTAATGCTGAAAAGAACTTTGAAGAAAATTTCAAAACATGGTTTCAAACTATTCAAGATGTTCTTGACGGAGATGTAGCAGGAAATTTGTTAAACTTAATTAACACAAAATCAAATAAAAAGAAAGTCTACAACATTGAAATAGACACAACATGGACAGGTGAAACAGCACCATATACCAAAACAATAGAGGCGCAAGGAATGTTAGCAACAGACATAGCAAATTTAGAACCAATTTGGAGTGAAACATTAGAAACAAGGCAAGCAGAAAAAGAAGAATATAACAAAATAAGCATGATTGCATCTAAAGAAAATAGCATAACACTAACTTGTGATGAAGAAAAGCCACAAATCATACTTAATGCAAGAATTGAGGTGATGTATTAATGCAAGGAAATGTTTTAGGACAGGCTAGAGGAAGTTCAAAGATAAATGGAATTATAGAAGAATACAAAGTAGCAAGCGGAGGAAATGTCAATGCAGGGGATTTTGTAAGACTTATAAATAATAAATTTGGAGATGATATAAGCCTAGAAACAACAAACTACAATTCATACCCTTTTTTAGCACAAGAATTAGGAAAAAATAGATTATTGATATTATATTTAAACAATCGCAACTTATATGGAATGGTATGCACAATAACAGATACAGAAATAATATGTGGAACAGAGTGCTTGATAGCAACCACAGAAGAAGATACTATATTATCTACAGTATTATTAGAGCAAAATAAAGTTTTTTTGTTTTTTGGAAATTATTATTTATCTGGAATAATATGCACAATAACAGATACAGGAGAAATAAATGCAGGACTTATAACTCAATTATCTTCTTATATTTCTTCATCTTTTACATGTCTAACTCCGAAAGCATTATTAGGAGACAATAATACAATCTTAATAACATATATTATAAGTACAAAAATGCGTGGAATAATATGTACAATAACAGGGACTAATATAACAAAAGAAACCGAAACAGAAATGCCATATTTACCAAGTACATCATCAAAGACAGTAACATCTATAAAGGTAAAAAGTAGTCAATTCATTACGGTGTATTCAAACTATAATGGATTATATGGAATAGTATATGATATAAATGATAATATAATAAATATCAGAATTAATACAGAAATAAAACTTCAAAAATCTATTGAGGATTTAGGAAACGTGTCAGTAGAAAAAACAGACGATGATACGATTGTGATAATAGGAGAAAAAAATCTTGGAACTATTTATTCCCTATATAGTGTAATATGTATGATAAAAGAAAGTACTATTGAAGTAAAAGAATGCAAACAAATAAATTCTTTGAAATATACTCGAAACTCAATGCAACCAAAAATTACATTGCTAGACAGAAATAGGGTTTTTATAACTTATTTTAACGATTTAAATAAAACAGGTACAAATCCACCTCATTATTTGTATGGAATGACATGTAGGATAACTGATACGGATATAACAGAAATAGAAGATGTTAAATTAGATGTAGAAACTGTGGGGATTACTAAGCAAAGTAATACAATAATATTAAATAAAGATAAAATCTTAATAATGTATACAAAAAATAGCAAATTAACACAAATAATAGGACATACTAATCTAATTGATATAGCAAGTAGAATGGAAAGCAATATAATAGGAATAGCAAAAACAAAAGGTACTGCAGGACAAACTATAAAAGTTGTAGTACCAAATTAAAAGGAGGAAAATTAAAATGTATATAATAGTAGATAATAAAAATAAAATAACACATATAAGTGAAACAATAGGGTATCAAGAAAATGGTAATGTATTAGTAGACAACGATACATTAGCAATTGCAAAAATTCTTGTAAAGCAAGTATATGAAATAAAAAACATACCAGAAGAAGTAAAAGTTGAAAAATATTGCTACACTGAAGAAAAAGGATTTTATATAAATGAAGATTACAAAGAACCTATAAATGCAAAAACAGAAATAGAACAGCTAAAAGAGCAAATAACAGATTTACAACTAGCACTAGCAGAAATAGTAGAGGGAGGAATTTAAAATGGCGAAAGTATATTTAAGTTTAATAAAAAAAGGATTAAGAACAATAGAAGAAGTACCACAAAAGTACAAAGAAGAAGTAGAAGCACTTTTGGAGAAATAGGAGGTGTACTATGAAAATAGAAATATTTAAAAGCAGATATGAATTTACAAGAAACAAACGTAAAACTAAGAAAACTAATAGCTGACGAGGGCAAAGTAATAATTTCTAAAGAAACGCAAACGGACGAGAATGGAAAAGAAACTCCTGTTGTTAAATCAAAAGAAATTTATTTAGGAAAGCAAGATAGTGAAGAAAACTATGTAGAAGTAGAGGAGGAATAATATGGAAAAGGCAGAACTAATAGAAAAGGTTGCTCACCTAGAAGAACGAGAAAAATCCAACACAAAAAGAATTAATGAGATAGAAGCAAGAATAGAGCAAAATGAAATTATCTTAAATAATGTGGATAAGTCGTTATCAGTAACAGTAGAGCAAATAAAAAATATAGCAGAAGATTTAAAAACAACAAGTGTAAATTTTAAAGAAGCAATTATGAGAAGTAACACAGCTAATAGTAAGGAAACAGAACTATTAAAAGAAAAGTGTACTGAATTAGAAAAAAAGTATGAAAAGTTAGATACAAAACTAGAACAAGAAACAGTAATGAAAGACGCAGAAAGTTGGAGAACGTCTAAAAAACAAGTAATTGCGTGGGTAATAGCTACAATTTTAGGAGTTGTAGCTATATTTTTTGGATTAAAATAAAAGGAGGACAATGAAAATGAAAAATAAAAGATTTTATACCATCATAGCAGTAATTATGATGGTTATTTTATTATTTGCTGTATTTGCATTTTCAGACGATAAAGAACTACAAAAAGAAGTAGTAAAACAAATAACAAATACTGTAACAGACATAACAACATATGAAATGACAGAAGAGGAAGTAAAAGAACTTCCAAGTACAGAAATAAAAGAGCAAACAGAAGAACAAGAAAACGAACAAGAGCAAGAAGTGGAAGACGAAGAATTTAAGCTACAGGGGCAAGTAGCCTATAATGGAACAACAGAATATCCAAATGTAAAATTAGGAGAATATAAGGGGCTTACATATTACAGTCAAATAGACAGCAGATGGGCTAATAAAATGTATTCTAGCACTGGAAATTCAACACAGACAATAGGTACAAGTGGTTGTCGGAGCAACTTCGGCAGCAATGATTGTGACAGCAACAAAAGGCACGATTACACCAGATACAATGGCAAATTTATTTGTAAATTATGGATACAGAAGTGCTAACAATGGTACATATTTGAGTGCATTTAGATTTGTAGCAGATACATTCAATATAGAATACCAGGAAACATACAAGTTAGATACAGCAGTAGAATTATTAAGAAACAATAATTATTTAATAGTATCTGTAAACAATGGATTATTTACAACTGGTGGACATTTAATGGCAATAGTAGGCATAGATGAAGATATGCTAAAGATATATGACCCATACCTATATGCAGGAAAATTTGAAACCAGTACAAGACGAGGAAAAGTAAGAGTAGATGGAAATACAGTGTATTGTAGTATAGATAATTTTAGAAAATATGCTAATTATAATGGATTTTATGCTTATAAGCACGATAGCAATACAGCAGTAAACAACACACAAACAGTTACAACATCTGCTTATACAAGATATGTAAAAGCAAATGGTGGTTTAAATATTAGGAATGCACCAAATGGAACTAGGGTTAGTGGACTTGCAAATAATACACAAGTCACAGTCTATGAAACAAATGGAAATTGGAGTAGAATAGGAAATGGTCAATGGGTAAGTTCTAATTATTTAGCAAGCTATCCTAACACATCAAAAACTCAAATAACTGGTTATAGGACAGGAACATATAAGGTTAATGCTTCTGTTTTAAATGTAAGATATGGGGCAGGAACAAAGTATAAAGCTAAAACATGTAAACAACTAACCAATAATGCTAGAAGTCAAAATAGAAGATTAGGAAACTATTACACAAATGGATATAAACGAGGTGTAGTATGTACAGTAACTAAAATAAGTGGAAATTTTGGATATACAGCAAGTGGGTGGATTTGTTTAGATTATTGTAGTAAATTATAAAAAAAGGCTAGATTAGATTGCTCTAGTCTAGCCTTTAAATTTTAAATCACCTTTTAAATACAAGTATGAGTAATCATATTACAAATCAATTACATTGATTAAATTTTTATTACATTTTATAAAAACTTGCATTTTTTCTTAAAATATTGTATATTATATATAACATAAGCTAACTTGGGAAGGATAAGGCTGGGTTCCCGAATGGGAGTAGATATACATTTGTATATTTAGAATCCTTTGCCCCTGGGGTTAGCTTTATTATTTTGATTTTAATTTATTTTTTAAATTACTTACTATATTAGTAGGGTCTTTTTTAAACTCATCAACAATAAAATCAATAGCTTGTATAGAATAGCTATAGGTAGGTGTTTCTCCAATTGTATTAATATAACAAAATTTAGAATTAGTTTTAATATCATAATAATTAGCAAATAGCTGAAAATGATATTGATTAAATTCTATATTGATGCCAAATTTATTTAGTCTTTTTGTCACTTCTTTATTCAGTTTTTTCATAGTATATTTATGAGTAACGTTAGGGTCTTTTAATTCTTTAATTACTTTTACACTTTCAGAAGAAGTATTGTCAATATGCAATAGTTCAGTAGCTTCGTTCCTATTTTTAGTAATATAATGATAATGTTCAATTTTTATAGCAAATCCATTATTATTATTTTCAATTAGTGGAGTTAATGTGTTATAAGTATCTATAAGTTTGTTAGATAATTCTTCTGGATATTTTGCTCTAATTTCTAATTCATTAAAAGATTTCATGCTAGTTGTTAATGTTAAGAAGTTTTGAGGTATTATTTCGCTCAAATCTATATTATGAAATTGTTGTATTTTTTCATAAAAATTAAACAAGCAAGCTTGAAATAGTGGAATATAAATCATTTCATATTCTGTTGTAATAAAATGAGTACTTGTATCTCTCAATTCAATAATTTTTTCAAGATTAATTCTTAGAGGGTCTTTATCATTTGTGAAAACCTTTTTTACACATTCACTTAAGCTAATAGTTTTGTTTGGATTGTCTTTATAATAGATAGCATTATTTCCTATTGTTTTTAATATATGTGATTTAAGCATTAATTCCCAAGCATTACAAATAAAGAATGAAAATCCTTCAACTCTATACTTAATAGTGGGTTTGTTATATATTTCTACTGCTAATAAAAAAGCTTCCTTAGATTTGTTAATCATATTAGTTATTAATTCTTCATTATTATCCATAATCAAAGTCCTTTCAAAATATAATTTTATATATAACATATTTTCCATTTTTATTCAATAGTTTTTTCGACAAACTACTACCATTTTCGCACAAAAAATGATACAATACCAAAGAAGGAGCGAAAGAAAAAAATGAAAGAATATTATATCAAATCATTAAAAATGATAAAAGAATTAAAAATAAAAAGCAAAAAGGAATACAACAAGTTATTAGAACATTATCTAATACTAAATATTGAAAGCTTAAAGTACATATCTAGAACAAGAAGCTTTAAACGAATAATAGAAATAGCACAAGAGGTCGTTTAAGACTTCTTTTTTTAGTTTCGTATAAGAAAATGGCACTTTTCCACCATAGTGGACAAAATGTATGATATATAAAATTTAGGGCATACTAAAGATAAAGGTGGGAAAGTATGAAAATAGAGGTTTTATTAAAACAAATTAGACAAGAAAAACGGAATAAGTTTGCAACAGCTTTCAAAAATGACAGGAATATCAACATCACATTTAAACTATATAGAAAAAAACGAAAAAGAACCGTCACTATCGATGACTGTAAGGATAGCACAAGCATTGAATATTGAAGTTGAAGAATTGTATGAGATAATACCATAGCACAAATTTTGTGCTAATTTTTTTTCGTAAAAGAAAATGACTGTTTCGTAAAATTTCCACCATAGTGGACAAGATTAGATATATTCTACGTCCAGAAGCTTCTAAGAAATAAAAAAAGGAGTATGGATTGTATGAAGTATAATGAATTAAATGAAGAAAAAGCATTTACAAAAAAAGAAAGTAACGATATAATCAACAAGAACAATTCTTTAAGTAAATTATTAATAAAATTTACTTGCTTTAGTAGATTGGATAGTTGTAACCGATATATTTACGAAAGAGAGGGATTGTTTATGAGAGAAATAGAAGTAGTGTATAGAGAACTAAAAAAGGAGTTAACTTTTAAGGAAAAAATAATAGTAAAAATATTTAAGAAGACATTTAGTAAAATGTACCGATTAGGCATGATTAAGTGCTTTAATTATTATAACGAATAGTATGTTATTTTGATTTTAATAATGATACATTAAAGTCAAAAAGACATACAACTATATTTTATAGTGTATGTCTATATTTTCATCGGTTACAACTATCTTGTCTATTACTGTTTTACATAGGATTTTTAATTCGTTAAAGTCAGTGGAATTTAATTTATCATTAATATTTTTCACATATTCAATTATATCTTCATTTTCAGTGTCATTGAGATTTAAACTGTTTATTTCTTGCATCTTATTTTGTTTTTCTTTTTCTATTTCTTCAACTTTTTTATTTATATATTTTAATGTAAATTGGTTAGCTTCTGCAATAGAATTAATAAGATTGTCTATTTGTAAATTTAGTTTTATAATATCATTTTCTAATTGCTCTTTTTTGTTTAGTTTTTCAATATCTCTATTTTTATTATCTTCTACAAAAGCTTTTATTTTTTTTGTTATGTTTTTTGAATTAAAATAATTTTTCATATCTGAAATCACTATAGTTTCTAATTTTGATGTATTTATCATTTTATTATCACAAATAGAAGAGCCTAAATTTCTTTTTTTACTGCAAATTAAATAATAGTATTGTTTATTCTTGCAACTTTGTGTTACTAAATTACTGCCACATTTTCCACATTTAACTAATCCACATAAAAATGAGATTTTAGAAGTATTAGTTCGTGGAGGCATATGTTTTATTGTTCCTTTAATTTTTTGAGCTTTAAGCCAAATCTCGTTCGAAATAATAGGTGTGCAATTTATTAATGATAGATACATTTCATCATAGTTTCTTATAGCTTTAACTTTTACATTCTTTTTTGCTTTTCCATATAGGTTAGCAGTCATACTTCCGTCAAAATTTTCAATATTGTTTGTAATGTTAGTATTTAAGTTATAATAATAGTCGTATATTTTTGCTGTTGCTGGAGTATATATTGGTCTTGATAAAATAGCAGATATAGCATTTATTCCCCAAAGTCCTTTTTTCAATGTTGGAATTTTATCGTAATTTAGTTGCTGTGCAATTTTCCTCATACTCATGTTTTTATTTATATACATATCATATATTTTCTTTACGATTTTAGCTTGTTCTTTATTTTGTTTTAAGATAGAATGTTTTTTTCCATCATTACCTATAATATGTTGTATTTCATATCCGTATGGAGCATATCCACCAGCCCAATATCCATTGTTTGCTCTAAAGTAATAATTATCTGTAACACGTTCTACAATTGTTTCTCTTTCTAATTGAGCAAAAGTCATAACTATATTAATCATAGCCCTTCCCATTGGAGAGTTAGTATCAAAATTCTCAGTAGCTGATATAAAATCTACATTGTATTCATCGAACATTATTAGCAATTGTGAAAAGTCTGCAATACTTCTACTAATACGGTCTAATCTATAAGCAATAACTTTTTTTATTTTTCCTGCTTTTATATCTTCAAGAAGCTTAGAGAATTGAGGTCTATTGATATTTTTTCCAGAATAACCTGCGTCAGTGTATATTTTATAATTTTGTCCATCGCAAAAGGTTTTGCATTTTTCTATTTGTGTTTCTATACTTACACTGTCTTTTTTTTCAATTGATTGCCTTCCATAAATCGCATCCATTTTACCACCTCTATTCAAAAGCACCTTTGATTTTAGCTTCTTTTACTCTACCTATTATTTTAATAGGTATTTTTTTCATATCTTCAAATGTGAATTTTTTAATAGGATAATAAGGGTTCATTGAGTGTAATTCTATACCCTCATTAGTTTTTATTACTTTTTTTATTGTAGCTTCTTCTCCATTTATAAGAACAATAGCAGTTTGTCCACTATCTACGTCATCTTGGTCATGGACTATAACTAAATCACCTTGACTAAGGAGTGGCAACATACTATCACCTGTAACTTGTAGTGCGAAGTATTCATTTATATTTTTTTCATAATGCTGTACAGTGTCTTTGTCTGTTATATATCCTATTATATTTTCTTCGGCTAACCAATCATATCCAGCTTTTACAGTGCCGAAGAATTGGGATTTTTACTACTGGATTTTCTGGCTTATCTATTTTTAAATTAGTATTAGTAGAATTTATAATAAATGCTTGGTCGTTATTAATAAGGAATAATAAATCTTGTATACTCATAAACATTGCTTTAGATAATTCTGTTGCAACTTCAATAGTAACAGAGTATGGTTTTCCATTCTTGGGGTTGTATACTTTCTCAAGAGTATTAATATATGAAGGACTTAAAGAAGTTCTTTCAGCGAATGCTCTTTGAGATATATTGTTTTTAATTCTATAATCTTTAATTATTTCTCCAATATACATTTTAATCACCTTTCATAATTAATTGTATAATAAATTGTGCAAAAAATCAATAGAAATAAAAAAAAACAAAAAAATTTGCACAAAATACTTGACATTTTAAAATAGATGTATATAATATATTTAAAAGCACAAAATATTGTGCAAAAAGAAAAGGAGGTATAAAATGCAGAACAAAGTAAAAGAATATAGAGAAAAACTAAAAATGACACAAGAAGAATTAGCAATTAAATCAACAGTTTCGCGTAATACCATTTCTTCATTAGAAACAAAAGACAATGTAAATGTAACATATGAAGTTATGGAAAAGATTTCAAATGCATTAGGAAAGAAAGTGCATACTATTTTTTTTGATAGTTAAGCACAAAATATTGTGCAAGAAACAAAAAGGAGGCAAAAGCAAGTGAAAGATTTAATTAAAATCGAAGTAAATGAAAATCAAGAGCCAATAGTAAGTGGTAGAGAATTACACAGAGCATTAGGAATTGAAACACCATATAGAATATGGTTTCCAAGAATGGTGGAATATGGTTTTACTGAAAATATTGATTTTGTAACTTTAGAACAAAATTGTACGAAACCTAAAGGAGGAAGACCTGAAACAAATCACGCAATTAAATTAGATATGGCAAAAGAAATAGCAATGATACAGAGAAATGAAAAAGGCAAAGAGGTAAGAAAATATTTTTTACAAGTAGAAAAAGATTTTAACAGTCCAGAAAAGATAATGGCAAGAGCATTAAAAATAGCAGAAGGAAAAATGAATTTTTTGAAATTGGAGAATACACAACAAAAACAATTAATAGGAGAATTGAAACCAAAAGCAGATTATTTAGACCAAATATTGCAAAGTAAAGCATTAGTTACAATAACAGCAATAGCAAAAGATTACGGAATGTCAGCTAAAATGTTAAATAAAAAGTTACACGAACTAAAAGTACAATTCAAGCAAGGTCATCAATGGTTCTTATATAGCCGATATCATAATTGTGGATATACGCATAGTGAAACTATTGAATATGAACACAAAGATGGAACAAAGGATGTAACAATGACTACAAAATGGACACAAAAGGGAAGATTGTTCCTGTATCAAATATTAAAGAAAAATAACATTATTCCTACAATAGAAAAACAAGTAAATTAGTACAAGCAACATGAATAAAAATTAAGAAAGGAGTTGGTCTTATGAAAAGAGAGTATAAAGTGACAAGACACTTTGTAGATACAACAGAAGAAGAAAAAGAAGAGATTTACAAGGAAATGGCTGCCATTTTCGTAAGAATGGCTCAAAAGGATTTAGAAAAAAACAAAAAAGATTAAAAAGGAGGAAAGAGAAATGAAAGACAAGACAAAAGAAAGAGAAACATTGTTGTATGTGGAATTACCTAACCTGCTTAATAGGATTTTACATCTATCGTTAGTACCACTTCCGACAAATAAAGAACAATTAGAAAAAGAAGTAGAAGAAGTAAAAAAAATAACTAATACCGAGTGCAAGTCAGTATTAAGTTATTTTGAAATCAACACTAAAGATATTGGTATCGATAAATTAAAAGCAAATGTTAAAGAGAACCTTTTGAATAGCCAATAATTTGGTCAACAAACAGTTCAACATAAGGTATCGATATTCTTGTGTTAGCTGTAATAAGAGTTACATCTTCTAATTCAATAGAAAGAGGATTTTCTGCTATTTTTTCAAAGTTTTCAGGAATATTTCCATCGTTTAAAAAAGATAAATATGTTTTATGAAAAACAGTTTGAAAATCATCATTTGGTTGGAAGTCAAGCTTTTGATATTTTACAGGTTCTTTAAGTTTTCCAACATAAATACCGTTAGAAGTATGTAACATTAACTTGTCAGTATCTTTAAAAGTTTTTAATGTAGAGTTTAGAGCCAAAATTTTGACATACTTATAAGAAAAGAATTTTTTATCCATAACAATCACCACCTTTCAACTAAATTATAACACAGGTGGTAGAAAATGTAAAAAACACAAAAGAAGGAGGAAAATAACATGTTTAGTTTAGCATATGCACTACTGTGTATTTGCAGTATATATCTAGCATTAGACAAAGACAAGCAAAATAAAAAATAATTATACACAATTTTTCACACAATGTGGACAAGCTTAATGCTTTATGGCTTTATGACAGCAACAACGTTGAATTAAAAAAGGAGGAAAAGAAAGATGTTAATAGATAAAAATTATAAAAATATGAAAAGATTAAAAAACGGAAACTACTATATAGAGGGAGACTTAAAAGTGGATGAAGATTTAGAGGTTGAGTTAGATGATTGGCTAGAAGTACAAGGAAGTATTGATGTTAAAGGACGAATAACATCTAAAAAAACAATAAAAGCAGGATGTGGAATAAAAGCAGGAGATGGAATAAAAGCAGGAGATGGAATAAAAGCAGGATGTGGAATAAAAGCAGGAGATGGAATAGAAGCAGGATGTGGAATAAAAGCAGGATGGGGAATAAAAGCAGGATGTGGAATAAAAGCAGGATGTGGAATAAAAGCAGGAGATGGAATAGAAGCAGGATGTGGAATAAAAGCAGGATGTGGAATAAAAGCAGGATGTGGAATAAAAGCAGGAGATGGAATAGAAGCAGGATGTGGAATAAAAGCA
>OOIH01000499.1_pt1 | contig 30927 bp, 43 predicted proteins | sample 1691801 | NCBI WGS metagenome assembly OOIH01 (sample SAMEA1061690, study PRJEB22710) | metagenome
CCACGCTTCGACGGAGCTGTTTTCCCACGCTTCGACGGAGCTGTTTCCCCGCGCTTCGACGGAGCTGTTTTCCCACGCTTCGACGGAGCTGTTTCCCCGCGCTTCGACGGAGCTGTTTTCCCGCGCTACGACGGAGAAGTAATATTTTTTAGTTACATAAATTCTCGCAAACGGCGTTCCACCGTCTATGTAAATTCTTCCTTTGAAATCGTCTGGAATCGAATCCAATTCTTCTTGCGTTTTTACCGTGATTTCTTTTAATTTGCTGTAATCCATTCCCTTTCTCCTTTTTAATACTTCGATTTCCAATATTTAAAATAGGTTTCGAGCAAATTCTCTGATTTCAAATACTGTACAAATTGGAAAATAATCTGTTCGATTGACTGCGGTATATCGTAACGAGTGTAGCAATCGCTTGTGTATACATCGGTTCCGTCGCATACGATGTATTTAAATGAATACGCCGTATCAATGACTTCCAAGTACATCGGATGCTGTACACTCTCGAAATACTTCCCAGGCTCGTAATTCGTCACGCGCTTACAGTCGTAAATCACGCCCGCCTTAACCCAGTCACACTTTGCCATAAGCAAAAAGTCAATTCCAGCAATGCGTTTGTCCTTATATGCGGTAAGCTGATAGGTCGCGCCCCGCATGATCTCTGCAACTTTCCTTACGCAGTCCGCTTCTGCTTTCTCTGCACCGCGCTTAGAAAATACTTCGGCATGCTCTTCGGGCGCTGTCTCGTCCCCGTTCAAATACGCATTTACCGCATCTTCAAACGAGATTCCGCGGAGCATTTCTGTCGATTGATCTCCCGACTCTCTGCGTAAGCTCGTGAGGAAATCCTCACGAGCCTGTTCGCTGTTATCTTCGGAACAGTTGAACATATACATCCATGCAGAAAGCAAACTCTGTGTAATCAGATATTTCACTTCTAACCTCTCTTCTGTTCCGTTTTCTTCTCGTCGCAGATGGGCTTTTCCGCCTCGTCAGCTTGTCCCTCAGCCTCCTGTTTCGCTTGCGGCTTTTCCGCCTTATCGGGCACATTGTTGGGCTTGTCCGCGGGCTTTTCCTCCTCTGCGACTTTGTAGCATCTTGCTTCTCCGTCCCACACGAAACCGAGTTCTTTGATCTTGTCCTTAAAGATTTGACGAAGCTCAGCAAGGGAAGTAAGGCAGTGGTTGATTTCTTTTACTTCGGTCGCAAACTTCGTTGCGTCTTCGGGCGTTTTGATTGCTTCGATGAGCTTCTTGCCCTCTTCCATTGCCGCATTGTACTTTTCGTGCTCTTCCGCAAAGAACTCCTTATCCTGCGCAAGCGTTTTGTTCGCTTCCTCAAACAATCTCGTCAAGAAATTGTTGATAACGTTGTCGCCGAAAGGAATATCCTTTACTCCGCTTATGCCGTAGCACCCCTTAGCGAAATATTCGTCCGTGGGCGAGAATCCCGCAACCGTCTGATTCCCGTTCTTGTAAAGGTAGCATCCGAAATCGCAGGGCTGCCATACGATATTCTTTGCCGAGCCTTCGCACATAAGGCGCTGCACCGCCGTTCCCTCTTTGTTCTTCTCTTCGACCGCGTGGAAAACGTAAACGATGTTCTTGTTGAGCGTGGTTTTCAGCCAGTTCGTGAGCCTCACAAACTCTGCTTTTACCGCTCCGAAACCTTTCTGCGAGATCGTTCCGCTCTTCGTTCTGTTGACGGGATCTTGCCGCATGACGTAATCCTGCAACAGCGTGATCAACGCTCCGCCCGTATCAATTATGATGGTTTCAAAGTTCACCATTGCGGGGCTTTGAAGGTCGGACAGCAACTCTTCGTAAGTGTTTACACGCGAAGTTGCCGTTCTGTGCTGTGCCTTAACACGGCGGATACCGTTGTCCAAGTCTATCAAAAGAGGCTTGGGCGCCGATTCGGCAAGCGTTGATTTTCCAACGCCCGGTGCGCCGTAGATAAGGATCGAGAATTTCTCGTTGCCGAAGTCCAATTCGGCGGGTTCAAAAATTGCCATACACTTTCTCCTTTTGACCTGTCATCATCAGATGCGGGCGGTCCATCCCGCATGACGGTCTTTCGACCGTTTCGACTATTTCTTACGCCAACGAATATACCGCCCAACTCACGCTTTCGCCGTAACGGTTCTTGCCTTTTGCCATGCGCCGAACGATCGGATGCCCGTTCCGTTTCAGCTCCGAAATCCTCGAAGCGAGGCGCATACAACCCAACTCTCTGATCGCCGTCATCGTGTCGATCTCACCGAAGTCTTTCATGTAACGCAGCACACGATCACACTGCGTCGGCTTGCTGTTTACGTTCGTCATCTAATCGTCCGCCTGTTCTTCTTTTAGTTCTCGTTCCGCCTGCTCGATTTCGTAATTTTCCCTATCCTCGTCGTAGAAGTGAAAACAAATTTCTTCGTATTCTTCTTCACAATGCCCTATCCAGGGCGCGTCGGATATATTAGCCATCTCATTCCTCCTTCCAGTATTGCAGTACCGTCTTTTTTGAGGACGAATTTACCGACTTCGCAACTGATGCCTTTCTCACGGTATATCCGTTTTCGACGAGTATCTTTGCAACCGTCGAACGGTCGTCCTCGCTTTTGATTTCGAGTATCTTTCTTTCTCCGTTCATGGCTTTCCCTCCTTAAACCCACTTGATTACTTTTTGGAAAATTCCAAGTATCTTCATCTGCTTCGGCAGAACCCGAATGTACGGGGCGAAGTTCGTGTCGTTCGTTTCAGAATAAAGCCGAACCACTCCGCCCACTTTCCGATACCGCGATAACGTCTTCCGACCGTTTGCGTGCATCGCATATACGATATCGCCGTCTTTTGCGCTGTCTGTTCTTCTGCAACTGATAAGGTCGCCGTCATTGATTCCCGCGCTCGCCATTCCGTTGCCGCTTACTGCAAGTACGAAAGTTTCGTCTGCCATTACTGCACCTCCGCGTATCCGTACTTTTTCTTAAACGCTTCGATTTGATTGTCCGTTATGCGATACAGCCTGCCGCCGAGTCGCAAAGCCCGAAGTTTTCCCTTGCGTATCCAGTCCCATACCGTGATAACTTTGAAACCGAACTTGTCCGCAACTTCTTTCGGGGTGTAATACGTTTCTCCCATTTCTCTTTCTCCTTAAATGATGTCTTTAACGTCGCAGCCGAGCGCATCGGCAAGTTTGCAGAGGTTCTTTCTGCTCGGAAATCTTCCACCGACTTCATAAAGTGAAATCGTGTTTTGCGAAACTCCGATTTTTTGAGCAAGCTCTGCTTGTGTCATCTGCTGCTTAATGCGAATGATCTTCAATTCAAGCATGGGCTTATACGGTGTTTCATTTTTCATATTATTCCTCCTTGATTTATTTGGTAATATTTGGTAATATTTGGTATAATCGTCAAAAACGAATGAGGTGTTCTTATGTTAAGTTCCAAAAGTGCCGAAATTTTATCTATGATCGAGAACAATCAAACTGACAAAATTTTAGACATGGAAACATTTGCTTTTCTTGAATCAAAAAATTACATTTCCCACGACGGAAAGGGCTGTGCCTATGTAACTCCCGAAGGAATCGAAGCGTTGGAAGATTATTTCCATTACATGAAAGCGCTTGAACGGGAGGAGAAAACTCTCGACCTTTCCACACAATCAATAAAAAAATCTTCTACGGCAAACATTTTAAGTCTTCTCTCGTTGATATTTTCGGGTATTGTAAGCGTCGCCGCTTTATTTGTCAGCATTTTCGTTCATTAACGCAAAAGCGCGTTGTAAATCGCGGCAATAACCTCTTCCCGAAACGCTTCTTCCGTCATGATTTTTACTTTCAGACACTCGTATTTGAAGCGGTCGTACTTTGATACAAAGGCGGTAAATATTTCTGCATACTCCCACGCGATTTCGTATCCCATGAACTCTCCGAGAATGCTTTCGTCCCATTCCCAACGATTGAAGTGATAAGCCAATTTTGCTTGTTCTTCTTTTGAATAATTTTCAACAAATTTATTTGCTTCCACAACATTCATGGTGTGGTGGCATTTTTTATTCCCTGCAATATCCTGTCTGACCTGCTCGTAAAAATTGATTATCATTTTTATCCTCCCGCCCAATCGAGGGTCTTTTTTGTTCCACAACCTTTTGTTGTTGATTGCAAATGAATAATATCACAACTTTAAGTTGTTGTCAAGTGTTTTTTAGATATTTTTACAACTTTTTTTCGTTGGACAAATACTACTTCATGTTGTATAATACAACTACAAGTTTTTAGGAGATGATTATGAGTATCGGCGAAAGAATCAAGTTGGAAAGAACTAAAAAAGGAATTTCACAAGCAGCATTGGGTGAATTAGTTTCTGTTTCACAACAAGCAGTTGGGAAATGGGAGAAAGATGTAGCGGAACCCGACGGAGAAACTTTAAATAAACTTGCCGACTATTTTGAAGTATCGGTGGATTACCTCTTGGGTAGAGAAGAAAAAGCCCCCTCCGCAGAACGAAAGGGAAAGCTGATCAATGTATACGGTGAGATTGCAGCGGGTATCCCCATTGAAGCCGTGGAAGATATTTTCGACCAAGAGGAAATTTCTCTTGACATGGCAGCGCATGGAGAATACATTGCTCTGAAAGTAAAAGGAAGCTCCATGGAGCCACGCATCATGGACGGCGATGTTGTAATTATTCGTTTACAAGATGAAGTGCAGAATGACGAAATAGCTGCGGTGTTCGTGAACGGAAACACTGTCACATTAAAACGGGTTAAGAAAGAGAATGACGGTTTGTGGCTGATTCCGACAAACTCCGCCTACTCTCCTATGTACTATTCGAAAAAAGAGTGCATTGAGCTCCCTATCAGAATACTTGGGAAACTGGTAGAAGTTCGGCAAAAGTATTGAAGGAAAAGAGGTTCGCGCCATGAGACAAAGGGATTGGGATAGATTGTTTAAAAAATCACCCGGTTGTGGTTTAATAGTTTTTAGTATATTGCTTTTATCCTTTGGTATTTTTGGAGTATGCTCACATCTCGAATCACTTTATACTTTTGGAATTATTTTAATAATATTAGGTTCTGCCCTTTTTATTATCGGAATTGCACTTATTGTAAAAAAACATATACAGAAAAAAGAAAAAGAAACCGCTCTTTTATTGTCCAACATAGAATCGTTGGATTCAATGAATGGGATTGATTTTGAGGAATATTTGGCAGCTCTTTTTAAAAAAGAGGGTTATGGTGTAAAACTCACAAAAACAAGTGGGGATTATGGAGTAGATTTAATATTATCAAAAAGCGAAAATAACGATACTAAGAAAATAATTGTTCAGGCAAAAAGATACCACAAAAATGTTTCCATTAGCGCAGTTCAGGAAATATTCGCAGCCAGGGACCATTATGGTATTTACAAAGCTTGGGTAGTAACCAATAGTTACTTTACTGGTCCAGCAATCAAGCTGGCAAAGAGCAATGGAATAACACTCATTGATAGAGTTGCATTAGCAGAACATATAAATAGCCTCAATAATCCCAATCAAGAAAACGATGAAAAGGAAATAAAATGAACATCAACGGAATAAAAACGCGCGGGAACGGGCAAGGCTGCGCTATCCGCGTAAGGACGGGGAATTGGAAAGCCGTTGCGGTTATCGGATATCAGAACAACGATCCGTCAAAGCCTATCAGACGGACGAAAAGCGGGTTCCCCACAAAGACGGATGCGCTCGCATATATCCCCACGCTTAAAAAAGAACGGAAGAAAGAAAAGGCTACGCTTCAAAGCATCTATGAGGGTTGGTCCACGTCTGCCATGCTGAAACTCTCCGCAAGTCAGCAAGAGAAAATGCAGATAGCCAAAAAGCGGCTTGCCGACATTTGGAATTTCGATATTTCAAATCTTACGATCGAGGACTTGCAGGAAGTCGTCAATAAAGAAACAAGCACATACTATCCCGCGCGGGATATGAAAGTTTTGTTATCCCACTTATATGAAAGAGCGTGCGCCCAACAATACACGCAAACAAATCTTGCAAAGTATATCGTCCTGCCATCTCTCGAAGAACAGGAACAGATACCGTTCAATTTCGATGAAATCACCGCCTTTTGGAAAGACTACGGCGACGGGAATATTTTTTCGGGATATATTTTGCTCATGATCTACACGGGCATGATGCCCGGGGAGCTGATGAGCTGTAAGGTCGATATGATCGACTGGGAGAAGCAAACGATTTACGGGTGCGGTAAAAAAACGAAAAAGCGCCGTTCTACGCCCATTGTCGTCGCCGACGTCATTTTACCCGTGCTTGAAGTTCTTACGCGTTCTACGCCCGATGACAGGCTTTTCCCGCACGGTGAGGGATATTTTTACAACCACTACGAAAAGGCAATCAAGAGATGCGGGGTTCGCGCCTTGCCCCCTTATTCCTGCCGCCACACCACGGCGACCGTGCTTGCCGATATAGAATACAACGTTACCGTTATTAAGGAGATCATGCGGCATAGCAAGATAGAAACGACGCAGCGCTACATACATAAAACCACTGCACCCATGCTCGATGCGGTCAACAAAATCGGTAAAAATTAAACTCCCGTTCCGACTATTGATACCTTATTGATACCGAACAAAAAAAGAAAAAGGCTAAACACCACAATATATAGTGATATTTAGCCTTTTTTTATTGATAAAATACAAGATATAGTTTTGGATTGTTTGACTACTCTCCCCTGCTAAGGGAGTAGTGCTGGAAACGGCAGCACGAGTTCGAATCTCGTCTTCTGCGCCAAACCCCAAAAATAGCCCGAAATTGCCAAAAAAACGGTGATTTGGGGCTATTTTTTGCTGTTTTTACCGAACGATGAAAAAACATAAAATTCCGTTGTTATGTTTAATTTTGTTATCTTATGCGTTCTATTGATACCTCTATTGATACCGAACTCAATTCTTCTCTTTCCACGCCTCGAAATTCCGCAAAATTTCGAGCTTGAAAAGCAAGTTCGGCACATAGACGTTCTTATAACAGCCGTTTGCGGCGAGAATTGCGGAAACGATGGAAACGAACACGGAAAGCACGGTGAGCACCGTCATCACGATTGAGGCGATATTCACGCCCATGCCGAAGTTCTGCACGACGACGCACGCAAACGCCGCGGTCATCGCAAGCGACAGGCAAATTTTGGCAAGCGATTTCCCGCCGTAATACGCCGATGCAGAACGAAAATTCACTTCTCCGTTGTAACCACAGTTAGTGTCCGACAAAACCTGCGCGGCACTGATCGCCCGTGAACGGGTTTTTAAAGTATACTTATTCGCTTCGATATATTCGTCGGTGATCCTCTCTTTCAGCTTCCCGATTTTCTTTTTGATCTTCACGATCCTCTTTTGCACCCCCGTCGTTTGCCGTTTCAGCTCCGCGCACAACAGCCGTTGATTCAGACAGGAAATCTTATCGTTTATTTTCCGCTTGTGCCAATCAATACGCCGTTTCAAATTGAACTCTTTCAAATAATCCTCAAACTCTTCCCCAACGATTTTGACTTTCTCGGAAATAATCTTTCGTCGTTCTACATACCATTCGTTGAGACGATTCACCTCGTCCTTATGTAAAATGACGAGCGCGTAAACGCAGAGCGTCGAGATAGACATGCTCGCCCACCGCGACCAGAACGTCGTCTGCGCGAGCTGGGAGAAGTCGAACCCGATGGACGCAAGGCAGAACATGAACGACGCGCACAGCGAAACGCACGTGCCGACGATGGCAAGCATCAGCGTGCCGCGCCCGTTGGAAAGCCCCGCTTTTACCTTTTTCGTAACCACGTCGGGCGTGAATACTTCCTTTTCTTTTAACATAAATACCTCCTGAATTGTTATATCAAAAAAGCACGGTTTCCCGTGCTTTTTCGTTTACTTTAATGAAAAACAACATTGAATAATTTTTCCCATAGTCTTTATTCGCGTTTTCGCTTCGACTTCTGTTATAAGAATGTAATCGGGTAATCAGCCGTCCCTTTGGTTTTCCAAAATCCCGCTCTTTAACACATCGCCCACCGTCTGCGCCTTGCGCTTGTACTTCCGATGAAAATGCCAAAGCACGCACGCGGCGACACTTCCCGCAAGCGCGACCGCCTCGATCGTTAAAAAAGTATAGACGTAATTATGAAAGAGTTCGAGGCTGAAAAAGCCCGCGAGCAGTACGAACACGAACGCCAACAGATTGACGAACGGGAAGCGGGCGCGGAAGCCTTTGAAAATCCCCGTTAAAAACGGAATCGCATTCAGCGCGATAACCGCAAGTCCGATGCACCACTTCACCCCCTGCGCCGCCCGCATCATCGGAAGCAGGCACGCAGTCGTTACGATATACGGCACGAAGTAAACGGCAATCGAAAGCCAAAAGAAAAGATAACGCTCTTTTTTGTAAGTTTTATACGTCGTCATCCTTTTTAATTTCCTCCACCGACGATTGGAGCGCGGCGCGTTCGTTTTTAAACTTTTCGTTTTCGCCCAGCAACTTAATCAACGCCTCGCTCTGTGCATTCTGCGCCGTGTACAGCTTATTGATACTGTTGAACACCGTTTTAAACTTTCCGCCCGTTCCCGTCGCCCAATTTGCAACCTTTCCGAGCGCTTTTTTTCCGCAAACGATAATAATTATGATCGCGCCCGCCGCCAAAATGCTTGCCCAAATCGGGGCGTACTCGCCCAACCATTTTACGAACTTCGTCCACCCGGTTGCCGTAACGTCTGGCGTATTTTCATCCACGAGGGAAAGCAGGTACGCTTCTACGCTTCCCCATTCGGCGAGAATGGCGTTATAGTACGTCTCGTAATCTTCCCCGTACTTCGCTTTGAGCTGTGCGAGAAAGCCCTCCACGAGCGTCTTAAGCTCACTCTTTTCGTCCGTAACCTCTTCTGTCTGCGGCGCTTCCTCTGCGGATGTACGCACGGTATTTCCCATGCAGAACGCGCAGGAAAATAGCAATACGATTACGCTAACGAGCGCAATTAAAACGGTAAACCTTTTCTGTTTCGTCATTATAGTTTCTCCTTAAAATTTTGATTTTTCAATGCCTCTTTGAACCCTTCAAAGGAAAGCCCCCTGCCGTTAAGCAAGGGGCTGTTTTCGTAAACAGCGTACGCGAACGCAAACAGTTCTGCAATAGACTTTTCAGTCGCTTCAAGCCGCGTATTCGCGCCGTCAAGCGCTTTTGCAAGCGTTTTATTCTCCTCGTGCGCCGCGTCAATTTCGCCCGTCAGAAGCGCGATCTCAGGAGTTGCGGAAAGCGTCGTGTCTACCGCCTTTAACAGGAGCGGTTCTACCTTGAACGTTTCTAAAAGCGTGCCGCGAAGATAGTGCTTGACTTCGGCGCGAAGCTCGCCCGACTGCAAACCATCGAGCGAAATTGTGCCGCTACGAGGAATAAGTTTTGCCCCGCCGTTTTTGCCGTTGAGTTCGCCGACAAAATAGAACTCCCCGCTTTTTGCGGGGAGATTTATCTGCAATTCGAGCAAGCCGCTTTCCACGACGAACGGAGACGGATCGTCGTATCTTCCGACGCGCCCCGATTTTAACGATATGAGTCTCATTCTTTCACCTCTCTTGGCTCCTTGCCTTCGAGAACGCGGAGCTCGTTTACGATTTCCGCCGCCCGCGCCTTCTTTTGTGCGTAATCGTCGCGGACGATACCGAACGTTTCCTGTTCGATGTCCTCTTTGATTTTTTCAAGCTCCGCTTTCAGCTCGGAATGTCGTTTTTCGTCGGCACGCTTTTTCAGTTCCTCTTCCGTGTACGGAACAAATACTTGTATATCCTCGTATTCGTCGTAGGCTTCTTTTGCCTCGACTGCTTCGGAAATCAGAGGCTTTAAATTTTGCGTACTTCCGTTTGGGAGAATTTCGATTTTATCGCCGTATACAGCAGGTTTTGCTTTCACTGCTTCGTAGTGCTTTACGAAAAGCTTATCTTTTATCAAATACCCTTTTTCGAAATCAATCTCTTCTTTATTAAGTTCCTGTGTTTTTTCCTGATTATAGATTTTCATACTTCACTCCTTTACGCCGTGCGCTTCCAAATGTTGACTACTACATAAGGGGGCATATTGTTGTGCGATTGAGAGCCGCCGGTATTCATAACCGCCGCGCCATCGCCCCCAGTAAATTTCTTTAATGAATAATCTATCCACAATTCAGATTCTGCTCCCGCACCCCCGGAAAAACCGTATCTCAACGGATGATGATGCGACGGCATTTCCTCGACCGTTAACGTGTGCGTTGCTTCGCCGCCCGTTGCACCAAGAGTATAACCTGCCCCCGAACCCACGAGGACGCGCCCCGCATAATCCGTGTCGATTTCCCAAGAAGTGCCTGCCCAACGCTGTGCGGGGGTCTGCATTCCCTCAAACTGAATGTACGGTTTTCCTCCGACGGGGTATTCGTTTTCGAGAATCAGGCGGTCGAAATCGGAAATCTTGACGTAGGTGTTCGGAATGTTATTCCCGTCCGCGTCATTCATTGCGTTCGTTGCGTCGTCCGCCGTCTGCGCGTGCGTTGCCTCGCCTACCATCATTTCGGGATAGGTGCCGTCCTGCACGACGGTAGATTCTCCCTGACCCACTGCTCCGATATTCTGCCGAATCTGCGCCTGTTCTTCTTCCGTCAGCCCGGACGGAATACTGATATTGTAATCCACGTCCCCGACGGTAATTTTATTGATACTTGCCATTACCGATTCACTCCTTTCGTTAAGATTAATGTCTGTCCTTCCACCGAAAAATTGACTGTTTCTTCGGCGGGTGCGACGCCGATATTCTGCCGAATCTGCGCCTGCTGCTCGCTCGTCAAATTGCTTCCGAGTGAAATCGAGTACACGATTCCGCCCACTTGAATTTTGTCTACGATATCCATGCTATAAACTCCTGTTGATAATCAGATTTTCCCCTTCCACCGACACGGACGCATCCAACGGTGAAAAGGTAAGCGTTGCGTTTACGATTTGCACCCCGTACCGAAGATAGGCGTAAACTTCGTTGAAGTCTATCACGAGCTGCCAATTCGGATTGATTTCCCCGAGTGCGTTAAACGGCGGCGAGGTATTTTCCGTTACGAGCGACTTTACGAACGCGCCGAACGTTCCTACTTTGGGATAGAATGCAATCTCGTTTGCGCCGTATTTATAAGTATCGTTCCACACGTAAATGCTTCTCGCGGCATACGCGCCGTTGTTTAACTGCTCTTGAAGCGCGGATAGATTACTTAAAATCTCCTCGTAAATATCTTCCGTCGGCGTGTCGGGAAGAATCGGAGGAACGCCCCGCCCCACCGTAAAGCTCGTCGCACTCGACGCAGTAACGATGCCCGCCTGCGCGGCGTAAAAAAAGAACTGCACCGTTACAGTTCCGTAATACGCCGTAATTTCGCTCGGCAAGGCGTAAGTCCACACGGCGTACTTCTTTCCCGTGTCCTTATCCACGATAGCCCCGTCGGGGCTTGCAATCGCTCCCTGCGGCGTCATGGCATTTGGCACAAGCCCGTTCTTCATCAGATACGGCGTCGTCCACACCCCGTTCGGAAGCTGAAACCGCACCGTAACGCTCATATTCGACGCAAACGGCGCAACCAAATAAATGGTGTTGCTGTTCGCGCTCCCCTGATAAACGGGCGACGGAAGCGATTTGATAATCGTTCCGTCGTTTGCTGCAAAAAATATCATATCCGCCTCCTTTAAGTCGTCGCGGGCTGAATCCCCGTCATTTCAACGTACTCGGCGTATAAACTTTCGCCGTGATTCAGCTCGTCCGAAATCTTTTCCTTCGTCGCCGCTTCGAGCTTATCGAGGAAGGGCAAAATTTCCACGTCGTTCACCTCTTCCAACGCGTCGCGAAGCTTTGCGATCACTGCAAGCTGTTCGTTATAGCCCTGCACGGCTTCCGCTTCCGCCTCTTCGTTCTTCATGAGCTTTAACGAAAGCTCGAAAAACAGTTCCTGCAATTTTTCGTTCATATCTGTCTCCTTTTAAAGTTTGTCTTTCCACACGGTTTTATCGAAGATCTCCCGCTTGCGGGTAAAATAAATCGGCGTGAAATCCGTTCCCGCAGACACTTCGATATTCTTCGCAAGAAGCACGTCGCCGCCCGTGACTTCCGATTGCTCGATTTTGTTTCCCCTTTCGTCCTCCACCATTACGGGCGGAAGGTCCGTTTGCTCCGTCACGATCGCCCACGATTTACCGCTTGCCGGGAAGTTTTGCGCCGTCAAGGTAAATCTTCCGTTCTGCACTTCCGAAACCGAAATATCCACGCTCGGGAGCGTGCTCAGCTTGACGGAGACCGTTCCCTCGACGTGGTCGATAAACTTGTCGAGTTCCTCGGGGAAAACGTATAACTTGGCGCTCAAAGAGGAATCAGACCCGCGCACCGCACCGCAATAGGAAGCAAGCGCGGAACCGATAATCATTTCCTTTTGATTGGTGACGAAATCTATCTGCACATTCACCTGCAATGCTTCGCGGTTGTCCTTGCGTAATACGTAAGGCTCCTGTCCGACCGTAGAAAAATACCCGCTCGACTGCGACGGGATTTCGCTTTCGGGAAGCATGGGCAAGGAGAATCCGTTCGTCTGTTTCCCTTTGAGTTGCAAGTCAAAATCGTAGTAGTAGATACGCCCGTAGTAGTCCGTGTATTGGTAGCTATTCTGAAAATATCCTGTAACGCCGTCGCCCGCATCTTGATATTGCGAAATCGTTCCCGCCGAGAAGTTGTCCTCGTACTTCCACGAGAACGAAATAGAATTTCCGAACGCAGAAGAAACGACGGGAAGATTGACCGCAGGTGTTTTATTTCCTTGGTAAGAGCTTCCCCACGCCGCTACGTTCGTCAGCGGGCGATAATCCCCCACCTGCGTGAAAGTGTCGGCAATCGCGCTCATAAGGCTGTCCCCGATGCGCGAGTCTGCGTCCGCCGTTTCCTCGTCCCCGATAACTACATATTCGCGATACAGAACGTTTCGCTCGCTTGCCTGCGTCTCGGAAATTTCCGAATACCTCTTTTCGGACGATATTCCAATATACTGCGAAAGACGGTTGAAGTCTTTGGAAAGCGCTATCGTGCATTTGAAGTACGTCGGAAACATTTCCACCGCCACGGCGGAGATATAGTAATCGTTGTCAAAGAGTTCCCCGACTTTCGGAATGCAGTAATACCGCGTAAGCATATAGGTGCGCGTTTCTTCCACGTTTCCGAGGCGGGCAATCGCGCCCTTTAAGTTCTCGCCGTACGCTCTGCTTTCGACGATATTCGCCTGTTGATTGAAGATAAGGTCCGCCGCCCGCGGGACTTCCTTGTAATACGTTTTCGTTTGGCTCACGCGCGTATTGTATATCGGCGTGTAGGTGACGCGGAACGCAAGTTTCGGATAGCCTGTTTTGCTGTCGATACTTAGCCTACTGTTGTTCGTTGCCTTTTTCAGAATCGCAACGATAGAGTAATCGCCATTGGCTGTCTGATTATCCGTTAGCTTCTGACGCTTGAAGTTAAGCCCGTCTATATTCGGATGCACCTGCGTAAAACGAACGGCATACAGCTTGGAACTCGGATATGTGTCTTCCCACGATGACAGACGAGAATAGTCCGAGCTTTCAAATACGTACGGCGTGATATCGTAAGAACTTCCCGCCGTTCCCGCCAATCCGTCCGTGTCTACCCATTCGAGCTTTTCTACCGCATAAATCGGGTACTGCGTGGCAATCAGCATATTGCCGTCCTCGATTCGGGTGTAGAGGTTTTCCGACCGCACCGACTTGTTTCCGTCCGTGTACGGCTCCACGATTACCCCGCTGTACTTGTCGAGCGTGTTGATAAGGTTTTCCGCGTGGCTGTCGAGCGCGGAAGCAAAGCTCTCCACCGCGTGCGAAGTCGTGCGGAGCATGGGCTTGTAGTTAGCGCAAGCCCACTGCTTTCTCCCGCCGTACATATCAAAAAGCACTTCAAAATAATACCCGCCTGCATCCTTTTTCACGTCGAGGCGGAACTCCCCGTGGATAAACTTACCGATTTCCTGCATGTTCTCCCGAAGCGTCTGTTTCGTGAACGAGAACTGCGGAGAAAGAATTTTGTCGAAGAGATAAGCCTGTCCTACCTCCTCGCCCGCCTGCTTGTTTTCGGGCGTGATTATCGTCCCGTCCGCCCGCATACCGTTAAGACGGAAACGCGGCTTCTCGCCCTTTCTGATAGGCTCCGCCGTGTCGAGCAGACGGTTGATGACGTCCGTGATCGTCCACTTTTTAAGCGGGAGCTTGTTTTCGACGACGACGAAGGTGTATACTACTTTGTTATCTCCACCCAAACCATTTTTATATTCATATAAAACTTTATATGTTCCAACCGCAAGTTTTGTCTTAAAACCAATGTTTTGTCCTATATATATTGGTTTATTAAGAGCACCAGAATTAACTAGAATCTTATACTCATTTTTAAAAAGTGGATTTGGATCATCATTAAAAGTGACTTCTTGATAATAAGTGTTAACTGCTCCGAGTGCGCTTACCGAATATCCCGGGAATATAGTATTTGCTGAAACAAATTCAAATTCTTTCCCTTGGGGAAGTGGAGAAACATAATCCTCGGGAGTTACGGGCTGTTTTTTTGCCATAATGTTTTAAAAACCTCTTGACTTTAAATTCCATTTATGATAAATTTTTATCATGAAAAAATTAACGAAAATATTTCTTATTATTTGCATCGCATTTCTACTTTCTCTTTCCATATGGAGCATAGTGATTTTTATTAAACAACTAAATATTCAATGCCCAGCACTTAAACATTATACTGAGATGCTAAATCGAAAAATTGAAAATCCGGATTCTGTTGGGAATACCTTGGAAGAAATTCAATTTTGGATTTCCGAGGTGAAGCACGCTATTTTAATTTACAGCATCTACATGGTTGTCGGATTCCTTGCAATCGCTTCCTGCGTCTTTATCTTCGTCTACTGCAACCCTCGCCTCTTCCGCCGTTCCACATGGACGAACCTTTCGGAAGAGTGGGCGCAGAACAAAGCCGAGCACACTGCCCGCAAGGAGGCAAAAACGCAAGCGGATAAGCAAAAGCGCATCGAGGAGCTGCAAGCCGAGATTGACGAGCTGAATGCAGATAAAAAAGAAAACTTATAACTCACCCGGTAAAGCCGCCGCCAACTTCGGGCGGCTTTTTTTACGTTTCCACAGGCTCCACTTTCGCCGCATTCTCGGTGTAATTCCGTCCCAAGTCGTTCGTAAGCGTCTGCGTGTCGCACACGATGCACTCGCCGTACTTCGTTACCTCGATGAGATAAAGCTCGTGGTCGTAGTAGCCCGACCCGATGGGGTTTTCTTTTGCCGAATCGTTTGCAATTAGGAAGCGCTTTTCTTTTCCGTGCGCAAAATCTTTCCCTTTGCCGACTTGATATGCGCCGTCGTAAAATACGTTGTGAAATACGATATCTACGGGCGTCAGGGGCGGGAAGTTGCTCTTTCTTACGTGCCGCAGCGTGAGATAGCACTCGTCCAGCCGCTCGTCGAGAAAGTCGCCCCATTTGAGTGGCATCACCGCACGGCTCGTACGGTTGATTCCGTCGATATACAAATCGTAAAAATTTTTTATCGCCATAGTTCACCTACTGATTTTTCCCGCGTCTACCCGCAACGCCCGCACGGATATTTCTCATGTTGATCGTCGCGTTTTCAAGACTTTCCTGTTTCTGCATCTGCGCGGCGCGTTGTCCGAAGCTGATTGCCGTCTGAACTCCCGCAACCACCATTCCCGCGACGGCACCCCAAATGCCGCCCGTCATTGCGCCTGCAACGATCGTTTCGCCCGCGCTTATCAACTGCTGCGCTACCGAAAAATTCGCCTGCAAACGCTGCTGATACTCGCTTGCACCCGTGGACAATTCCACTTGGCTAATGTAACCCGATACGATATTCATTGCCGTGGTTTTTGCCGTGGCGTACGACACGAGTTTCTTTGCCGCGCGCTGCACATCGGAAGCACCTTTCTCGGACGCCATTCCCCCGGCTACGGTAGACGAGCCTTCGCCCGCCATAGAACTATCGCCCGAAAGTTCGCCGAGGTGAATATAGATATGATAACCGTTTCCCTCCGCCATATTACCCCTCCGTTAACGTTTGAAAGGGCAAGTCGCTCGTTACCGTAACCGCCCTGTCTGTAATCAAGGAAATGAAATACTCTCCCTCCTCGTCGTACTCATAATCGCTTGCTGAAATAGCGACCGTGACCGTCCCTTCCGCTTCCATTGCATTGCCAGCAATAAACAGTTTGCAAGGCTCCGACACGGTAAAGGTGAGTTCCGCCGCCGTAGAGTTGGTAAACGAGAATTTACCGCGCTGAAAGCCTTCGGGGATATTGACGATATCGAAGCTGTTTACCACCTCGACAAGCGCGGCTTTAATCCCCACAATAGCAACGCCCTGCGCCGTTGCGCTCACGTTATCCAACGTCATGAGATACAGGCGAGTAGTCGTGTCGTTCCACTCTGCGCTTACGAAATGCGCCGTATTCGGTTCGCCGCCAAGCATAAAATCGACGATTGCCTCCGACGGGTATTCTGAGTTCGCAGGGAAGTTCACGTCGATCGAGAAAGCCGTAGACGACGACATGACTTTGGAAACAAGAGTGTCCGTATACACGTCGCGGTTCATCTCGTTAGATCTTCCGATTTGCGCGCTCTGAAACGGAATCGGGAAATTATCGAGCGTGACCGTGACCTTGTCCGACATAACGCCGTTCTTGATGAAGTAAATCTGAACGTACACGGAAGCGGAAACGTAGTTCCCGAGCTGCGGAGCGATATCCACAACCCCCGAAACACTCGTACCCGCCTGCATGGCTACGGAATATTCGTCCTCTCCGTCCTGCATGACAAAGCTGCGCGCGAGCTGAAAATACGAGTTGATTACCGAAATGACCTCGTCCACAAACGGGTACTGTCCCTGCACGATCTTTTGGAGCGATTCGGGCGATTCCCCCGCTTGCGTACGCGGACGCCTTACGGGAATAGCGAAATCAAGCGTCAGCCCGTTCACGCCCATAATGAGCATATTCGCGTCGTTCGACGAGGAAGTCGTGCGGAGATTTCCGATTATGTACTGCGTTACGGTATTGCCGTCGCGGAACGGCTTTTCGTACTCGCCCGCCGTCGCCCAAATATGGAATTTGATATTGTCTTCCCCGAGCGCTTCGTTCAGCCCGGTTTCGAAAGTTTTTGCGATTTCTACTAAACTAATCATTTTTCAAATCTCCTTTGAGTTTCACGGCAAGCCTGCGGGCAAACTCCGCGCAGAACCGTTCCCACCACCCCTCGTTAGGATTTTTCTTTCTGTTCCACCGTTTTGCCGTCCACGGCTCATTTGTATACGGTACGTACGGCGCAATGTTTTCGTCCACGAAGATATCCACAATATCTCCTTGAATATCGTACCCGATTGAGTGAAATGCCAAATTTCCCGTAGATGTTTTCCCTCGCGTGGCGGGATTCGGAACAAACATGGTCTTACAAAGTTCTTCCACCGTTTGAACGATAATGCTAATCGCTCTATCTCGCGTCACGACACCCTCCACGGATTCGGCACTTCCACCATGCGGATAACGTATTCCACAGAAACAGGCACGCCGAAAATGCGAAACGCCTGTTTGTTCGCCGCTTGGAAGTCCTGCTGTTTTTGAATGATTTGGAACGTTCTGCCGTCCTGTATCACGACGAACCCGCCCTGTTTAAATTCGAGTTGGTCGCTCGTTCGGATAGCTACTTCCCCGTTGTCCTGCGTCGTCTGAATATTGCCGAACAGACGCCTGTAAGTGTGGGACAGCGGGTCAACGTATTCGTAATTGAATTCCTGCGCGCCGATAGACGCATCGTTCATCGGCTCGTCATAATAACTTGCAGACGCGGTGAATTTGTGCTTGGGGTTTGCAATGACAAGCCAATCCATATTACACCCCCGCGTAACAAATCCCGCTGTCGAGCAATATTCCTTGGCTCATGCGGTTGATTTCTTTTCCTTGCTCGCTGTCTACAACCGAAAGGAATAAATCACCGTTCGCAAGGAAGAAATCCATTTGATATTCCATAGCCCTTTGCACGACTGCCCGCATTTGTGGATTGTGTGCAATCACGAAATCCTGCCGTTCGGTGTGAATGCTGTACGTATGAATGAAACCGTAAATCATATCGCTCACCGTGCGGCAGAGCTTGTTGATCACGGCTTCGGGATTGACTGCTTTTCCCGCTGAGAGCCTCGCGCGGATATCGACGGCGCATCTTTCGATAATTGCCTTTTCTGTCAAAACGTAATGCCCCGAAAGCTCGTCGAAATTCATGTAATCGTCGTTGTACGGTTGCGGGAAATTTCTAAGCGGCGTTCCGTCAATGTTATTCATTACAATTCTCCTCTTTTAAATTTCTGTATGGTAAGGGGCTTGATAAGCTCAAACCCCTGTGAAAGCTGTTAGGACGCTGCCGTAAGAGCCTGCGTGAGCGTCTTGGTAGCGAGTGTCGTATCCGTTTCCGCCACGTTGAGCGTAACGGGCGTATAACCGGGTGCGGTAATCGTCACCGTTGCCGCGCTGCCTCTCGGAAGCGTGAACTCGTATGTACCGTTGCCGTTGTTACCGAACGAGTAGCGAGGCGCACCGCCTTCTCCCTGAATGACGAGAGTGGCGTCTGCGACTGCCGCATCGCCCGTTCCCGTAATCGTGAGCGTGATGTCCGTGTTGAGCGTAGAGGTGCCGATTCCCACTCTCTGCAATGTACCGTCGCCGTCCACGACGCCCGTGTTGTTGTAGGTTTCGAGAACCGCTTCCACGTCGTTCGGAGCGATAACTCCCTTGAATTTGGAAACGGGATTGACGAAGTCCGAACCGCCGTTCTCCGAAGAGATGAGCAGCTGAATCGAGGAACGACGCGTAACGACCGTACCCCAACGCCAATCGTTACGGACGATATAGCCGATCGAGGTCGTGGGCGACTTATCGACGTCGGTAACGACGGACGCGCGACCGAAGTACGTGCCGAGACCGTTGGCAATATACCCGTCGATCTTGTCGAACTGCGCCTTCTGCGCGGGCGTAAGGTTGAGCAGAGCCGCCGCCAAATCCCAATACATATCGGGAACGACTTTGATGACGATACCGCCATACTGACCGCGAATCGCGCCGCCGAGGTAACGCGAACCCGAATCGTCGAACTTGCCGTTGAGTAAAATCTTCTGACCGATGTCGCTGTTGACGATCGCGCCGTTATTCACCGTCATGAGCTTGTTGAAAGCTCTGTAACGGAGAATGTAAACGGACTTATCCGCGGGGTAGGAAATGATACCGTCCGTGTAGTCGTTTACGTTCGCAAGCGCCGTTCCGAGGCTGTTCATAATGTTCTGCATGTAGCCGTTCGTCTCGGTTGCGGGATTGTAGAATACGCCCTTGTTTCCGAGAACGGAAAGCGCGGAGCCGATCTGCGTTGCCATGATTTCCGCGTCCATGAGCTGCGCCGTGACCTGCGGAATCGTTGCGGTATACTTGCCGAGAATATCGAGGTTATTCCCGATCATGCGCGCCTGATCGCGGGAAATCTGCGCCGCTTCGTCGTACACCTGATTGAACCAAATGTCGACGGCGTTCGTCTGCATTCCGTTCGGAAGGTTTTTGTTGAAGGGTGCGCTGTTCCCCGGCGTTCCGTTCCCTACGCCGCTGCCGCAGGGCGTGATTCCGAGCGTACGCATACGACGGGGCGGAGGCACAAGGCTGGGAATACGAACGCCCGCTGCGTCCTCGCTTTCGGCGCTCATCGAAGTAATTCCGAGACCGTCAACGAAGATACGCTCGTCCAAGTGGATGATCTGCCACATGGACGCAAGGCGACGGTTCACCATGACGTCGCCGAATGCGGGGAACTGCCCGCTCTTTGCGAGCACGTTAAAAGGTACTTTGAGATTTGCGGCGTTTTGCAGATACACCTGGGTATCGGAAAGACCGCTGGAAAGAATCTGATCCATGATTTTTTAATACTCCTGTTGATTAAACTTTTAATTTTTTTGCGATTTCCATCGCCTCTTTGGGGGTGACTTTGTCATCGTCCCTTTTGTCCGATGCGAACACCCCTCCGCGAAGTCCGTAGACTTCTTTTGCCTTTTCGGCGGCTTCCTTGTCGGTGTCGCCTTCGTCCTTGAAATGATCTTCGAGCGCGTCAAGGCGGGAAAGGACTGCGGACCAACGTTCGTCATCGTCCCGCTTGTCCTCTTCCTTTTCCTCTTTCGTTTCGTCGCTCTCGTGGAGTTCTTCCACGTCGCCTTTGCCTTCCGCGTGTTCCTCGCCGAGCGCTTCGTGTTCGCGAGCTTCCGCGGACTGGCTGTCCTCGTTTCCGTCCGCCCTTTCCTGCGCCGCAATGCTCTCGTGCACGCGGTCGGCGATGGACTGATGGAAACTCTTCTTGTCGTCGTCCGAAAGGTCTTCGTACGCCTTGCGGACCTGTTCAAGAGTTGTCATTGTTTGTTCCTCCCGTTTTTTATTTTTTTTGAATCTTTCAAAAAGGCTCATGTTGCGCCCTCCTCCTTATCTGGCATGAAAAAACCCCGCCGAAAGCGGGATCATAAGATTTTGACACGGTCGGGATAATATGCCCGCTCGTGGTCAATGCTGAATTTTTTGTACTCGTCGTATCGCTCTTTCGCAATTTTGCGCCACTTGCGCCATGCTTCGATATCGGCGTCTTTTTTTGCGAGCGCGTTTTCCCGCGCCGTAACGACCGAACGCTCCATTTCGCGCTGACGCTTGGTTATTGCATATTCCTTTTTCTGCTCCGCCGCGCTTACCCTTGGAATTCCCATGCCGACACGGTATTCTACAAGCTTGTGACGGCAATTAAAGCCGAGTAAGCCGTTCTTGTAAGTCCGCCCCGCTTTCGTCGTATAGTAAACGTCCGTGGCGTTTTCAAGCGGCTGAAACTTCCTGCCGTCCGCCGTCGTCCCGCTCGTTCCGTCGAGGGAATAAACGCGCCCTTGCCATTGCGCGCAGCGGTCTGAACAGTCCGCGTGGACGCTGCAAACGACGAGCTTCGTCCCTTTGTCTTTGAACTGCGAAATCTCTTCTTGGTGACGCTCGTACCGCACCTGCATTTCCGCAAGGTTGCGTAAGGAATTTCTTCCCGAAAAATCGTTCGGATCAAGCGCATTTTCCTGCGCAAGCCCGTCGAGAGCATTCGACACGCGGTTCATATAGACTTTGTGAAACTCGTCGAGCGGAAGCCCCATTTTTCGCGTTTCGTACTCTATCGGCGCGGAAGTACTTTCTCCGCCGCCCGTCGGTGCGATTGATTGCAGTTGACGGAGTGCTTCACGTTCTCCTTGCGTCTTGGGGTAGTAAATTCCGACCTTCTGTCCGCTTTCCGTAACGCCCCGCATAAGCACGACAACGGCAGGAAGAAGCGGGACGGGAATTGTGGCGAGCGTCGATTTAAAACGCCCGTACGCGCTGTTTGCGAAGCGCATAAGCGATATGCGAGCATCCTCTTTGAGAGTTGGAGAACGAATCCGCTGTAACGCGGTGGAAATGATTTTCTGCACCCGTTCTTTGAGCAAGGATAAAGGTGCGCCCGAAAGCACGCCTTGTTTGATTGCCGTCTTAATGTCCGTCTGTGCGTCCACAAGAACGCTTGCTTGCTCGTTCAACGGGTCGGGAACGTATGTTTTTAAATTCATTCCGTACCCCCGTTAAAATAGTCCTTATCGTTAAACAACCCGCCGCCATAAGCAGGCTGCCGAGCTTTGTTATCCTCGTCAATTTTTTGGAGATACTCTTGCGTTTCTCGATAAGAAAGACCGTTGATGACCTGAACCGCCGTTTCCTGCGGCACAAGCCCCGCGGAATAGTTGTTTCGCATATTCTCGTCGCGCATGAGCTTGTTGCCGATATAGTCCGAAAGTTGCAAGGTGGCGTTTCCTTTGAATCCGCTCTGATACAGGACTTCGTAGATTGCCCGGTTGAGTTCTGGAAGCAAAAGACGGTGCGCGGACTGAACGCTTGCACGCGTCAGATTTTCTTCCGCCGTAACCTCTCGCGCCGTTTTGGGCGAAGCGTCTTGAATGTACGGAAACAAAGTTGTCGGTGCGTAACCGAATGCGACCGCAAACTGCTTCAAGTACATCTCCCATATCTCTTTGTACTGCGCGGAACGTATCTCGAACTGAATCGACTGCGGAATGAAGTCCTTATCATGCGGCACGGAAACATAAACGAAGTTTTCGTTCCCCTCTACGGCTTCCCATTTTGCCGTCAGCCTCGAAGAATCGGGAAGATTGGCTCCGCTTCCCAAATTCTCCCCGGAAATTTTTCCGTGAACTGCATTTAATTGCTTGTTAATGCTTCCAAGAAGCGCTTTCGGTACCAATACCTTGCCCTGTCCGTTCAGCACGTCTATGAGCGAGCCGCTGAACACCGTATCAATGGACCAAAGCAAGTCGAGCGTTCCGTACAATGCTGGGTCGCCCATTTTAAGCCCGGGGACGCAAGAATTTGTCGCCGTATTCAGTACGCTCCACACGCCCAAGCCGTCACGGAACGGCAAAGGCGTCGGTTCGTCTAACTTGATTCCGAGCTTTCCAACCGCAACCCGCGCCGTCTCGGGAAGATTCTCAAACTTAATTCCGTCTGCTTCAATAAGCGGAAGCGTTTCGTTCCCCGCAGTTCCGCTCTTTGTGTGAACGTGGTATACGACGGTTGGAATTCCGTTCTCGTAATATCTCCTCTCGACAAGCCATAGCTGTTGCATACAGCCGTTATCTTCGGTACTCGAAAGAAGCGTGAGAAAGAACGTTGCATCGACTATATCTCCGTTATCCGCCGCCGTGAACATGTTTCTATCCACACGGGAAGCGGAGAGTGAACACCTACCGAGCGAATCCTTGTTTATCTTAAATAGCGCCGTCCCGCCTTGCAATGTGTAAATGATAAGCTCTTCGAGGAATAAGTCGAAACGCGAGAACGGAACCCACGTATCGGACAAAAACGCTGTCGCTTCGTCTGTCCCTGAAAAAAGGACCTTGTCGCCCTTTATGAGCTTTGCCGCACTCTTTATCGCCGTGTAACCGATATTCGCCGAAATTCCGCTGTTATACGCCCCGTCGTGCGTCGCGCAAGCGTAAGCCATACACTGCCGCACGACGCGGTTCAGATAGGTCATCACGTACGCATTCGTGTTGGAGTAGTATTGCGAAGTATTTACAAAATTCTCGAACGGGCTTGTTCCCTTTTTTTCAAGATAGCTTTGCAGATATTGAGGATACTGAAAACCCATAATCCCTCCTAAATGTAGTTGTAGTAATATTCGTAAGTCGCGTACTTGTCCGCGTCTATGGTGTGGTCTGCCTGCCCTTCGGGGATTTCATTGTTCTCGTCATAGCAGAACGTTTCAAGCTGATCTATGGAAACGGCGTTTTCTTCCGTTCCGAGAATCATAAGTAAACCCGACTTGAAACTGTTTACAAGTCGGGCGTTATCTCTTTCTATGTCTTTGTTCGTAACTGCTACGCTATTGAAATGCGTTGTCTTTTCCCATTCGAGCATGAGGTCCTGCGTGAGCGCCGCACCGTCGAAACACCAACGCTCATTGTCGGGAAGCGGGATAACGATTCCGTAATCGCTCATTCTCTTGCGGAATGCGTTGTACCATTCCGCCATGTAAAGAACTTGGTCTGTGTGTGAAAATCCTTTCATCCCCGTCTTTCGTCTTGCTTCCGCAATGTCAAAGTACATTGTTCCGAGCTTGATAAGAAGTCCGTCCGGATACAGTCCCCAAGCACTCACGGCGGTTGCGTCACTTGTTATGCCGCTATCCACGCCGTAGAACATTGCGACGGGCTGATAGAAGATATTGCTTCCGATTTTCCTTTGGAGCTCAGAGAGCGGCAAGACGTGCTTGTTTCGGTCGAACGACCAAATGACCGCGCCCTCTAAGTTGACGATTTTTCCCTCATACCAAAACGCATAGTGTTTCGGGTCGTTGATTCTCGTCTCCTCGATTTCCGCAATCGTTTCAGCTTTGAGAAGCCCGCGGATATCGCGCCACGAGGTTTTAATCTTTGTCGCGCCGTTCCGAATCATGCGGTCGAACTCAATGTTCGCCCAATGCTTACGGCTCGCGGGCGGGTTGTATGCGTAGATGATCTTCGAGTTCGGAAGCAGGAACTTATTGACCGTCGTTTCCGCCGCCCTCACGTGATTGAAGCATTTGACTTCGTTCGCCTCGTCGAGTATCGCCATTGCAAGCGTGCGGTACTTTGGCGTGAATCCTTTCGTTGCGGTGAGGTCGTCCGCCGTCTTTCCGTTTATTCCCCGAAAATAAATAATCGCCCCTGTTTTCAGGCAGCGAATTTCAAACGGTGAAGTTTTGCTCTCGAATCTGTCGTCGAGGTCGAGTGACTGAATCGTTGCGAGCGTAGAGTTGAATATATCTCGCAAATCCCTTTGCTCTGCCCGCATCATGAGAATGTTGTTGTATTTGCTTTGGAGCGCTAACGAAACCGCCACGCTCTCGTTGGACGTCGATTTCCCCGCAGATCGTCCGCTGACTTCAACAATCTTTCGTTCGGTCGGGTCAAGCAACGGACGGAACGGTTTAGGTATCGTTATTACTTTCATCTGAGTAGTCCCTAATTTCTATGACAATCCCATCGTCCTTTCCGTTATCGTCTTGCTGTGTCGGTTTCTCTCTCCACTGCCCGGGGCGACGGTTCTTCTGCCAAAAGATTAGAGCGGCGGTATCGGGAGGCATGTGCTTTGTCACTATTTTTGTTGGGACGAGTTCTCCGTCTCGTATTTCTTTTGTAATTTCTGTGAAAGCATATCCGAGTGCGCGCTTCAAAAGAGCATTTTCGACTTGCGCATCGACGTAATCCTTGCTTTTTTTTAGGACCTCCGAAAACTCCGAAAACTCTTTCTTGTACTCGTAAAAAGTACTTTCCGCAATTCCTAATCTTTCTCGAACTTCTTCATCAGTAGCGCCGTTCCTGACCCAATCTTCTATTTCAACTAATCGCGGCGCAACGTGGGTTTCATACTTGCTCGGTCTCGCCACGATTTACCTCCTTGACCTCCCTCCCACGCAAAACCGCCCTCGCCGAAGCGGGAGCGGTTTTGTAGAGAAAAGAAATGGCTGACTGGGTATGGTCAATTTTTGATAGTACCATTATACCACGTATTTTCGGCTCGTGCGCGCAAAGTTTTTGCACTTTTAAAGTAAATTATAGTCTTTCGCCCACATAAATGCAATTTGCAAAACTTCCTCTACCCAATAGTAATAGGTCCTACGCTCAATCCCAATCACGTCGCAGATGCAGACTTCATGATTGCCTTCCACGTACCTCATGCGCATCATATCGTCCTTGCGCGTCCACTTAAACCGTTCGAGCGTCTTTTCAAATACAAGGCACCACTTGTACAGAATGATATGCCTGTCCACTGCTTCGACGACTTTCTTCTCCACGCTGTTGCCGGGGGAACTTTTCACCCGCTCGTTGGAATAGTCCACGCCCATTCCCGCAACCGCACGGTCAGCTATGTATTCGGCAGCTTCTCTACGTTCCTTCTCGTAGTTGTAAAAATGGTTTTCAATTATCTTTCTCTGTTGTCGCGTCATATGTTTCCCTCCGAAAATAACGATATTTGACCGTTGGCTATGTAAAATAAAGTTCTTTAATCGTTTTTCCGTCCACCCTCGGTATGTAGTCCATAAAATCACAAGAACGATATAGAAATCTATTGTTGCACCAACGCTATAACTAATTTTTATTCCGTATTTGTAGAGCATAAGTTTCCGTTTTATTGTAAAGACGGAATACGCACCGCCTTGTTTGTAACCTTTGACATTTTCCACTACCGTATTGCCCTGCTTGTCCTTGTAAACGAAGTCCGCATAATAATCGCAAGATTGCTCCAAAGTTTTACCCTTAATCATTCCGCCGCGCTTGCCTGTTTTGTCGGGTTCTCGTTGTGCAGGTATCAGTTCAAACTTTACTTGCCGTTTAAGCCCCGTAATTTCGCCACTACGGCTCAACAAAAGTAATTCCGCATATCTGTTCGCCTCGCGCCTACTGTCGAACTGTATGCCGTCTATAACACATTTCTGTGCGTGATATTTATTTGCTTTCGGTTTCTCGCTCGTAGGTTTGAATAAAGGACAATCAAAGTAGAGCGTACAATTGCCGTTATATCAGAGCATTGAGTGTTAGCGCAGTAGGTCATAACTCGTCAACAAATTGCCACGACTGCGGCGGTCGCATAATTGAATTGTCGCAACCTGCAAATATAAGTTCGCTTGTAAAACAGTTTGGTATGCTGTGTTCATAAATTGCCCGTTTGCAAATACAGCAATCGTTCGCGTAATCGCAAGGTCTCTTAAACTCTCCCAGCCCTTTCGGCTTGTCGTAGATTTTAAGGTCGGAGATGTACCAAGCGTAAAGCGGTTTGTAATACGGCAGATTTTTACGGTAAGCATAGACTTCTTCCCAAGATAAACAGCTTTCTGATAAAAACTTTTTTAAATCCGTTTCTTCAAACTCTTGGTACTTTCCTTGCGGTGTAAGTTGCCATTCGTGAAATTCATCTATCCTATCGCACACAAACTCGCCCACCACCTTACCTAAAAACTTCTCCATTAAAGACTGATACTCTTTCGGTATGCGGTTAAACGACTTTCTGTTTTTACTGCAATAAATATGTACTCGCTTATCCCAATCACTTGCTTTCGGGTAATCTTTACGAACTTCAACTGTTTTCTCTTGCGGAATATTCCAACCCATAAGGCGTGCAATTATTAAGAATACCCAATAGGGTTGAATTGATATTAAAACTGATTTCATTATACCCTCTTCCTTGCTGTTCTGCGATAGCTTGCACTTATCGCCTGTTCTAGCTGCGCCATAGTAATAATCTTGTTCCTCGCGGAAATATCCGCACAATTCGCCCGCACGAGCGCCTCCGCGACGGGGGGACAAACGGCATTTCCAAGCCTTGCAATCTGCTTCGCCTCGCTGTACTTCTTTCCTGTCCTGCTCTCAATGTCGATACAGTAATCTTTGGGAAATCCCTGCGCCAACATCAGCTCCCGCGCTTTGAGCATTCTCATTCCGATATCGGAAATGAAGTACTGCACCCCGTCGATTTCGAGGATCAGAATTTCGTCGTCTGCAATCGTATACCCTGCGTAATTGTTCAGCAAGTTCCGAATCTCAATCCAATGCCCGAGATTCTGACTGCTGTCAATCTTTTGCAGATACGTGCAAATTACCGCTTCGTGCTCTTTTGCCGTTACGGTCGGGAAAGGCTCGTCCATTCCCCTACAATCCATATTGTTTCGCAGAACGCACAAATGAGATTCCGTAAGGTAATGCCGGGGAAGCGCAGTTACGGTTGGCAGCGGTTTGTTCAAATTGCTTGCATGGTCCGCGCCGCCGTAGTAATGCACAACGTTTGCGGCAAGCAGATTACTGTGATTCGTCCCCGTTACCGTCGGCATGGGATCGTCAACCTTTGCGCCTCGCCCGTCCGCTCCGTCGCTGTAACGAGACGAAAGACTTACCGCCACAAAAGCACTGTGGTCGATTCCCGTTACCGTAGGACAAGGATCTCGCATATCTGCACCCGTCTGTTTTTCTCCGCTGAAATATTTGGAAATATACCCTTCACAAACAAAGTTCCGATTCCCTGTTGTAACCGTCGGAAGAGGCTCGTACGTAGAATGACAAGCGTTATTCGTGTTGTTGCTCATAATATACGGGGAAAGTTTCGGCTTTGCAAGATAGTGCTTGTTTACTCCCGTTACCGTGGAAAGCGGATTGTCGACGTCTTGCGGCGGGTTCCCGAAATTTACCTGCATAATGAACGGATTCGGATTCTTGATAACAAACTTATCCATTCCCCGCGCGATTCTGCGCAACGTATTTACCGCAAGCCCTTTCTTCCGACCGAATATCGACGGGCATGGCAAGCTCATGTCGATGCAGTCCGTCGCCGTTCGTGTACTGACGGTTCACCGCAAGATTGAATCGACATACCTTTACCACGCTATTAGTTTCCGTAAGCTCGGGATCGCGTGTTAAATTTCCAATTAAAAATACTTTGTTCATTTCCTTTCTCCTGTGATTTTTTTAATATCCACCATACTTCCATCGAATGGTTTCAACTTACTTTCCAACTGCTTCTTCAAATGCGCAGAACTCAGTTTCTCAAAGTCCCCTTCCGTCAATGCACGTTCTCGAAGAGCACGCCTGATCTCGGGAATCTGCTTTAAAAATCGCGAACGCTCGAACTCCAAGCTTTCCTTGCTCATGCCGCAAAAATATTGGAATGAATCGTAGTCAACATATTCTCGCATCGGTTCGCTCATCTTGTCATAAATTTCCCGAAGTGCTTTCCCGCCTATCTCGTACAAGGAAAGGAACCCTTCGTGCGTCCACTGCGTCTGTGAGCTTTCTCCGATTGCATACATCAGTTCCTGCCACAAAGCATTGTCGTTCGGCTCGCTTAACCGTTGCTTGCGTTCAATATAGCCCATGATGTCTGCAAGCGTCGGCGGAAACGTAAGCGTACAAATTGCCGCTTTGAACGCCTCTTCCACTTCTGCGTCGGAAAATCCGTGCAAGCAGTCGTACCAGCGCTCGATAATCAACTTGATTTCTGCATCCGTCGCGCCCTTATAGGTGTATCGATAGTTTGCCTTGATTTCTGCAACGATTTTAATCACCGTCGTCTTCTGCATATCCTTCCTCCCGCTTCGCTTCTGCGTAAAGCGCCTTCAAACAGTCAAGCTGCGCGTCTCCGATTCCACCCGACCGTTTGCCTCGGTCAAAATCCCGATATGCTCCCGAGGCGATTTTCGAAAAGTTCCGAATGAGCCAAGACAGCGAACAGCGCGTCTGCAAAAACTGACTTTCGGAAATTCGTTCGGATAAAACCTTGAAATCGACGTTCGCAATTTCCGACGGGTTCGAAATATCTTCCTGAACCGTCGGATGCTCCCGCATAAATTCCAAATAATCCACAACTTCTTCCGCCGCTTCATCCTTGCCTTCGCGCGCGCCCGCGTTAAGACCGACCGTACTTAAATAAATATCATGATCATATTCATGTTCATATATCAGCTTTTTTTGCTTTTCTTCGCTTTCGTTTGCTTTCGGTCGCTTTTCCGAAAAAGCATTTGCTTTTTTTGCTTTCTCTTGCTTTTCTTCGCTTTCGTTTGCTTTCGGTCTGCCGCCCTGTTTCCCTGCATCCGAACGCTTTTTAAGCGTTTCTTCGTACTTGGCGTTATCCCGATCGAGCTGCTCCTTGATAAACGAAAACGCCATTGCTGTCGCGCCGTCCATTTCGGGAAGTTCCTCTCCCATCTGATAACTCATGATCGCCGTAAGCAAATCGCCGCGCTGCTCCCTGTTAAGAAGTGCGATATGCTTTGCGTATTCTGTGTACAAAATAAACGTATCTTTCATTTCTTTAACCCGTAAATTTTAAGTATCGTTTTGTCGGCGATCACGCCGCCCGTGAGGTGATACCGGCTCATAAATTCCGACTTGCCGATCGTATGGATCTCCGTGTGGTGTTCCCGGCATAAACTCAAAACTTCCCGCCCGAAGTGCTGCACCTGCGTTCTGTCGCTTCCCATGCCTATCGCGTCGATATGGTGCAAATCAGAACGCTTTCCGCAGACGACGCATTTCTTATGGATCACGCACATATAGGTGTAGTGTTCGATATCGTCTACGTACTCTAAAAGGGGGCGTTTGACGGGAACGTCGTTCGATATGATAAATCCCACGAGAAACCGCTGAAATTCGGCTACAAGGCTCATCGGCGCGTCCGAGAGAGAAAATATCTTATCCGCCAAGGTATCGACCCTCTCCGCCCAAAAATCGAGCTTAAACGCTTCCTTTATTTCTTCCGTCGTGCTTCCGCTCCACTCCGCAATTGCATTAATGAGCGCGTAGCACATTTTCCTCTGCTTGTCCGAGAGCTTACGGCTGTCTATCGGCTCAACATACACCTCTTTCACGTTTCGGTGGATGAGCTGTGCAATCGGCATTGTCGCTTCAATCACCGCCGTTCCGTCCTCTCGCAAGTCTATAAGTTTGCCCTTTATCATAAGCTACTATTTCGCCCTTGCATTTCTTCTTGCAAGAATCCTTCCGAATACTCCGCACTCTTCAATCGGTACCTCGCGAAGAACTTTTAGCTGTTTTGTTCTGACTTTTCCTTCCGATAATTTTGGAAGGACTATGTCTTCAATTTTCGTTTCAACTTCCAAAATGGCAATATCCTTCCAATCGGAACCGAACCGCAATGCCCAGTCCAAATGAGCGATGTGAAGTCCATTCGAACAATCTCTGTTGGTGTTTGGATCGCACAACGATTTATAGGTTTTTCCGATTTCGTAGTGAAAACGTCTGTCGTAATCACTGACAAAGCAATCATCGCCGTCTTTATGTACAGCCTTGAAAAACTTCGCTTTCGTTTTTGTATGCTTGATACCGTAAAAATCCATGAATTCATAGATATTTTTCGGCATATATACAATTCGAGAATTCCCGGATATTTTTATCTTTGCACCTTGAAGCATATCAACGATCTGCGTGTTTCCCCGCGCTACGACGGAGCTGTTTTCCCACGCTTCGACGGAGCTGTTTTCCCGCGCTACGACGGAGCTGTTTTCCCACGCTTCGACGGAGCTGTTTTCCCACGCTTCGACGGAGCTGTTTTCCCGCGCTACGACGGAGCTGTTTTCCCACGCTACGACGGAGCTGTTTCCCCGCGCTACGACGGAGCTGTTTTCCCGCGCTACGACGGAGCTGTTTTCCCGCGCTACGACGGAGCTGTTTTCCCACGCTTCGACGGAGCTGTTTTCCCACGCTTCGACGGA
>OOIH01000955.1_pt1 | contig 30211 bp, 33 predicted proteins | sample 1691801 | NCBI WGS metagenome assembly OOIH01 (sample SAMEA1061690, study PRJEB22710) | metagenome
GGCTCTGGCCTGATCCCGCATGAAGTCCCGGTTTTGTTTGCTTTTGGCTGCTCTTGCTTTTGTTAGGTTTTTGGAGTATGCCGAACAAAACCGCCTTAAAACAAGGGGCTTTTGTGCTGCCGGAAGTGTGCGGATCATGTGGGGGGTACTTTACACTTTTTCGGGAATTTGAAAACGCCCAGCCGCCAGAGTACATCTACTCAACATCCAAACCGCAAATCAGCCCACTAACCCCAAAATGTCATCGTAAATGTCATCGTGAAAACTCCTATACTCCAGCACCTTTCAGCCGACCACGCAGATCACCAAAACATCAATCTCGCTGCCGAAACCTCTCCAAAACTCCTATATATAAATAGGTATTACGATGACCCTGTAATTGCCTCGAAAAACTATAACAAGAAATACAAAAATCTGTTGACAAATAGAGTTCCGAAGCGTATAATAGATAATAGAGAAAGGACTTAAACACAGAGTTTTTCAATCGTGTTCGCAAAATGAACAGGATAATAAAACTGGAGGTTTTTACGATGACACAAAATATGAAGTTGACTGATGGTGAGTTTCAGGTAGCACTTGCTCCTTGGGTTCAGCAGTTTATGGAGGCCAAAGCCGCAAAAATTCATTCTCCGGCTGTTAAGGTAGCTGCTCCTATTATGGATCAGGAATACAATGAACAACAGCATTGCAACCATAATCCTACCGATCCTATTTATCTACTGGAGGATGTGGAGCGGTTCAAGCAATTCTTCCTGACCAGAAAAGGACACAAGAACGTCAATATCCGGGACTATGCTTATTTTGTGTTTTCTTTGAATATGAGCCGGAGGGCGGGGGATATTTTACACTTGCACGTATATGATGTATTGAATCCTGATGGCTCTTTTAAAACACACGTGACATTTGAGCATGAGCAAAAAACAGGCAAGAAGTCTATTGTGCTGTTGAACAGTAAAGCAAGGGATGCTCTGGCTATGTATTTTAATAGCCTTGATGAGTATAGAATGTCTGATTGGTTGTTTCCGAACTCTAAAAAGCCTGATGAGCCGATGAGTGTTGATGGGATGAGGCGGATGCTTCAGAGGGCAACTAAAGCATTGGGAATTGATATGCACATGGGAACACACTCTTTGAGAAAGACCAATCCTTATCATATGATTTCAAGCAGCACGAACACGCAGGATGAGGTAATGGTGTCGCAGCTTCTCAAGCATAACGACATTAAAACCACCTACCATTATATTAAGCGGAGTCAGGCTCAGATGGATGCTTTTGTGGAGTCACATGGACTGTAAGCGGTGAGAGTAGGGCAATGTGCTTTTGCCTACGGCAACGCCCATTGTTGTGTCCTTGCTGGCGCAAGTCCACAAGAATAATATATCAAAAGGTCTGTGTATAAGCAATTTCATTCAGTTGCCCTCCAGAGAAAGTGGCTGGAAACTGTTTGAATACAGTGTGTTTGACGGGTTTTCTGTATGTACCACTTTGGCATAATATTATATATATTTAATTATGGCAAAAAAGTACATAGGCAAAACCTTTGAAACTCTTTGTAACACAGAGGTTTTCGGGCATTTTTTCTGGAGGGCAACTAAGGGAGTCTTTTTAGAGGGAGGTGAGGAAAATCGAAAGCAAAGAAGTAAAATTGAAACGTGGAACATATAACGAGAGTTCTTTGGTTGACAAAGTATGCTCTGAGGCGCAGCGGAGATCATACCATCATAAAGAGAAATTCGCCAGCGGTAAGCACCAGAGTATGTTCTTGGATACATTGGCAAGATACTGTGATTATGAGTATGATCCTGAAACTAAGAAGTATAAGGTGTTGGAAGTCTACAAGTATCCGAAGTCGCTGTATGATTCTAAGATACATAAAGGCATTTATCAGTATCTCGCTCCGCTGATTTTATATCAGGTTGTGTATGGCAAGGATAGTAAGGCCAAGAAAGATCGGATGGCTGTGATTACCTCTCTGGACTTGGCTCATATTACGAACCTTGTTAATTCAAACTACAATAATATGAAATACAATCAAGATGCAGCACATACGGATTTGGACTTTGATCAGAATGTATTGACTGAGTATTTTAATAAAGCCGATAACAGAATTGATGATTACATTCGGAGATGTATCAAATATCTTTCAGCTATGAACTGTGTAATCTACAATGAAACACATATGATTGGTATTATGCCAAAAACAGCGGAAATCAATAATGGTCATGTAATTATTGAGCCAGCGCAAGTTCGTAGAGCAACTGACGAAGAAATGGAATTGTATGCCAAGTTAGTAGAACAGGCAAGCAAAAAAGCGAAAATAACCTATGACAGTGAAAAGTGGTATGGGAAAAAGGCATTAAGGTATAATACCGAATTAACAAGGTTGATGCGAGAGAACGGGATTATTTTTGTATGCAGAGCGTTTGAACTTTGGCGAGTAGACGAAAAGCAATGTAAAAGCATTTTAAAAAGTTTTGCGGATAAAACCATAACTCAACGGCAGAGAGAAATTGGTATCGTGTTCAAGCAAATCATGGACACAAATGCTGAAAATAGATTTGCAAAGAATCCGAAGTTGGTAAGTAATTATATAGAACAATTTAAGAGATTGTCTGACATAACGCTGCCATATGACTCTGAGGACATTTTACCAGCGTTACCGTCAGCGAAAAACAAAGATTATCAGGAAAAATTGCAAGAAAAATATGGTTATGAAATTGAATATGGCATAGGAGGACATGAAAATGAATCTAAGTAAGGTTCAGCAAGAAGCGGTAGACTTTTACACTGGATGTTGTAATGTCATTGCATCTGCTGGCTCTGGTAAAACAAGAGTGTTGGTTAATCGAATTGTGAGTTTGATTAATGATCATGATGTTGAGCCAACGAATATTTTAGCGATCACTTTCAGCAAAAAGGCAAAAGAGAACATGATGAAACGGCTGAAAGAAATGATACCTGAATATGCTTCACGCATAAATATTGAGACTTTTCATTCTTTTGGGTATCGTATTATTAGAAAATTTAACAAAGATGAATTTGAAATTCTGGATCAGGATTGGAAAAAGGTAAAAATCATTGAGGAAGTCATTCAGCATACATTTGGTGAAAAAGAGCCTGATGGACAAGAAATTGCAGATGTTCTAAGTTTTATTTCTATTCAGAAGAATCAGATGAAAAAGCCAGATAAAACCACAAGGTATGGCAAAATTTATAGTCAGTATGAAAAATATAAAAGCGCACATAATCAGTTAGATTTTGATGATATGCTGGTAAAGTGTTATGAAATTTTAAGTTCAAATGAAAAGGGGTTGGCTTATTGTCAGGAGCAGTATCAGTTTATCTTGGCAGATGAGATGCAGGACACCAATGCAGTACAGTATGAAATCCTACGTCTGATTGGAAGTAAATATAAGAATGTGTTTGTCGTGGATGATCCTCTTCAGAACATTTTTATGTGGCGTGGTAGTGACAATAAGTATGTGCTTGGGTTTGACCAAGACTGGCCTGAAGCGAAAATTATCCATTTAAATAAGAACTATCGCAGCAGCCAAGATATTGTTGAGGCAGCAAACCTCTTTGCAAGATGTATTCCAGAATCCAAGCATCCTCATTATGTAGAAAGTATTTCTGATAAGGGTAAGTTTGAGAAGCCAGTGTATGAAAGGTATCTGAATGAAACAGCAGAAGCAGATAGTATAGCGGCAAAGATTAAAGAGTATTCGGAAGCTGGGTATGAGTACAAAGATATTGCAATATTGACAAGGACAAATGCACAACTACAAAATTTTGAAGCATCTCTTTATCGGCACAATATTCCTTACTCTATCGTTGATGGACTGTCGTTCATTGACCGCCGAGAGATTAAGACTGTGCTGTGTTATCTCAGACTTATTTGTGATATGAATGATGATGAGGCTTTTGAATACATATATAACCGACCTAATAGATGGCTTGGTCAAGCCTTTATTCAGGAAGTACGGCGGCTTGCACGTAGAGAAAAGATTTCTATGTACTGTGCAATGTTTACAGTAAGTAAAGCAAATTGGCGGTACAAGAACGCCGTCAATAATATATATGCTACTATTAAAACTGTAGGTGACGAGAAGTATAAGACCGTTGCTGACATTATTAAAAACTTACGTGACTATCTAAATCTTGATTCTTATGTTTCAAAAGATTTGTGCGAAAATGATGATAGTCGTGTTGAAAATTTGAATACGCTTGAACGAATGGCTTCAGACTATGACGATCCGAAAAGATTCATTGCCTTTATGACAAGGCTTTCAAAGGAAAAGAAAACCAATCCAAATTCTGTTCAATTAATGACAATCCATAAATCTAAGGGACTGGAATTTCCTGTTGTATTTGTCGCCGGTGTGAATCAAGGGCTTTTGCCTCATGAAAAGAGCGAGAATCCTGATGAAGAAAAACGACTCATGTATGTGGCTATGACGAGAGCGGAGAAACTTTTGAACATATCCTCCACAATGCAGTATAATGGGAAAGAGGTTGATGAAAGTGAATTTATTTCACATATTTTTTAGAGCAAATAACCATAAATACAACAATATAAGGGAGGAATATAAATCAGATAGGAGTAGATGTTTGAAATGGAATATAAAAGCGAAAAGCCTTCGTGCTTAGAATGTATCTGGCGTGACCAGTGTGAAAGTGACGAAATTTGTGATTTTTTTGATCCCGGCAGATTGCCTACGGATGAGGAAATTGAATTAGAGATTGAGATTCAACGAAATCAATACAGGTTGGATTTTCATAAATATGCTGATGAATATGGAGATGGTCGTAATGACCAGTAAGGAGTGTTGAAATTGATTTACTTAGATAATGCAGCTACAACAAGAATCTCACATGAAGCATTTGAAGCTGCACTATGGGCTTTGCATGATGATTATGGTAATCCGAGTAGTTTACATCAAGCCGGAGTTAGTGCAGCAAAAGTAGTGGGAAAAGCCCGTAGCCAGATTGCAAACTACATTGGTGCAAGTCCTGATGAAATTGTATTTACGGCTGGAGGAAGCGAGGCTGACAATCTTGCGTTGCGTGGCATGGCTCCATACCTGAAGAAGATTGGAAAGACTACAATTATTACCAGTATGATTGAGCATCATGCGGTGCTTCATACTTGTCAATCCTTAGAGACAGATGGATTCAAGGTAATTTATATGCCAGTAGATCAGGATGGTCGTGTCGATATTGAGGAACTGGATCGTGTGATGCAACAGTTCAAGGATTCGTTGGGTATGGTGTCGATTATGGCTGTGAACAACGAAATCGGGTCTATTCAGCTTATTGATGATATTGGCGATTTGTGTCAGGAATTTGGGGTTATTTTTATGACTGATGCAGTTCAGGCGTTGGGGCATATTCCTTTGGATGTGAACAAGAGCCATATTGATTTGATGGCAATGTCTGGACATAAAATTAATGCTATGAAGGGTGTTGGAGTTCTTTATGTACGCCGTGGGCTGAAAATTGATCCAATTATCACAGGGGGCGGTCAAGAGCATCATCTTCGTGCTGGAACAGAGAATGTTCCCGGTATTGCATCTATGGGTGCTGCTGTAGAACTTTTGCATAAACAAAGCACTATGGATTATCGAGAGGGCATTTATAAGAGTTTGCGTAAGGTATTCTTGGATGAACTTGATAGACTTGGTGTGGTGTACCATGTTAATACAGACGGCGGTGTTCCGGGAATTATCAGTCTTACGCTGCCTCATTGTGAGAGTGAAGCTATGTTGTTATTGCTGAATGAAAGAGATGTGTGTGTGTCCGCTGGTTCTGCGTGTACTGCTGGTTCACTTGATCCTTCTCATGTTCTGAAGGCATTGTATCTTGATGACCATGATGCGAGTTGCACAATTCGTATTTCAATGGGACGAGATAATAGCAGCGAGGATATGTTAAAAGCAGCACAGACCATTGCTGAGTCTGTTAAGCAACTTCATGCAATGTTATGATTGTAGAGCAAAGGAGTGATTGTGCTGGAACAATGGGCTGGTGCTTGGTATGACGGAGAAGATTTGTCATGGCGTTTCGAGATTTCTACATATGGCAGGATTCGGAACGCCATAACAAAAAGAGTATATAAACCCCATATCGGGACAAGTGATTATTTACAAATTTGCACTTCAATTTGTGGACGAAATAAAAACATCCGAATACATAGATGTGTAGCAGAAACATTTTTGCCGAACTGGTTCAATGATGAGATTGTTAATCACATTGATGGCAACAAACAAAATAACCACCTTGAGAATTTGGAATGGTGTTCGAGGAAATACAATTATGCACACGCCGCACAAATGGATTTGATTGATACTGATAATATGTTTCAGTTTGAAATGAGTTCAAGGGGTGGTCAGTATCAAGGGAGTAATAATGGAATGTCTAAATTAACTGAAAATGATGTGCGCTATATTCGGGAACATTATATTCCAAAAGGTAAAGGGCAAAAGTGTAATCGTCAAGAACTGGCTGTGTGTTTTGGAGTAAGTGTGGGTCTTATTTCAAGAATTGTGAATAATCAAATTTGGACACACGTTTGAAAGGAGAACATCTTTTGGAAAAATTTTATACAGTAAATGAAGGTTCGGCATTATACGAAGATTATTGGGCTTGGCAAAATAGTATTGAACCTAATCGAAAAATTGTAGATGGCTTTTTTAAAGAATTTGGAATTGAGTCAACTTTGTTTTGCCCGTTTTCAACGGTTATTGGTATTGTTCCTACAGAAAATGATAAAGTTAAATTTGCAAAACAACTTTGTTCTAAAGAGACAAATGAGGGGTTACGATTTTTTAAGAAAAACTCTTTCATTAATAAAGAATGGGTAAAACGTGCTGTCGATTTGAAAAATGTGCGTAAGCCTTCGCCAGCATGGTATAACAACTATATGATGGGGCATAGTTCATCACGATTGTTTGATTATAAAGGTATTGTGTATTGTTCATTTAGTGCAGATCAGATTAAAATGCCGTCAGAGACATTTACAGAAATTAAAGGCAGCGAATTTTATAAGGTTATGGAGGAAATTGAAAATGGTAAGAGTGATTAATGGTGATTTACTGGAGGCCAACGAAACTTATATTGTTCATCAAGTGAATTGCTATGGAGCAATGGGGCGTGGTGTTGCTGCTCAAATCAGAAATAAATATCCTGATGTATACCGCCGCTATCAGGAGTATTGTGCAGATCACTTTGCTAAGAAGTTGCTTGGTAAGGTTTTGTTGGTTCCTACAGATGACGGAAAGGTGGTTTGCAATGTCTTTGGACAGGAGCGGTTTGGTGTTGGTAAGATGCACACTGATATTGTAGCACTGAGTAAGGCGTTGACGAGCCTTGCAAAGATTATTCCTTACAACGAGCCTATTGCTATGCCATATATGATTGGTTGTGGTCTTGGTGGAGCAAGCTGGGATATTGTTTATCCTGTAATTCGTGATATTTTTGCAAAGCATACTGTTATTCTTTACAGAAAATAACAAGAAATACAATTATAGGGAGGAAATATGAAGGTATTAGAATTGTTTGCTGGAACACGTTCAATCGGGAAAGCCTTTGAGCGGGGGGGGGCATGAGGTTTTTAGTATAGAGTGGGATAAAAGATTTGAGAATATCGACTTGTATGCTGATATTGGTACAATAACCGCTGATGATATTTTGAAGAATTTTGGTAGACCTGATGTAATTTGGGCTTCTCCAGATTGTACGACATATAGCATTGCTGCTATATCTCATCATAGGCGTAAAGAGGATGATGGAAATTTAGCACCTGTTTCGGAGTATGCTAAGTTTTGTGATAATGTTAATCAACACGTATTGAAATTAATTCATGAACTTAATCCTAAGTATTGGTTTATTGAGAATCCACGTGGAGGACTTCGTAAAATGAGATTTATGAAAGACTTGCCTCGATATACGCTTACATATTGTCAGTATGGAGATACACGAATGAAGCCTACAGATATTTTTACTAATCATCCTAACCCTCGTTTTAAACCGCCATGTCATAATGGCGATCCATGTCATGTAGCTGCTCCACGTGGAGCAAAAACAGGAACACAGGGCTTAAAAGGACACATTGAACGTTCTATTATTCCTGATAGGTTGTGTGATCATATTGTTGATATTTGTGAAAATGAAAGGGGCGATTGAGTGAAATGTGTGATATGCGGTAAGGAAATAGAAAAGAGTCAATATTCAAATGCTGTGTTATGTAGTGGAACGTGTTTTTATAAGAATTTTTGGAATGAAATTGTTGCCGAGAAAGAACAACACATTATAATTAATGGTGAATGTTATCGTGATGGTGGAAATGTAGATAATCCAAACTATTATGATTTTCTTGGACATTCTGGCAGACGATTTTGGATTAGGTTCTTTGATGGGAGAGAGATAACTACTAACAATCTTTGGTATCAGGGTAAAATACCAGATGAGTTTTTGAGCCAGTTACCTAATACTGCTGAGTTCTTTTATCCTGAACAGCCAAAAGGCGAGAAGTTATTGTTTTGAATGGAGTGATTAAATGCTTGAGAATGGGGTGAGAATACCGTCCCTTGATGGAAAGGACATTTTTGTATCGAATAATTGTGTTAATCAAAAGATCAACGAAAATGGAAAGCCAATCGGATATAGGCTCAGAAGCCAAGCAGGAGTTTTGAATCTTGGACGGTTTATCAACACATTAGATTACAGCCTTGATCTTATTAAGATGCAAGAAGTGTTTGCTCAGATATGTCCGAGTGAACAATTTTCGTTCTACCAAAACAAAAAAGATTATACTTACAGGGTCATTAATGTGACATTTAAGTATAGCAATAAACAATATAACAAGGTTCAAAAAGGCGATAAGACATTTTACATTTTACATAAGTATACTTATGATGATTTAGTATTCCATGATTGTGTGGCTTTTGCAGATGGAGAGTTGGCAGGAGTTGAGGTTGGTTCCCCTGTAGAAAATGCTATTCCAGAAAGTGTGTATGGTACAGCGTTTCAATTTGATGGTAAAACATATAAGGCCAACAGCAATATTCAGACAATTAACAGTGTTGCGAATATTCGAGAAGAATTGTACAAAAACGGATTTTACTGTGACGGTATTAAGTATGTGAGATTTAAGCGCAGCGCCGGATCGAGTCGTGTTGGTAAATGTCTGTTTATAGATGAGCGGTTGTATCCTAAAATGCACAAGTGGGAAATGTGTGGAATTAAGGTGAAAGAGGGACAAGACATTGATCTGGCTGCGCTGGAGCCTTATATTGCACTCACGCTGAGTAGTATTGTAGATACAATTCAACTTCGTCCAGAAAACATTTTGGTGGTCGATGATTACAAGAGTGTATTCCATGATAAAGCTGCTGCTACTCGTTTTGTTGATGGAAGGCTTGTAACCAACATTGAAGATGTTGAGATTTCAAACAGCATTTGGGATGGACAATCGTTGATGGATCGGAGTGTGTTCTTGAAGTTTCAAGAACGCCAGCGGCAGAATATGCCAGAGGCCAGAGAACATGGTATGCTCTTGTTGCGTAGTAGATTTTTTAAGTCGTGCTGTTTTAACTCTAACATTCAAAAATGGTTTGCTGATAACGGGATTACTAATGTAAGTCAGCTAAATGGAAAGACAAGGGCAACACAAATTGAGGATATTAAACTGATCACTACCCCAAGTTCTATAAAGTATGTCAAATTTGGAACATTAGATGAGTGGTTAGATATTTTGGAGCCTACGTTTGGTGTTGTAAAATATGAAAAGCCGACACACTTTTTTAATGGTAGGATGGTACAGACACATTATCAGTTGTTGAATACGCTCCAGATGACATATGAGGAAGTTGAAGCACTGGTTAAACCATCTCTGGATTTTGCAAGATTAATTAAAACTGATCCTGCTGCTCTTAGATTTCAAATTAGCTATGCGTATCGTTCTCCTGATCAGATTCATTATACTGAAAGCATGGCTTCAAAGAATGATGTAATCTATACAATGCTTGGTATTACTGATAAGTTTACAAAAACTAAAATGTATGTCGAGTTTTGTAATGATTTAATCAAAGCCTTTATTAAGAATTTAAGATGTGGACATATTCTCATTCAAGGAAACTATAGTACATTATGTGGTAATCCTATTGAGATGTTAAAACAAGCGATTGGTACGTTTGATGGAACTTCTGTTATTGAAAAGAAAACAGTTCATTCAGTTCGTTTTAATGATGGGGTAGAACTGCTTGGGTGTAGAAGCCCACACGTAACAATGGGTAATGTTCTTTTAACCAAAAATGTATTACGTGATGAGATCATACGTTACATGAATCCCACAAATGAGATTGTATATTTGAACAGTATTGAAGAAAATATACTGGAACGATTGTCAGGTGCAGATTTTGACAGCGATACTATGTTGCTATCAGATAATCAAATTTTAATTAAGGCAGCGAAGCGAAATTACGATAACTTCCCCGTTCCTACTAAATTGGTAGAGGGAGAAGCCCATAAGCGAAAGTATACAGATGCGGAAAAAGCTGATTTGGATATTAAAACAAGTGTAAATAAAATTGGTGAGATTATTAATCTTTCACAAGAGTTGAATTCTATTTTGTGGGATAGATTGCATAATGGAGCAAGTATTGAGTCCGTAATGAGTTTGTATTGTGATATTGCTCAGTTAGATGTTATGAGCAATCTGGAAATTGATTCAGCAAAAAGAGAAAATCCGGCAGACAATACGTTCGAGTTACAGTGTTTAAAGAAAAAGTACGATGTAAGAGATAATAAGAATAGACACGTCAGACCAATGTTCTTTAAATATATTGATGGATACAAAGGGTATCGGGATGATTATTACATATATCGTGAAGAAGATGATGAATTTGTCAAAAAGTGTGTAGTTGGAAGTTATAAAGAAGTTAGAGCAATTAAAGAGAATGATGAGAGTATTTGTGTTGAACGTGGAAGAATGTCATATGTAAAGTACGCAACAAGCATGGATTATTTAGAATCTTGTATTAACAAGTTTAAGATGCCAAGAAAGCGCAAGAAATTAATGTCTTATATTCTGGTAGATGAAAGTGAAGTGGATGGAAAGTATAGCAAGTTGCAAGAAACAAGGATCGTAGATAGCGCAAGACAACTTCGTGAAGATACGAAAGGCGTTTGGGGTGATGAAAATTATTCAAGTAAGGAAAAAAGAGAACGTACTATTGATTTAAGAAATAAGTGGATTGCAGATGTTCAGCAGATTGCAATTTCAGATAAGACTATTCATCATATTCTCTTTCATCTTGAAGAGGACTATAGCGATATAGAACGACATTTGTTTTTGCTCATGATGGATGGAGAAAACTATCGAATGAAGCGTAGCGTATATAATGTTCTTCAGGATAGTAGTACACCAATTCCTCTTTTGAGTGAGTGTAAGAATGGGGAAATTCAGATTTATGACTATACATTCAGAAAGGAGTTAGCGTCCATGCCTTATGATGATCAAGATAATTTCAGAAAGTACGTTAAAGACTTTCTTGATGAATATGGATTGCAAGTTGCTTGGTTTGCAAATCATGTAAATTATGTTCCGAGACATTTTAGTTCATTTATAAATGGAAACTTGAATATTTCAAAGTCAAAAAGGATTGAGATATATCGTAAGATAATTGAATACAAGGATAGAATTAGCGGATTTTGATTTTGTGGAGTTTGAAGTCCATAAAATACTTTTGCAAACCCTTAGAAAGTGCTGTATTATAGAGGTTTTTGATTTCTACTAAGTGTGCAGAAGGGATAAGAACGAAAATGACTGTATTACAGCACTTTCTTAAATCCTCAAATTTATATGAAAAGGACTGAGAAAATTGATTCCTATTACAAAACCTGAGTCGCAGCGGGTGCGTGAAGTGTACCCAAGGGCAGAGATTGTCCGTACTTGTGTTCAGAAAAGTAAGCGTCATCATTATTATCTGCCAGAAGCAGAAAAATATCTGCGTCTGATCATGGATTCTAATGCACGTGCTGCTTCTATTTGTGAGCAGATTGATAAAGAGCGTGAACGCAAGCGCAAATATCGTCATTGATTGGAGGGACAATATGACTAAGGGATTTTACGACTTTGACTTTGATGTGGATGATGGTGTAATCGCCAAAAATTGGGGGGTCGATGAAGTTTTCTATCTGCGTAATTTACGTAGTAGGAAATTGTACTTATCTGATGACATTGACGAGTGCATTATTGATTCGATTGTTCGCCATATTTTACAATATAATGCGGATGATAAGGATATTCCTGTGGAAGAACGCAAACCAATTTTACTGTATGTATCGTCTAATGGAGGTTCGATTGATCCGGGATTTGAACTGGTGGATGTGATTCTTGAGAGTAAGACACCTGTTTATACAATCAATCTTGGCTATCAGTATTCTATGGGATTCTTGATTGGCCTCGCTGGACACAAGCGTTATGCTTCTAAGACAGCTAAGTTCCTTATGCACGATGGTACAAATTTTGTTGTCAATTCTGGTGCAAAGGCACAGGATCAGATGGAGTTTAATAAGCGAATTGAGCAACGAATTAAAGAGTATGTGCTTTCTCGCAGTAAAATTACTTCTGATGAATATGATAGCAAGTTGCGTGTTGAGTGGTATCTTTTTGCTGATGAAGCTAAAGAGAAGGGCTTTTGTGATTATATCATCGGAGAGGATTGTTCGCTTGACGATATTGTGTAAGGGTGGTTGATTATATGGATGAATACCGTGGATTTCAGGAGATAACTTCTGATGATGAACGGTTGCCTACTTTTTATAGTGATTTAACCAATAATATTTTTGGTTGCCGCCAAAATGAACATATTATTGTTTATGACACAGATGGAGTTGCGAAAGATTTCTACCGCTGGGATGGAACAAAGTATGCTCTGGTTGGATATAAGGTGATCAAGAATGATTATACTGGCAATGTTAGGCCAAGAAATCCGCAACAGCGGTTGGCTATTGATATGCTATACAATCAAGATATTACAGTGAAAATTCTTGTTGGCAAGTTTGGAACTGGCAAAGATTATCTTATGTCATCTGTTGCATTGGATTTGGTAATGCAAGGTAAGTTTGATAAGATTATGTGGGTTCGGAATAATGTAGAGGTTAAGAACTCTAAGCCTCTTGGATTTTTACCCGGAGATGCTTTTGATAAGTTACTTCCTTTTGCTATGCCTCTTGCAGATCATGTTGGTGGTAGAGATGGATTAGAGAGATTGATTAGCAACCAGCAGATTGAGGTAGAGCATTTGGGATTCATTCGAGGCCGTGACATAAAGAATACCATTATTATGTGCAGCGAGGCAGAAAATATGACTAAGGAACACGTTCAACTGCTTCTTGGTCGTGTGGGCGAAGGTTCTGCACTATGGCTTAATGGTGATTATAAACAGACAGATCATAAGGTATTTACAGAAAATAATGGGCTTATGATTGCTGTTGACCGTCTTAAAGGCCATCCGAAATTCGGCTTTGTCAAATTGGTTAAGACAGAGCGAAGTGAAACTGCTGCAATGGCAGATTTACTTGATTGATATAACCATAAATACAATTATGAAAGAGGTATGCTAATATGATTAAGAACTTTATTTGTGATAATTGTGACCACTATCTTGTTTGTGAGAAGTTAAAGCCTCTTATGAAGTTTCATGATAGTGCAAAGAAAGACCTTTTGATTACCTTGACTATGGAGGACTGTGCCGATTATGCCCCGGACGCAGATTCTAAAGGCAAGGAGTCTGAAGATACAGAGTAAATATTTTGGATGAAAAATCATCCAGAAGGGAGTGGTAGACATAGAACAGGCAGAATTTTTAAGCCGACAGTTTGATTTACTCCTTGCTCGTTTGGATGATCCTGCTATTGAATGGCAGGATATAGCCGATTTACGCTCTGAGTACACGGGTGAGAATGAACACCGTGATACAATTCGCAAAGGCTCAAAATTATTTTATGAGTATTTGCAAGCTGGTTGGATTAAAAATCCTGAAGAGAGTTCTACGACCGCTACATCAAAAGTTACTAACCAGCTTCGAGAGTTGAAAAAGGAGCGTACAAAACTCCAAACTGAGAAGTTGGAATTAAATCGTTGGTTGCGTGAAAACGCACGTGATGAATTGATTGTTGAGCATATTTGTCAGGCAATCAATGAGTTGAAGCCATTGAGTATACCAGAGGCAATTCATGCAGAGCCGTCTGATCGGGCTGGTATTCTTGTGTTCGGCGATGAACATTATGGAACTGAGTTTGAAATTCGGGGGTTGGGTAATGAGATAATTAATGCCTATAGTCCAGAAATCTTTGAAAGTAGGATGTGGAATTTGCTTGAGCAAGTCGTTGGCATTGTACGAAAAGAAGGATTTTCAAAGATATATGTATATTCAATGGGAGATTTTGAGGATGGCTTATTGAGAGTCAAGCAACTGATGCAACTTAGATATGGAGTTGTTGAGGGGACAGTTCGTTATGCTGATTTTATTACTAATTGGTTGAATGAGTTGACAAAGTATGTTGAAGTTGAGTTTCAGATGACTAACGGAAATCATACTGAACTTCGTATGCTTGGACAGCCAAAGGGTACGTTTACAAAAGAGAATATGGGTCTTGTAGTAGACGCTATGATCAGCACTCGTCTTGCTAACAATCCTAACTTTACTTTTGTCAAAAATCCTACTGGATATATTTATTCAAATATTGTTGGGTTTAATGTGATGGGTATTCATGGCGAAGTAAAGAATATGGAACAGGCTATCAAAGACTTTTCTCATATTTATAATGTCCAATTAGATTTTTTGATCGCTGGACATAAACATCACGCTTGTAGCGAGACAGTAGGCATTAACAAAGAAGTGGTCAATGTACCAAGCATTATTGGGGTTGATGATTATTCCATATCTATTCATAGAACGTCAAACGCTGGTGCAACATTCCTTGTATTGGAAGCAGAAAAGGGTAAGACCATAGAATATGCAATCAAATTATGAGGTGTGCTATGAATAGAAATGACTTGATTGCTGATATTGCTGTACGTACAGGAAAAACAAAAAAGGATATATCTGAGGTAGTGGCTGCATATGAGGATTCTATTGTGGCTGCTGTTAGCCGGGGAGATTCTGTTTCTTTACATAAGTTTATGAAAATTGAACGTAAGATGAAGAATAGACATTCGGCGTATGACTTTAAGAATAAGCAGCCTATTGTTATTCCTGAACAGGAGTGTATTGAGATTCGTCCGGGTACGGCACTTACAGATTGTTTATGATGGGATGGGAGGCCAACAACCTCCCTCCGATACGGGGAGATAGCTTAACGAGTAGAGCATTTGGTTGAAGCCCAAAGGGAGATGGTTCGAGTCCTTCTTTCCCCACCAAAAAATTTTTGAGAAATTTTCAAAAAGCCCTTGACAATAACAAGAAATACAACTATAATAGATAATGTCAGGAGGACAAAGACCTGACAAAAGAAAACGCCTAATAACAACAAATACAAATGGCGCATTGGTCAAGTGGTTAAGACACCGCCCTTTCACGGCAGTAACACGGGTTCGACTCCCGTATGCGTCACCAGAGCCGTTTTGAGAGCAAATGTTCAGTTGGGTCAGCTAAACTTGAGATGTGCCGTATGGGTTATCGTTAAGCCTTATGACTGTGGATAGACACTAAAATGTAATATCATTCCGATGTGATGCCGTGTCGGTTAATGCAGAGAGAAACTGTACGGCGTAAAACAAAATAAAAGGTAGATGTAGAATGACTCCGATTGCAAATATGAATGTTTATAATGACGGAATGAGAAAGAGTATGTTGGATAAGATTTGGTTCTTGGACAAAATTGATGGCGGCATTGATACAATTTATGATTATGGATGTGCAGATGGATCATTGTTGAAGATAGTTGGAGAAATTTGTCCAAGCATGAAATTGATTGGATATGATATTAGTCAGGAAATGATTGATATTGCCAAACAGAATGTTCCTAATGCTGATTATCTGTCAACTAATCCAAAATCAGATTTGCATAATACTATTCTTAATGCTTCGTCTGTATTTCATGAAATTCATGCGTATTCATCTGACATTGAATGGGATTATGGAAATATTTTTAATAGTGGTGCTACATATATTGCAATTCGTGATATGTTTTATTCCAAGCGTTCCTGTCATCCGACAAATTCTATCCAGTTAGCAAAGGTTCTTCAGCATGAAAACCCAAATAAAGTATCAGAGTTTGAGGCGTATAATGGCCTGTTGGTAAACAATAAAGATTTTTTACATTACTTACTGACATATCGGTATGTTGAGAATTGGGATAGAGAAGTTCGTGAAAACTATTTTCCTCATAGTATTGAAGAATTTCTAAGCAAAATTCCTCGCCAGTACGAAATCGTGTTTTATGAACATTATACATTACCATTTTTGCGAGATAGAGTTTATGAAGATTTTGGATTTACATTGAATGATCCTACACACGCCAAGATACTATTAAGGTTGATTGGATAGGTGTTGATATAGAGCAGATGGATATATAGGACATGAAAGTTTTGTGGTATCTAATCATGTAGCAATAAACCACCATCTGCTAAATACTGCGGGGTAGAGAAGTTGGTCATCTCGCCATCCTCATAAGTTGGAAATCACTGGTTCGAGTCCAGTCCCCGCAACCAGTATGGTATGATCAACCAGCCTCCCACCGAAATTTGCAATAGAACGGGAGAGCGGTGTGGGAACTATATAGTGCCAATTAAATGTAGCGTAGTTTAAAATCTGATGTAATTCTTGGGGTGGGTGTGGTGTGGTTAAAGTACCGTTCGATTCGGTTGTCAAACATCAGGAGTTTAGTTAGACCACATGAATGACTAAATACTATGCTATATGCTGCTGTAGCACAATAGGTAGTGCAACGCACTTGTAATGCGTAGGTTGGGGGTTCGAGTCCCTTCAGCAGCTCCACTCAAGTATTAAGGGTCTGGATTTTTTACGGCAGTTAGTCAGACTTAAATAAGGAAACGCCGCTTTACTTAATACTTGATTTATGGGGTCATAACTCAGTTGGTAGAGTGTCTGCTTTGCAAGCAGGAAGTCCGGGGTTCGAGTCCCCGTGGCTCCACCAGATATACGCCAGTAACTCAGTTGGTAGAGTAACGGCCTTTTAAGCCGTGAGTCGTGGGTTCAAGCCCCATCTGGCGTACCATTAGGTGTTTCGCTGCCTGAAATGCGAGACTTTAATCCAAGATGCTGGTATGATGGAATTGGCAGACGTGGCAGACTCAAAATCTGTTGGTAGCAATACCGTGTGGGTTCAAGTCCCACTACCAGCACCAGATAAAGAAAACTCTGTGGTCAGCAGAGTGCGCCGGGTTGAACGAAGGGCGCAGTTGTGGGAGTAGCGGAGAAATACTTTGGACTACAAATGCCGGGAGGTGAAGAAGCCAAGGGAAAGCGGCTTCAATCGACAATGCGTAATCTCAAGTAATTAATAGTCCTGAAAAATCAGGACATGACATTGTAGCCAAGATTGGTAAGGCAGTAGTCTGCAAAACTATGATCGTGGGTTCAAATCCCACCAATGTCTCCATATCCCGTATAACAATGGTCTTGGTTCATCTCACTTTTAGCGAGGGCGGCTTGCAACGCAGCGGGATTTATATAGGGGTATAGCCAAGCGGTAAGGCTGGGGACTTTGACTCCTTGAGCGTAGGTTCGATTCCTACTACCCCTGCCATAATTTTGAGGTGGTTGAGTTATGAGAAAGAAAATAGAAGAAACGACTGAAAAGATTGTGAAAAGTATTCCTGCATCTGATAATGGTGCTGGTGTATTATGTGTAACAAATTCTGGTCAGAAATATCAAATTAGTCAGAATGTAGAAAGAAAGAAGTTTACATTATGGCAAGTGGTTAATAAGGGGTTTATAAAGATTAAAACTGCAAATTCGCCAGTTGATTTATACGACCTTGTTCCTTGGGAGAAATAAAGTAAATATGCTGCTGTGGTGGAATTGGCAGACACAAGGGACTTAAAATCCCTCGCTATTAGGCATACGGGTTCGATCCCCGTCAGCAGTACCAGCCGCCTTGGGTAAGCGGCAAACAAATCTCCTTTCTTTGCTTTTCGGGTGCTGACGGTGGGAATAGACCACTACTGCCGTGTAAGTGCGGCTTTATATAGAGGGTGTAGTGTAATGGCTAACACGCTTGCCTTGGGAGCAAGAGTAGCGGTTCGAGTCCGACACCTTCTACCAAAATGCCAACGTTTTTACTGATCGAAAGATATGGTAAGAGCGTTGGTATCTTTATTTATAAGGGGATGAAAGATGAATAGTAAACGAATTGGAAATATCGGAGAAGCAAAAGTTCTCGCTAAATTTGTTGAAATGGGTATCCCTATTTATATTCCGTTTGGTGATGATGAGAAAGCTGATCTGATTGCTGAGTTTGATGGAAAATTAAACAAGATTCAGGTGAAAACATCCATTAAATCAAAAAATGGATGTTCAATTTTTGATTTAACATCATCAACGGCGCATAGAACAAATGGTGAAAGAAGGAAGTATTTAAATTCCGAGATTGACTATTTTGCTTTATATAGTCTTGATAGAGACAAAATATATTTAATGAAGGTTCCAGATAATCCTATGTCAGCAATTACTATTCGATTTGAGGATACAAAAAGTGGGATGAAAAGTAGAGTTAATTATGAATCTGACTTTTTGATTGAAAATGTTCTAAAAATATAAATTTCAAGTGAGGTGGCAGTATGGCAAACAGATCAGGCAGTTTAACTACTGCCAAAAAAATATGTTCTACTTGTGGAGAAGAAAAAACTTTAAAACGAGGGTTTTATCGAAGCTACAATCCATTACATAAAGATGGGTATATACCTATGTGTAAGGAATGTGTGATTAAAGCGTGTGCTAATGAAGATGGAACTGCAAATGATGAAAAAGTTTATCTCATTATGCGTCAATTAGATAAGCCTTTTATAAAAAAGGAATGGGATCAAACTGTTAGTCAATACGGTATTGATTCGTCTGCAAGTTTAATCGTTGGAAAATATCTTACAAAGATTAATTCGTTACCCCAATTTAAAATGTTAGATTTTGAACAAGGTGAGAAATATAGTCAAGCGGCTCAAAGCGATAATGCTGTTGGAAGTTCTTGGCGTAAAACAAATCAAAACGAAAAAGTATATTATTTGAACGATGAGGAATTTGAAGTAAGCGAGGAAATGATTAGGTTGTTTGGAGAAGGATATACCTCAAAAGAGTATCAAACAATGCAACGAATTTATGATGATACTAAGCAAGATTATCCGAATATTTCAAGCAATCAGAAAAACTTACTTTTACGTTATGTTCGTTTCGCTGCAAAGGAAGAAATCGCAACAAATTCCGGCATTATTGCTGATGCTGAGAAATGGTCTAAACTGACTACCGAAGCACTCAAGCAATTAAATTCCATTGATGTACAAGGTGGTGTGACGTGTTTTTCTGAGTTCTTTCAAAAATTTGAACGTGTAAAAGACGTAACAAGGATTTTGCCACAGTTTAAATATCGACCAAGTGATGCGCCAGATTTTATTATTTGGTGCTATATAAACTATTGTCGTAGGTTGGAGGGAAAACCAGAAGTCCCATATGAGGATGTTTACAAATTCTATGATGAAAAGGTAGCCGAGTATGTTAAGCAATATGGTGATCCGAACCATATTTTTACTGATGATCCAACACTAACTAATCGTGAAAAAATTAAGGAGTTTATTGAGTTGCCGCCAGATTATTATAGCGACAATGATGATCAAATCGAATTATGACATTAGAAGAAATTAAAAAATGTGATGATTTTGCAAGTTGGTGGATGTGGTATCCAGACTTGGCATTAGATTTGATGGCTCCCGCAGAGGGAAGTATTAAATTACATTTAGATCAGCGAGTTTTTATGAGGGCTGGCGCACGATTTTTTAGTGAACATGGTTGTTTTAATCGAGGCTATGGAAAGACGTTTTTAGAATTTGCAACGATGGTCGTAGTTGCAATTCGTTATCCTAATATTGAACTGTCTTTAACAGCACAAACAAAAGAGAACGCTGCCGCATTGTTGAAAGATAAGTATACGGAGTTAATTCGTTATTACCCAATGCTGGAAAATGAAATAAAGAAGTCCAGCTTTATTAAAGGTGACGCTCTGATCGTTTTTAAGAACGGTGCAAGAATTGATGCTTTAGCTAACGCACAAACCAGCAAAGGCCAGCGTAGAAAGCGTATTAGCATCGAAGAATCTAACTTGATGGATAATGTTATTTTTGAAGATGCTCTTGAACCTGTTGTTGAAGTTGGTCGTACTACTTGCGGTAAATTAGCAATCGTCAATCCAGAGGAAATGAATCAGCAGATTAATTTTTATACTACTCCCGGATTTAGGGGTTCAGATGAATTTAACCGAAACCTTGCAATGTTCCACGATATGCGGGATATAAAGGGTAAAATTGTATTAGGTTCAAACTGGATGCTTGGTTGTTGGTATGGTCGTGGTTCAAGTAAAAGAACTATTTTAGAGAAAAAGAAAAATATGTCCTCTATTGCTTTTGATATGAACTACGGTGGGAATTGGGTAGGTAGTTCAACAGGTGCGTTGGTAAATATCAACCGTTTTATGAATTGTCGGACTCTTACAGAGCCAATATTAAGCAGCACAAGTGATGACGATGAGTTCTATTTGGCAATGGACGTTGCACGTTCTCAGAACAAGAATAATAACCAGTCATCTATTGCAGTTGGTAAGGTTATAAGAAACTCTGATGGTAAAATTACGGAGATTCAGTTAGCAAATATCATTCATGTTTCAAATATGCTGAACTTTGGAACTCAGGCTTGTATTGTCAAGCGTGTCCGAAAGAGATATAACGCCAAGATTGCTGTTGTCGATGGCAATGGCTTGGGAACTGGATTGATTGATAAACTGATGGAAGAAACATACGATCCTTTAACTGGAGAAACATATCCAGCTTGGGACACGATCAATACTGATGCTGTTCCTGATGCAAAGAAAGCCGATAAATGCCTTTATGATCTCAAGGCTCAGTCTTGCCAAACAATGATTTTGACAAATTTCATTGATATGATTGATTCTGGCATATTGAGATTTTTAGAGAGTAAAAATGGCGGCGACTATGCTATTAAGGATAATGATGATTTAAATTCAAAAGTTATGCCTTTTGTACAGGAGGAATTGTTCTTCCAAGAGGTTGGTAATTTAAAACTTCTTCAGAGTGGTAAGAATCTGTCCGTTGAGAAAGTTGTAAGTAAGTTTGATAAAGACCGTTTCTCTGCGGTTGCTTATTTGCTTTACTATATTGTAAAAGTAGATGATAGTGGAAGTAAATCAAATGTTGACATTAAATCATTTGCCGAACGGTTAAAAGCGTTGAATCGTAGGCCAAGAATGTATTAAGAAAGGACGGTGATATAATGCCAGTAACAAAAGTAATTTACTCAAGTTTGGATTATGACAAAGATGTAAAACGTTTTGAGGAAACCGAAAATGGCAAAAGCCGTCTTGACTTAGCGGGATTCAAACGATTGATGATTCATGATTTGTGTACAAATACTGATGTTCTGAAGTCTCATAAAATTAAAGGCTATTCTTTAGAACGAATTGCTGATGCGCTTGAAAATCCAACAAGCAATCCTATGATGTTAATTGAGATAAGCCATTATCTCATGTATACTTCACAATTCTATATGCGTTTGAATAACTATTTTGGGAAAATGGGACTGTTTAATTACAATATTGATGTGTATGACGTTAAAGAGAGCGAATTGGATAGTGAAGAAAAGCAAATGAAATTGAGGGACGCATATGCAAATGTGTGTTCTGAATTTGAAAAGATGGGTTTCAAACATGAAATGTTAAAAATCATGAGTGTTCTACCCATGCAGGATGTATTTTATGGATTGATTTTTGAAGATAGTTCAGACTTTTTTGTTTTGTCAATCAATCCGTCTATTTGCAAGATTTGTCAGGTACAAGATGGCGTGTTTAATTTCAAGATACAATTAAGCGGAATTAACCCGTTGCATATTGGTTCATATCCTGATTATGTCAAACAGGCATATTTAGATTACCGAAATGGAAATTCTTATTTTGATGGATGGTTTGTCCCACCAGCAGATAAGCAGATGTGTTTTAAGTTTAATGAAAACTCTATTACTCCGATGCCATTTTTGCTTGGACTTATTAAGGATATTTTGGACTTAGATACATACAAGAAATTGAAATTGCAGAAAGCAAGGGTTGATAATTATAAGGCTATTGTTATTGAAATCCCTATTGATGAGGATGCTGTAGACAAACCGTTGCTTACAGATGAAACTTTGGCTGTATTTGCAGAAATGAACAAAGCAAATATGCCAGAAGATGTTGGATTGATTCATGCTCCCGGAAAGGCCACAGCAGTTAGCTTTAAGGACAATGCGAATACTGCGAATAATCTGAGTGATGCTATTACTAATTTATATGATAATGCTGGTGTCACAAAAGAGTTGTTCAATAGCGGATCATCTGCGACGGCAATGAAAATGTCGATTGAGAATGATGCCGCTTTTATTTATGGCTTTTATCGGCAAGTAGAACGTGTATTTACACGGTTCATTAAACTGCGTAAGTTCAATAAGCCACAATTTAAATTTGCATTGAGAATACAAGATTCTACTGTTTTTAATCGAAATGATGTGGCTGATGCTATGCTGAAAGCGGCTCAAAATGGAGAGCCGTTTAAGATTGATTATGGTGTTGCTCTTGGTAAAAGTCCGAGTAGAATTATTGGTTCACTCTTATTAGAAAATACTGTACTCAAGTTGCATGAGAAATTTGTACCATTGCAAACTTCTTATACTGCTACTGGAGATGAAATTACAGGTCGCCCTACAAATGAGAGTAAGGGGCAGGATATTGATGAGAGTGGTGAAATTACAAGAGATAATGAGACAAATCTTAATCGTTAATACCGTCCATTGGGCGTTATTAAAATATAAAGAAAGGCGGTGATGGGGAAAGTGGGTCATGAACGAAATAGGTTGCCAGTGTCGTTTACGATCAATAGCTGTGTGGATACTGAAGATTCTCGTTTTCTTGCCATAACGATTGATGTATTACACACAGGATTGAATTTTAATGGCAATATTTTTGACAAAGAAGTGGTTGATGCAAATGCCGATAGCATCATGAATACTCCAGTGTTGGGGTATATCGCTCTGAATCCAGACGGAGAGTTAGACTTTCAGGGTCATGAGTATAAAGCTGTTAAGAGTAATGATGGTACAGATTATGTATATGCTGGTTCTGCCTATGGTGTAATTCCAGAGTCATGTAACTATCGTTGGATTGAAAAAGTTTGTTCCGATGGAATTTGCCGTGAGTTCTTTCAAGTTGATGCCCTATTGTGGACTAAATTTGATGATGCAATTACAATTTTTAATCGTGATGGCGGTAAGCCTCAGAGTATGGAACTTGAACTTTCTTCAATCACTGGCGAGGAAAACGATGATGGGACATTTACATTCACTGGCTTTAAGTTTGATGGATGTTGCCTGTTATCTTCAACAGATGATCGTATTCAGCCAGCAATGATTGATAGCAAGGCTGTTCCAAAGGAATTTACAGCGCATACTATCGCACAAGAGATTAAGGATAAGCTGACTGAGTATAGCATGACTGTTGAAAAGTTAAATGAAAATAGTGAAAAGGAGGCTGGAGAAATGCCTAAAATTCCTGATACAAATTTCACTTTGAATTTAATGGAGCAGATTGATGAGATTTATGCTGTGCTGGGCGAGAAGAAATATCGTGACAGTTGGGGTTATGAATGTTCTCAATATTGCTTTGTTGATGTTCAGAGTGATGAGATTATTGTGATGGATCGTGCTGACCATTATGGATTGTATGGTATGAAGTACACTATGGATGGCGACAAGATTACTATTGATTTTGCGTCTGCTTGTCGTAAAAAGACTACTTATTCTGATTTCGAGGAAGGCGCAGAAGATGCGGAGCAGTTTGTGTTTGAAAAAGCAATGTCCGATTTTGCTACATATATGTCTGCACAGATTGATGCTGCAAATGAAAGTAAAGATACTGCCGAGGCTAATTATAGTCAGGTTAAGAATGACTATGATGAGATGAAACCTAAGTATGATGCTTATGTTAAGGCAGAGGCCGAGCGTGAGAAGGCTGCTGTGGATGCCGCAAAGGATGCAGAGTTTAAGCAGTTTGATCAGCATTTAAGTGATGTTGCTGAATACACCACACTCAAAGAAAAGCGGGATGAGTATTCTTTGGAGGAAATTCAGGCTCAGTGTGCCGTGATGTTTACAAAGAAGAACTTGAACGCTAATTTCAGTCGTAAGACTAAAGAGGCCGCTCCTATGGTAGCGGATGTATTTGAGCAGACCCCTAAGGCAGAAGTTAGTTCTCGCTATGGTGTGCTGCCTACAAAGAAACAATAATTGAAAGTGAGGTAATATGACTATGGATAAGAATTATACTGTTGTGGAAACTTCCAAGATTGCTGCTGTTCGTGGTGGCGGTCATTTGCACAGTCTGATTGCCGATGTGGATGTGGAGAATGGTCACATTTGTTATGTGGGCGATTTGGCTACTGATATTGATGGTGTAGAAACTCATGAATATGAGGCTCCTACTACTGCTTTGATTAATAAGCGCAAAGTTGTTCTGGTTGCAAATCCTGAGTGGGATTATGATGAGAGTCGCAAGAGCAATCAGGCTCTTTCTAATTATATTAATGAGGCTGGGCGTCCTTTTAGGGCTTATGACTTATTTGCTGAGGATCAGTATTCTGTTTCTGTGGGTGCTTTTGACGTTGCTGATGAGTCTGAAATTGCTGTTGGTAAATATGTTATTGCACAGCATGGAAAGGATACGTTGAAGGTTGTCGATGAGTCTGGTATTGCTGATCAGGGTTTCTACGCTCAGATTACAGGCGTAAAACTTCAGCGTGGTTTTGGTTTTACTACTAAGAATGGCACTACTTATGGTCGTTCATATAATATGTATTTGCTGCGTGTCATTCGCAACGATATTGTTTAATTGAATGTTTAATTTAGAAAGCGAGGTATGTGAATATGGCTTGTGATATGAGTAAGCTGGCTAATTTCTCTACTGAGAAGCAGCAGTTGATCGCCCTTGGTGTTGATCATTATACTGGTGATCTTGGTAATTATGTTGCTGGGAATGTGGATACCAGTAATCGGAGCATGGATGATGAAATCCGTGACCGTTTTGAGAAAGAAATTCTGCATGGTGAGAAGTACAATTATCGTACTTATCGTAAGTATAAGAACGATATTTATGAAATTCTTGAAACCACTCTTGATCAGACTTTGCCGGAGGGCTGGAAAGAGAATGAATTCTTTGATCGTTTTGTTGAGACTATTCGTGTTGACTTAGGTGATAAGAATGAGTTCTACGCCGAGGACAATGGTTACTTTGTGGTATCTAAGTTTAGCGGTAATCATTGGGATACCAACCGTGAGCGCATGGATTTAGGGGCTGAGTTTAGTGTTGAGACTACTTGGTGGGACGTGCATTTTTACAATGAGTTTGAGCGGTTCATGAAGAACATTGACTCTTGGGCTAAGTTGCTGGATAAGGCTCGTAAGTCCTTCTTGCAAGCGTTCCAGAGTGCAGCGTATGTGGCATTTACCAATATGAGCGATCTTGTGCCTGATGGTTTTACTGGTCGTGGTGCGTTGTCCACCGATACTGAGCGTGATGAGCTTCTGACATTGCTGGATAAGGTGTCTGCTGCCAATAATGGTGTGAAGCCTATTATTGTTGGTACTGGTGCGGCTTTGCGTAAGTTGCAGAAGAATATTGATGAGAATTGGATTCCTGAGTCTGCCAAGGAGCAGCGTAATCGTAATGGCGTTATTTCCAGTTGGGAAGGTTACGATCTGATGCCTATTCCGCAGGTATTTAAACAGGGTACGTTTGACTTTGCTCTGTCCAGCACTCGCTTGATTTTGCTGGCAAATAATGCAAAGCCCATCAAGTTTGTGTTTGAGGGCGATTCCCGCCTGAAGGAAATTACCGATAGTCGTGAAAACATGGATATGACTCTTGAGGGTCAGATTCAGGTTAAGGCTGGTCTGGCTGTTATCTATGGCGGGATTGTTGGTGATTGGGAGTTGGCTTAATCTAATAATAAATAAAATTTGGGAGGCGTTTTAATGGCACAGGATATTGAGAATAAGGTGAAAACCGAAATTCCTGATGGGGCAGCTTCAAAGAAAGTTGCTCCTGCCACTTCTACCACTTTGAATGATGATACAAAGGTTTCTGTCAAGTCGCTTGTTCCTGCGGTATACTACACTTGTACAACGACTTTTGAGAGTTTTGCTTGGGTGGAAGTCGGTGATATTCAGGAGATGACTTACAAGCAACTTAGGATGATGAAAACTAAGCATCCAAGGTATTTTAATGATAAGTGGTTGCTGCCCATTGATAAAAATGTTGTTAAGAAATTAGGTCTTGATAAGGTTTATGCAAACAACATGAATCGTGGGGATATGCGGAAACTGTATGGGTCTGATGTGAAAGAGGTCGAGGAACTGCTTTCCGGGTTGAGCAATGATGCTAAGACTGGATTGACTCATAAGGTTGAGGATGCTGTTAAGAATGGTAAAATTGAGAACGTAAAAATCATTCGTTGCCTTGAAAAGCATTTAGGTGTTGAGTTAATGCAGTATGTGTAATGGGAGGTGAGCCATGAAAGGTACACCTTTTACAGTTCTTTACGAAAGTGTTCTATCAAAAATTAAAGACTATGACTTCTTGAATCTGGAAGAAACCGATATTTATGAGGTTCTTTCAGATTATTTGCGTCCAGCGATTGCATCTTTTAGGGGATGCAAACAAGATTTGAGTAAAAGGAACAAAAGGAAGTTTGAAGTCACGTTGACGGATACTGAAATTGAAATATTGGCTAATTACATGGTAATTGCTTATCTTGACAGTAACTATATTCGTGTTCCTCTTGCACTTAAACAGACACTTTCAAGTAAGGACTTCAATGCTTTTTCGCCAGCAAACCAATTAGAAAAAATGGTTGCTATGCGTGAAATGTATCGAAAAGATAACGAAACCTTATTGTCTCGTTATCGTTGGATTAAACAAGATATGTAAGGAGGTGATTGTCTGTGGGAGGTTATCAGAATTTTCTTCGTAGAATGAACGCTGGTGGTAATACTATGCGAAATGAGCAAATTGAAAACTCGTTGCACTTGGTACGACATACTTTCGCAGACGATCCTTCTTATATTCCAGATGGGGTACAAGTCTGGAATAGTGAACGAATTTTGCATCCAAGGATTTATCAGGAAACATATCGTTCAACTTCTCCTGAACAGGCACAAATTCAAACGATGATACATGAGCCTATTTATAAGGGTGATGTAATTCCTTGGCCTGAACATGGTTATTGGATGTGCCTTGAGGCTAACAATTTACATGGTATTCAGTTTGAGGGGACTTTACGATTCTGCAATCACTATATAAAATTCTACTCTCCGCTGAATCATGAGATTGTTGAATACCCTGTAAGCATCTTGAACTCTACACAGTATGGCAGCGGCGAAACTGAGCGTTATGATGATGAATTGAAAATGACGGTTGGTACAACGCAGATGCTTATGTACATTACATATGATAAGCATACTATTTTGATTGATAATGGTGTTAGGTTTTTGGTTGACCGTAATCAAGTCAATCCTACAGCATACGTTGTCAAACAGGCTGACACTGTATCATATTCAGATGCTAACGAGCATGGATTTATTGCGTTCACTTTGTATGAAGATCAGTTTAATCCGAAGGTTGACAACAAAGAATTGATGATTGCAGATTATGTTCCTGATCCTGTTGGAACAGGCGCAGAGTTAGAGACAAAGACCGATATGTGGATTTGAGGTGAAATGATATGGCTTTATGCAAAGAATTGACCGAGTACAGAAGCAAGATTATGAAATTGCTTTGCAGCGATCAGGAAATTGTAGACCTGATAACTGATACGCCTAATTCTGCAATTCCAGATCGGTCTTTGATGTACAAAAATATTTTTCCATATGCTTATACTCCTGATGTAACGAAAGATACAAATAACTACATTTGTTTTAGGATTTATATTCCAGAAGTGCAAAACAAGACATTTAAAACTGTAAATATTGTTTTCTATATTTTTTGTCATCAAGATAATATCCGCACCAGTAATGGGCTGCGGCCTGATTTAATTGGAGAAAGATTAGAGACATTGTTTAATGGTTCGATGGATTTGGGAGTTGGTCGAATGAAGTTGTATGGAATGGATGATATTAGTCCTGCTTCAACTTTTCATGGTATTGCTCTGGAATATACGGTGTCGGAGTTTAATCGTCCGACAATCAATGGTGATCTGAGGTCTGGTGCTAAGTAATGGTACAGAAACCTAATTTACTTCGTATCAGCGATTATGAGATAAATGATAAAATCGCAGTTCATGTACCAACCGTGAATGAGATTTTTGACTTTGGAGATCAGAAGTATTATAGCATTGTGCAAACATTGATAGCTACGCCATTTGATTTAATGGTGGAGTTAGATGATATAGGGATTGATTATGAATCAATTACTAATTATCAGTTATTTCTTTTGATGATGGAGTCTATTGCGGCAAATGAGGAAAATACAGAAATCCTATTTGGCAATTTGGATTTGAAAAATTTCAAAGCTGCCAAAAACACAAAAAATGGCGAACGTGTATTTTATGATCCTACGAATGATATTGTGATTGACCAAATGATTGCGCTGGAGATATGTAATGCAATTCGCAAAATACATTTTTGGGAAGCACCTCTTGGACAGGCTGGTAATAATGAGGCGAAAAGGTATCTGATTGAACGCAAACGACTAAAAAAACAACGACTTGCAAAGAAACCATATAAATCTTTTCTGGAGGGTATCATTATTTCTTTGGTGAATACTGAGGAATTTAAGTATAACTATGATACTGTGATGGATTTGAGTATATACAAACTAAATGCGAGTTGGCGACAAATTCAGAAGAAAAAGCATTGGGAACAAACAATGAACGGTGCTTATTTTGGTACGGTAGATTTGAACAAAATTGATCTCGAAAAATTAAGTTGGCTGTCACCAGATTAATGTCTGGTGCTTTTTTATTACAAAAATAAAGGAGGACGATAATATGTCTGTTAATGTGAATGACCTGTCTATTACAAGTCTTGAGACTATTATGGCTTTCGGTATCAACGGTGGTACTCATCGGTTTACTCTGGATGAATTGCAGAACGCTACTATTGCCAATAGTCAGGACAACACCGCTCTGACTGGTAAGGGTGGTCGCACCATTGGTCAGTTGAAGCGTAATAAGTCTGTTACTGTGTCTGGCACAAATGGTATGGTGTCTATGGGTCTGGTTGAGGTTGAGGTTGGTTCTGCTGGCGAACACAAGACCGCCACTCCTGTCAAGATTCCTGATTATCTTACTGTGAATAGCAACAAGGCTACTACTAATTTTAAGGCCGTGGGTACTGCTGGCAATGAGATTCAGGAAGTCATTGTTAAGAACGCTGATAGCACTATCAATAAGCGTCTGACTCAGGATGCTACTGCTGCTACTGGTAAGTTTGCTTACGATCCTGCTACTAAGGAACTGACTTTTGCTGATGGTGAGATTGCCGATGGTACGTCTATTGTTGTGTACTATACTCGCAATGTCGAGGGTGATGTTGTTTCCAACATCTCTGATAATTATTCCGAGACTGTTGAGATGTATGTAGATGCTCTGGCTGAAGATAAGTGTCACAATATTTATCATGTTCAGTTCTACATTCCTTATGCTGACTTTACTGGCTCTTTCGATCTTGCTATGGGCGATAGTCAGACTACTCACGGTTTCGAGGCTACCAGCTTGGCTTCCGCTTGTACTAATGGTGGCACTAAGTTCTGGGATATGACTGTGTTCGGTGAGCAGGAGGACGCTGCGTAATTTGATTTGTGAGGTGATTTGACATGGCGGCACGTGCTATTCCATGTAGGGTATGTGGCAAAATGTTCGTCCCTTGTAATAAACCAAGTGCTGTGATT